>Ga0154020_10010128_pt1 | contig 10799 bp, 9 predicted proteins | sample Klosneuvirus_201_FD_109709 | JGI IMG/M metagenome (GOLD analysis project Ga0154020, IMG submission 109709) | Active sludge microbial communities from wastewater, Klosterneuburg, Austria - Klosneuvirus_20160825_MG | ecosystem: Engineered > WWTP > Aerobic digester > Activated sludge | place...
TTACAGAAAGAAAAATAAGATCAGACGAACAGATGGTGTAGTGTTGTTGACAAATTACTCGAATGATCAAAATTGGTTCAGCGGAATTGATCCGAGTGGCGATCTGAATTATTTCGTTCATACGGATCAATGGGAACTATACATTCCGAGTGATCCAATCTTCCCCATTGCATACGAATTGCTGGCAAGTATTTTACAAGGAAAGATGTTTGATAATTATTCTGAACTCAACCAACATGTTCACGAAATTCCACGAGGATGTATGAATGACTTTTGTCGTGAGAAAAAAGATGTATCCATTAAATTACGTACAGCTGATATTTGCCATGACTGCCAGAAAATTTTAAAAGCGAAAAAGATCGATCAGCGATTGACCGATCAAGTCATGAGAACATTTGAGACCATACGCACTCAAATGCTTTTCAGAGAGCGATTCAAAACCAGTCAGCAGCCCAGCAGGATATGTTTAAAAGGTCCATCCAAAAAAATATTTTTCACTGACCTCGATAACGCTGAATTAAAACTTACGCCTCTAGAAAAAACGCTCTATTTGCTTTTTCTAAGACATGAAAATGGAATAAATTTAAAAGACCTTTATCTGTACAAAGAAGAGATCGCAGAACTTTACAGAGAAGTTGGCAATGCAAAAACAACCGCTGAGTTTAACAACAGCATACATCAACTCACCAACCCCACTGAAAATTCTGTCAATGAAAAGTTATCCAAGATCGCCCGGAAGATAGCCATCCTGGTTGGCTCAGAGTTATCACCTAACTACACTATCGATGGACCTAGGTCCGATAAAAAAAGAATCCTGCTCGACCGATCGCTGGTGAGTGAAGATGAGAACTGGCGGGAGAATAATTGAGCGTATAAGCTATTTAACAACAATAGAAATTTTATGAAGGCCATTTTATCTGTTATATGTATCTTGCTTTTTTCTCTTCATGAATTAAAGGCACAAAAGGTGTTTTCTGTGCAATATGCTAACCAGGCTGATGTCAAAGTATTCGTTGTAAAATATGCTAATCAGGCTGATCTGAAAGTCTACAAAGTGCACTATGAAAATCAAGCCGGCAAAAATGATGGTCAATGGTTTTTTACCAAGTATTCCAATCAGGCAGAGAAGACGATCTACTTTGTCGACTATGAAAACCAAGCCGACTTAAAGATCTTTTTTGTGGATTACAGCAATCAGGCCGGTTGGGTGAATAAAGAGAAAATGAACATAATGTATTAATTACTGCTTCGCTCCTACTCTATCATTCTTAAAACATTTTCATTACTTTGAATGCACAGAAATAAATAATATCAATTTAAATGATACACATTCCAGAATTCGAAAATCACCTCAAGACAATTCCAGCGGCGGATTGGGAAGAACTTTTTAAGTTGAATGAGCAATTAAAAAAAGCATCGTCATTCGGAAAAATGAAAGGCGGAGAAAAAATAGAAGAAAATGTAAGTACATTTCCTTATTGGGAAAAATCTGAATTGACCCGGCAGTTCGTAAAATTTCTGTACGATAAAAATATGCTCCCCTCCTTCGATTGGCTGGAATGGCAAGAAGGAAAAGAATTACTCCGACAAAAAGATCCCAACTTTGCCAATTTAGACACAATAACATTATGCAAACTTCTTACTGCCATCATCAGAACAGACCGATTTTCTGATGGCACATTGATTGGCATGATGAAAGAAGGGGCGATTCAAAGGATTGTGGATGGGATACAAGGTAATTATGAGAAAAATAAACCTAATCAAAGATAATTGTTAAATTTTAGCTGGTTGCATCATTTTAATAAACCAATTTCGAACCTTGGAAATCAATAAAAAAAGGGCAATCCATGGAATAAAACAGCAATTCTTAATTATTGAAATTGGAGATGATTACATTGAATCTTTTCCTAACTCCACCCTTTCTTTACGGAATTACTTTCATTAATCCTACGGCAAATATTTGAATCATTTATTTGGTGAGAATTGATTTTCGTTTATATTTGAAGGGTTGTCACGTTTATAAAGAAATATTAATAAGTTGTAGTTGTAACTCTACCTGAAAGCGATTTCAATAAATTGTGTTCATTCTAAATTAAAATTCCTTAAATTATTGATCAATACTTTTAAATTTAACAACATAAATATACCAGATATGGGATCGTCCAAACTGAATATAAAAGCATCAGGTACTTCAATACACCCAAATATGAATATATGCACTGGGTAATTAAACACATACGTTACCGGAAACCCTAAGACGACAGTGCTAATATTAAACAGATAGACATGAAACGAACAATTTTGGACTACATAACCGAACGACAGACTGCCAAACCCACCAGCCAACGCAATGAAGTTATATTTTTTGCCAATGCACATTTTTTAATTTTATTGCCACAGCACAAAACACTCTATCTTTGAATTCTAATGCACTATATCAATCCATACGAGCTATTAGAAATTACATCAGAGAATCTTTCTGATGTGAATTCCGCTACAATCAAACGGGCAAGGAAAAAATTGCTTGCAGAGATTGAGTTGGGAGATACGGACACGATTATCCACCAAGACATTGAGTTAAATAAATCGGATTGCATCCGAGCCATAGATGATTTAGATAACAAAGACAAAAGCGAATTTCACTTTTTCATTTATCAGCATAAGCACTTAAAAAGATTTTTGACTTCGGGTAAGATAAGTTTCTTTGATAACTACCAAGCAGAAAGTATTTACAAATTGCCAGAGTTTCTTGATTTCATAAGTCAATTTTTTTCGGAACAATACGATAAAGTTTTACTTGACAACTTTAAAAAATGGAATCAGCAAGCAGTTTCAAAAATTTTATCTGTTAAACCAATTACCAGCCAAGCTTATATTGAGAAGTGTTACAAATCAACTCATTCATTTCTCAAGGAGTTAGATGGAGAAATTAAGAGCTTTACCAAGGACATTGTAAACAATAAAAGCCCATTCATTTTAAAAAATTTTGTTGGACTTGACAACGCAATACTTGAAAAGGTAAATGTTCCATTACTTAATCTTTTGCCCCCATATTTTTCATATATAAGAAACCAATTGGCAAAATCAATTTGTGACTTAGCAATTGAAATAAATAATGAACATAAAGTTTATGAATATTCTTATAAAATAATTGACATTGCAAATAACATTGAGACAGATGGAATTTGTAAACAAAGAATCATAAAAAATTATTACACACTTAAAAGCAATTACACAAGTGGCTTACCAAAAACAGAAACCCCAAAAAAGGAATTAGCAGAAAATCAATTATTAAATTGGTGGAGAAAGAAAGCAACTCAAATTGAAACAATCACAAATGAAATTGAGGACGGAGAAAGCAATTACATTTCATCTGACTTTTATTCTTTAGACAAAGTGATTTATGAAATTGCCGACCCGCAAAATTTAAATTCTCTTTCACAGAATTTTCAGAGTGTTAGAAATCAAGTTGCAACCAAAGTTCGTTCGCTTGCAATAACTGTAAACAACAAGCCACATCACAAACACAAAGTTGCTTACGATTTAATCAGCATTGCTTACAGCATAAATGCTGATGGAGATGTTGCAGAAAATGTTTCCAGTGCTTACACAACAATCAAGAGAAATTTTGACAAACAAGTTCAGCAACAAATAGCTTCAAAGTCAAAGCATGAAAACAAATCACAACAAGAAAACACCGAAGAAGTAAATTCTATAAAATCAAAATCAAATCTTTTTGCATTTGGATTAATCATCTGCATGGCTATTGGCTTTTTTTACAGGCCAGTTCAATATTTTATTTTAAGTGTTCAATTGCTACTCTTAACTGTTACTTTGGTTTATTCCTATAAGTCATACAAGAAGGAAGAATTATCAATTGGTGCAATAATCAGGAACTCATTTATTTTTATTGTCCTTGCAATAGTTGGCTTCTTCAACATTTTTGTAGCAAGATTATTTGTTGCGTATTACTTTTTTCTGTTTTCTTACGAGCATATTTTAGATTATTTTCCCAACAAGAAAAAGTCATTACAAAAACAGAAATGGATTCCATTCCTGTTTTTAATTCTTTCTTTAATTACAACCCTAACTTACAGTTCAGCAATTTCAGCAAATTTCTTTTCAAGTAATTCCGAATTACCAAAAACTGATTCAAATACTTTTCCTGAAAAAAAGGCGTCCGAATATTCAAGTGAACCAATTTCAAGTGAAACAAACACAGAGAATGTTTCAACCGAATCTTCAACAGGAGAAATAAATTTCGGCAAATCAAATCCCATCAAAGTTTCAAAAGTTGATTCTATTACCTTCGTGAATTCAAAAATGAAAAGCAGAAATAAGCCAAAACCAACTAAGATAAAACATCCGATAGAGTCACAGAATACAGGAGAAATAAAATTTTAAAACAAGTAGCATATGAAAAACATTTTACTATTTTCTTTTTGTTTGATTGCATTGTTTACATCAAACAAAGTTTACTCACAAGATTCTTATGTGGTAAACACACCAACATTAAATGTCAGAACCGAACCAAGCACAAAAGCGGAAATTATTGGTAAACTTGCTTCAGGTGATGTTGTTTCTATAATCAATTCCGACAACCCGGACTGGTGGAAGATTTCATTTTATGGAACAGAGGGATTTGTTTCAGCAAAGTTTTTAATTACGCTTGAAGCATCGGAGCAATACAAAGATTGGGAAAAAGAAAATTCAAATACAGGTGATAATCCCGATTGCGAAAATATTACTCCAAGATATGACAAGGATTTAGACAATCAACTTTTAATTCATGTCGGCACTAACGCAGATGTAGTTGTAAAACTCATGGACACTTACGGTGACTGTATAAGAATCGCATACATAAAAGCAGGAGATGATTATTCAATAAATAGTATTCCAGAAGGAATATATTATTTGAAAATCGCTTACGGAAAAGATTTTAGAAAATACACTAAAGAAGGACAATGCATTGTCAAATTTATGAGAGATGCAGTTTATGAAAAAGGAATTGAAAAACTTGACTACTACAAAGTAAAGAAACCCGACACAAGAGAAGGAGATTACATTGTTTCGCATTGGACTTTACCATCTTTTGAACTATCCCTCAATATTGAATTTACTTCAATGGGAATAAATGATTCAAGAGATTTTCATTCAAAAATAATATCAGAAACAGATTTTAACCGCTAAATAATTTTTATAAAATGAATAATGTAACTCTAAAAATTCCGAAAAACTACTTGACAATTCTCAATCAGATTTTTGAGATTGAAAATAAATTGAAGAAAGTTCAGGAACAGAATTCCATTCAAAGAAATATTGACCGCCTGAAAGATTTCTTTGTAAATGAAATGTTATCGGATGGCCATGGATTAAGTTATCATAACCCAATCGGAGAAAACTATGATGAAACAAGAACAGATTGTGATGCAAAGATTTCAGGAGCAAGTCACGAAAATCTTGAAATCATTGAAGTATTAAAGCCTATTATTTACGGACAAATTGGAAATCAAAAAATGATAATTCAGAAAGCAATTGTTATAGTTCAAACTAAAAATCAGTAACACATGGAAAAGATGATTAACTACGGCATTGACTTAGGAACAACAAATTCCGCAATAGCCAAATTTGTAAAAGGGGAAGTTGAAGTTTTCAGAAACCCTTTAGAGACAGGGAGAGAAACTCTTCCATCAGTTGTGTATTACAAGTCCGACAAAATTATTGTTGGCAGCAGGGCAAGAACCTATTTAGAAAAAGATTCTAAAAATGTTTTTAGCACCTTCAAAAGAAAGATGGGAACAACCGAAAGTTTCAAAGTGCCAAGCATCAATCAATCCAAAACACCTATAGAACTTTCTGCTGAAGTGCTAAAAGAATTAAAAGGTTTTATTCACACTGGCGAAAAGGTAGAAGCAGTTGTTATCACTGTTCCTGCATCTTTTGAGTTGCCTCAAATAACCGCAACAAAAGAAGCTGGTTACTTAGCAGGATTTAAACAAGTCGTTACTTTACCTGAACCCGTTGCAGCAAGTTTGGCTTATGCCAATAAGCGTAAAGAACAAGAATTGGTAAATGGACAATGGCTTGTTTATGATTTAGGTGGTGGAACATTTGATGTTGCGTTGATAAGAATAAAAGATGGAGAAATGAAAGTACTTGACCACGAAGGAGACAATTTTCTAGGTGGTGCTGACTTTGATAATTTGATTGTTGAGAAATTTGTAATTCCATTTATGAACAAGAATTATAAATTCAACAACTTAGAAAATGAACTCAAAAGCGAATCGTTGAATCCAAAGCGAAACGCTTTGTATTCACGATTACTTTATTTATCTGAGCAAGCAAAAATTTCTTTGTCAAATAAAACTTCGGCAGAAATTCCACTTGAAAATATTTCTGACGATTCAAATGAGGAATTGAATACGAGCATGGACATAACCCGTTCTGAATTTGAAAGTTTAATAAAAGATGAAATTGATAGAACGATTGAAATGATTAAGAAAATTCTTGTTCGCAATTCATTAAAACCATCTGATATTCAATTTACTCTTATGGTTGGTGGTTCTACTTATATTCCTTATGTAAGAAAGCGTGTTGAAGAAATTTTACAAATACCAATTAATTGCGACATTGAACCCATTACAGCAATTGCAATTGGTGCAGCACGTTTTGCGGGAACAAAAGAGAAAAACTTTGAACAAGAAAAATCAACTAAAACAGTTAGTGGAATTAAAATTCGCCTTGCTTATCAAAAAGTTTCACAAGAAGAAATTGAAATTCTTGCGGCAAGAATTGATGGAAATATAGAGGAGTTATTTTATCAGATTAGCAGAGATGATAAAGGTTACGATAGCGGAAGAAAAAAACTTATTTCAAGAATTTCAGAAGACCTTCCACTTGTCAAAGATTCTTACAACTCTTTTAGGTTTGTTGTTCTTGATGGACAAAATAATGTTGTTGATACTGATGTTGAATTAATCGGGATTTCAAACGGAGTGGGTTCCATGGGAACTCCTATTTCCCATGATTATTGTTTAGAACTTGAATCAGATTCTATTGATTCAACTAAACTTGAATTGTGTTTTCAAAAAGGTTCTATTTTGCCATTAAGATTTAAAAAGACATACACATTAATCAAGTCAATAATAAAGGGAACGGAAGATAAAATTCGTATTCATGTTTTAGAAGGTTCTCATTTATCAATTGCAGAGGCACTAAATACAGTAGGGTATTTTGAAATAAATGGAAAACAAATTTCCAGAGACATTTTAAGAGGAACTGAAATTGAAATTAAAATTGAAATATCAGAAAGCCATGATGTTAAAATATCTGCTTATTTACACATGTCAGACCAAGAGTTTAACATGCCTTATACAGACCGAGAAAGAGGCACTACTGTTGACCAACTTAAAACCGATGTTGAATCATTGAGTGAACGAATTGAAACGGAAACCGCATTAGCAGTAGAAAGAGAAGATTACGAAGTAGCCGACCAACTAACTGTTTTGAAAAAACAAATGAATGAATTAGAAGAAAATGTAAACACTTTACAGAGTGATGATGTTACGGCTAAAAAATATCAGTTTGATGATAAGAAAAGAAAATACGCTCAAGAGTTTTTTGAAATCACTAAGGACAAGCAGATGGCACTCTTAAAGATAAAGTATAATGAGGATAAAGAATGGTGCAAACAAATTTTAGACGACAGCGGTAATGACCATGACCAAAAAATATTCGGTGAGATAGTTGGAAGAGAGCAAGCATTTCTTAACTCAAGCGCACCTTTGAAAATTACGGAAGCAATTGAGGAAATGATTAATTTAGGAAGTAATATTCTTTGGCGAACTCCTTCATTTCTTGAAGCAAGATTTAAACGACTAATTGATAACCCTCAAAGGTTTAATGACCAGGAACAAGCGAAAAGTTTAATTGAAGCAGGACACTTAGCTATCACGAATAAAAACTTTGACAGATTAAGAGAAATAAATTTTGGCCTTCTTAGTTTGTTGCCAAAATCTACTGATAATGATGATAAAGCAGACAGAGCTAAAATTGGTTTCAAGTGATGGAATATTTTAATGTCAATGCTTTTTATTTAGGTATGCTTTTGTTTGCATGTATGTTCATGTCAAATGTTTTTTATTCACTTTTTTGCTTGATTTGGAAAGTCAAAATTATTGAATTCGGACTTTTGGGTAGTGCTTGGTTTTCGTTGCATAAAGAGAAGTTATTGGGAACAGAGTTTATTTTGGGTTGGCTGCCCTTCGGCAGTCATATCAAACCTCTTGGAATGTTAGCTGACGATGATAGTAAAGCAGAGATACATCAAGCCGATTTACCTTTCGCATTATTTTCTAAACCGAAAATTTTAAGGTATGTATTTTATTTAACTCCTGTTTTTGTTTATTCTTTGTCTTTTTTTGTTGTAATTAATTTTAGTCAGTTTGGCTTAATGGATGAAACATCCTATACATTAGAATTTTCTTTTAATGTTTTAAGGGAAATGTTTTCTGGAAGCGAACATAGGGCAGATTTCATAGTTTATGCTAAGAATATTTTTGAGGGAAGAAATCATATTTTATTTAGTTTCTTGGTAGCGAATGTATTATTCTTAATCTTCTCAATTCCTATGGTAGTTTCGAATTTTCTAAATTCTTCTGATAAAATAAGCGAAAAATCAAAGGAAAGAATACATATTTTATATATGCTATTTTCTCTTTGGATTATGGTTTGGATAATACCAAGATTTGTTTTTTCTTTTTTTGAATTATCGCAAGGTTTTATCTATTTATTTAGCTTCTTAATTGGAATTTTTATGACAGGTTTTGTTGGCTTCTATACAACTTTGTATGTAGTGAAAGGCGTCTCCAAAAATTTATCAGAAAGCAAAACACAATGACAGAATAAATATTCAAAACAATACATGATGGAATACTTTAATCTTAATTCTTTCCTTTTAGGTTCACTACTTTTTGGTTTCCTTTTGCTTGCAATAATTGTTTATTGTATCGTATGCATTATTTGGGATGTGAAGATTCTTGTATTTGGAATCTTTGACAGTCCAAAATTTTCATTGCATGACGAAACAGTATTAGGCATAAGGTTTATTTTGGGTTGGCTTCCCTTTAGCTGTTTTATGGGAGCATTGGGAAGCAATACAGATGAGAAGGAAAAAACTAAAATTAGCCGATCCGAATTGCCTTACGCTCTTTTCAACAAACCAAAATATGTTCAGACACTCTTTCATCTTTCTCCGAAGATTGTTTATTTGGTTGGTTTTCTTATAGCTATTTATTTATTAAGTGATACATCCGTAATTAATCAGATAGGGAAAATCTTTTATTATCTGGAGCAATCTTTTAAAACTATGTTTTCTGACAATACAGCAGAAATAAACCAGTTTGTTGCATTAACTAAAGAAACAACAAATGGAGAACAGAAATTTTTATTTGCATTTACAATCTTAATTTTATTGGTGATTTTATTTAAAACATTATTTTGGATAATAAATATTGAGTATAAGAAAAAGAAGCCGTTTAAATTTTTATGGCTTCCTGCTGCTATTCTCTTTTTGTGGTTTATACTTTGGAAAATGCCCAAATTTATTTTTTCGTTTTTTTCCGCAACACAGATTTTCATTTACTTCTTTAGTTTCTTAATTGGAATTTTTGCGACTGGATTGATTTGCTTTTATACAACATTGTATGTAGTGAAAGGCGTTTCCAAAAACATATCAGAAAACAAATTACAATGACAGTAAAAATAATCAAATCAATTCTTGCAATACTATTCTTTATCTGTTTGGTAGATTTACCTTATGGCTATTATCAGTTTGTAAGATTTGCAGCATTGGTTGGATTTGCTTTTCTCTCCTATCAGAGTTATGAAAGAGAGATGACAAGTCATTTGCTTTCATTTTTCGTGCGCTTGCAATTTTATTTCAACCGCTAATTAAAATTTCATTAGGCAGAGAAGTTTGGAATGTAGTTGATGTTGTTGTCGGAATTGGTTTAATCATTACAATATTTTGGAAACGAAAATGAATTGCCCTCACACAAAAAAATACTCTCTTGCAATTACCGCAAGCCCCCGCTGCAACCAAAAATTGCAAGAGAGTATTTTTTTCTCCATCCAAAATAAAATTAAAAACAAAAAATTACCACGCTTCAAAAAATAAAACTTCTTTCCACCGCACCGTGCAAACTCTGATAGATACCACTTCTAACGTAAACCTCTTTGGTCAAAGTGTGTGCGGACTTGACACTTCACCACTTCGGACAGACAGCAGGGCATCCGGTAATCGAGTAGCCCGCCCTTCACAAAATTTCGTAGGGAGAGGCTCTCACACCACCCTACATGCGGACCTCGCCGACCCCGGTTCATGATGAAAAGAGTGTCCACTGAATGTTTGTTCATGGCGGACTATTTCAAGTCGCCTAGATAGGATTTATGTTATTCCCAACCCTCTCACAAAAGAAAAATTAAATCTAATTTCATTCAATGCCTCTATGCAATCCCATTAAAATTCCAATCAATTAAGAACAAACCTCTTTCACCTTCCTATATATCTCAACCATCGCCATCGTATCCATTTTACAATAAGCTAACAGATCTTTTCGAACCTGTAAAGTGTCACCTTCAAAAATCCCGGTCAGCATGGCTGCAAAGAGGGTACTGGCAGTGCCGCCTTCCTGAATCTCCAGATCGTCGTAGGACATCTCAGGGACCAGGGCGGGCAATACTTTTTTAATCGAATAAGACCCTTGCATGGATGGTGTGTAGTACCAGCGCTGCTGAAA
>Ga0154020_10010129_pt1 | contig 10799 bp, 13 predicted proteins | sample Klosneuvirus_201_FD_109709 | JGI IMG/M metagenome (GOLD analysis project Ga0154020, IMG submission 109709) | Active sludge microbial communities from wastewater, Klosterneuburg, Austria - Klosneuvirus_20160825_MG | ecosystem: Engineered > WWTP > Aerobic digester > Activated sludge | place...
GACCAGAGCACGCGCGGCCTCGCAGCCGACGCGGCGGGACGGTACTACCCATGAAGAACCAGATCTGCGGTGCATCAGAGAAATGTGTTGCCAAACGTCATGGCAGGCGTCTGCCGAGCCTGGATTGTCATCGAGAAAAAGGGCTGGGTCCCGAATGCGGTCCGCCGGCAGGGGCACACCAGCACTGGTTGGACGTTTGGTGTCTTGGGCCTCTGCGCACCAACGCCGTGGCGTGGTGGTGTGAACCATCCGGCGTCTTCAGGGGGTGATGGTCGCGCGCACCAGCTTGGAGTCTGACGCGGGGCGGTTGAGGCCGTTGGTGTCCACGTAGCGGAACTGCTGGGACCAGGCCACAACAATGCCGCGCGGTCCGCGGTGCGCCACAAGGTTGCGTACCCGCTGCCCATCACCGCTGGCGCCGTAGTATTGGATGGAAACCGTGTCCCAAAGGCCACCGTCTGATTCGTACGCCCACCAGACATTCTCCCGGCGGTCGCCAAACAGCAGTCCGGGCGTTCCGTCGTCCAGCGCAGCAGGTGACGCGGTAAATGCAGATTCGGAAAAGGGAGACAATCCGTCAGGAGGACGCACAAAGGTGATGTAGGCCGGTTCGGCCACCCGCTGGTCCACCGGCAGCGAAACATCAATCAGCGCGGTTCCGGGCCGGTGCAGCGTCGTGTAGTCCGTGGTGTCGCACGTGAAGACCACCAGGGCCCGCTGTCCGCGGGTTCCCGGCAGGACCTCGGCGGCAAGTTCGCTCAGCTCCAAGCAGTCCGCGGGGAAAGATGCGCGGGTCACTTCGCCCCCATTCCGCAACAACTGGAGGCGCAGTTGAGGTTCGTCCGCTGCAAAGTCCAGGATGGCTGGAGTCCCGTCCAGCTCCAGGACGGACATCTGCCCCCAGCTTCCCCGCCCGTCTGGCACATCTTCCATGGCCCACACCGCCTGATTTGGCGCACGTGTGGCAAGCTTGAGCGTTGCTCCCCGCGTCACCAACGCCGCCATGATGGTGCCATCAGACCTCAACGCCAACGCCGAAGGGCCGTCCGTGAATGGCTCAGGCTCCAGGTCACCCACCCTGGAGCGGTCCAGCAACTCGCCAGTTGGAGACAACAGGATGGACTCAAAAAAACCTGTTGGTCTTTGGCAACCCAGTCCGCCGGAATTCGGGTCATCCGCGTTCTGCGCCAGGATCATCTGGGACATGGCCCCAACGCGGATGACGGACAGCCAGTCAAAAGTGTCGGTACAAACGGACACCAGGGGACTCCGCCACGCCACGTCTGAGACTTCCACACCAGCCATCACCGGGCCGGGAGCAAGGAACGTCCGGCTGTCAGACTCCCGCACGTAGACATACTGGGTCTTCACTCCAACAACGCTGCGCCCCTCCGGACCCGTGTCCAGGGACGTGACGCGGTAGTCCCCAACTCCAGCCACCGGCAACGGCAGGCGGAACTCCTCAATTTGGACCACGCGGCAACGCCCCAACACACAACTCCCGTTGGCGCAGCTTTGGGTCCCATCACAGCGCTCCCCAAGGTCCACGGCGCACGCACCAAAGCCGTTGCAGGACGCACGGAACGAGCACTCGCCCAGCGGGTCAATTCCCGGAAAGGTGGCGCCACAACTTCCGCCCTGGCAGGACGTGCACACGCCGTCACATTCTCCATACGGGTCCGTATTGTCCGCCACCGGAAGACAAACGCCTGCTGCCCCGGGATTGTTGCAGCTGTGGCAGGCCTGTTCACACGCCGCCTCACAACACACGTTCTCGCCGCTGCAAAAAGGCGCGCCTTCTGGGCAGTGGGCGTCTTCGGAGCACGTGGCACCCTTGGTCTTCATCTGGCAGGTCCCCAACGCGGACGGAAGATGGCAGGCCTTTTCCGGGTCATCACAGCGCACGTCACAACACACGCCGTTGGTGCAGAACCCGGAGGTGCACGCGTCGTCCGCGCCGCACGCTTCTCCCTGACGTCCCGCCAGAAGCGCACTGGTCCCGGGCGCCACCATGCGCACGCAACCCAGCAACACCGCCCCAAACAACACCGCCACCGCCCAACCATTGGACACGCCGCTTCGCATGGCCGCCATGCAACCCGTAAAGCGCGCGGCCGGCAAGCACCGGGGGGCCGTGCCAGGGGTCACAGCGGCGCTCGCGCGCTTTGGGGGGCTGCAACACCCTGAAGTTGCGCCAGATTTGGCGCGCAAAGATCACCGGGAACCTTGGGCTCCCATCCCCGTGCAACGTCAGTGATGATGCCCGCCATGACCGCCCCGGCCCTCCAACGCCCTGCGTCCCACGCAGAGCTGGATGACCTCACGCTGGCCCGCGCGCGCCGCGGTGAAGATGCCGCGTGCCGGGTCCTGGTGGTGCGCTACCAGAAGCCCGTGTTTGCCGTATTGCACCGCGTGCTGGCCGGCAGCCGCGCGCAAGGCCAGGTGGAAGACCTGGCGCAGGAGACGTTCTTGCGGGTGTTCAAGGCGCTGCCGGGATTCCGCGCGGATGGGCCGGCCCGGCTGTCCACGTGGATCCTCACCATTGCCTCCAACCTGGCGGTGGACGTGTTGCGCAAACGCCAGCTTTCCGTCGTGGGGATGGAAGACGCTTCGCACGTGCCCTCACCGTTGCGGGCGGACCATGCAGCAGATGCGCGCCGCGTGGGCCGCGCCGTGGAGACCGCATTGGCCCGTCTCCCCGAGGAGCAACGGGTCCTGTTTGTCCTGCGCGCCTACCATGATGTGTCCCATGAAGAACTTTGCGCCGCCTTTGGCCTGGAGCTGGGCACGGTGAAGTCCCGCTTGTCCCGCGCCCGCGCAGCCCTGCAACAAAGCCTGTCCGCCATGGAGGTGACGCCGTGACCACGCGTCCTGAAGATGAAGACACACTTCCAGCCGGCGTCCTGGAGACCTTTGAGGCGCCAGCTCCCCCGGCGGACTTTGCCAACCGCGTGATGGCCGCACGTGCTGCGGGCGCCGCGCCCGTCATCACCACCGCGCCGCCCAGCCGCTGGCGCGCGCCTGTGGCCCTGGTGTTGTCCGCCGCGGCCGGTGCGCTGTTGGCGGTGGGAGGCCCGTTGGTGTGGCCCGGTGTGCCGCACCACGGCGTGCTGGACAGCGCAGGGACGCAGGAAGTCCGCCTGGGAGACCGCGCCACCGTGGCGGCGTTGGATGCACGCCTGGAATGGGACGTGGCCGCCAACGGAGAGACCCGCGTGAACCAGACGCGGGGCCGGGTGTTCTACCGCGTGGAACGTGGTGGCCTGTTTGAGGTGGTGACCCCCGCGGGGACGGTCACCGTGCACGGAACCAGCTTTGAAGTTGAACTTCTCACGGAGGAAAAGAACATGGCGTTGTCACCGGGTGTGTTGGGCAAGGGGACGTTGGTGGGTGCGTTGGGTGGAGCGGCGCTGGCCGCGGCGGTGGTGGTCACCGTGTATGAAGGAAAAGTGGCGCTGGCCAATGCCGGTGGCGTCACAAATCTGACCGCCGGCCAGACCGCGGTGGCCCAGCCCGGTCAGGTCCCGCGTGGCGTGGCCAGCAAGGTCTCCGCCCTGGAGGCAGACAAGCGCCGCCTGGCCAGCGAACGCGACAGCCTGCGCACGCAGGTGGAGGAGATGGAAGAACAGGTCAAGCGCATGACGCTGGCCGCGCAGGACGGGAAGAGCCCGCTGGCGTCCGAGAATGAAGCCCTGCGCGCGCAGCTCAAGAACGCCCGGGAGAACCTTGCCGCCGAACGCGCCGCCGAGGCCGCCCGCGCCGGACAGGCCACCCCGTGGCCGGAGACGCTGCCCGAACGCTACAAACAGGACGGCATGCAGCAGGCGTTCAACCAGGCGCTGGCCGCCGCCGGGATTGATGGTGATATCAAAAGCATTGATTGCACCGAATTCCCATGCATTGTGTTTGGTCAGATCAACAATGGCACCAAGGAACAGGCCGAGGCCGACTTCAAGAAGTTTGATGCGGCGCTGCGGCAGCAGTTCCCCGAGGATGGCCACAGCATGCATGAAAGCGCGTGGTCCCGGTCCAAGAAGGGTCCGGATGGAAAACCCACCACCGTCACGCACTTTGGCGTGAGCGTCTATCCGGAGGACGTGGTGAGCAAGGAAGGCGAGGGCGCGGTGAGCAAGCGCAGCCGGTTCCGCACGCAAAGCTACATGGACAGTGAACTGGGCAATTGATGCACAGCGGTTTGCCCGCTGTGATCCGGGTTCGCGCGGCAGTTGGAATGGCGTGGGGCGGTGCGCAGGGGAGCACGCTCCTCACGCGCTGCAGGGCTCCGCTCCTGCAAGCTAAGGGCGACCGTCCAGTTCCAGGGAGAAATTGTCTCCCAGCGCGCCAATCTCCACAAAGACCCGTGCGTCGCCATCGGTGCTGAACGTGCTGGTCAACCCCGAGCACATTGCGGTGTTGCATGCCTCCGTTGCCTGCTCGGACCGCACGGCCCCGCTCCCTGCTCCAACCACCGTCAGCCTGGCGGTCACCGTCCTGGGGTTGTCCGAGTGGACCACAAACCCGCCAATCTTCCCGCCAATAAGGGCCGTGCACACCGGAGACCCGGCGGGGGGAAACGCGGAGCGGGTGAAGTTCATGCGCACGCACGGCGTGGTCATGTTCAGCACGTCCAGCGTCACGCCGCAGCTGCGAAGGGCAGGCGCTGTTTGCAGGTCCACACAGCCCACCGCCTGGCTGCTGGAAGTGCCGCCGCTGCTGCTCCCTCCGCCGCCCCCCAGCACCCGCACGCCGTTGGCGTATTGGCACCAGCCGTCTGCCGCACAGGACTGCCCCACCGGGCAATCATTGCTGTCCACGCACTGGGTGCTGGGCAAGCACCCTCCTGCCCAAAAAGTCACGGCAAGCAACGCCCCACAGCCAAGGCTGCGCATCAAGCAGACCATCACAACACCGCCCCGGCCACCAACAACGCCGCGCCGCTGGCAACGCCCAGCACCGTCAACACCACGCCCAGTCCCAACGCTGCCAGCCCCGCCCCGTAACCCGCCGTCAGCGGGATGCCCGCCTGCGCACCCCTGGTCACGTCGGGATTCAGCGCCAGCAACCCCCAGATGCCGCCAGCCAGGCCACCGCCGGCCAAGGCCACCAACACCGCCAGCGCCCCGCCCGCAAGCCCCACCCCACCTGCCACCTTGAGCACCGTGCCCAGCATGCCGCCCTTTGTTTCCGGCGGTCCTTGGACGGGTTGTGGTGCCGGTTGCGCGGCCAGCGTGACCGCCTGTTGGCCCACCAGCTGGCTGGCCACGTCCTTCATGACTGGCAACAGCTCGGCCTCATCGTCGCCAGGGATGGACTGGCTCACCGTGCGTTCCGCCTGGCCGGTGCGGGTGTTGAGCATGGAGACGTTGACCACCCAGCTTTTGCCAAGGCGTCCCAGCTCGCCGCGCACCACGTAGTCCACGCCCAGCGCCCCAGCCAGTTCGGCCATGCACGAGGACGTGTCACAGCTGAGCAGTTGTTTCTGCTGCTCCAGACCCAGCAACGCCTGGATTTCACTGCTGGTCACCACGCGTGAGAAGTGGTTGGTGGCCCGGAGGTTGGCCACCAGGTTGCTGGTCAACAGCTCGGCGCTGCTTTCCTGCACGCCATTGATGGCCACCAGGCGCATCACCGCCGCAGACGGTGGCCCGCGTTGCGCGGGGGCGGTTGGTGCCGAGGGTGCCCCCAACGCCCCGGCCGCGGTGAGCCCCTCCACGTCTTCGGTGGAGGTCTGCAACAGGGTGAACATCAGCATCAACGTCGTCAGCACAGCGGGACTGTTTGGCCTGGGCCGCCCGGTGTCAACAAACAAGCCGGGGTGGGATGTTACCTCCGCCGCGCGGGCGTGCGTCCCAGGGGCAAGCCCACCGCGGTGGCCGCCCGAACAGATGCGGGAAGCGTCTTGGGTCCATGCCATTGGAAGATGTCCAACGGAATGCGCCCGTCCTTGGTGACCGGCACGCCCTCCTTGCGCAGCAGCTGCACCTGACGCGGTGGCCGCAACACGTCCCCACGCATGGCCACCCGCCCTCCCGCCTTGATGACGCGTTGCCACGGCACCACCCGCGCGCGCGCCGCGGTGAGCCCGCGCAACGCGTTGCCCACAGCGCGCGCCAGCCGTGGGCTGCCCAGGTACGTCCCCACCTGCGCATAGGTGGCCACCTGCCCGGCGGGGATTTGCACCACCAGCGCGTAGACCGCTTCGGCAAAGTCCTGGCCCACCGGCATGCGCGCTCCTCTCCTCTCTAAAGGCCGCAGTGTTTGAACACGCGTGCGGCATGCGCGTCTTCCACCGGCATCACACTCAGCCGCGGCATGCGCACCAACGGCATGGACTCAAAGGCCGCATCCGCCTTGAACGTGGCCAGCGTCATGGGTGTCTTCACCCGCTTCACAAAACGCAGGTCCACCACGTGGAGTTTGCCCGTCTTGTCCTTGGGGTCCGGGTAGGGCGCACTGTCTGCCCGCGCCAGGCCCACCACCGCCTTGTCCTCCCCCGAATGGTAGATGAACACGTCATCCCCCTTGGCCATGGCGCGCAGGTGTTTTTGCGCCACCGGATTTTTCACCCCGTCCCAGCGCGTGGTGCCGTCTTTTTCCAGCTCGTCCAGCCCGTAGGTTTCCGGGTCGCTCTTCACCAAAAAAGTGGCCATGTCCCCTGGCTAGCAGGTTGCGGTGCGGGGGCAAACACGGACAACACGCCGGCCCATGACGCGGCGCACCCACACCCGTTTTACCCTCGACAACACGTTTGGGTTTGGTGACCCGGGGGAGGCCGTCTAGAGTGCGGCGCGTCTGGCGCTCCCTGTGCGCCGGAGGAGGACGCTGCACATGGCCAAGGCCGCAAAAAAAACCGCACCCCGCAAGGCTGCTGCTGGAAAAAAGACCGCGGTGAAGAAGAAGGCTCACGCCGCCAGCCGCGCGGCAGCCAAAAAGGCCGCGCCCAAAAAAGCCGCACCAAAGAAGCCGCCCGCCAAGAAGGCCGCAGCCAAAAAGGTTGCCCGCAAGGCCGCCCCGGCAAAAAAAGCAGCGCCACAAAAGAAGGCAGTGGCCAAGGCCGCCGCGCCACAAAAGGCCGCGCCACAAAAGGCACCCCGTGCGCCCGCGTTGCCCAGGATGGACAACTCGCCGTACCTGGCCGCGCCTGCCGTCCGGGACCGGCCCACCGCAACGTTGCCTCCGCCCGCCGCGCCAAAACGTGCGCCGTCCATCCCGCCCATGCCCGCTGCCGGTGCGTCCCGCGTTCCCGCGCCAGCGGCGGCCGCACGCAGCGCGCCCCCGGCGGTGACCGTGCCCGCGCGCCCCGCCGCGGTGGCCCGCACGGAACACAAGCCCAGCCCGGTGCTGGCCCCGGTGGCGGTCCCCCCGGCGGATTATCAACCCTCCGGCGCTGAGCTCAGCGGCGTGCGCGCGTCCCTCAAACACCTGGCCAACGCGCTCATCAACGGCATGACCATCATGGCCGAAGATGTGACGCCGGTGCTGGATGACTTCTCCAGCAACGGTGGCGCCACGCCCATGGAGGCGTGGCTGTTGTGGCGCAGCTTTGAGGCCAACCTGGAGCAGTTCACCACGCAGGCCGCCAAGGAAGTGCGCCGTTACCTCAACGCCATTGGCGTGGCCGCGCATGAGGCACCTGCCGCACCGTGACGCGTTTTTCGCCGTCACTGCGCCGGGATGTGGAAGTCCTTGAGCACCGCCATGTGTTGCATCTGGAATGCAACGTTGGGGTCGCTGTCCCCGGGTTGCACCGGCGGAACCTCGGACAGCGGCGTGTACACGCGCGTGTCAAAGATGAACCCCGTGGGATAGGTGCCGCTCCCCACCACCGTGGGAACGCGGAACACCTCCAGGTCATCATCCGGCAACACCCGGTCATACGGCTTGGTGCGGTTGCCGCTGGTGGCAATGCTGCCCAGGTTGTCCACGGGCATCACCGCCGTCTCCAGCAGCGGGTCCAGCACGTCAATGCACGCTTCACGCTCGGTGTCGGTGTTGAAGTCCCCGCCCACCACCAGCAGGTCCCCCGCGGGAATGTTGGTGCCCAGCAATGCGGCCAGCGCCGTGGCGCCCTGGGTGCGCTGGCCAAGGTTGGTGCTCAGGTGCAGGCTCACCGCCCACAGGTCACGCGGTCCGGGGAGGTCAATGAGCGCCCAGACAAAGTTGCGGTTGTTGGCCCCAGGGTCCGTCCATTGGCCGCTGGTCAGGATGGGGAACTTGCTGATGACGCCGTTGGGAATGACAGCGCCGGTGCTGCCCGGTTCACGGGTGTACTGGCAGGTGGGGCCGCACACGCTCACCACCAACGCATCAATCTCCGCCAGGGAATAGCTGCGGTCACCGTTGAGGTCGTTGTTGAACTCCTGCATGAGGATGATGTCCGGGACCAACGCCTGCATGATGCGAACACCATGCCCGGGATCATAGGTCTGGTAGTTCCCGCTGGTGAGATTGGCGGCCATGATGCGCACCGGTGTCATCGGACCAGCATCACCCGGTGGGCCTGCGTCTGGAACCTCGCCCGCATCGGGCGGCTCTGCGGCGTCGGGTGGATCAGACGCATCCGGCGGTTCGGCAGCATCAGGGGGCTCTGCAGCGTCGGGTGGTTCTGCAGCGTCGGGTGGTTCTGCAGCGTCCGGTGTTTCTGCTGCATCCGGTGGTTCCGCAGCGTCGGGTGGTTCGGCCGCGTCTGACGGAAGAGACGCATCCTCCACCACGCCGGCATCCAGGTCCGACGCATCCGCGGGGCCAGACGCGTCCGTTCCGGCGGATGCATCCAGAGTTTCTCCCGCATCGTCCACCGCCGCGTCGGCGGGGACCATGGCGTCACGGGGTTGGGCCGCGTCCCGCGCAAACGCGGCGTCCGGCCGTGACGCGTCCCGGCCGCCTGCATCCAAGCCACCCGCATCCTGTTGCGTCACGGCTGCGTCCTGGCGTTGGCCAGCGTCATCTTCTCCAGGGCGCCCCGCGCACGCGCCCAACAACGCCGCCACGCCCACCAGTTGAAGCCAATGAAATGATTTCACCCGCCGCAGCGTAGCATGGCGTCGGCGCAAACGCCGCCGCGGCACGCCTACATCCACGTTGTCCAAACGGGTTTGACCGTCCCCGGCGTGGCCCTCTACACGTTGCGGTCCATGGCGCAGCCAGACCCCAGCGTGGTGGCGGCAGGCACGGTGGTTCGCGGCACGTTGCGCGGCGCCGAGGAAACCCGCGTGGACGGCCGCGTGGAAGGCACCATCCTCATCCAGCATCACGTGGAGGTCACCGCGTCCGGGAGCCTCCAGGCCGAGGCCACCGTGGTGAGCATGAGCGTGGCCGGCCGCGTGGAGGGCACGCTCACCGCCGAAGATTTCATCCAGCTGCTTCCCGGCGCCAGCGTGCAGGCCAACCTCAAGGCGCCACGCATCATCCTGGAGGAAGGTGTGCGGTTTGTAGGACGCATTGAGATGGACGTTGTGCTTCCCAAGGACGTGTGAGGAGGACCACCCATGGCGCGTACGGTGTTGGGGGCAACGCTCACGGTGGAAGGCGAGGTGCGCGCCACCGGGGACGTGTGCGTGGTGGGGCGCGTGCAAGGCCGCCTGGAGGCCGCAGGGGACGTGCGCGTGGAGACCAGCGGGGCGGTGGCGGCAGACATCACCGGGCGCAACGTGGACGTCCTGGGAGAGGTCACCGGGAACATCACCGCGCAGGACCGCGCCGAGGTCCACGCGGGAGGACAGGTGCACGGGGACATTCGTGCGCCCAAGGTGATGATTGCCAATGGCGCGGTGTTCAAGGGCAACGTGGTGATGTGATGAGCGTGGGCAGCAACACGGCGGGCGGCAACACGGTGGTGGGCAGTGCGGTGGTGGTGAACGGGCGTGTTCACGGCGCCACGGACATCACCATCCACGGCCGCGTGGAAGGCCGCGTGGAGCTGGCCGCCACCCTCATTGTGGGAACCGCCGCCGTCCTCAAGGCGGACCTGCAGGTCAAACGCGTCATTGTGTTTGGAACCGTGGTGGGAACCATCCACGCGTCAGACGCCGTGGACCTGCGCGCCGGTTCGCGCGTGGTGGGTGACGTCATTGCGCCGCAGCTGCTCATGGAGGACGGCGCGCTCTACAAAGGCAACGTCTACACGCCGGACATGGCGCCCAGGATTGCGCGCCCCGCGTCCAATCCCCCGCCGCCCGCCAAAGAAACCACCCGTGCGCCGGCGGCTGGGCGCCCGCAGCCGCGCGTGCTGCCCCGCCCCGCCACCACGCCACCTGAACTGGCCCCAAGCCTTCCGCCCGTCGTGGACGCGCCCCTTGTTGTGGCGCCGCGTGCCCGCACCGCGCCGCCGCCGGTGGATGAACCAAGGCCCGCCATCTCCCGCGCCCGCCGCCGGGTGGGCCAGGTGCGGCCCCGGCCGGAAGATGCCGCGCCGGCGTCAGCCCCGCCGGCAACCGCCAGCCCCGAACAGCCCGCCGCCGGCGCGCCCCCCACGCCACGCCCGTTGCCCGGCCGCGGAAGTGGCGCCCGCGTGCAGGTCAAACGCCGCGGTTGAGGCCACAAAAGTCCCGCTGCAATGCTCACGTCCAAGACCGCGCGTGTCCCCGTGCGGCAGCCTGCCGCGCAGCACGCCCGCGGTCGTGATCGCGCCACCCAAAAAATGGGATCGGAGATCACTGCGCGGTGATCCGCGGATCAACCGCGCATGAAAAACTGCTTGGATGGACGGGGAGAAAAGGGTGTGGAGAAAAAAGTGGAGGAGTGCTGCGAAAACACTCTTGACCGGGTGTGTGGGTCCCTGTAGAAGCCCGCTCCCCACA
>Ga0154020_10010130_pt1 | contig 10799 bp, 9 predicted proteins | sample Klosneuvirus_201_FD_109709 | JGI IMG/M metagenome (GOLD analysis project Ga0154020, IMG submission 109709) | Active sludge microbial communities from wastewater, Klosterneuburg, Austria - Klosneuvirus_20160825_MG | ecosystem: Engineered > WWTP > Aerobic digester > Activated sludge | place...
AGAGGATCGGGGCCGATCCGTGATCGAGAAATTCAGCCAGACTTTCGGAGAGCGGCTCGTGACTCGATCGGTCCCAAAACGGAAATCCGGTCAACTGGACATTGGGAGGCCAGTCCGGCTTGGGCGAACAAAACCAGTCTGGAAAGAGGCCCAGAATACTTCGCGGTGAATGCCACCAGCCCTGCGCCACACGCGTGACGGGCGGGAGGTTCAATTCGAGGCGAAACGGATTGAGTTCCGGGAGCACAATGGGATCGATATAAAAATGGTCCGCAATCCAGTAACTCACACGAAAACACCAATTGGGCATCCCTCGAAAGAAAGTGGGAAATGGCATTGCGTGAACAGCGTAAGAAGTGCGAATCGTATGAGAATCGAAATGCAGCGTCGCGGCAGGAATCTGCAGATGCTCCTCGGCAACCCGGGCTCCCATCGCAAGGTAAGAACCTGCCAGGACCGTTTCGCCAACCACATGTCGTTCTCGAATGGCCGCATAAAGCTCCCGCATCGGAACGACTCCACACCGCTTCAGCCAAATCTTCCACCCATTCATGTAGTTCCACGCACGGCGGTCAGATCTTATCTCCTCAATATCTTTGGCGGATCCAACTGGGGCGAAATCAACACCCGCGGCCCTGCAGGCGGATTCATACGCGGGGTTCGTAATCACCGTGACGCAGTGTCCACGCTGTTGCATTGCAACAGCAATCGCCAACACAGGATGAACATCGCCAAGGGTGCCGGCGGTACACAACAGAAGACGCAAGGGGTTCTCACTTTACAGGAAAGACGCTGGTTGCGACTCTCAGTTTAGGATCGCTCGATAAATAATTGTCCGATCAGCCGGACTTGGCGTCCGGTTTTCAGGCCCAACGGGCCGACTCTATGTCAGCCCAGGGCAACGCCCTGGGAAATAGTTCCACGCGATCATTCTCAGCCCCAACGGGGCGGCACTAGTTTTAACAGTGGCCAGCTTGAATCTGTTTAGGTCCGCCCCGTTGGGGCTTTTCGTGTTTGAAATCACCACACCCAGGGCGTTGCCATGGGCTGGCTTATGGCTGGCCCGTTGGGCCGGAACGCAAACTGAATTGCACTCAAACGCGACATACTGCACCGCATCGAATTCCAGCGCCGCACATACTGTGGATGATTCAATCACGACTGTGATTCTTCGCACGATTTTTACCCTGGAGCCCCTCTGGCATTTGTTATACTTCACGCGGTTAGAATTGATGCTGTAGATTTTCTTGCGATTGCCCCCTGTCCCTCGCAATTGATTTTCCAACTTCACGCATTTTCCAAGGGGGGAGAGGGTTAAGGTGAGGGGGAAAAATCAACTGTTTTCTGGTTCAACATATTAACTCCATGTCATCCCTCTCATCCGGCCTGTCGGCCACCTTCTCCCCCTTGCCAGGGGGAGAAGGGACATAGAAAACGTTGACTTTGAAAGTACCTCAGTCTAGACCACGTGAAGTATAGCAACAGAATCCTTTGTCAGAAATTTCGACAAATCCTGTTTGGATTCGAGGGACTATGGACTACTTGCCTATCGCCATAATATTTACCCAGGCAGATTACTGACCTCGCGGTCGCTTGATGAGTGCCAGCACGGCGGAAAATAGTGCGGCACCAATAATTGACCAGATGACAGGAAATGCGCGATCACCAAATCTTACTGTAAACAACTCGGGCAATCCCAGTTGCCGCGCGAGCCAAATCCCCAGTAACGCGCCGATAAACCCCAGTACAATCGACACCAGGCACCCGCCGTGAGAATAGCCGGCAATTGACTGAGCCAGAGAGCCGCAAACTCCTGCGACGATCAATAAAACCACAAATTCAACGAGTGTCATGTGTTGCCCTGGCTGACGCGAAGGTGGAAGCAGTGGAACCGCAGATCCCATTATCCGACACGTGGTGTTCACTGCAAGGTGATTTCTGCCACATAATGCCAGAACCAACAGGTCTAAGTGACGGCGATAGAAAAATCGTGGCTGCTCCGAGGCCGCGCGACAGGCCACCAGAACGTGACCATACTCAACAACTCCCCCGGTTTCGCTAATTGGCGACTGGAATCCAGCGCGATGCGATCAGCAGACCAAACGGGAACGCGGCCAAATGCGAAAGATTGGCGGAAACCGTCGCGGGATACAGATGCACACTTGGAACCGACAGCGCCAGACGTCCGATCAGGACAGCAGCGATTGCCAGCATCAGACATGTTCGAACGGAGGAATTTCGATGTGCAAACACAGCACCGAGACAGCCGTAGTAACCAGCCGATGGTCCCACGTCTCGTTCCGTGGACAGCACGGTTGCCCACGACGCCCCGGCGAGATGCCAGGGAAGCATGATGAATAAGGCAAGTCCGACGGTCACGATTAGGTGCGAAGTAAAAAATATCCAAGCCGTAGTGCAGCTTCCAAAACGCCATTCACACATTGCAACTTGTGCGCCGGACGCCATTAGAGGGTCTGTCCCTTTCCACGATGGAAAAGTGAAGACCATCGTGGCTTCATTTGCATTGACTGCAACGCGGCTGGATTCGCCGGGATTCAGATTTCCGACGTACTGCCTCCGCAGCAGGATCCGTCACAAGTTGGTTTCACCCGGCAGAGTTCTGAATACTCACGAGTTTCACACGGCATTTTTTGAACTGATCCCTGACTCTCTCGAATCACAATCGGCATGGGACTTGCGAAAGAGTTCTCATAAATCGATCGGCATGTACGCCATCTCGACATTTGTTTCTCCCCACAGAAGAAGGAAACGACTGATGAACTGGAAAACTGCATTTGCGTTCGCGGCGATACTCGCCGTTCAGGGCCTGCCGCTGCAGGCAGATGACAAGCCAGTCATCAAGGCCTCAGCGGAAAAACCGGTGGTCACTGAAAAGACTAAGGAAGTTCAGGAATCACCATGGATTATCGTGGAAGAAGACTTCTGGTTCCCGCTTCGATTTGAACCGCTGGAGACACTCAACACGGCACGGTATCACTATCGACGCAATGAAGAGAAGGCTGCGGCGTCCTAAATCAGCAAAGCGGCCAGTTGGCTGAATCTGGCAGCGGGCCACGCAATGCCTCAAACAAAGAAGAATCTTGAAGAAGCGGCAACCCAGTTGAAAGCCGTTGCAAAGGATCTGGAAGCGGGAAACATCGTCGCCGCAAAACACGTTGACTTCTGGCTCACCAAAGCCGCCCATGCCCTTGCAGACTGGCACTATTATCGTGCAAAGGAATCGTGGGGGCAGTCGGAAGCTAAGGACGCTGGCCGAGACCTGGTCATGGCGGCCAATTATCTGCAGAACGCAGCGGACTCAGCTCACCTTCAGTTTGGACCGGATTCAGAAACTGTGCTCACACAAGTGTTCAAAAACGGCAAGCTGGAATCCAGTGAAACGCACACCGACCACAACTGGGTTGCCAACGACCTCGAAGGCATCGAAAACGCCCTAAATGAACTTGGAAAAACGCTGGAGAAGTAGAACAGATCGAAAGTTAATCCAACGGTCTTTGACTGATGGAAAATTGAGTAAGTCGTCTGGGGCGACGTCAGTCCGCATTCGCTGAGTGATTTGTCGCGGAGTGATTTATCCCAGGCTGCTTCATGCTCCACGCTGCCTGGAATGAGGCTATCAATGCTCGTTCCAGGGCTCCAGCCCTGGAACGCACTGCACTGGAGGCTCCTGCCTCCAGCGACAAGCTCGCGAAGCAGGAGCCTCGGGGGCAGTGTGTTCCGAGGCAGGAGCCTCGGAACAAGGACGGTTTGCCAGTTTAAGGCGAGCGGAAGAAACAGGATTACCAGAGATATCGCGTCGCCGAGGGAATCCGACCTGAGACAGGTCGGACTACGTAGGCAGATCTGTCCTCAGATCTGCTTCCTTTGGCGTGGTTCAGTCGCACGGATCCGTTCGACCCGATGACTCGCCGATGGTAAATCCTTTCCGGCCGCTCGCCTAACCACCACGCCATTGGCGTGGCCGCGCACGCCGATGGCGTGACGGTTAAACATCTCAAGCGAGACCGTACGAGGTATATCCACGCCAGCCTTCCAATTGCTGTCGCGATTGACGACAACTTGCAGTTGATCCGCTGTTGATCCGCTAGAATTGTACCGCCAGACTCGAAGAACCATGAGGCAAATATGACCAGTACCTCCACTCCGCTGCCACAGCTTGCCGCATGGCAGGCTCTGGATGTCCATGCTCGCCAGATCCGTGAACTGCATTTGCGACAACTCTTTGCCGACGATCCGAAACGCGGCGAGCGGATGGCGGTGGACGCCCTGGGGATCTACCTTGATTATTCAAAGAATCGCATCACGGATGAAAGTCTCGGGCTGCTCGTGAACATGGCGAACGAAGCGGGTCTCCGCAGCAGCATTGATGCGATGTTCTGCGGCGACAAGATCAATATCACCGAAGACAGGGCCGTGCTGCATGTGGCGCTGCGGGTACCGAAAGGAGCAACCGTCCTTGTCGATGGCCAAAACGTTGTACCGCAGGTTCACGCCGTGCTGGACCGCATGGCCGACTTCACGAATCGAGTCCACAGTGATGAATGGAAAGGCCATACTGGCAAACGGATCCGCAATGTGGTCAACATTGGCATCGGCGGTTCTGACCTCGGGCCCGTCATGGCATTCGAAGCTCTTCGGTACTACAGCGACCGGACACTGACGTTTCGATTCGTTTCGAATGTTGATGGCACTGATTTGGCGGAAGCCGTCCGTGACCTTGATCCCGCAGAGACGTTGTTTATCGTCGCTTCGAAAACGTTTACGACGCTCGAAACAATGACCAATGCGCAGGGAGCCCGTGACTGGTTGCTGAGCGGCCTTGGCGGCGATACCAAAGCCGTGGCACGGCATTTCGTCGCTCTTTCGACGAATGCCGCCAAAGTAAAGGAGTTTGGCATCGACCCCAGCAACATGTTCGAGTTCTGGGACTGGGTTGGCGGACGATATTCGATGACGTCCGCAATCGGCCTCTCGACCATGCTCGCCATCGGACCGGCGAATTATCATGCGATGCTCCACGGTTTCCATCAGATGGACGAACATTTTCGCACCGCGCCATTTGATCGCAATCTGCCGGTCCTGCTTGGATTGCTGACGATCTGGAACACAAATTTCCTCGGAGCGCAGACGCAGGCCGTCCTGCCCTATGATCAGTACTTGAAACGATTCCCCGCTTATCTGCAGCAATTGACGATGGAGAGCAATGGCAAGCACGTCACCCTGTCTGGAGACCAGGTCAGCTATGAAACCGGACCCATCTATTGGGGAGAACCAGGCACGAATGGACAGCATTCGTTTTATCAGCTCATTCACCAGGGCACGCGGCTTATCCCGTGCGACTTCATCGCGTTTGGCCAGTCACTGAATCCGGTCGGTCGTCACCACGACATGCTCATTGCGAACGTCTTCGCTCAATCGGAGGCACTGGCATTTGGAAGAACAGCGGACGAGGTTCGCGCGGAGGGTACACCGGACTGGCTTGTGCCGCATCGAGTCTTCGAGGGCAACCGTCCGTCAAACACGATTCTCGCGGAGCGACTCACGCCAGCACTTCTTGGCAAACTGGTCGCCCTTTACGAACATTCGGTCTTCACTCAGGGCGCGATCTGGAATATTGATCCGTTCGATCAGTGGGGCGTCGAACTGGGCAAAGTCTTGGCCAATCGGATTATTCCGGAACTCGAAAGCAAGACACCAAGCGAACTCAAACATGATTCATCGACAAATTGTCTCATTCAGCGTTTTCGAAAATTGAAGAAGACATGAGTGCCAGAACCATAAGCACCAGTACATAAGTTCAATTGCATAATCGCAAGATTCACAATCAGGGGACTGACGTCCCCCGCTCGCCGGGAACCTGGCGAGCCGCGAGACGTCAGTCTCCGGATATTGCGCTTCCGCAATCCATTGTTATGCCCCAAAACTTACGCCTGGAATGAGGCTGTCAATTCTCGTTCCAGGGCTCCAGCCCTGGAACGCACTGCCCTGGAGGCTCCTGCCTCCAGTGACAATCTCGCGAGGCAGCAGCCTCGGAACAAGGACATGCGGCTTGCCGTTAAACGGGTTCTGCGCGAAATGAAGTGCATGGTCGGCCCCGTACCACCAACGAGTTGCATTTGATGGATGCTGTGATTGAGTTCACGCACCATCCGAACACGAACCCTGAAAGGGTTCCACAATGCGATTTTGTGTAGCCCTTTCAGGGCAAAACGCATTGCTGCCGAAAAACCTGGGGCGTTGCCCCAGGCTGACATGTTGTGGCCCGTTGGGCCGAATCGCAGTGTTTCAGTAGGATTTCAAGAGTTCGTAGGCCTGTGTGGTTTGCCATACTTCCCGATCACATCCGCGAGTCCATGACATCCACGATTTCTGACACCAGCACTTCATTTCGCGCAGACCCCTTAAACCTGACGCGGGCATCGCCCGCAACCCAATCTGGGGTGTTGAATGGAGATTCGTTCTGACAGATTGTTGAATGCGGCAAACGATCTGCGTTGAGCATTTAGTCAACCGCATGGGGTCAAACGAATATTTCATAACGCCCCATTCGGCTGACAACCCACATACAAGGATGACATGCTGTCAGCTCAAGACATGGAAATACCTCTCGGTCGAACAATCTTCTCAGCAATACAAGATCTCAAGCGTTTGCGGTGCAGAAACGTATGCGTGGATACCTGTCAACCACCAATCGAGTACATCGGACGGTCCGGCTGCAGAAATTTTGCGGTGTTGATTTCGTGGCCTTCGTTCTTGGCCGCAATACATTCAAGCATGAGTTCCGCGATCGTGTGATCTTCGCCGCCATTTCGGAGTATAGTCTTGACGTCGGTTTCTTCATGACTGAAGAGGCAGTTACGCAGCTTTCCGTCTGCCGTTAATCGAAATCGGTTGCAGTTTGCGCAGAAGGGCTGGCTGATGCTGGCGATCAAACCGATTCGACCTCGCCCGTCTGCAAACTGATACTCCTGCGCCGGGGCCTCCGACCGAACCGATTCGACGATCGGCAGCAGCGATGCCCTCACCGGCTGGCCGACGTAAGCAGCTCTGGAATCGCAGTCGCTCGATGCCGCCGCCGGTTGTTTCCTGACCGGTTCGAGCGGGCCGAATTCTGCTTCCAAAATCGCAATGATCTCATGGGCGAACAGCACTTTTTCACGTTGCCATTTTCCGTCGGCATCCAGCGGCATGAATTCAATGAAACGAACGACCGTGTCAGTTTCGCGCGCCAGATTTCCAAACGGGATGATTTGATCTTCGGTGAGACCGCGGATTGACACGGCGTTGAGTTTGATCGGAGAAAATCCGGCGACTCGAGCAGCCTGGATTCCGGCAATGACGCGTTCGTAACCATCCCGTCGCGTCACGGCTCGGAAAATTTCCGGATCCAAAGCGTCAAGACTAATGTTCAATCGTCGTAAGCCAGCCTCGCGAAGACTCGCGGCCTGTTCATCCAGCAGGATTCCATTCGTGGTGAGGCCGATGTCGCGAATGCCCGGTACATTTGCCAATCGTCGTACCAGAACACTAAGGTCACGGCGGACAAGCGGTTCGCCACCGGTCAGTCGAATGCGATCGATCCCAAGTGTCGTTCCGACTCGGACGATGCGTTCAATCTCTTCGAACGTCAGCAGATGCTCTTTCGGCATGAATTCGACATTGTCGGCCGGCATGCAATAGAAGCAGCGAATGTTGCAGCGGTCTGTCACGCTGATTCGCAAATTGTTGTGCAACCTGCCGAAGCTGTCGATAAGTTGCCGAGGTCCGTCATCTTGATTCATGGTTTGAGTTCCGTGTCGCCGCCACTGGGAAGCGAATCGGGTGTAGATTCCGGGTGAAGCCACTCGACTGCCCCATCAGTGTAATGCTCTTTTTTCCAAATGGGGACCGTGATCTTGAGTGTGTCAATGATCCATCGGCCGGCATCGAATGCCTGCGTGCGATGGGGCGAACTGACGGCTACGGCTACGCTGATGTCGCCGAGTTCAAGTCGTCCGTAACGATGCGAGATTGCTACTCCAACGACGGTGAAGCGTTCTCGGCATTCCGCTTCCAGGCGATTCAACGCCTCCTCCGCCATTTCTGGAAAGACTTCGTATTCGAGCCACGCAGTGTGAATATCGCCGGTAAATTCTCGCACGGTTCCGAGAAACAGCACGACGGCACCAGCTTTGTGATCACGGACGGACTCGGTCAGCGATAAAAAATCGAGAGGCTGCTGGGTGAGTTCAATCATAGTCAGCCTCCGCTCACCGGGGGAAAACAAGCAATCACATCGGTCTCCAGGAGAATTCGTTCTTCATTGGCATATTCGTTGTTGACGGCCCACAACAAGGTTGCAGCACGAGATTCCAGCGCCGGGACGGCCGCGATTAGCGCCAACCGCGCCTGCGCGACGGTGCCGGAGGCGGGAACGTCGATATCGACTGATTCACGACAGGCAATTTCACGAGCAGCGGCAAAAAGCAGGACGGAGAGTTTCATGGGCGCGAGTCATATCAGCTTGGCGGTTCATTTTACTCCTGCAAAGGGAGTTTCTACAGGTGTCTGGGCGAAACTCTCAGGAAACCGAAACAGAAACTTCTGGCCGTCACGCTGAGTCGGACCCTGCAAATCTATAAGATGATTCTGCAAAGATCCTTTGAATTACTGGTCAGGGAGTCTGTACACTGTATCGTTGACCGCGAGCCAGTTCCCGTAAATTCTGTGCCTGGGGATTGAATCCTCAGGACGGGTTACGGGAAAATCGTATTTCGACGTTCTCATTCTCCGCATGCTGTTTTTAGTCGATCCGCCGATTCGGGAGTTTACTGTGAAGTCGTTTTTTAAGAATCTGCCCTCCGTAGGCGTTTCCCTGCTGGTGAATGTCTCCGTCCTGCTATCGCTCTACTTCATCCATCGCTCGTTGCCAGCGTTTGGAAAAGAGTTGACGCTGGAATCGATCTTCACTGAAGAAATGCCACAGGAAGAGATCACTCGCGACCTGCAACTGGATACGGCACCGGCGGAGACACTCAACGTGATCGCTGGCGGGACACCATCGACCGTGGTTGGCGCGGCCGCTCAGCCGGCTGCGGCACCTGTCAACGTCCAGAAGGCTGCCGTGATGAAGGAGGTCAATATCCGCCCCGTCATGACGGATGCGGCCTTGCCATCCGACGAAATGATCGGACAGGAACTGGGTGAAGGTGAAATCGTCGGCGAAGTCGGATCCATGGTGGAAGGCTACGGTGCTGCCATGGGAATCATTACTCAGGAAATCATCCGTATGATGCGGCAACAAAGAGTTACCGTGGTCTGGCTGTTTGACGAGTCTGGAAGTATGGAAGACGACCGTAAGGAAATTCGTGAAAACTACATGCGGGTTCTTGACGAGTTGAAGATTGCGTCGTCAAAAGATGAAGAACTCAAGAAAGGCAGCGAACATTTGCTGACAGTTATAGCAAGCTACGGGCAGGGAATTCACGAGCATACGGCGCGACCGACGGCGGATCTGGAATTGATCAAAGCGGCAATCGACAAAGTCCCCGTTGATACGACGGGTGACGAAAACATGTGCCAGTCGATCGCGACCGTCATCAACCAGTACAAGCAAACCGCGATTCGCGGAAAACGGAAGCTGGCGGTGATCATTGTTTCAGACGAATCCGGAGACGATGGCGGGTTTGTTGAAAACGCGATCACTGAAAGCCGCGCCGCGAAGGCACCTCTGTATTTTCTGGGCCGCGAAAGCATGTTTGGGTTTCCTTACGCACGCCAGCGATGGGTGGATAAACCGACAGGGGAAGAGTTTTGGATCCGAATCCGTCGAGGCCCTGAGACGCCGTATCCGGAGTGCCTGCAGTGGAACGGATTACAGTCTCGCTGGGACGCGCAGTCCGCTGGTTTTGGCCCCTATGAACAGGTGCGCATGGCCCGCGAATCCGGCGGGATTTTCTTCGTGCTCCCCGGGGAAGAAACAACACTCGTTGGCCAGGGGGCAAACGATCGGCGAAAATACGATTTCCTATCGATGCGAGAGTATCAGCCGAACCTGGTTTCTCGACCGGAATACGAACTCGAACGCAACAACAGCACGTTCCGTCAGGCTATCTGGACTGTTATCTCAAACCTGAATCCCAACGCTGACAAGCTGCTGTTTGCACATCATGATCCAAATCTCAACATCCAAAACGAACATTTCCCGCTTGATTTGGAAGGATTCCGTGCGACTGCAGCAACGCAGTCTGGTAAGGCCGCCCGCGGAATGCAGCTCATTGAGCAGGCGATTGCAATTCTCGAAAAAGTAAAGCCTTTGCGGGCTCAGGAGGCAACTCAACGCTGGCGTGCCGGTTACGACTTGGCGTTGGCTCAGTTGTACATTTTTCGATTGCGGCTGTATCAATATCTCCTGACAATGGATCAACATGTCAACAATATGCCGAAGCCCGAAAATCCAAAGTCCAATGAATGGAATGTCTGGTGGAATAAGAAAACGATTATTCCGGACGAAGCGCAATACAGTCGCCTGAAACAAGGCTTCGGGCTCAAAGTATCGAGGGACGAATACTTGGAAATGGTGAAGACTGAAGAAACCAATTCCATCGCCCGTATGAACTCCGTGATTACCGATCATCCCGGAACGCCGTGGGCGCGTCGTGCCCAAACGGAACTGGACATGGGTTTCGGGTTCGTCGTTAGCGACCGCTTGTGGGATCCGTCCGGCCGCCGCAACGAAGCTGCCAAACGAGTGCCGAATCTGTGATTGTGCATTGAGTTTTGTCCGACTTCATCGTTTG
>Ga0154020_10010131_pt1 | contig 10798 bp, 9 predicted proteins | sample Klosneuvirus_201_FD_109709 | JGI IMG/M metagenome (GOLD analysis project Ga0154020, IMG submission 109709) | Active sludge microbial communities from wastewater, Klosterneuburg, Austria - Klosneuvirus_20160825_MG | ecosystem: Engineered > WWTP > Aerobic digester > Activated sludge | place...
CGGCGGCGACACGCCTCAGTCTGCGGAGAAGAAACCCGCGAAGGCCGCCAAGGCAGCTGCGGGCGATGCGGCCGCAGTTGCTCCAGCGGATGCCGCTGCTCCTGCAAAACCCGTCGAACTTGTCGGCGGGGTTGCCCGTCAGCCAACCGCAGAAGAACTCCTCAAAGAGGAGTTGGGTGCGATCAAGATTCGCAAAGCGAAGGGTTCTAAAAACGTCACGACCGGGTTCGTCAACGTTCTCGCATCGTTCAACAACACGATCGTTTCGATTACCGATCTCAAGGGGCAGGTCATTGCTTGGTCGAGCGCCGGTAAATGTAACTTTCGCGGCTCGAGAAAGTCGACCGCCTACGCTGCTCAAGTTGTCGCCCAGGATGCCGCTCGCAATGCGATGTCACACGGCCTCAAGGATGTTGTCATCCGTGTTTCCGGTCCAGGCCTTGGCCGGGATAGTGCCGTCCGTGCACTTCAGGCGATTGGTTTGGAGATTACCTCCATTGTTGATGTCACTCCAATTCCGCACAACGGCTGCCGGCCGCGCAAGCGTCGTCGCGTTTAATGCTGTCGCTTGAGCGCCAGCACTCACTTTTCATTCTAAACTTTTAGATTAGTCCCTCCCATGGCTCGTTACACTGGTCCCACCACCCGCATGAGTCGGCGCTTCGGTCAGCCGATTTTCGGCTCAACCAAAGCTTACGAACGTCGTCCCTTTCCCCCCGGTCAACATGGACCGAAGAACCGCCGCAAGCTTTCGGAATATGCGGTCGGCCTCAATGAGAAGCAGAAGCTCCGCTATATTTATGGTCTGCTTGAGCGCCAGTTCCGTCGCGTCTTCGAGATTGCCAAGAATGAACGTGGCGTCACCGGTGAGCGTTTTCTTCAGCTGCTTGAGACGCGTCTCGATAGCGTAGTCTACCTTTTGGGGTTCGCCAAGAGTCGTGCCGCAGCTCGCCAAATGGTAAACCACGGTCATGTTCGCGTTAACGGTCACAAGGTCGATATCGCAAGTTACAATGTGCGGGCCGGCGAGGAGATCGAGATCAAGAACACGCCGAGTTCACGTCAGATAGCGACCCGCAATCTTGAGGAGAACCGCATGCGTAATGTCCCCGGGTGGCTGACGCTCAATTCGGAGGCTTTCAAAGCAATCGTGAATCGCCTCCCGACGCGCGATGAAATGGATCCTTCGGTCAATGAGCAGTTGATCGTAGAATTTTATTCACGCTTCTAAGCGGGCCTTGCTCGCGCTCTGGAGCTTGCGCCCAACTCCCGGATTCGGGAAAAGTTGAGACCAGGCTCCAATTCAATCTTCACTTCATTCTTCATCCGCTCCATCGCCATGCCCAAACGCCTCGGAAAGTTCGAACTGCCGAACAAGCTTACCAAAATCGAGGAAGGCGCTACCGCCACCTACGCGAAATTCATCGCTGAACCGTTCGAAGCCGGCTACGGCCATACGGTCGGAAATTCATTGCGGCGCGTCTTGCTCAGCTCCATCGAGGGTTCCGCCATCGCATCGATCAAGATCGATGGGGTGAACCATGAGTTTCAGAGCGTCGACGGTGTCGTCGAAGATGTGACCGATATTGTCCTTAATCTGAAAAAGGTTCTGATTGTTTCCCAGAAGCGGGAGCCCGTCACGCTACAGATCAAGGTCAGTCGTGAAGGCGCCGTGACGGCGGCCGACATCCAGGCGGACGCGAATATCACAATCGTGAATCCTGATCAGGTGATTTGCACGCTGGACAAGGCACGCACGTTTGAAGCCGAAATCGAGATCAAGACGGGTCGGGGTTATTATCCTGGCGAGCAAAACAAGAAGGAGGAACAAGCCATTGGTGTCGTTCCGATCGATTCTTTGTTTTCTCCCGTCAAGCTCGTAAAGTATTCCGTCGAGAATACCCGGGTTGGTCAGATCACCGACTACGACAAGCTTATTCTGGAAATCTGGACGGACGGCCGCATTTCCCCGGACGATTCACTCAAACAATCCGCTTCCATTCTGAAGCACCATCTGGATGTCTTCGATCGCGTAAGCGACGAGGCATACGAATTCGAGAATCAGCAGTCAGAGGTCAGCGAGGAGCAGAATAAACTCCGCAAGTTGCTGAATATGTCCGTGAACGAGATCGAGCTTTCGGTCCGCGCGGCGAATTGTCTCAACAACGCCAACATCACCACCGTCGGCGAGTTGGCGATGAAGACAGAGCAAGAAATGTTGAAGTACCGCAACTTCGGCAAGAAGTCGCTCAATGAGATCAAAGAGAAGTTGGAAGCTCTTGGACTTTCGCTGGGCATGAAGTTCGACGAACGCCTGCTCGATACGAAGAAAGAGGCCTGAGCAGACCCCGACTTGGCTTTCCGATGGGCTGAGGTGGTTCAATCCACTTTCAGCTAATTGGGAGTCGACCTTTCGAAAGCCTATCTAAGATCCCTTTTAGCCCTCGCGCCGCCCGCTGCCGCCCAACGCTGCGACCGGGTTGCCGATCGGGGGTTACGAAAATAAACCACCATGCGTCACAATAAACATCACTCCTCCCTTGGCGTCACGCGCGAACATCGCGCGGCCATGTTGTCCAATATGGCTGCATCGCTCATTCTTCATGGTCGAATCAAGACCACGTTGACGAAGGCGAAAGCACTCCGACCTTTCGTCGAAAAGGTGATTACCAAGGCAAAAAAGGCTTCGGTTTCCACGGACAAAAAGGACAAATTGCATCTGCGCCGTCTCGCTCTTCGCGACGTCCGCGATTCCGCCGCTGTCGACTTGTTGTTCGACGAGAAGTGCAAGGAGTTCCTCAATCGGTCCGGTGGCTATACGAGGATCTATAAGCTGAGTCAGCAGCGCTTGGGCGATGCCGCCGAGCTCGCTCTGATCGAATTCATCAAGGCGGACGACGTCGGCTACAAAAAGTCGAAGACCCGCAAGGGAAGCAAAGCTTCAAAGTCAGTGGCTGACGCCCCCCAGGTTGCGGCTTCTGAACCGGTTGCGGCTGCGCCCAGCGCCTGATTTGACTGCTCTCACAGCGTCCGACGCTGCATCATTGCGCCGAAACCCGTTTCGGCGCTTTTTTGTGTCCGACATTGAGCGGCGAGACAAAACGTGAACCGATTAATCCACCCGTGTCTGGCCCCGCCTCGTGCTTGATCTGACCCATGCGGCAGTTGGTTATTGCGTGGCGGTAGCGATGCTCTACCTGGGCTTGTGGTTGTACTACGATCGCAGGGATCGGGCACGTTTTGAAACGGCGAGACGTCGCCATGCGTTCCATTGCGTACGCTGCAACGAAGTTTATGCGGGAGCCCAAGGGGCGGAACTCGCGGCTTGCCCCCGCTGCGGACGCGAGAATGCGCGTTTGCGCTTTTAACCGCAATTCTCACAGGGTCCCGCTTGATTCCGCGGCTCTCAACGGATTTTGTCTCCCATGGCCCAGACCATCGCCGTTCTCGATTTCGGTTCCCAGTACACGCAAGTGATCGCGCGTCGTATTCGTGAGTGTGAGGTCTTTTCCAAGATCTACCCTTACGCCACGACCGCCGAAACACTCCGTGCGGATGGCGTCATCGGCATCATTCTTTCGGGTGGACCGAGCAGTGTTTTTTCAAAGCAGGCCCCCCTGCCCGATGTGCGAATTTTTGAGCTGGGTGTTCCAATACTTGGAATTTGCTACGGCATTCAGTTGATGGGACGCCTTCTCGGAGGCGAGGTGGCTCGTGGCGATCGGCGTGAGTACGGACACGGATCGCTCGTCATTCAGAAGCCTGGCCGGTTATTTTCACGGCTGCCAAAGCGCCTGAAGGTATGGAATTCTCACGGCGACAAGCTGACGAGGCTTCCTCCGGGATTTGTCGCCATTGGCACAACGGAGAACTCGCCGTACGCGGCCATTGAGGACCGTAAACGGAACTTCTTCGGGATCCAGTTTCATCCTGAGGTTTCCCATACGGAGAGGGGTGGGGATGTGCTGCGCAATTTCCTCGTTGGTGTGTGCCGGGCCCGGCAGGATTGGACGACGATGGATTTCATCGAACACTCGGTGGAAGAAATCCGTGCGGCGGTGGGTAAGTCGCGTGTGCTTCTAGGACTTTCAGGCGGGGTCGATTCATCCGTTGCCGCAGCCTTGATTCACCGAGCGATTGGTCGGAGGTTGACCTGCGTTTTCGTCGACAACGGACTTTTGCGAAAGGGCGAACGTGACGCGGTCGAGTCGCTTTATCAGCGGAATTTCAAGATCGATCTTCGTATCGTGGACGCGTCCGCCAGTTTTCTTCGCCGACTGAAAGGCGTGACCGACCCCGAGCAGAAACGTAAGATTATCGGAAATACGTTTGTTGAGGTGTTCGAAAAATCGCTCCGACAGGTGGGGCACGCGGACTTTCTTGCTCAGGGCACCTTGTACCCCGACGTCATCGAATCGGTGGCGATTGCTGGAAATCCTGCCGCGTTGATCAAGTCACACCACAATGTGGGCGGCCTGCCGGCACGGATGAAATTGAAGCTCCTTGAGCCTCTCCGAGCGTTGTTCAAGGATGAGGTTCGGGCCGTCGGTGCTGCGCTCGGCCTGCCGCGCGAGGTTGTTTGGCGGCAACCGTTCCCCGGCCCCGGATTGGGTGTGCGGGTTATCGGTGACATTACGAAGGAGAGACTGCGTGTCCTGCGTGAGGCCGACGCGATTATTCAGGAAGTGATGATCGAGAGCGGTTGGTACTGGAAAGTTTGGCAGTCGTTTGCGGTCTATCTTCCGGTGAAGTCTGTGGGAGTGATTGGAGATGAGCGAAATTATGCCGACGTGATCGCCCTGCGAGTCGTCGAATCAAAGGACGCGATGACCGCAGATTGGGCGCGGTTGCCTTACGATCTGCTGCAGGTAATCTCGTCCCGCATCACGAATGAGGTCAGGGGCGTATCGAGGGTGGTTTTGGACATTAGCTCGAAGCCGCCAGCGACCATTGAGTGGGAATAACCCGATCGAGAATCGACGAAACTTTGTGACCTTTTCCCGACTCTCACAGCCTATGCCTCTTACGTGGAAAAGTTGCTTTCGCCTGATCGCGGTGCTCGTTGCTTTCTCCAGTCGAGTCCTCTTTGCCGATGTCGAAGCTACGATCGCGAAGGCCCGTCGCTACGTAGGGCCGGAGTCGGTACTGGAACAGGTGCGTTCGGTTCATTTTGTCGGCACCCTGACCACGGACAACAATCAGAAAGTCTCGATTGAGATAATTTTCCAAAAGCCTTACAGGCAGAGAATTGTCACTACCTCAGCTGAAAAATCGGAAATTACCGCCTTGGATGATTATGAAGGTTGGCAGCGGATTGAAGATCTTAAAGACCGAAGCCGCTGGCGAATGAAACTCCTGACGAAAGATCAGGTGACTCGACTGCGAGCGAATACTTGGGAAAACTTAGCATTCTTCCGTGGTCTGGAAACCCGGGGGGGGCGAGTAGAAGCGCTCGGAGATGTTATTCTCGACGGACGGTTAGTTCATAAACTTAGTTTCATTCACAGCACGGGTAGTGTTTTCACGCGTTATTTTGATGTAGAATCAGGCAAACTCGTCCTGACGGAGACTGAACAGGGTGGCCGCATTCGGGAGGAGGGGGAGATACTTGTAGATGGTTTGCGATTTCCGAGGAAAATCATCACGACTTCAGTAGGTGATGGAGGGCGTGAGAGATCGGTTTCGATTTTATTCGATCGAGTCGCGGTTAACGAAAATTTCGCCGCAACGGATTTTGCGGTGCCGGTGACGAATCCGGGAAACGGGCGGTAGTGCTTGTGAGGACGCTTCGGCATGCGACGGGGAGAACGGTCGATGGCGGCATGTTCATCGTTGCCGGTTAAATCTCTGCACGCTAGGTTGGTTCGTTTCCTCGAAAACCCATTCACCCGTGCGCGTTCTCTCCACTACCGACAAGTCGTTCGCGGACGACTTGCGTTCATTTTGCCGAAATTCGATCGTTCCGAAGGAAATTTCGGACTCGGTTACCGCGATTCTTTCGGACGTTCGCCAGCGAGGCGATGAGGCGGTTTGTTATTATGCGGCGAAATTTGATGGGGCTAAGCTCGCCGCGCGCACTTTTCGGGTGAAGGACTCGGAAGTTGCTTCCGCGATCAAGCGGATACCAGCCGCGGATCACAAAGCGATTGAAGGTGTTTTGGAGTCAGTCCGGGCTTTTAACCAGCGTGGACTTCCGGTGGATTGGAGGGCAAAGAATCCGCACGGTGCCGAGGTGGGAGAGCTCCATCATCCGATCCGACGGGTTGGGATTTATGTTCCAGGGGGGCAGGTCCCGTTGGCTTCCACGGTTCTGATGACCGTTCCTCTCGCACAGATCGCGGGCTGCCCTGAAATCGCAGTTTTCACACCTTCGAATGCCGAAGGTAAGATTGCAGATGGATTGCTCACGGCATTGCATCTGACCGGCGTGCGGGAGATATACCGCATAGGTGGCGTCCAGGCCGTGGGCGCCATGGCCTTTGGGACCGTTACGTTGGCAGCGGTCGATAAGATTTTTGGACCAGGAAATGCCTATGTCTGCGAGGCGAAGCGGCAGGTCTTTGGAACGGTCGGCGTGGATTCACTTCCAGGTCCCAGCGAGGTCATGGTCATTGCCGACGCTTCCGCGAATCCGGCATTTGCGGCGGCCGACCTTTTGGCCCAAGCCGAACACGGGAGTGGCCGGGAGAAGATTTACTTGGTCGCCACTTCCCGGCTGCTCGTTGATGCGATTCATACACAGATGTTGCTGCAAATTAAGGCCTTCCCGCGGTCCGAAAAGATTCAGAATGTCCTCACGGCTGGTTTCGTGGCGGTTGTGGTTCCTGATTTGGCCAAGGCGGCGGAGGTGGCCAACGAAGTTGCTCCTGAGCATCTTGAGCTTCTCGTCGAAGAGGCGGAAATCCAAGGTCTTTGCAAGTCAGTGACGACCGCCGGTGCGATCATGTTGGGCAACCTTACGCCCACGGCGCTGGGTGACTTTGTGGCGGGTCCCAGTCACGTGCTTCCAACGGGTCGTGCCGGACGTTTTTTCAGTGGACTGCGGGTGGTTGATTTCATGCGACGAACCAGCGTTCTGCGGTACGACAAGGTGGCACTCAAGAAAGCCGCACCTTTCGTTGCCGCATTTTCCGCGATGGAACGTCTCGATGCCCACGGTCGGTCTGTGTCGATCCGAATTCGGTGAGTCCCGACCGTTGCCTTTCTCCAGCGATCCTTGAGTGAAGCTATTCCGGGATTGTCGATTTCCGCTCCATCATGCCCTCGATCTCATCCTTGGTTCTGCCCCATGTCGCGCGTTTGCGAGGGTACACGCCCGGACTGCAACCCGGAGAGTCAGGTTGGGTGAAGCTGAATACGAACGAATCGGGCTATTCGCCCAGTCCACGTGTGGCTCAGGCCCTGCGTGCGGAGATCGGTGCAGACGGGGATGTCCTTCGCTTGTATCCCAATCCAACCAGTTCCTCCTTGCGGGCGGCGGTGGCTGCGTACCATGGACACGGACTGACTCCGGAGAATGTCGTGATCGGCAATGGTTCCGACGATGTCCTTAATCTCTTGGTCCGCTGTTTTGGAGCATCGGACGTCGAAACAGGATTCACCTTCCCGAGTTATTCCCTGTATCCGGTCTTGGTCGAGATTCAGTGCGGTCGAAGTCGGGTGATTGAGTTCGAACGGAGTATGCGCCTTCCCGTTGAGCTCATTGGAGCATCGACTGCCCGGGCATTTTTTCTGACGTCGCCGAATGCTCCGACCGGCGTCGCTTTCAGCAATGCGCAGATCGAGGCCATCCTCGATTCCTTTGGCGGCATCCTGGTGGTTGATGAAGCGTATGCCCCCTTTGCGCGGGAAAGTTCCGTTGCCCTTTTGGCGAAACACCCTCGCCTCGTGGTGGTGCGCACCCTCTCGAAGGCTCATGCGCTGGCCGGCCTCCGGGTGGGGTATGCTTTGGCTCACCCGGAGATGATTGGGTTGCTCGACCGGGTCCGCGATAGTTACAATGTCAACCGGCTTTCGCAGGTGGCGGCCATCGCCGCGCTGGAAGACACGGGCTACTATGCAGCGATCATCGAGAAAATTAAGGCGACCCGCGATTACTATCGCGCCGAGTGGACCAGCAATTTCGGTTGGTTTGTGTATCCCTCCGAGGCGAACTTTCTCTTCATCGAACCCGCGACGCCGGGCGGGCAATCGGGCCCCGCGATTGCCCGTTCACTCTTCGATGCCTTGTTGCACCGGCGAATCCTGGTCCGATCGTTCCCCAACCATCCCTTGACCGATTCATTCCTTCGCATCAGCGTGGGTACGGACGACGAAATGCTCGCCGTCCATGAAGCCTTACACGCATGGCACCGAACCGCACCACCAAGCTGACCCGAAAGACGGCGGAAACAGACATTGTTCTCACGCTGACGATCGATGGTACCGGGGTCTCGACAATTGAAACGGGAATTCCGTTTTTCGATCACATGCTGACGCTCTTTTCGAAACATGGCCTCTTCGATCTCCATGTTTCCTGCAAGGGCGACGTGGACGTCGATTACCACCACACCGTGGAGGATGTAGGCTTGGTTTTGGGGGAGGCGTTCCGGCAGGCGCTCGGGGACAAGAAAGGCATTCGTCGTTATGGTTTCTTCTTCGTACCGATGGATGAATCCCTTGCTCGTGTCGTGGTCGATTTGAGTGGACGCGCCTGTCTGGTTTACGAGGTGGTGGCGCCGACCATGTTCGTGCGGGATTTCAATTTGGTGTTGGTCAAGGAATTTGCCCGGGCTTTTAGCAATGCACTTGCCTGCAATCTTCACGTCAAACTCGAGTACGGGGAGGAGCCGCATCATGTGGCAGAGGCAATTTTCAAATCTCTCGCCCGCGCGCTGGATGTTGCGACGCAAATTGATTCCCGCGTGGCCGACCAGCTGCCGTCAACCAAGGGCAAACTTTAGCACGTCGCGTGCGCTTGCGTCGATTCGTTCCCGCGTTCCTCGACGAACGAAGGGTTCGAAGGCTTGATCGACACGGTTGAACCCTGACTCTCATGAGTAGCGTCCTGACAATTGCGGTTATCGATACGGGCATTTGCAACCTACGCAGTGTGACCAAGGCGATCGAGGCCGCGGGCGGCGTCGTCCAAGTGGTTCGAGAACGGTGCGAACTCGCCGAAGGTTCCGCAGCGGGATTGGTTTTGCCGGGTGTGGGTGCTCTGCGAGATTGCGTTGCCTCCTTGCGGCGAAGCGGCCTCGGCGACTCCGTTCGAGCTTGGATCGAGGCGGATCGACCATTCCTGGGAGTTTGCTTGGGCATGCAGGCCCTTTTTGAGACATCCGAGGAGGGTGGCACGAAGGGACTTGGGATTTTCCGCGGAGATGTTGTGCGTTTCCAAAGGCCCCCCGAGTTCAAAGTGCCCCATATGGGCTGGAATACGGTGCGGTTTACCCAGCCCGGTTCGGCACTGGCGAAAGATTTGGCTCCGTTGGGAGAGGCCTTTTATTTCGTTCACAGCTTTCATTGCCGGCCAGCGGATCCTTCGCTGGTTTTGGCCGAATGTGACTACGGGGGGCTGTTTTGCGCGGCAGTGTCCAAGGGGCGGATGTCCGCCACCCAATTCCATCCTGAAAAGAGTCAGGCCGCCGGTCTGCAGATTTATCGAAATTTTGTCGCCCTGGCGGACTCCGTTTTACCCGCCGCGCGGTTCTGACTCTCCGTTCGCCCTTGGAGGGCGTGCCCGTCCTCAGTCCGAGCTGAAGGCGATTTTTGTTCCTTCGGAGGTGTCTTGTCAAAAGTTGGGCAACTTTTCTTTGCAAGCGGAGCGGATTTTGCTGTCCTCTTAACCATGGCCAAGACCGCTACCCTAAAAATCGACGACAAGGAGCTGAGCCTGCCAATTATTACGGGCACTGAAAATGAGAGGGCGGTGGATATCTCAAAGCTTCGTGCAGAGACCGGAGTCATCACCTTCGACGATGGATTCGGCAACACCGGCTCTTGTCAGAGTGACATCACCTACATCGACGGTGAAGTCGGCATCCTTCGTTACCGTGGATACCCCATCGAGCAACTGGCGGAAAAGTCGAATTTCATCGAGACCGCTTACCTGGTGATTCACGGTGAGTTGCCGACCCCTAAGGTTCGGAGCGAATTCTCCGCGTCGCTGACCCGCCACGCTCCGTTGCACGAGGGTATGTCCCGACTTTTCGAGGGATTTCCGCCCGATTCCCATCCGATGGCTGTCCTCTCGGCGGTGATGAATTCCCTCGGGTGCTATTACCCTCATCTGGCGACCAACAATCACCAGAGGGATTTGGAGCATTTCGATGAGGCAGTCGCGATCGCGATTTCAAAAGTGCGGACGATCGCGGCGCATTCCTACCGAGTCAGCCGCGGGCTGCCGCTGAATTACCCGAAGCGTGCGCTCAGCTACTGCGATAACTTTCTCCACATGATGTTTTCGGAGCCGTACAACGAGTACGTTCCCACTCCAGAAGTCTCATCCGCCCTGAATCTATTCCTCCTCCTCCACGCCGACCACGAGCAGAACTGCTCCACGTCCACGGTGAGGATGGTCGCATCCGCTGGAGCCAATCTTTTCGCGTCGGTTTCCGCCGGGGTGAATGCCCTTTGGGGTCCCCTCCACGGAGGCGCAAACATGGCCGTGATCGAAATGCTCAAGGCAATCCATGCGGAAGGCGATGACGGCACCAAGTTCATCGCCGCCGCCAAATCGGGCAAGGGCGACCGTTTGATGGGCTTCGGGCATCGTGTCTACAAGAACTACGATCCCCGGGCGAAAATCATCAAAACG
>Ga0154020_10010133_pt1 | contig 10797 bp, 8 predicted proteins | sample Klosneuvirus_201_FD_109709 | JGI IMG/M metagenome (GOLD analysis project Ga0154020, IMG submission 109709) | Active sludge microbial communities from wastewater, Klosterneuburg, Austria - Klosneuvirus_20160825_MG | ecosystem: Engineered > WWTP > Aerobic digester > Activated sludge | place...
GCCCGCACCGACTACCCAGCGCCCGCGAACAGGTTGAACGAACCGAGCCTCTTGACCCACACACCCCGCTGCGGTACGCAGATCGTCGTAACGGCGCAAACCCGCCGTGGGACGAAACGGATCTGATTCGCCGTTCATAACAAGTCTACCGGTTGCGTTACTGGATGAACTTTCGTCTCCATCGGAGTACAGGGGAAACCCTGCAAGGCGGTACCATGAGATTCCCAGCGTCAGCTCTCGCGCTCGTACTCGCAGCCTGCCCTGGCCCCGACGACCCGGACATGGGTGCGGCCAGGGACCTCACCGGGGATCTGACGATGGCCAGGGACCTGAGCGCCGCCCCCGACCTGCACCTCCCGCAGGTCCTGACGCCCGTGCCTCCCTCGGCGGGCCACTTCGGGTGGCAAGGTCTTCAGACGCAGTTCAAGGACGCAAACGGACCGGCCTGTACCGGCGCCGTCACCGTTGCCATCGGTGATCAGGCAACCTGTTTTGTGGCTGCCGACGATAGCCTGCGCTGTGCCGGGGTCGTGTACACTAAGTCCTTCGGCCCCCGCTTCGTCGACACCGGGCAGAACGGGGTCGATCAGATCCTCATCGGGCCTACGTTCAACATCGCGAACGGCAACCAGCTCTGCATCCACAAGACCGACGGCACCGCCCTGTGCATAGGCTTTGGCAACGTGATCAAGGCGGCCGACTTCACCCAGTGGGGCACCCTGAACAATCTGGTCGCCATCGGAACAGGCACTTTCGACCAGCTCTGCGGTATCGACCAGACCGGCAAGATCTACTGCTCGGGCTCCGGAATCGGCACCACGCCGGTAGTGCAGGACGGCGGCAAGCTCCACTCCTTCTTCTGGCAGGACACCTTCGGGATGCTGAAGGCCGATGACCTGAGCGTGCTGCGAGCCTCGGCGGGCCGCACGGAGTGCCAGGTGCAGGCGGCTGGCCTGCGCTGCTTCGCTGGGACCTTCGGAACCGCCGGGAACGTCGTGGACGGTAGCGAGGTCGCGTCCGTAGCAGGTGTGGGAATGCCGGATGCGTGCTGGCTGACCTCGGAAGGGAAAGTGATGTGCGCCCGGCATGACATGATGGGCAACGTCAGCATGAAGCCGGCCTTCTCAGGTGGCACCGTCCTGTCCCTGGCGGCCAACCTCTATACCAATTCCATGTGTGCCGTCTTCAACGACGGCTCTCTGTACTGCGTCGGCAAGAACGACCAGGGCAAGCTCGGCACCGGCGACACCGTGCCTCTGACCACGGAGACCATGGTCCAGCCGCCCGGGACCGTTCGCATCAACTGCCACTGACCCCAGCGCCCCGTGAGCCCGTGCGATCTGCGGCCCATCGCCCGGCGCGCATAGATCGGCGACAGTTTGGTATAAGAAGATCCTCAGCTACGACAACGGACATTTTGTACCAAAGTGTCGCCGATCTGTGGAGTCTGGCTCGGTCGATAGAGTAGGAGTCTCGGACGCCGACGGACTTAGAGGCTGCGCTTGATCGGCGCGAACTGCTGGATGGCGCTTCGATCGCGCTCCTCTTTGTAGGTCCTGTGGTGATCGCTGGCACTGCAGTCGCGGTCTGGAAGCTGCGACGGAAGTAGCTGATTCTAGGGGACTCCTGTTGGCGCTCGAAGTGATGGGGCCGCTGTCGATGATGACTTCAGCGGCAGGCCCGCAGGGCGGCATTGAAACCGTCATCAGTTGGCAGGCCGTTCATCAAGGTTTCAATGCGCGGTTTGAGGCCTCCGCCGACCCCCCCTCCGGCACCAGGAATAGCGACTAGAGGACAGGTCGATTCAAATGTGGCCCGAATGCTCTCCGCCTCGTTGGCTTGCCAGGCGATAGCTGGGAGTAGCGCCTGGCAACTAGCTGGGCAGTGCGATAGCAGTGTTTTGATGAAACTCAGTTCGCTTGATGCCGGCTCCATATAGCTAAGCGCAGCATAACAAGCAGGTACTGCAAAGGCCGGCATCCAGCTATAGATAGCGACGACATCAGCGTTATTTCTGGCATACCATAGCGCCCTGGAGGCTTTTCCGATGTTGTCTAGAATGTCGTTCCGTTGACATGTATACGAACCACCACCGCCACCACCGCATGGAGGATCTTCGCAGCATGGTGGGCCCCCAGGGCAAATGGATGTATCACCAGACGGTGGGCTGAGTGAACTTGGCTTTTCCAGTACCCGCACCGAGTGCACACCAGTCGCCGGTGTGGCAAGCGCGTCTGCGTCGGATTCATTGCCGCTCGTTGATGGCGCTTCTGTACCACAGCCCAATACGAAACCGAAACCCACAAGGAGAATCACCTGGGTCATTCGCATTACTCTGCTCCTTCTGTTAAACAGGAAGTGATCTCTCTTCATGATCACCTTGAAACTTCGTCAGTGTTACTGGTCCGCTGACGAGATGTTAAGAGGCTAACTGGTCTCAGTTGCTACAGCCAGCCCAATAATCGGTAGAAATCTGCAAGTACGCTGCCTCATCTACTGGTTCTTGCCGACTCTTGCCGATCTGGACTGAATTTACGGCGGGCTTCGTTGAGCCGGCGTCGGTATGAGCAAGGTGGGGTGCTGCAGACGAGCAACCGGGCGCTGTGGGAGTGGCCGCACTATTCTGCGATGCGCTGTTGGCGTCCGCAGCGCTGGACCAACTGCTGCACCACGTACGTAGCGGGTTGGACGGACCAGCTACTGCATACGGAGCGCGACGGAAGGGAGGAGCAAGCGGCGGCGTATAATGGTCGTCAAGCTGGCAATGCAAGGATGTGCCAAACTGCGCTTGCGTGGACTCATCTGCTGGGCACGGCAGGCCGCTGGGGCGGAGTCGCGGAGATGTCCCATGGAGGAACTACTCTGTCCGGTCGGGTGGCGATCCGATTGATGCAGTCATTGCTCACAGTGCGAAGGGAGCACGTATGCCGTCGCCACCGAGAGTATGCTCGGTGGCGGCGACGCTGCAGGCAGGGATCGACTCATTGACTATTGCTTGATAATCCATAAGAAGACATCCCGTCCGAATCAGCGCGCCTGGCTCTGCAGGCAGCCATTGTGCCGCTGCATCCTTTGTTGTTCCAATCACCATATGACCATCATGGGAGAACAGGACTGAACGGCTGCTGTCGATGTAGTAATTGTACGTTAACAGTGCCTGCGTTGTCTTTGCGTCCCAGATGCGAGCGGTACTGTCGCGAGCGGAGGTCAAGACACGGCTGCCATCGGGCGAGATGGCAATTCCGCGAAGGGGACCGGTGTGTCCCTTCAAGACTGCCAGCAGCTTTCCAGTCCGAAGATCCCAGAGGCGCCCTACGTGGTCCATTCCCGCAGTAGCCAGGAGTGCTCCATCCTGCGAGAACGCAGCGGCATAGATGCCGCGCTCGTGGCCCTGAATGGTGCGAGTTATATGCAGCGTCTGGGCATCCCAGACGCGGATGGCTCCGTCCATTCCTGTGGTTACCAACTCCCGCCCGTTGGGAGATACGTGTACCAAGTAGGGATAGGAGCCGTGGGCTGGCAGACTGGCCAGCAATTGACCTGTATGACTATCCCAGATATGAAACTCGGGCTCGTCGCTGCTAGCGACAACGCGCTTTCCGTCGACCGTGAACTCGACACGTCTGATACCCTCTGTGAGAGGACCCAGCACATGCTGGAGGGTTCCGCTCTCGACGTCCCAGAGGCATGCTGTCTTGTCATCACCCGCAGTAGCGATCGTCTGACCATCTGGTGAAAAAGTAGCATCTGCGATGAGCGCTTTGTGCCCCCTGAGCACGCGGAGTACCTGTCCGGTTCGAGCATCCCAGATTCTGGCGATCATGTCTTCACCAGTTGTTAGGACGCGCATCCCGTCAGGCGAGAACTTACCGCTGGTAATGCGTCCTTGGTGTCCTCGCAAGACCGTAACGGGCAGCCCATTGGGCGAGAGCCAAATCCTGGCGGAGCCGTCAGCACTACCGCTCACGATCGTCGCGCCGTCTGGCGCATACCGAGCAGTGTATACAGCTCCTGAATGCCCCTCGTAGATTGCGACCTCACGCCCGTTGGAAAACTCCCAGACCCTGATGGTATGGTCTGCGCCGAACGTTAAAGCGTGACGGAGGTTTGCTGAAAAGTCGATTCCATACACGCCGTGTGTATGTCCGGTCAGCGAAGTGATGAAACGGCCACTTTCGGTCTCATACACACGGGCGGTACGATCCTCAGACGTCGTGGCAACAAAGCGTCCGTCTCGCGAAAAAGCACAGCTATGCAGCAGAGCCTGGTGTCCCGCCAGCACCGCTCTGAGGTTGCCGTCCGCTGTCCAAAGCCTAGCTGTCGCGTCCTCGCTGGTCGTTGCGAACAGGCTCCCGTCCGGAGAAAAAAATACTGCGCGGAGTCTGGCACTATGACCGCTTGCGGTAGTGAGTGCGTGTCCGGTTTCAGCGTCCCATATCATTGCAGTCCGATCATTGCTGGCCGTGACGACCAGTTGGCCGTTGGGCGAGATAGCTGCGGCCCAGACTTCTCCATGGTGAGCAGTCAACACGTGGACTGTCTTTCCAGTCGTCACATCCCAAATCCGGGCAGTATTGTCGTCGCTGCTAGTCAGCACCCGGAGGCCGTCTGGGAAGAACAGCGAGACCCGCACCCGTCCGGTATGACCGCTCAAGATCTGCAGGCACGCCCCGGTTTTAGTATCCCAGATGCGAGCGGTATTGTCATCACTGCCAGATGCGAGCTTTGTGCTATCAGGCGAAAAGCCAATGGCCCGGATCTGACGAGTATGCCCTTTTAGTTCGCTGAGTTGCTGACCAGTACGAGCCTCCCAGATTCGGATGATCCCGTTTGCACCAACGTTCGCCACTAGCTGTCCGTCAGGAGAAAAGTTCGTCCAGAGTGCGGGACCATCGTTGCTAAGCATGGTCAATCTTGCAAACCGAGGGGTGGGAGTCCATATGCGCGCAGTCGAGTCCGCACCGATCGTCATCACGGTGCGGCCGTCGGGAGAGAGTGCGAGTTGGCTGATGAGTCCAGCATGGCCTTGCAGCGGCACCCACGGGTGGAGCGCCGCTACCCCACTCGCCAGGCTGCTCAGAATTCCCGAGTTCAGCTGCCGTCCCTTCTGCAGCGCATGCCCCGCCACGTCGAGCCCAAGCCTCAGGGCTTCTCTTGCCCCTTCCGGCCGTTCGGCGAGCATCGCAACTCGGGCGCTGCGCTCAGCGAGTTGCGCATCTTCGGCCGCACGCTGCGCTGTGAGCGCGCGGTTGTATTGCCATGCCCCGCCACCCATTGCGGCAAGTAAGAAGACGATCAGTATCGACAGAAGGATGAGACTGCGGCGCTGCGTCCGGGCCTTCTCCTCTGCTTGCTGCCGACGTTCACGATCGAGTTCCGCGCCTCGTCTCTCGGCCTCAGCGAGGCGCTCCGCCTCGGCTGATGCAAGGAGAAACTTATTCTCGATGGGCAACAGGTTCCCGCGTCCTTCAGCCCATAGCTGCGCATCAGACAGCGCCAACCCCCGAAGTAGATAGTCCGTGCGCTGCCCCGAGTCGACCCACAAGCGCAGAGGCTGAGAGATCCATCGCTCCTGCTCCTTGTGGCGCACCCACTCCTCCGTGAATACGGCTGCAAACACAGGGTTGCGCACGAACAAGAAGACGCCGTTCGGAGTGACCCGTTCAGCGGCCATGCCGGTGAGTCGCAGCGCAACCTGCGCCTCGTCGGCTCCATCTGCCGCTACCGTATCTCCCGATCTCAGCCGACCATAGAGCCGTAGCATGGCAGCGGTACGCGTGCTGCTGTCAACCCTTTCGAACCACTTTTCAGCATATGCCAGGTTAGACTCAAGGACCCTGCTGCGTCGCATAAATAACTGCGATACGACATCGGCAACAGACTCCGGTCCGATCGGCCTCTCGTGAGCCGCCCGAGCAAGTTGCTCACACAGCTTCTGGGTCATATATGGATGACCATCTGTCCAATAGAATACCTTGTCCAAGGTCTGCTCAGGATCGAGACACTTCCCATTAAGCCCGACAGCCAGCGCTTGCATTTCAGCGCGAGAAAAATCCTCTAAGAGGATGCTGCGCCCGATGTTGAACGGTGTACGAGTCTCGTCTTGAATGAGATCACCCGGCAGCGCGACCCCAATCAAGCAGATAGTCAGCCGTCCCAGCGTCGGGTCCTCAGCGCGGGCATTAAATAGGGAGCGGATCGCCGCGAAGAAGTCATCTCGCGCAACCGAACACCTCGATAGAATCGCATCGATTTCATCGATGAACAATACAATTGGATCTACAATCGCCGAGAGCACATACTCGCGCAGATAGTCTAACCATCTTAGCAGCGGTGACATCTCGGACTTGCTATTCCAGTAGACTGATGGGTCTGGGAGGTCGAGCTGCCGCGCAGACACAGCAACCATATCATAGTACCACGTTAATGCCGTTGAATCGCGATCGCCGATGGCCGTAAAATCGATAGTTATGGGACGTACCCCCTTCGCGGCCAGAGCCCGGGCCGTCTTTACGCGCAGACTTGACTTGCCGATCTGCCGCGGTGCCAGGACGTGACAAAACTCTCCCTCGAGCAGGGCGTCCAGGAGTTCATCGTCCGCCTTTCGTCGGACATAAAACGAGTTATCACGGAGCGTCCCACCGCACTGGAATGCGACTGTGGACGCAGTTGGAGTCCCTGCCTCAAGAGGGGTGACCATGAAACTCATCTCCAAAAGCAACGTTAGCCGCTGAGAAGGGGCCGGATGTGCTCGTCGTAAAGTCGGTAGCGCAGCCTGCCGGGCGAACTCTCTTCGCTCAGCAGCCCACGGCGGTAGAGGCGAGCATGATCAGCCGAGGACACGCGGCCAGACTGCCCTCCCAAGTGGATATCGAGGGCTCGCCAGCACGAGCGGTGCTCTTCCAGCCAGCTCTGCACGCGGAGCAGGTGACCGCGAAAGACGCGCTGGCGTAGGTCTGGGCTCTCCATAATCTCTGTGACTGACATGCCCAGCTTCACAGCCCAGTACACCGCCAGGCGCGAGAGGTACGGATGTCCGCCGACCCAAGCGACCAGTGTGTTAAGGTCACGAGTGCCCAGCCTGAGGCCATGAATGTTCGCCAACTGGCCGAGCTGTTCCGCACCGAACTCTGAGAGGACGATAGGCGGTGTCCTTGAGAAGAAGCCCGAGTGGTCTGTGCTCTCCAGCAGCGCAGGCTCCAGTGAGACGGATACAACCAGCCGCAGACTGGACCAGATCGGGGAAGTGTCCTCCATCCATAAACGCAAGACGGCAAAAAAATCGTTCTGGGAGGGAAGACCCCAGAGGCAATCGACCTGCTCGAGGCAGAGCAGCATGATCCCATCCTTCGGAAGAACATACTGCTCCATGATCCAGGTCAGCCTGTCTTTTTCACTGCCCGGACGCTGCCCTGCGGCGGTGAGCCGTTCCTCGGCGCTATCGATATCAATGGCGCGGAGGATTCGTTGCCCAATGCCGGCTAGTAGTCGTCCAACGTGACCCAGTTCTTCCGTCTCAAAGGTTCCCAGCGAGAGAGCCACTGAGCGAGCACCGCGGTAAGCGGCTCGGTCCTGCTCTAGAAACAGAGTGAGCCAGCCACAAAGCTGGGTTTTGCCCAGCCCGGAAGGGCCTTGCAAGATGGCAGGCACTCCTGCCATACTTAGTGCCTGCAGCATGTCAGTCTGCTGGGCAGGACGCTGCACATACCACCTAGGGTTGTACGAACAGCCTGGCGGCTCAAGGTCTGAGTCGCCCGTTGGGTTCTCTTCTCCAATCTCGACTGGCGTGGATGGACCAGGTAACCGGACGAGGGTCTTCCATCCCGAGCATCCGTAGAACTTGGCGATAAGGCCCAAGTTTCTCCAGCGGTTGACGCGGTCTTGGCTGCCGACGGAGTCATAGTCTCCGTTTTCGAACATGGCCAGTGTCTTGGCGCTAATTCCTATCTTGTATGCCGCCTCTTCTTGCGAGAGCTGGCGATCTTGACGCAGTTGCCGAATCAGCTCGCCGTTGATTGGGTAACGCGCTGCATTCTCCACCATCGCGCAAACATACCACGTCCCAGCCGGTTTCAGTCAAGAACCCGCGAACTCCGGCAGAACTCGGCGTGTACCTAGACCTAGAAGTGGATGCCTGGTCCCAGAACTACTTGCCGATAATTGCCGATTCTTGGGATGGGCTTCTTTGCCAGAGAGAGATATTGATTTTCCATTGCTGGCCGTTGAAAAAACTCAACGTCCCGTCTTCGAGGGTCGATAAACAGATACAGCTAACCACAAGCAGATAAAGGGAAGCGAGCAGCAACAGGACGTTAGACACGCCGATTTCCGTAACCGGCGACAATCCCACTCTATTCTCAGCAACTTTATCAAGGCTCAACCGAGAGGAGAACAGAAATGACCATTCAGAGAATGAAACCACTTGCTGTAAGCATGGTGCTTGCAACGCTGATTCACTGCGGCGCTGATGACAATCCCGCGGGGTTAACTGAGAATCTTGATGGCTGCGCAGACCAGATGTCGTCTATTGTGCTATCTGGCACCAATGAAAATCCACGCGTTAGCGAGCCTGGAGAACAAGCGCTTATCACAAACGAGCTGCATGCGGTTAACAATACTAAGCGGACAGAAGCGCTACGGAGTGCATTTACGGTTCAGAAGCCTCCCGCTCCGGTGCGCTCGGCTACGGAATCATGCGGATATGCCTATGGCCGATGTACGACCCGGGTGTTTGGTAGCAGTCTCCCAACTTGCGCAAGTGGCGCCAGATTTTACTGTATATTTGCATGGCCAAATCCATTTAGCTACCCGTACGCTAGCCTCTGTAACCCTGATGACTATGGGACGGGATTCTGTCTATGGTAGCTAATTTGCTTAATACGTGGTTCAAGCTTTGGGGGGGCGGGCTTTCACTTGATCACATCTCCAATCACCGACGGAGGATTTGTCCGAGATAGGGCTCTGCGTTCGTGCCATGGCGAAGAGATCCTTTTGGGTGTGGAGCTGGATTAGCTGCATGGCGCCGATGAACAGGAGGGCGCCGCGAATCAGCATGGTGGGTCCGATGGGAGTCTGTTTGCGCCCGCACCAGCCACCGAGCTTGGCCAGTGCCTCCATGACTTGGATCGATCTGTCGTCGGTGGCTTGGCTGCGGGCCCAGTGTACCAAGTCTCCGCAGCGCGGCAGATCGGTGACGCTTGCAGAGTATGAGCCGCGCCAGCACAAGCTGCGCGAGCTTCAGCAGACTCCCCAAGGTCGCGAGCAGCTACGAGAGCGGGTCGTGATGGAACATCGCCAAGCACACCTGGCACGCCGGCAGACTGCTCGCGCCCGCTACCGAGAAATCGGCAGGACCTCTACGACGTACGCCGCTGCAGCACCATCGAAAACCTACACCTCGTGCAGGCACTCCTCGTGCGTCTGCCCATGGCCGCCAAAGTCGCTGGGGAAACTGATTGGTGCTCTAGGCTAGGATGGTATATTAGCAGGAAACCATAGTGACCAGTCCGTTTTCGACCATGACCTTGAATATCTTACCATCCACGACCGTACTCAGAGTCACGTCGGAAGTATCAGTTAGACCCGTGAGGTCTGGCGAGACGATAGTAATTCCATTCAGTAGGTATCGTCGGAGATACATCACCAGCGTCAAAAATCCAGCTAAGCTATCCTTCGTCAGGGCCACCCGCACCGCCTTATTGACTCCGCTGACGATGGTGACAATGGAGTTGCCGCTTGTTAGAGAGAGCGTACGCGAGGCCCATGCCACGGTCAGTGGGTCACGCGCATTGCTCGCGGTTAGATTCACAAGCTGATCCAGGGTCGCTGACACACGGATCCCACCTGCATCGTCGAACATTTGCACCTCGTTGGTTGATCCGTAATTGGTAAGGATCTCGGACGCCGCTGCGCACCGGATGGCATCTCCGAGCAAGTAGAGCTTGCCATCGACGGTCAATTCGCTCTTCAGATAGTCCACAGTGAAACTCTTCGGATTAATGAAACTCATTCACACCTCCCCCGCTTTTCATACTAACCCCCGTAAAATCTGAAAGCCACTGCAAGCAAGAATTGAAGCCCATGCCGAGGCGACTGATTCTGCAAGTGTTCACGAATGACAAGTGGAACCTCAGCGATGAGCAGTTCGCGCAGCTTCGGGAAGTGGCGCAGCTGAGCGCCGAGAGGGAGGGACGCTGGTAGACTTTCTGCTCCATCGGGGGCCTCCCAAGCGCGACCCCGCAGAGCATGCGTGCCTGATGCGAATTGCGCAGGGAGAAGCCGACGGGGTGGCGATCATGCAGTTCCCGCTGTTCCGAGGACGTGGGCGAAAGAAGAGCGCGGATGTGCTAGCGTCGCAGCTTGAGGGACCGCTGGTGGTGCTGACGGCGGCGGACCTGGCAGCGCGGGGACTTCTGCCCGGCGGGGTGGTGCCGATTCGCGTCTTGGTCGACGTGGTCCGTCGGGGGCGCCCGCGATGCAGGTCGCAGTATTGTGACTCTCGCAGCAACGTAGCGGGTGGATCTGCCTGATCTTATGGCCGGTGCCAACCGAGGGTCAGCCAGACAGCGCCCAGCGCGGCACGTCCGGTTCGCACCAGTCCGAATGGCTCCGAATCTCTGGCTGACACACTTTGTGCAACGACAGCTTACCTGAACGGGGTGTATTTCTCATGGGGTACCCTTCCGCCCCCGTTGTACCAAGCAACCCCATTGCGTAATTTTCAGGATGTGCTATGCGCGCAGAGTGCCGATGTTGGGATCGAGCGTACTTCCAAGATCGAGATCGGCAGCCCAGGTA
>Ga0154020_10010137_pt1 | contig 10796 bp, 7 predicted proteins | sample Klosneuvirus_201_FD_109709 | JGI IMG/M metagenome (GOLD analysis project Ga0154020, IMG submission 109709) | Active sludge microbial communities from wastewater, Klosterneuburg, Austria - Klosneuvirus_20160825_MG | ecosystem: Engineered > WWTP > Aerobic digester > Activated sludge | place...
ACTTTAGGGCGGACATAATCATTCTTTAAGGCTGTCTCAGAAAAAGAATGCAGGCAATCTAATTTGGCAACCAGGGATGCATTGAGTTGCACCGGTTGAATATATTCCATGATCGAGAGCACCAGATCCTGAAACAATTGTATTTCCAAGGCAAGGATCTTTTCCTCCGCACCCAGAATTTTTTCTTCATAGGTTTTTAACTCCTCGGTAATGTATCGCTCTGCGTTCGTGAGTGTCTGTTTTCTTGTCCACTCCGGAGGAACTTTGTCCTTATGCGTATTGGTCACTTCAATATAATATCCGAAGACATTATTGAACCCAACTTTAAGTGAAGTTATTCCGGTTCGTTCCGACTCTTGTTGTTGAATGCGAAGCAAGTAATCTTTTCCATGCGAAGATATGCTTCGTAAATCATCTAACTCCATGGATACACCTTTACAAATAACTCCACCCTTGTTAACCAGTGCAGGTGCTTCCGGTTGAAGTTCTTTAGTGATACGTTCATTCATCAGTAAACAAGGGTTGATCTGGTCGGCGATCACCTTCATAACGGGGTTGCCTGAATTGGCACAACTTTCCTTTAACAATGCAACAGTATCCAATGATCTCTTCAATTGCACCACCTCCCTGGGAGAAATTTTGCCAAGTGCAACCTTTGAAATCAATCGCTCCAGGTCTCCGATCAGCTTCATCTGTCCTGCCAGTATGCCTGAGAATTCGGGATGCTTTAAGAAATAACTGACAGCCTCTTGTCTCTCTTCAATGCTGCTGATGTCTTTAAGCGGCAGCATAAGCCAGCGTTTCAAAAGCCTTGCACCCATAGGAGTCAGGGTTTGATCCATGATATCCAAGAGTGTGACTGCTTTCTCATTTGCTGATGAAACGAGTTCCAAGTTTCTTACGGTGAATCGATCGAGCCAAACGTATTGATGTTCATCTATACGTGAGATGCCGCTGATATGCTTCAGTTGCTCCTGTCGCGTATCGCTGACATAATGAAGTGCAGCACCGGCAGCGATAGTTGCAACGGTCCACTCTTCGATCCCAAATCCTTTGAGTGATTGAGTGGCAAAATGTCTCAACAAAATCTCTCTGGTATAATCTCCCTGAAAAACCCACTCATCAAGAGCGTAAGAGTAAAATGTTTTTCCGTAGCGCTCCTGAAATTCTTTTTTGCCTGACTTCGGATATAGTACTTCACTCGGATTAAAGCTTTGCAATAATTTATCTATATAAGCTACTGATCCCTGTGCAACTAAGAATTCACCGGTAGATATGTCTACAAATGCTACACCACTAATTTTACCCTCTGTAAATACACTGGCGAGAAAATTATTTTTTTTATGTTCGAGGATTTTGTCGTTTGAGGATACTCCCGGACTAATCAATTCTGTAACTCCTCGTTTTACTATTGTCTTGGTGAGCTTTGGATCTTCGAGCTGATCACAAATTGCTACGCGCATACCGGCCCTGACTAATTTAGGGAGATAAGTATCCAAAGAATGATGGGGAAATCCGGCGAGTTCAATGAAGGATGCACTTCCGTTTGCTCGTCTGGTCAATACAATTCCAAGAACTCCTGCAGCACGAATAGCATCTTCACCGAAGGTTTCGTAAAAATCACCTACGCGAAAAAGCAAAAGCGCATCAGGATACTTCGCCTTGATGCCATAGTATTGCTTCATCAGGGGAGTTTCAACGGGCTTCTTTTTTGATTCTGTCTTTTGCAAAGTGATATTAGTTATTGGTAAAAATTGAATGGAACGCAGACTTGTCCGAATATCGAATTCAATGAGACAGGCGGATGGCGCGGATAAATATGATTTACACAAATTTATTTTTTTATAATTGAGGCTTCAGGAATAGAAATTTAATCCAAATCATCATTTATTATAAAAATCTGCTTCATCAGCGTTCTATCTTTATCTTTGACCTTCAATATTAGCTATGCGCAAGATACGAAATGATGAGTTGGATAGGAAGTCGGTCGAGGAATTCAAACGCTCGGAAAAAAGACCGATAGTGCTGGTTTTGGATAGCGTCAGGAGCCTGAATAATATCGGCTCTGTGTTCCGCACTGCGGATGCATTTCTTTGTTCCTCAGTCTATTTATGCGGCATTTCGGCTCAGCCGCCGCATCGGGAAATCCATAAAACCGCCTTAGGAGCTGAAGAAAGTGTAGAGTGGAAATATTTTTCTGCTGTCGAAAAAGCCCTGGAGGAGCTAAAATCTGACGACTACACAATCATTGCCATTGAACAGGTTGAGTCAGGAATTTCTTTGCTTGATTTTAAACCTGAAGCACAAAAAAAATACGCCTTTGTCTTTGGTCACGAAGTAAATGGCGTCAGTGATGAAGCCCTGTCCCTTTGCGATTTGGCTATCGAGATACCACAGCAAGGGAGCAAACACTCACTAAACATTTCTGTTTGTGTGGGAGTGGTGGTTTGGGATTGCGTAGCGAAAATGAGTTGACAGAATTTTGAAAAACGGAAACGATTGTGCGGGTAAAAAAACAAACCGGTAGGGACAAGGCATGCCCTGTCCCTACCGGTTTGTTTTTTTATTTATTCCTTGACCTTGAAATCAACACGACGATTCATTGGATGATCCTGAGTAATCGGATCGTTCTTTCCCAATGAGGTAATATCCAGGCGCGATGCGCTAACACCATATTTCTTAATCAAATGATTCTTCACTGCTTCTGCGCGACGTTTACCTAATTTAATATTGTACTCCGAACTTGCTCTTGAGTCACAGTTACCGGTGATCTCAAATACTAAATCAGGGTTGCTGCGCATAACCAAGGCGATCGAGGCAAGAGTCTCATCATACTTCTTGGAAATTACTGCACTGTTCAAATCAAAGAAGATAGAAGGCAGATAACCGTTTGTTGCCATAATAGAAGCTGATCCACCCTTGGTAGCGGGACCGGTCGGAATAGTAACACCCGATGCAGAAACAAGACTTCCTTTTGCAGTATTAGGTTCCATATCACGACTATCAGGAATTCCATCGCCGTCAGCATCAAGCTCACGACCGGCGGCATCAACCTGTGATCCTTTAGGTGAGAATGGTTCTACGTCTTTCCAGTCAGGAACGCCGTCACCATCGGCATCAACTGCAGTACCATCTCCGTAAACTTTTACTCCTTCCGGTGTATCAGGCTCGCGGTCGAACATATCGGCAACACCATCTCCGTCCTTATCTCCACTGAGAAGATCTACGCGATCTTTCATATCATACAGATCTGCATAAATCGTTTGCATAGGATTAACCCACTGGATAGGCTTGTCTTTGTAACCTATATGATAAGTAAGTCCTAAATTAATATAGGTGAAGTTATCATTCTCGGAAAGCAATCTGTACCATCCGTCGAGCTTATCCGTATTGGTTAAATGCAGCGCATACTCCAAATGAATTGAAAGTGGTTTTACAATTCTGTATTTTACTCCGACACCAATCGGATATACAAGTTCAGTGGTACTTGTATAATCGACATCTGTAGATATTTGATTATTCTGAACATAATAGTTGTGAGCAACATTAGAATTATCAAGATAAACAGAAGGAGAGAAATGCATAATTCCTACACCCAGGTATCCGTAAAACGCAATGTTAGGATTACGTTTAAGGAATGAAACATTACCAAACTGAAAATAACCACGCAGACTGGCCGCATAATTAATATCAGTTTCAAAATTATATTTTGAATTACTGCCTGTCCCCTCTTCATCTCCTTTAATTTTACCTCTCAGGAAAGAAGCCTGCAATGCGAATGAATGCGAAAGAAATTTTGACACACTCAGACCGTATCCGATTTGTGTGATAAGGTTAGGAGCATTGAAATCTGTAGTAGTCAGGTCGGTATTGGGAACCATGATACCACCGTGCAAGGCAACATCCCATGTTTTAAACTTGTTTGCTTTGGGCATATTGCCACTTTTCAAGCTCACCTTCGCACTTTGAGTAGTCTCTGACGAAATGGTATTTTCGTTCTGTGCGAAAGCTAAATTGCCACCACTAATGATCAGCAATAAAATGGTTAGTTGTAATGATATTCTCATAGTGAAGACCTTTTAAGGTTCTTGGATTAGAGCAATTATATTTCAAATGATTAGAAATCCTGTCAATGAAAAGGCGTTTATTCTATCTAATCAATCACGAACACTGAATACAGGGTTCAATTTGATGCCAGATTTACGATAAACTTAAATATTAGTTGCAAAATATATTATATATGCATAGAAATCAAATCGGAAGGGCTTCTATTTCAATTTCTACATTCTCATGTTTCAGGGTCTTCCCCCAGAATAAACCTGTGAATTCCCGGACAATAATCGGCGTTGATCAAATCAAGAATTATATGATAATGTTTTGAATTTGAGACAAAATCAACATTATTTGTGTCTAAAACCAGAATTCTAGCCCCCTGCTGTTGCTTAAAATAATCCCAGTAACCGCCTTCCAGGTTTTGGAGATAATCATTGGCAATATTCTGTTCATACTCTCGACCTCTTTTCTTGATGTTTTCCTGAAGAGTTGGAACGCTTTTATGGAGATACACCAGGAGATCAGGCTTCGGAAGGTGTGGGTTCATGATGTGAAACAAGCGTTGATATAAATTGAACTCATCTTCCTTTAAGGTGATGCCGGCAAAAATGAGGGACTTACTTAAAATATAATCGGAAACCGTTTGTGATTTAAATAAGTCTTGATTAGCCAGTTCATCCATCAATTGTTGATATCTGTCGGCCAAAAATGAAAGTTCAAGAGGAAACGCATAACGAGTTTGATTTTCGTAAAAGCGGGGAAGAAAAGGATTATCGGCAAATCGTTCGAGTATTAGACGCGTCCCGTAATCTTCAGAAAGCCTTGTGGCCAGTGATGTTTTTCCGGTACCGATGTTTCCTTCGACAACCACATAATCGTATTTTAGTCTCTTAGTCATGCCAGACGTATCACTTCAAGTTCATCACTTAATTCATTTAGCAGTTTCCTCATGGTTTTTCCTGAACGAGGATCTATAAAATCCGGCATCATCTCCACCAATGGTACCAGAGTAAATTTCCGAAGATGAAACATCGGATGAGGAACAGAAAGCTGATCTTCTTCAATAATTTCCTCTCCAAAAAAAATAATATCCAGATCAATCGTTCTGGGACTCCATTTAACCAGCCGTTCACGCCCCATTTCAGTCTCAATATTCAGCAATCTTTCCATTAATTTCGAGGCAGTAAAGCTTGTGTATCCTTCAATTAACTGATTATAAAAGGACGATTGATTTTCATTACCCCATGCAGCAGTTTCATATACAGAAGATTGCCGCTTTATCTCTCCGATTTCTTCTGAGATATGCCTTTTTGCCTCATAAAGGTTGGATAGCCGATCACCCATATTACTCCCGAGTGATAGGACATATCGTTTCATCATTTTTTTGTCAAACCTAAGGAAATATGAGGATAGAGCAAACAGATTTGATTTAGACTTTTATCTTTGTTTCATTCTTAACGAAATAAAAAACCATGAAACAATTCTTTAAATTTATGTTTGCCTCCATGGCCGGCTTTGTATTGGCTATGATTGTATTTTTTATCATCAGTCTGATCATTATTTCTGCCGCCGTATCGACCATGTCGACTGATACGAAAGTTGTTATCAAGAAAAATTCGGTACTGGAACTAAACCTTGACAAAGCCATTGAAGAGCGTACGTCAAATAACCCGTTGGATGACTTTAATTTTGGAGATTTCAGCAGCAATAAGAATCTTGGTCTCAATGATATTCTGAAAAACATTAAGAAGGCAGCAAAAGATGAAAACATTAGCGGGATTCTATTGAACCTCACAAGTATTTCTGCAGGCGGAGCAACAATGGAAGAAATCAGAAATGCATTGATCGAATTTAAGACCAGCAAAAAATTCATTTACGCCTACGGAGAGGATATGAGCCAGGGAGCATATTACTTGGCGAGTGTTGCCGATAAAATATACCTCCACCCCGAAGGAGGCATTGATTTTAAAGGTTTTCATGCTGAGCTAATGTTCTTTAAAGGAACATTGGAAAAGCTTGAAGTAGAAGCACAAGTAATTCGCCACGGCAAATTTAAGAGTGCAGTTGAGCCATTTATCAATGACAAGATGAGTCCGGAAAACAAAGAGCAGGTCCGCACTTTGATACAGACATTTTGGAATAATTTTCTTACAAATATTTCAAGCCAGAGAAAGAAGAGCATAGAGAAACTTCAACTTGCTGCGGATGAATTTTCCTCAAGAAATGCCGAGGGAGCACTTAAAGTTGGTCTTGTAGACAGCCTGGCCTACTATGATCAAGTGCTGGCTTCGGTGAACACTATTTCAGGAGCTGAGACGGACAAAAATGCGAAACTAATTTCCCTGAAAAAATACGACAAGGTATTCGTTAAAGGTATGACTGAAATTTCTACCGATAAGATTGCAGTCATTTATGCCTCAGGTGATATTGTCAGCGGAACAGGTTCAGATGATCAGATCGGTTCGGATAAAATGGCTGAGACCATACGTAAAGCCCGTCTTGATGATAAAATAAAAGCCATCGTACTGCGTGTGAATTCTCCCGGAGGAAGCGCCATGGCTTCTGATGTAATCTGGAGAGAAGTTACTCTTGCTAAAAAAGCAAAACCGGTGGTGGTCTCCATGGGAGATTATGCTGCATCAGGAGGATATTATATTGCATGTGCAGCAGATAGTATTGTCGCACAACCTAATACGTTGACAGGTTCCATAGGAGTTTTTGGCTTGCTTATCAATGCACAAAAATTATTCAACAACAAACTGGGAATCACTTTTGACACAGTTAAAACCGGCCGTTTTGCAGATATCGGAACAATTTCCCGAAGACTTAGTGCCGATGAAAGAGATCTTATACAAATGCAGATTGAAAAAATCTATTCCACTTTTATAACCCATGTTGCTGAAGGAAGAAAAATGACAACAGAATTTGTTGACAGTATCGGACAAGGAAGAATCTGGAGTGGCACGGATGCGCTTCGTCTCGGATTGATAGATAAAATAGGAGGTGTAGACGATGCGATTGCCATTGCATCGAGAATGGCAAAACTTGAAAAGTACCGCGTTGTACAATTACCTGAGCAAAAAGAATTGTTCGAAAAAATACTTGAAGATTTAAATACAGAAGCAAGTGTTTATTTTACGAAGAGAGAATTAGGTGATCAATACAAGTACTATGAGAAGTTGAAAGACTTGGTTCAAAACAATGGCATTCAAGCGAGAATTCCTTTCGAGCTGGAAATCCATTAATAAGTTCTTCTTCCGTTAAAGTTGACGGGGATGACGCATTGTTTTAATATAGCACAAACCAGATTTGTCAGAGAATGAAAGTAAAAGCTGAATCCATTTCCAATAAAGAAATTTCAAGAGCCTTTAAGCTGGCTGCTTCCTTGCTGGAATTGCATGATGACAATCCATTCAAAGCGCGCTCCATGCAGAATGCAGCTTTTAAACTGGAGCGTCTCCCTTCTCCTATTTCATCAATGTCTGAAGATGAGATTGCTCAACTGGATGGAATCGGAAAAAGTATTCAGGGTAAAATACAGGAGTATATTGATCATTCCTCTTTTGATGAATTGGACAATCTATTGGATAAAACACCTCCCGGGATTGTAGAAATGCTGGCCATCAAAGGCATCGGACCGAAGAAAGTTCGTGTGCTTTGGAAAGACCTGGGTGTTGAATCTCCCGGGGAATTATTGTACGCCTGCAATGAAAACCGATTGGTTGAACTTAAAGGTTTTGGTACCAAGACCCAGGATCTCATTCGCAAGTCCATTGAATTCAAGCAAAGCAACAGCGGAAAATTTCTTTACGCTCCTGTAGAAAGTATTGCCTTACAACTTGAAAGGGATATTAAACAAAGCGGATTGATTACAAATTTTTCTTTCACCGGTGCATTGAGGAGAAAATGTGAAATAATCGAAAGGCTTGAGTTGATTGTCAGCACTACCGATGAAAAAGCGTTTAACGAATTTATCAGGGAACATCCTTTGCTTGAGGAAAAAACTATAGAAGAGGAAAAGAATGAGCTCAAGGCTACCATTGCAGGGCAGTTAGCCCTGACTATTCACCTGGCATCCGAAGAAAATTTCATGAGTAGTTTATTTTACAGTACCGGAAGTGAGAAACATCTTGAAATTCTGAAAAATAATTTTGGTTGGAAAGAAAATCAAACGGTGAATAGTGAAGAAGGAATTTATACTGCATTAGAACTTCCTTATATAGAACCCGAGCTTCGTGAAGGCCTCTTTGAATTTGAACTGGCAAAGAAAAAATCCATGCCGGTACTGGTCACTGAAAAAGATCTGAAAGGTATTTTACATAATCACAGCACCTATAGTGACGGTGAACATTCTTTGGAGGAGATGGCTGTTTATTGCAAGGAACTTGGCTATGAGTATCTGGGAATTTGTGATCATAGCAAGAGCGCATTTTACGCCAACGGACTGCAGCCGGAACGAATAGAGAAACAACATGCGGAGATTGATCAGCTTAATAAGAAATTGAATCCTTTTAAAATATTTAAAGGCATCGAATCAGATATTCTTGTTGATGGCTCACTGGACTATCCTGACTCCATTCTAAAAACATTTGATTTCATTGTTGCCTCGGTTCATTCCATTTTACGAATGGACAAAGAAAAAGCGACAAAGAGACTAATCACTGCCATTGAGAATCCTTACACAAGCATTTTAGGACATCCTACCGGAAGATTGTTGCTGGCCAGGGAAGGATATCCCATCGATTATACAAAAGTGATTGATGCTTGTGCAGCAAATGGTGTAGTAATTGAACTCAATGCTAATCCGTATCGCCTTGATTTAGACTGGAGGTATTTGCAAGAAGCGTTAAATAAAAATGTCATGATATCGATTAATCCCGATGCACACCGCAAGGAAGGATTTAACGATATGCATTATGGAGTATGTGTGGCACGAAAAGGCGGGCTAACCGGTGAAATGACTTTTAACTCCTTGTCATTGGAGAAAATCTCATCTTACTTTCTTTCTCGTAAGAAGTAATTTTTTGCCACGAATACATACTTAAAGAGGCTAAAAAAAAAGCAGCTACCTTTCAGGCAACTGCTTAGCTCAACCAGTTGAAGAAGCTCAATCTTCCTTCTTCTTCTCTTCGATGGTATTATTAACAGCTGCTGTAGTATCATTGGCAGCTTTTCTTACTTCGTTTTCTATACCACCCATTGCGTCTTTAAATTCACGCATGCCTTTTCCCAGACCTTTAGCAAGCTCAGGAATTCTCTTCGATCCGAAGAATAATAATACAACCATCAGGATCAAGAAAACTTCTCCACCGCCCAGGTTTAAAAACAATAATTTCATCTGATTTAGATTTATTTAAAACAAAGGTAGTGAAAACTGAGCAGTAAGAATGAAGCCAAGGTTAAAATCAGGCATAAAAAAAGCCTGTTTGAATCGAACAAACAGGCTTTTTTGAAATTTTTACTGCTTATTGCTCGGCCTTTTGCTTCTTTGCGAAGTCAACAACAATTGGGCTGGCTATGCAAATAGATGAGTAAGTTCCAATCAATACACCTATCAATAAAGCGAAAGTAAATCCACGAATAACTTCTCCACCGAAAATGAATATGGAGAGGAGTACGAAGAACAATGATAAAGATGTGTTGATGGTTCGGCTAAGTGTTGCGTTAATAGCATCATTGATAACCCTGTTTTGATCTTTGGAATGGTGATGTATTCCAACGAACTCACGGATCCTGTCAAATACAACCACTGTATCTGTCATGGAATAACCCATTACCGTCAGAATCGCTGCTATAAAGTGTGTATCAATCTCCAGTGAGAAAGGAAGAATTCCATTGAATATACTGAACACAGAAAGTACAATCAGTACGTCATGCACAAGTGCCGCCACGGCACCAAGTCCGAACTGCCAACGTTTGAATCGAACAAGGATAAAGAAGAAGATGAGAATACAGGAAGCAAGGATCGACCAAACCGCTGATGTTTTGATATCATCGGCAATGTTTGGACCAACTTTTTGTGAACTCAACACTTCGTGTTTATAGGCAGGCAATGAATTCAGACCAGCTTCCAATTCAGCTTTCACTTTATCTTCTGCATCCTGTGAAGCATCATCGATCAGGTAACTTGTTGTAATCTTAACCTGATTTGAAGTTCCGAAAGTCTTCACTTCAGGAGCTTTGGTCAATGGTCCCTTTAAGGCATCGATAACTTCAACCGTAGTGATAGGCTTATCAAATCGAACGACATAGGTGCGACCGCCTTTGAAGTCAACTCCGAAATTCAGTCCCTTCATGGCGAAAGAACCTATACCGGCAGCAATTATAATTGCTGAAATGATGTAATACTTCTTTCTGTTTCCAACGAAATTGATATGCGTATGAGTGAATGCACCTTTTGTAAATTTATTCCAGAAGGTGATGTTGTAATTCTTACCGAGCATCCATTCAAAAATTATTCTGCTGATGAAGAGTGCACAGAAGAGTGAACTCAGGATTCCGATGATAAGTGTAGTTGCGAAACCTTGAATTGGTCCTGTACCAAATGCATAAAGGATGATACCAAGGATAAGTGTTGTTAAGTTAGAGTCAATGATCGAAGAGAATGCATGCTTGAAACCATCGCTTATAGCCAATCTGACACCCTTCCCTGCTATTAATTCTTCACGTACACGTTCGAAAATAAGGATGTTTGCATCAACGGCAATACCAATTACGAGTACGATACCAGCGATTCCCGGCAG
>Ga0154020_10010138_pt1 | contig 10796 bp, 9 predicted proteins | sample Klosneuvirus_201_FD_109709 | JGI IMG/M metagenome (GOLD analysis project Ga0154020, IMG submission 109709) | Active sludge microbial communities from wastewater, Klosterneuburg, Austria - Klosneuvirus_20160825_MG | ecosystem: Engineered > WWTP > Aerobic digester > Activated sludge | place...
ACTCCACCATCAAGTTCTTTTTGAAGCCTTTTAATTTGCTGATCCTGAGTTTTTTTATTATGATCCCAATCCATATTATCAGGTACTTGAACTGTCTCTGTAGGGCCAGCTTCCACTCTCAGAATATGTTTCGTCTTTTTTTTCATTTCTTTTTTAATTTCTTTTTTCTTCTCTACTGAACCAGCCACTGTTCCAATTTCTTTACCTTGATTTATAGATTGCTTTATTTCTGAACTAAGGTCCAAAGTACCTTCTTTTTCACTCTTGTTGCTGGACTTAAGGTGAGCGTCAGCCTTTGGTCTAGAATGTGTTTTTTCTCCTGATAATGCAAAGTTAGTAAAAAATAAAGCCAGTACAAGCATAGATTTTTGAATCATTTTCCCTCCAAATAATGCAATGTATTATCAATTTGTCATCATAAATTGCGTATAACATAAAGTTTTTCTCAGGTTGTCCGAAACGAAACTTGAGGTAATTCATTATGAGCTTTAATTATGGCCACGAAAAAAACAAACATCAAGAAAACTTTTGGACCTCCTATGCTGATTTATACACGACTTTATTTACTATATTTCTCTTCATCTATGTTGGTTCAACTCTACGTCAAGGAACAAGAACACTAGAAAAAGTTCAAGAGAAAAAAGAACTCATCAATCAGGTTGAAGACCTTAAACAACAAATTAAGGTTTATGAAGCACTAAAAGATGACTATATGAAAAAGGAAGCTTCAACTGAAGAAAGCGTCATGTACGATGAGTTAATGGGAAAGCTCGATTTACTTCAAGATGAAGCAAAGACAGAAAAAGAAGCTCTCCGACGAAAAGCACTTGAGAATGAAAAGAAAGAAAAAGCACTTAATAAATATCAACAGCTTATACGAAATATTATTAACTCAAATGTATTAGCTAAAACTAAAATTCAACACCGAAATGATATTATCTCTGAAAAAGAAGATGTCATCGATACTCAAACTACAGAGATTGCAACACTTGATGCTGATGTTGCTACAAAACGAACTCAAATTTCAAATAAAGAGCGACAAATAGAACAAGTGAATCAAGAGTTAGAAAAAAAGATGAATCAACTCGAAAAAGCATATCAAGACAATCATCTGACAAAAAAAGAAATGGAAAACAAAATCCAATCGCTCAAAGCCAGCTCAGCAGCTCAAGTCGCTCAACTCCAAAAGCAAGCCAATGCCATTCAATCGCAATTAGCTGGTACAAAATCAGAACTAGAGAAATCTCAATCGGAGTTAGATGCAACCAGTGTAGCGCTAGCTAAAACGAATGCTGCTAAAGGAGCCTTAGAAGGAAAATTGGCCGCAGCTAAAGGTGAATTAGAAGCTAAACTCGCTGAAGCCCAAGGTCAAATGCAGAAAGCTCTCGGTGATGCTGATGCAAAACACAAAGGAGAGCTAGCAGGACTCAAGGCTGGATTTGATGATGCTCTCAATAAAGAACGTTTATCCGGTGCTGCACGTGAAGCCCGTGAAAAAGCTTTTCGCGATCAAATGGCTGGCAAAGAAAAAGAATATCAAGGTCGGATGGCCGCTCTTAAGCAAAAATATGATGATACCCAAGGAGAATTAAAAAAAGCGATCGATCAGATCAACACTCGAAAAAAACTGGCTGATCAAATTCGAAATCGTTTTGCCAAAAACGGAGTTAAAGTTGATATCGATGATAAAACGGGTGAAGTAGTTCTTGATTTCAAGAACAGTTATTTCGACACGGGTAAAGCTCAATTGAAAAAAGAAATGGTTGATACCTTAGAAAAATTTGTGCCACTTTACACTGAAGGTTTATTTGAAGATGAAAAAACAGCTAATAAAATTGGTTCCGTTGAAATCATTGGATTTGCATCACCAACTTATAAAGGAAAATACGTTGATCCCTCTAGCTTAGATTCCGCTAACCGTTCTGCGGTTAATTACAATCTCGATCTCAGTTATAATAGAGCTAAATCGATCTTTGGATATATTTTCAATACAGATAAAATGAAATATCGAAATCAACAGAGATTAATGGGATTAGTAAAAGTCACAGGTCGAAGTTTTCTAAGTCAAAATGGTGCAAATAAAGCCAATAGCAATGAAGACTTTTGCAAAGTGAATGATTGCAAAAAAGAACAAAGAGTTATTATTAAGTTTAATTTAAAAGACTAATTTTTATAAATAAATGGATTTGGGAGGTTTTAAAATGCCAACAGGAGTTATTCCAACAGTACAAGAAATGTCAGTACTTGATATAGTCTTTTCACTGATGTCGCATAGTCTTCTATTCTTTATGTTTGTCGGTTTTGTATTAGGAGTGATCGCAAGAGCTCTCATTTACTTTACTGTAAAACGTCATGAATGGTTTACAGGCGAATTCATTAAACGAATCAGGTCTCATCTCGATTCGAGGAAGGATAATACCCCTCCCGCTTCATTTTATGTGAATACAAAAAAGTTATTAGAAAAAACATATTATGAATCTTTTAAAGTTCGATCTGTCATGAAACGTCGACGTCCAGATTTATTGCTTGATCCTATGGATCGTTGGTTTTTGGTTAAACAAGGAAGCGCATGGCTTATCCATGAAATTTTAAGAAACATTCGCTTTTTAAAATCAGGAACTCAACCAAAAATGCATGAAATGACAAAGGCCATGTTCCAAGCCAATCCAGCTTATAATCGTATATTTGGACTTATCCCTGTTGGCACGCTTACAGAATTAACTAATCTTCTTCCTGGAATGTTTGTAATCGGTGGGATCTTAGGAACTTTTTTAGGTATTCGAAGCGCACTTCCCTCTCTTGCTATGATCGATCTCGAAAATGCAGACAAAACCAAAGAAGCCATATCTGTTTTCTTAGGCGCTATTACTTTAAAAATGAATGCGTCGATTTTTGGAATTCTGTATTCTGTTGGATTCAGTATTATTAACTCATGGCTTTCGCCTGAGAGAGTTTTTGTGTCAACGGTTGATTTGTTTGAAACTGGACTAGACGCTATTTGGAATATGTCGGATCAAAATTCAACTCAAACAACATTACCTGAATTTGATGAAAACAAGGACCCAGTAGAAGCACTTGCTGCTGAATACTTAAAAGATGAAATCGATCGTCAAACAGGAAATCTAGGAAATACCACAAACAGAGGAGCACCTAGAGCATCTTAAGTTTGAGACTTAAAGGAATTATTGAAGGTTACCGATAGAGGAGAATATGTTTAAAAGGAATCCGTTACTAATAGTACACTTAAACAGTGATACAGGTATTCCACCCATCCCAGTCTTTGAAAAAAGATTCGTTGTGGGTAGAAAGCCGACTCATTTAGTATCTATTCCAGATAATAGTATTAGCCGTGATCACGTTGAAGTCATTTTTCAAGATAATCAAATATTTATTATGGATATGGGAACCTCTAATGGAACGACTATTGGAGGTCAACAAATACCAAGTAATATTCCCACACCATACCAACAAGGGAAAATTATTAATCTCGGAAAATCGAATGTTCATCTTGCAATTGAAGTCTTTGAAGAAGATCGAGACAAAAGAAAAAATAATCCCTCACTAAAAGCAATTCAACAGTTTAACTCATCAAATTATTCACAAAATAGCAACGAACAATCGAAGACGGGATATGTACCGACACCTGCTCCCGCTGCAGTTGCCACTAACAATCAAAATAGCTCACACCTTTCAACAAATCTCAGCATTCCTTCTGCTCAATCTCAAAATAATGAAGGGTCGTATAATATTAAATCAGACCAACAGTCTTCACTTCAAATGCGCGAAGATGCAAATCGAATTTTAGCTAAGGCAAAAATAGAAGCTGAAATGGCTGCAAAAGACTTTCTTAAAAATAAAGAAGGTGAAGCCCAAAAACTGATTTCTCAAGCTGAAAACAGGGCTAATGATAAAGTCAAAGATGCTGAAACGAGAATGCAAAGTATTTTACAACAAGCGCAACTCGAAGCTCAAAAAATTAAAGATGAAAAATTAGCTGAAGCAAATAAAGAAAAAGATAAAATTCTTTCGAAAGCTCAATCCGAAAAAGAGTTGATAATAAAAGATATTGACGCTCTCAAGCAAACTATACCAAGTCTTTCGAATCAAATTGATCAAATCAAAATTCAAACTCAAAAATTTCAAACAGAAAAAGCATCCGCTGAGACACAATTCACTCAAGAAACAATTCGATTAGAAAAATTACAATCTGAAGTGAGAAATCAGGAGTTGCAACTGAAATCAGTTTTGCAGCAATTAGAAATTAATCAAAGAAAAGTTCAGGATGCTGAAGATAAATATAATAAAACAGTTGTAGCAAATCAAACATTAATTGACGATACAAAAAAAGCACTAGAAAAAGCGCAAACGAGAGAGCTAGAGCTCCAAGCACTTGTTGAAACGGCAAAAAATGAAACCGAGACCGCTGTTAAATATTCTATGGACCAAAGAGCAGATGCTGATTCCTATTCTAAAGTCATGAGAGAAGAAGCCGACCTCTATGCTAAAACTATACGTGAAAATACAGAGTTATGGGATCGAAATCTTAGAGACAATACTGAATTAGAATTAAAAAACAAATTAGAACTTTTTAATAAAGAAAATGAACAAGTTATTATTGAAAGAGAACAATCATTTCAAGAAACAAGGACCAAACAAGAACAAATTCTTGATGAACTTCGTTCAACAGAGGCTTTAAAATTAAAAAATTTACATGATATTGATTCGATTTTAAAACAAAAAGCCGAAGATTTTGAAGCTGAATTTAGTGCTAAACGGCATCAATTGGAAGCTGAGTTCCAAACTCGACAAAATTATATTGAAGCCGAGTTACGATCTCATAGAGAGGCTATCGAAAGAGAACTCACAGATAGACGTACTAATATTGAAAGAGAACTCTTAGAAAGAAGAGAAATTCTAGAACGCGAATCAGCTGAAAGAAAAGTCCAAATTGAACATGAATCGCAAGAGCTAAGAGCACTACGAGATAAAGAGTATAAAGAGCTAAAAATGCAACAGGATTCTTATCTCTTTGATATAAAAAAGCGCGAAGAAGATCGTCTTAAAGCCATGATTGAAGATTCAAGAAAATTAATTCGCGAGCAATTTGAGCAAAAAAATGAAAATGTGCAAAAAGCCATTGTCGAGTTTTTTGCTGGTTATTCAGGTATGGCTCCCCCACCCTTGCAAGAGCATCTTCCTGAACTACAAAAACAATTAAATCATTTGTTAAAAGAAGCATTACTTTCTGATAATATAGGTGAAGATAAACAATTAAAGCAACTTTTTGAATATGATCCTAATATTCAGAAAAAACATAAAAAGTTTTGGATACGATTTGCCCTTGTGAGTTCCATTATTTTAACAGCTATCGGTTATTTTCTTTATAACCCTAAAAGTATTAGTAAGGGAGCAGAATCAATCACCGAAATTGTGAATGATTTTGATCTTGAAACAAAAAAAGCACACTCTGAACGTATGGCTCAGATGAAAAAAGCTTCCATTTACAGTCCAACTAAGGATGATGTGTTTAAACCTTCCTATACTGACAATATACTCTATACAAATCGTTATTTAGAGTTTGAACGAGATGATCAATATCGAAGCCAATGGATTGTTTCAACAAAGGAATTTTTAATTCAAGAGGTTAAGTTGCTAGATGACAAAGCCGATGAAATTTTATCTAAAGAAGGTACACTAATTATTACATTAGCTAGTGAAAATATTGACGGTCAGCGTCCCGAAAAAGGGATCGGTCGAATGAATGATAAAGAAGCCGAATACAATCAATATTTAGCCCAATATTTAAAACCAAATAATCTTAAAATATTGAGAGATAAAAAGCAATCCTTTTATGAACGCTACATCAATGATCCTACAAAAGCTCGATCACCTGCAACTTCAAAATAACCATTACGATTTTAATAAAGACATGGAGCAATTTTAATTTTTTTGGACTCACAATTTGCTTTTGCATCTCCATGCAAAACAATTTTATCTCCCCACTGTCCATTTGCTAAACATCTTTCTCTAATACAACTCACATTGTTATTTTTAATATCACAAGATCTATCAGTATTTTTTTCGCCAACACAGCGCCAAACACAATCATTAAATTTGGCGAAAGGCTGTCTACAAATTTCGCCCGGTTTTGCTTTAATAGTATTATTGTTATTTGCTATTTTGGGCTTTAAAATAATGGAATATTGAGAGAGTAAACTTTTCTTTTGATCTTGGTTTAATTTAAATGGCCCATTTAATGAACCGCGTACTGATTTTCTTCCTTTTAAAAGAACATCAAATGCAGGACCTTCTGCTTCATTGAAGCCTGTAAATCCACCTTTTTCATCCATTTGTAAATTGAGGATCTCCTCGCGATAATGACCTTGAATTAGAGCACTTCCTTCAAAAACAACTACTGATAAATCAGCTTTTTCCAAATTATATTGTATTAAGTAGTCGCCATTGTTAACAATTGAAACAACTCCGACAGGAGTTATAATTTTAAGATTCTCAAAGTTCTCTACGATAATTCTTAAATCTCCACTATCAAGTTTCATTGATTCTTTTGAAAAAGCGATATTTGTATTAGTAAATAAATCATATTTATTTTTATTATAAATAAACTTTACATATCCCTTTTTAGTTATCACACTCTTCAGTTCATCAGCATCTTTGCTTATTATAGCATCATCTGACTGCACAAGAAGTTCATAAGACAAAAGAGGATAACAATAAAAAATAATTAAAAAAAAGGGCAATAAAATACATTGTTGGAATAATTTAATATAATTCAATTGAATCATTTTCTTGAAATCCTGCACCCGAATGCACAACAGCTATAGAGCCATCTAAACCAAAGTAATTAATTACTTCCAACGTCCCTTTCATTCTACCTGGGACCTTTCCTATTGATTCTCCTGTATCAGGATCAAAAACTTCATCTCCATTATCCAAAACTTTTAAAATATCACCCACTTGTAATCCCGATTGACGACCTACATTTAAATAAACACGATCTCCTTTAATCATTGCTACTCGACCGCTCCAAGTTACCTTTGACGCTTGAGAGACTAAATTTGGAATTAATGATGTGATTGCTTCTTTTAAAAGTGCCTCCAATGTCTCATTATCATAGTCTTTTACAGTGATTTTTTTCTCACCTCTTGATAACCAAAGGACATCTTTATCTTCTTTTTGAGCTTGGCCAACCTCATTGGTTAAGTCTTTTCCTTTTCTTGTTTCCATTAATCTAACTTTAACTTGAACCGTAATTTTTCGTTGCCTTTCACGCATGACTCCCACAGAATCACTTTCTTGTTGAATTTGAATTGGCATCAATTCCCACTCCATAACTAATGGTACAGATTTTTCCTTTGTTTGAAGAAAAACTTTGTTCCAATCCCATTTACCATGATCAGTAAGTTCATTTGTATCAAGATCCACTTCTTTTGGATCTAATAAAACATAGGTGCCGGCTTGATTGAGCTGCTTCAGTAATTCTGATTCAGTTTTTTTGCTCCACTCTTTTGAAATTAATGTATCATTTACTTTGGCCATTAGAACCAAAACTCTGGGCTTAAATTGGTTAGTACCATAATTGCGTGCTTCAAAAGGGATTGTTCGTACAAGTTTTGAATCTGATTGTGATTTTACCTTAGTTCTTCCTGAGAATGAAATACAACCAATCAAATAAAAATTGGAAATGATAGTAAGTAGCAGAACTTGCTTGATACTTAATCCCATGAATTCGCCCCCAATAACATCATATCCATATATGAACTTATCATATCGATATCATTGGCACATGGCTAGCACACTATGACGGGAGATAAAGAAATATAATTTGATTAGGACTTTTGTATAGCAAAATTTTAGCGATTTAGAAGTCTCGAAACTACATTTTCAGGTGTTAAAAAAGAAACACCTAATGATCCATCACGACTCCAAACCACTTCAGCGTTCACTGTACGGTTTCGACTTACAGCATCTAACTCTACTACTAATCTTATGATATCACCTTTAAAAAACTCAGATGCAGCAGTTATTAAATTAAGTCTAGCTCCTGATTTCGAAATATTTTTTAATATCATAAGAGCTCCTGAACCAGATCCATATTTTTGGCATCTTACTCTGGCATAAGCTTGAAATCTCTTTGAAGTTCGAATCTTTTCCATTAATGAAGCTCCCAAATAAAATTCTATTTTAATCAAGATTATGCACAGCACTCTTTATATAATGATGTCACAAATAATTAAGTTACTCCAGTAAGAAGTCAAAAATAACATGCAATATAATCAATAATTATTGTAAATTTTAAAAGCTCACTTTGATTTTGTATCAAAGTGAGCTTTTAATTAACTTATAAATTCATTTAAACTATATAAATTATTTACAAAATTAATTGTCTTTATTCATTTGTTTTTATAATTCCATCAGATCCTACATGACAGCTTTTAACATCTTTTCCAGCTTTATGATCTACTTCTTTATCTATACCTTCATCATCTAATACTGCTGTCGTTAAATTACCATTAATCACAGCATCCAATGCTTGAGCGTGTATCAAGTGACAATTGCCATTGGCGTTAAGATTTGAAATAACGATGTTACCACAAATAATAGTCTTACCTTTAGAATTAATTGATTTAATATTTAAATTTGATACGCCATCATAAACATAAATTGTTTTTCCATGACTAGTAAAGCTTTTACCTTCATCAGCAGCAGTGAGTGTCACAACATTCAAGCCTCTATATTGTTCTCCAGCCTTACCCAACAGACTGCACATATTATGATGATTTTCACTTTGATCACTTTCGTTCTCATTTTCTTTAGGTGTTTTCTTTTTATCATGTCCATCAGTCGCACTGTCCGTTACAATATTTTCATGGTTGTTAACGTTGGCATCATCGGTCTCTGTGTCATGATTATCGTCAACTTCGGTTGTCTGATTTGCATGTTCATTATTATTAATTATATTTGTAGAACTACCGTTACATCCTACTGAACCACAACCTAAATCAACCATTGTATTTGTTGTATTATTGTTAGTATCCGTAATTGTATTATTATTTGTATCCATATTTGTATTTGTTATTATTTCGTCAGTGGGATTAGGAGTCATGGTTATATCTGTTGGCGTTGTATCATTATTAGTTGGTAGAACGTGATCTAATTGTATTGTAACATTATCATTTAAAGCAGGTGAACTATCAGCTATCTGCTGAATATCTTTGTTTGCCAAAGCACTATTTTCTGCAGTAGTAAGAGACGCTGAGTAATTAGAACAATTTTGAAATAAGAAAAGGTTAGCTGTAGCTAAAATAGCAACTGTAATATAGCGAGTATTTAATAAGCTAGACATTTTCATAAAGCCCCCTGTTTACATTTACAATAAGCAAAGGCCGTGCCCAACACATTTGCAGTCTAAATCAATTAGAGCTCAAAAATCTGTCAATCTTTGTAAAGTTGTTTAAAGGTTTTGCGTATCACTTTAAGAAAAAGCTCTTAATAACTATTTTAAAACTAAAAATTAGCTAATTTTTTCAAATTAAAAAGAAATGAAACTGGAATCGTCTCAAATTAGTTATGAAAGTACACTGATATTCTTAGCTTAATACATTCTAATTTTAAAAATAGTAACTCTCAATCACTATAGTCTCAATTTCGATAATTAATCAAATTAGTGATGAATAACTTATTGCCATATCACCAAGGGACAAACACAATATCTCTTTTTAACATCAGTGCATTATTTATTCAAAAAAACTGTTGTTCGTTTTATTAAGAAGTAGCTCGAAGATCATCAATCAATGTCTCTTTTTGATCCATTCACCATTAATCTTTTTTGCATCACATTTAAGACAATAATTATATTCCTCCATAAAACCCACATAATGCCTCTCTTCATGTGTGCATCCTTCTAATAAATGATGAAGTTCTGTTTGCTGGTTTTCAGACCATAATTTCAAGATTCTATCTAATTCACTCATTTGTTCGTCATTCATAATATTTTACCTCTTTAATTATTTCCATCCAATTACAACTAAATTTTTTCGTTTTAAACAATTAGAGACATACCTTTGCTTCATCTCATCTGGAGATAAATTATCTTTTGCCGCAACTCCTGCTGCACTGCTTGCTGCACCAATTCCTCCGCCAATAGCCGCACCTCCAATAATCTTACTTGAGTCACCAGAAAGCGCACCAAGAACACCACCGAGTAACGCACCACTTGTAGCACCTCTTCCCGCTTCCTTTAACATTCGACTATTTTTATGAGATTCTAAATAGCGATCTGCTTTTGCCATACAGGAATCAATTTCACTTTCAGCTGCGTTTGAACCTATTTTTTGATATTGTTCATTTTCATCAACAACTGGTCTATATGAGGAACAGCCAAATAGAGTCGATACCATGATCATATTTAATATAATTAGATATTTTTTATTCATAAATACTCCTTGTTTTTAAACAATCATTATTTCTGAATGCTAAAAATATGCCATTGTTTATATATGATAAATTTTATCTGATAAAAAGTGGTGTAGATCCTTTAAACAACAAGCTTCACTTTGCGGCATATGAAGACCCTTTGCACTTTAAACACTGCAGGGGAACTTCGGCATTGAAGACTACAAGAAGGGCGGTGTGATAAAAATGGACTCTATTTCTGAAGACTGCAGGAAGATCGTCGGCAGGAAAATAACACAGTTTTCTTCTTCCCATTTTAAGTATTGAAGATATCGGTTGACGATAGATATTTTTTTAGTCTTGTTTTTCTTTTTCGGTTTAAT
>Ga0154020_10010139_pt1 | contig 10795 bp, 7 predicted proteins | sample Klosneuvirus_201_FD_109709 | JGI IMG/M metagenome (GOLD analysis project Ga0154020, IMG submission 109709) | Active sludge microbial communities from wastewater, Klosterneuburg, Austria - Klosneuvirus_20160825_MG | ecosystem: Engineered > WWTP > Aerobic digester > Activated sludge | place...
AGGCCAAGCCCGGGTGCGGGTCCAAGCTGGTCGTCCGGACGCACCGGGGCACCGAGATCGGGGAGATGCTGACCAGCACCTGCCCGAATGCCGGGTGCTCCAAGAGCGTCTCGCGCAAGGAGATGCTGGACTACATCCAGAACTCCGGCGGGCGGGATTACCCGTTCACGACCGAGGGGCGAATCCTGCGGGTCGCGACCGTTGAGGATCTGGATAAGCAGTCGCGGCTGGAGCAGTCGCGGCACGGGCTGAAGTTGGAAGCCAAGAAACTGGCCGAGGAGCTCCGGATCACGGTCAAGATCGTGGATGCCGAGCCCATCCTGGGTGAAGAGCGGATCACGTTTTACTACCACTCTGAAGAGCGGATCGACTTCCGCGACCTGGTCCCCAAACTCTCGCAGCACCTGAATGCCAGGATCGATCTTCGGCAGGTTGGCGCCCGCGATGAGGCGCGGATTACGGCCGACTACGAGCGCTGCGGCCAACATTGTTGCTGCAAGACGTTCCTGAAGGTGCTCAAACCGATCTCGATGCGGTCGGCCAAGATCCAGAAGGCGACGCTGGACCCGCTGAAGATTTCCGGGCGGTGCGGACGGCTCATGTGCTGCTTGCGGTATGAGGACCAGACCTACGACGAGCTGCGCAAGCGGCTGCCCAAGCGCAAGACGCGGGTGGGTTCGCCGGAGGGTGACGGCTGGGTTGTGGATACGCAGATCCTGACTCAACTGGTGCTGGTGCAGCTTGAGGCCGAAGACAGGCAGGTTGCGGTGCCGGTTGAGAATCTGACGCCGCCCAAGGGTGCCGCGCCTCCGCCGGTGCAGCAGCAGGGGGGGATGCCTCCGCAGCAGGGTGCCGGGGCACGGGGCGGACGGCCGGGCGAGCGTCCTCGGACGGGTCCGGGGGCTGGTGGAACGGGGGGCGAACGGCGTGGTCCGGAGCAGCCCTCGGATCGCAGAGACCAGCGCGGACCCAAGAAGGATGAACGACCGGCGGCGGCGGGGGGGGCGGGGGGCCCACCGCAGAATCGTGGTCCTGCTCGTCCGCCTGTTCCGCCGCCACAAGCAAGGCCGCCGGTGCCCGTGCCTGAGACAGATGACGGCTCAGACGAACTTGACGATGGGCCACCCGAAACGGGCGACGCAGGCAATCCCGGCGCTCCGACCGCGGAGGGCCAGGGCGGCGAGGGGACGCGCAAGCGTCGTCGTCGTCGTCGCCGCAATCGTCGGCCACCGGGGCATCCCGGGCCGGGTGGTGGGCCGGTGGATGGTGGTGGTGGTGGGGGTGGGGCGCCTCCGCCCGCTCAGGGATAGCGCGAATAGGGAATAGAGGCTCAAGGTTTGAGAGGGTGGCCGTGCGCCTCTATTGGCCTACGGGTTCGTGCACCCGACCGCGAACTTGTTGTTGAAGCAGACAAAGTCCACGATGTTGAGGATGGGTGGCACGCTGCTGCCGTCGCAGTTGGCCCAGCACGCGGCCTGCTGGGCGGGCGCCATGGCATAGCCCGTGGCGAACGCGTTCAAGTAGCAGACAAAGTCGTTGACGTTCAGGAACGGCGTGTTGGTGGAGTGGTCGCAGTTGGCGTAGCAGATGTTGGGGTTGGTCCAGCGGAAGCGGAAGATGAAGGGGAGGCTCTGGTCGGGCGCGCCGACGGGGGCGGTTTGGCTCGAGGCGCCCATGCACGCGGTGACGGGGCCGAAGGGGTTGGAGAGGGAATCTACATACAGCCGCGGTGTGCCGGGAGTCTGGTGCCCGCTGTGGCGGATGGTGATGACCAGGTCGCCGCCGGTGTACACGAACGGTGATACCTGGATATCCATGCCCCAGGGGTCGGCTCCGGGCGGAGCGACGAAGTTGGCGTAGGAGGCGGCCGGGATGGTCAGGGCGCCGTCGCGGACGCGGACCTCGGTCCCGGGGACGATGTTGGCGGCGAGCGTGGTGGACATGGAGCCGGGAGTGGCCGCGGCCTTGGCGAGGTAGATTTCGTAGTCGGCGAAGGTGACGGGGTAGGGTGGCCAGTTGCCCAGCGGGTTGGCGGTGCCAAAGTTGGCGGCGCGAAAGGTGATCTGGGTGATCGAGGCACCGACGGGGACGGTGATGAGCTGGCTGGCGCTGATGATCTGCTGGTGGATGCGGGGGAACTCGCGGGTGAGGGTGTCGGCGGGGGCGACGTTGCCGCCGGTGGTGGCGAACGCGCCGGGGACGGCCAGGGGCTGAGCGACCGCCGAAGGGGTGGCCGCGGCCAAGCCGATGAGACATCTCTTAAGCAATGGTCCGCCCCGGGTGCCCGATGGACCGCCGTCCGATGACGCCGGAAACCACGTATCGGCGGGTCCGAAGGGGGCCTAAAGGGATGCGGACGGGAAGGGCGGGCGGTTTTTGGAACCCCGGATCGCTATTGTGAGGAACCCATGGCCCAAGCAACCGCGACCGTAGCGCAAGTTTCGACCGGCAACCCGGTGAAAGAAACGCTGATCTCGATCATCATCGCGTTCATCCTGGCGTTTGTGTTCCGGGCGTTTGTGATTGAGGCGTTCATTATTCCGACGGGGTCGATGGGGCCCGTGCTGATGGGCCAGCACATGCGGATCCGCTCGCCCAACACCGGGTACGAGTGGGCCGTGGGGCCGCAGTACAACTCTCCACCGAACAGTCCCGACGCGACGCCTGATCCCATCCAGGGGATTCGAGGCCAGTTCGTTCAGGTGCACGATCCGATGACCGGCTCCACCGGTTCGGGGACCGGCGAGTTGCTGCAACTCAGGGATGTCAAGACGCGCTCGGGCGATCGCATCCTGGTGTTCAAGTATCTCTTTGGGATCTACGACCCCAAGCGGTTTGACGTGGTGGTCTTTAAGGCTCCGCACACGCCGCAGATCAACTACATCAAGCGGCTGGTTGGTCTGCCGGGCGACCAGGTCGCGCTGGTGGATGGGGATGTGTTTACCCGCATCCCGCCGGCGGGAGAGAAGCTCGCGACGGATCAGGATGCCTGGTCGCTCCCGGGCTGGCTGATTCAGCGCAAGCCCGAGCGTGCCCAGCGCTCCGAGTGGCAGGATGTGTTCTCCAGCGAGTACCAGCCGCTGAACCCCGCGATCCGCGGCCAAGGTACGTTCAAGTCGCCGTGGCTGGCGCCCGTGGGCGATCGTGACTGGCAGATCGAGGGCAAGCAGTCCTACGAGTATCACGGAACGACGGGCACGAGCCTGAAGTGGGACCACGCCCGACGTCCCGTGGAGGATTCGTACTCGTACAACGAATCGCACAACGGATACGGGCAGATGGTCTTTCCGGTGTCCGACATCAACATGAGCTGCGGGTTTGAGCCGCTGGCGGACGGCCCGGTGTCGGTGACCGCCGCGGTGCGGACGCGCGGGCACGAGTTTCAGGCCCAGATCCAGGATCAGGCGGTGACTCTACGAATGGGGCCGTTGGGCAATGACACCGGCTCGGGCCGGGTCGTGACCGGCTGGACGACCATCGGCTCGGGCACACTTAAGCACCCGCTGAAGAGGGGCACCGTCTCGAATATCGAGGTGTGGCACGTGGATCAGTCGGTGCAGGTCTGGGAGGATGGGGTCCTGGTCGCCAAGGGTGAGTACAACTGGTCGCCGTCGGAGCGGGTTCAGAACACGATCGGGATGAACACGGGCGAGGTGATCTCGGAGTGGAAAGGCAAGCAGCGCAACGTGATGCGTGAGACTTCCCGCTATCCCAACCCCGAGATGCGATGGGAGATCAGCCAGCCGACCCGGATGCACCGCGTGGGGATGCGCCGGGACATTCACTACCAGCCGGGCATGCTCAGCAACACGGTGCCGTCGCGGGCGACGCACCCGCTTTCGACGATGACGCTCAACAAGGACCAGTTCTTCGTGTGCGGCGACAACAGCCCGGCGAGCCTGGATGCCCGCCTGTGGCCGGATCCAGAGCAGTGGGTGGCCAAGGTGATTGACAACACGCCCGGTGTGGTGCCGCGGGACCTGATGATCGGCAAGGCGTTCTTTGTGTACTTCCCGTCGCTGATGACGGGGCCGTCGTCGGGGCTGCCGGTGCCGGATTTCGGGCGGATGCGGTGGATTTTCTAGAGCAAAGCGCGAATAGGGAATAGAGGCTCACGGTTTGGGAGGGGTGGTGACGGGAAAGCGGAGGCGGGGGGTTTTCCAGGCCTGCGTGCATTCTCAAGATATCTTCATCATCGCATCAGTGGAGTTTCATGCTCGCGTGGGACTGTTGAGCGGGGGGCGGGGTGTGCAAGAGCCGGATGGCGTCGTCCGGCGGCCTGATCGGTGAAATGACCGGTGTTTGTTACTGGCGTGCAAGTTCTCTGTCTGTTGAATTTGCGGCCCAACACCTGCCGATTGCTTGTGCGTGGGCAATGCTGAGGTATTACTTGGATTGACATCGGAACCCGCGGCCCCGGCCGCTTTTCATTCAAGGAGGCAGATCAATGACCACTCGTCAAACCCTTAGCGCTGCGATGACGCTGGCGCTCGTTGCCGGCTCGGCCATGGCTCAGGTCGGATTCAACTCGGCCGTGACGTACCAGGCCCCCTCGACGCCCGATGGCCTGGCGAGCGCGGACTTTGACAGGGATGGCGACCCCGACCTTGCGGTGGTGACCGATTCGCCGGCCCGGATCACGCTTTTCCTGAACAACTTCGGACAGAGCTTTGCGGCACCGATCTACGTTCCGCTGCCCGCCGGGTCAGCGCCGAACTTCGTGCGTGCGGCGGATATGAACCAGGACGGCATCGCCGACTTGGTCGTGGTGCTCAAGAACACCGCGCAGGTGATGATCCTGATTAACAATGGACTGGCCGGCTTCACGGTTGGAGCCACGATCCCCGTGGGCAACAACCCACGCTGGTTCATCGTCGGGCCGCTGCACGGTGGATCCAACAACGACATCATTGTCGCCAACCGGGCCGACGGCACGGTCACCGTGCTGCTCCAGCAGACGGGCCTGACTTTCACCAGTTCGACCTACCCCGTCGGGGCGGACCCGCGCGGGATCACCCGGTTTGACGTGACCGGGGACGGCTTCCCGGAACTGTTCGTGACCAGCTACGCCAACCGCAACTTCGTGCGGCTGACCAACGACGGCACCGGCCACTTCACCCAGGGCGGCTCGATCCTGGTGGGTGCGGATCGCCGCCCCAACGGGATCTTCGCCTCCGATCTGAACGCCGACGGCAAGACCGACATCATCATCGCCAACGCGAGCGACACAGGGCAGGGCTTTGCGACGGTCTTCCTCAACAACAACAACACGTTCCCGGCATCGGCGAGCTACCCGACGCTCGGTCTGAACCCCGGCCAGGTGCTCGCGGCCGATCTGGACCGGGACGGCAAGCTGGACCTGGCGGTGGTCAACCCCGATTCCAACAGCATCTCGACGCTGCGGAACACCGGCAACGGCGTCTTCGCCGCCGCCCAGACGTTTGCCGTGGGCACCAGCCCCCGCGTGATGACGATTACCGACCTGGATCTGGATCTCATTCCGGACATCGCGGTCTCGAACATGAACAGCGGCACCGTCTCGGTCCTGCACAACTCGCAGCCGTCCCTGCCCTGCTACGCCAACTTTGACAACAGCTCGGTCCCGCCGATCCTGAACGCCAACGACTTCCTGGACTTCATGACGGCCTATACATTCGGGCAGTCCACCGCCAACTGCGACGGTTCAACCTCGGCACCGGTTCTCAACGCCAACGACTTCTCCTGCTTCTTGAACAAGTTCGCGGCCGGATGTTCGTAAGGTCGTGGCCGGGGGCGTGTCGCATGTGATACCATCGCGCCAGTCGTGATGGAGGACCGCACATGCGCACGCTGATTGGTTCGATGCTGGCCGCGTTGTCCGTTGTTTCCGGAGCCCTTGGCGCTGAGGATCCGCGTCAGAAGGCCAAGCCGGTGATCGATAAGACGATCGCCTACCTGCGTGCCCAGCAGGATGAGAAAACGGGCGGGTGGGCGGTGCCCAAGGAAGGACCGGCCTATCCCGCGATCACGGCGCTGGTTCTCAACGGGATGCTGATGGAGCCGGGCGTCACGGTGGATGACCCGGCGGTGAAAAAGGGTGTGGCGTACGTTCTGAAGTATCGCCAGGCGGATGGGGGCATCTACGACAAGATCCTGCCCAGCTACAACACGTCGATTTGCCTTTCGATGCTGGCGCGGGTGGGTACGCCCGAGGCCAAGGCCGCGATCAAGCCGGCTCAGGACTTTCTGAAGTCTCTCCAGTTCGGGGATGAGGCGTTGACCGAGGGGCCGCTGGCCGGGGAAACGGCGAGGGTGGGTAAGGACCATCCCTTCTATGGCGGCGTGGGATACGGGCGCACCGGACGGCCGGACCTGTCCAACCTGTCGTTCTTCCTGCAGGCGATGGCGGACTCGGGGTTGTCGGAAAAGGATCCGAGCATCGAGCGGGCCCTGGTGTTCCTGAAGCGGACGCAGATGCTCGGGTCGGTGAACGACATGCCGTTTGCCCAGGGCAGCACGCAGGGCGGGTTCATCTATTCCAACTCGTCGGGCAAGGACAACGTGGGCAAGGGGCAGAGCTACGGCGGAGAGGTCGCCGAGAGCTTGTCGGGGCCGCCGGGCACGGTGGCGATGGTTGCGCTCAGCCCCGGGGCCGACGGTAAGAAGCGGACGCTCAAGCCTGACGAAGTAAAGTCGCGCGTGCAGAAGGCGATGGAGGCGGACAAGGCGGTTGCCTCGGCCGCGGCGGCGATCATTGTGCTGGTGGGTCCGGGCAATGGCGAGGCGTCGTCACAGTTTGAGATTCGAACTTCTCTGCAGGCGGCCGACGCGCTGGCGACGGTGGTCGCCAAGGCGCTGGAAGAGGGCGGGAAGCCGGCGGCGGTCGTGAACGCCAAGACGGTGGCGGCCTGGCAGGGTGTCAGCCGGTTGCGGTCGTACGGCTCGATGTCCTACGCGGGGTTCAAGAGTTTGATTTACGCCAAACTGCCGCGGAACGATGAGCGGGTGCTGGCGGCGTACAACTGGATCAAGCGGAACTACACGCTGGCGGAGAACCCGGGGGTCGGCAAGGACGGGGTGTATTACTACTACCTGACATTCGCCCGCGCGATGGACGCCTGGGGCGACCCGCTCGTGGATGTGGTGAAGCCGGACGGGTCCGAGGAGAGCCGGGAGTGGGCGACGGACCTGATCGATGCCCTGGCGAAGATGCAGAACGCCGACGGCTCGTTCAAGAGCATCGATGACCGGTGGATGGAGAACAACCCGGTGCTGATCTCGGCGTACTCGTTGCTCGCGCTAGAGCACGCGGCGAAGTGAGTTGGCCGCGTTCATCCGCGGTAGATTGAAGTCTTGAAAGGAAGTCAATGAAACGTACCGCATCCGCAAAATGGAACGGCAGTCTGAAGGATGGCAAGGGTTCGCTCAGTGCCCCAGGTGGTGTGCTCAAGAGCACGCCGTATTCGTTCGCGGCCCGGTTTGGGGATGCGCCCGGGACCAATCCCGAGGAGCTGATCGCCGCGGCCCACGCCGGGTGCTTCTCGATGGCGTTTTCGGCGACGCTGGGCAAGGCCGGGTTCACGCCGACCTCGATTGAGACGACCGCCACGCTGTCTCTGGACCAGGTTGGGGCGGGGTTTGAGATCACGGCGATTCACCTGGACATGAGCGCTGCGGTGCCGGGTCTGGATGCGGCCAAGTTCCAGACCCTGGCCGATGACGCCAAGACCAACTGCCCGGTGTCCAAGGTGCTCAAGGCCAAGATCACGCTGGCGGCGACGCTGAAGGGCTGAATAGAGGCTCACGGGTTTGGGTGGGGGGCTGCGCCTCTATTCGTGCAACGACCGGGCGGCCGGGCGGTACGCTCTTGCTATGGGCCGCAAGGCGTTCTCGCTGATTGAGCTGCTGGTGGTCATCACGATCATTGCGATCCTGGTGGCGCTGGTGCTGCCGGGGCTGTCGGGCGCGATGGCCCGGGCGCGGCAGATCCGGTGCTTGTCCAACTGCCAGCAGGCGGCCGAGGCACTGTCGGCGTACGCGGGTGAGTATCGCGGGACCTTTCCCATGATGCCGGTGCCCGCGACGCTGTCGGTCAAGTCGAACCAGTACATCTATGGCGGGTTGGCGGGGCTGTTCTCATTGGAGCAACAAGGTGGTGGCGGGCACCTGGGGTATGGAGCGATACCCGGAGGCGGCGCCTACTCCAACGGTGAGCGAGAGCCGCTGTTGCGGAAGTACGTCACCTCGCTGGGTGCGCTGACCTGCCCGAGTGATCGCGAGGATCGGTACTACGGCAGTCCGTATTCGCCGACGAACGCGACCAGCTACGCCAATGCCGTGCCGATCCGGCCGACGCCGTGCGGCAAGGACCAGGATGTCGTGACGTACAACCTGAGCTATGTCTACTTCACCGGGCAAACCAACACCGGCAACTTCGCCGTGGCGTTGTGGGCCGATGAGTGCAACGGCCCGGATCTTTACGAGCTGGCGTGGTACGGCGATGGGGCTACACCGACAGGGGGCACGACCGCCAACTCCGTCGCAGCCGGGGCCGCGGGTGTGGGGAGTTATGCCAAGGTGGACAACCACGGCGTGGGCGGAGGGAACGTCGCCTACTCCGACGGGAGCGGCCGGTTTTCCAGCAGCCAATCGGGCGTTCAGCGCAATGGGGCGGGCATCATTGACTGATTTGCCTTGGCCGCGCATCCCCCTCTGGTAGGCTGCTGGAGGAAAGGATCACGTGGTCTGGGTCATCCGAGCCATCTGGTGTCTGGGCGGGGCGATGCTCATTTTGGGGCTGGTGGTGTTCATTCGCGCGTTGGTGGCAGATCGGGCCCGGGGGCGGAAGCGCTGCCCCAAGTGCTGGTATGACATGGGGGGGATGTCGGGCGTTGCGGGCTTGCGGTGCCCGGAGTGCGGGAAGGTGGCGCGGGCGGAGCGGTCGCTCCTCAAGACGCGCCGGCGGCCGGGGCGGGCGGTGTTGGGCGCGGCCTTGGTTGTGTTGTCGATGGTGGTGTGGCGTGCGCCCGCGGCGATCGAGACCGGGTGGTGGTCGGCGGTGCCGACGGTGGGGCTGGTCACGATCTTGCAGTTCTATGACACGCCGAATGGGGATGTGTTTGATCGGTTGCAGGAACGTTTGGGAACACAGAGCGAGCATGACATGCCGCGCTGGGAACAGCGGATGCTGGCCAAGGCGTGTGCGCGGGCGCTGCGGACGCAGCCGCCCCCCGTGGGTGTCCCGTCGGCGGGCGCCCCGATGGGGATCCGAGCTCTCCCGGTCGTGAACGCGGGCCATCGCGCCGCCATGGACACCCTGATCCGACTCGGACCCCGTGCCAGACCCGCCCTGCCCGAGCTCATCGCGGCGCTGGATGACTACTCGCTCCGTGACAGTGCCATCCAAGCCATCACCAACATCGGCCCCGGCGCGGCCGATGCGGTCGAACCGATCTCAACGTTCATCCGGTCCTCGATCAGGATGAACCGGGCGCCGATGTTTCACGCCCTGGTCGCCATCGGAGTTCCGTCTCCCGCGGCCGAGGATGCGGCGATCAGCATCCTGCGCGGTGATGAAGGGCTTTCTTCCAAGAGCGAGGCGGCCGAGTTTCTGGCGGCGTTGATCCCGCGTGAGCGGACGCTTCAGGTGCTCATGGATGTCCTGAAAGATGGCGATTGCGACACCAAGGTGGCCGCGGCCCGGGGGATCAAGCTCGCCGGGGGGCCCACGCCCAAGCTGGTGCCGGCGGTCGCCGCCGCGACGCGGGACAGGATCTGCCCGCTGGGGCCGATCGGGATGGAGTTGTTGACTCTGTGCAAAGCGGACGGCGTCGCGGCCCTGGCGACGCTCACGCTGGATCCGGACCCGACGATCGCCGCGCAGGCGGCGGCCGCGCTGTGCACGATGGGGCCGCGGGCGGTGGATGCGACGCCGGCGTTGATCAGGGCGCTCTCGAATCCTGATCCGTACGTGCCGGTGCACGCGGCCAACGCGCTGCGGATGATCGGGCGGGGTGCGGCGGAGGCGATCCCGGCGCTTGAGGAGTTGGCGAGCAGGCTTCCGGCGCCGGGGGCGCGTGAGGCGGGGTGGGCGCTGGATCGGATTCGGTAAGTGGGTGTCTTCTTCGTTGGATCGGTTTACCTTCGAAAGTGAGCCGTGCCGACACGGCACGGCTCGCCACCGCAACCACTACGCTTGGAACGAGTTCGCTCTAGGGAATAGGGAATAGGGAATAGAGGCTCACGTGTGGGGTGGTATTCTCAAGGCATGACTCAAGCACCCTCCAGTCCGCACAGCGCGTGGCGTTCCAAGTGGCGCTGGGTGCTGGTGTTCTGGCTGCTTCAAGCGTTGGTTACGCACGTGGCGTCGGCCCTGCTGATGTGGGAGGAAGGCTTCCCTGGATCAGCCGGGGAAGCATGGGATCGGATCGCTAGCGAAGACCTGATGGCGATCAACGCGTTCCTGGTTGGGATGGTGATGCTGATGCAGGCGGTGCTGCTCATGCCCGTTCACAGGCCGGGATTGAAGGCCGGCTCGTTGGGAGCCCGGCTGCTGCACTGCGGCCTGTGCGCCACGACCATCGCCGCGGGCTCGTGGCTGCTCATCTGGCCGGTGCAGGGAGCGCTTGAGGAACTGGGTGCGCCCCGGGGCCTGTATTTCACGGGGCAAAACCCGTTCAGTTTCACGGTGCCGATCGCCACGTGGATCGTCACGTTTGCCTTGCTCTGGCCGCGCCGGGGTAACGGGGTGCCCGTGCTGCTCAGCGTGTCGATCGCGGCGATGGCGGCGGCGATGCTGGTGGCGGCGCTCTTGGGG
>Ga0154020_10010140_pt1 | contig 10795 bp, 11 predicted proteins | sample Klosneuvirus_201_FD_109709 | JGI IMG/M metagenome (GOLD analysis project Ga0154020, IMG submission 109709) | Active sludge microbial communities from wastewater, Klosterneuburg, Austria - Klosneuvirus_20160825_MG | ecosystem: Engineered > WWTP > Aerobic digester > Activated sludge | place...
CAGGGTCACCAATCACGTTGATGATTCGGCCCAAAACCTCACGACCCACAGGCGCGGTGATCATGTTTCCAGTATTTAAAACTTTTTCTCCTCGAATAAGACCATCCGTTGAATCCATCGCAATAGTTCGAACAACGGAGTCACCCAAGTGCTGTGCCACTTCTAAAACCAGGTTATTTTCTTTAGCATCAATACTTTTATTCGTAGCTCTTAGTGCTGTCGTAATTGGAGGAAGAGCTCCGCCATCAAATTCTACGTCCACAACCGGACCCATTACTTGCTTAATCTTACCATAGCTCATTTCTACTTCTCCTCAATTTTAACCAAATTTACTTTAATCAAATTTTACTCAAAATTTTCAATAACAAATCTATAATCTCTACAAATTCTTAAAGTTTTTTTCAAATAGCTCTTAATAATTACTGTTGGACTTCAAACCAACAAACTATTTCAGTGCCTCTGCACCCGTTGTAATTTCAATCAGCTCCGTCGTAATTTTTTCTTGTCTTAATTTATTATATGTCAAAGTCAGGGTATTAATCATCGCCTTAGCGTTATTAGTTGCGCTTTCCATGGCCGACATCCGAGCTCCATGCTCTGCCGCTACACTTTCAGACATACAACGATAAACTTGAATGGAAAAATGCTTTTGAAGGAGCTCATCAATAATTTTTTCAGCAGATGGCTCGAAAATCATATCCACAGAAAATCCAACCTGACCATCTTGCTTGTCAAAGGTTTGCTTGCTGAGATCTACAGGCAACAACGTTTCTGACACGACCACTTGTGAAATTGCAGAACGAAACTCATTGTATACGATGCGAATTTCATCGTAATCACCATCCAAATAATGTGTCATCAAACGATCTGCAACTTTTGTTGCCAGATCATAAGATATATCACGATCCAATTTAATAATGGTATCAATGATTGGAAACTTTCGACGTTGAAAAAACTCTGCAGCCTTTTTTCCAATGAATAAAAAATCCAATTTCTCGTATTGAGATGCATTAGACTTATAATATTGGTCTACAAACTTATTAATATTGGAATTGAACCCAGCACATAATCCACGATCACTACTTAAAGCGACAACAAGCACTTTTTTGGGATTTTGTTTCAAAACTAATAATGGATGATGCACCCTCTGAGTAACCGCGATATCCGCAATTACTTTAATAAGGGTTTTTGCATAAGGCCTCATATTCACAATATTATTTTGCGCTCGTCTTAATTTTGCCGCAGAGACCATCTTCATCGCTTTAGTGATCTGCTGCGTGTTTTTTGTACTATCAATTCGTGCGCGAATGTCTTTCAAACTTGCCATGTCATCCCACTACTTCGAACTTTGGAAGATCGCTTTAAATTCCTTCAATGCTTCAACCATAAGCTTCTTTGTTTCATCTTTAATTTGCTTATCATTGGCAATAGCTTTAGGGATATGCGGATATTTTTGATGTAAGAATTGAAACAATTCTTTTTCAAATTTTTGCACATCTTTTTCAGCAATATCATCAAGGTAGCCATTGGTCGCAGCAAAAATCGAAACAATCTGATCTTCCACTTTTAATGGAGCATATTGCGGCTGCTTTAATAGTTCTACCAAGCGACGGCCACGAGACAACTGCTGTTGAGAAGCTTTATCAAGATCTGAGGCAAAAGCCGCAAAAGCTTCAAGCGCTCTGAATTGCGCAAGTTCGAGCTTGATCGACCCAGCAACTTGTTTCATCGCTTTGATCTGTGCAGCTCCACCCACCCGAGAAACCGACTTACCTACGTTGAGTGCAGGACGAATCCCTTTATAAAATAAATCTGATTCTAAAAAGATTTGACCGTCAGTAATAGAAATCACGTTTGTTGGAATATATGCCGAAATATCTCCCGCTTGGGTCTCAATGATAGGAAGTGCTGTTAAGGAGCCTCCTCCCATTTCATCGGATAACTTCGCTGCTCTTTCTAATAAACGAGAGTGAAGATAAAATACGTCTCCAGGATAAGCTTCACGACCTGGAGGTCTTCTTAAAAGTAAGGATAACTGACGATATGCTTGAGCTTGCTTTGTCAAATCATCGTAAATAATTAAAGCATGTCGACCTGTATCGCGGAAATACTCTGCCATTGTTGTTCCTGCGTAAGCAGACAAGAACTGAAGTGGTGCTGGGTCAGACGCGTTAGCTGCAATCACCGTGGTGTACTCTAAAGCTCCAGCTTGACGAAGTTTTTCAACAACAGAGGCAACCGTCGATTGTTTTTGCCCAATAGCTACGTAAAAGCAATAAACGCCTTGGCCCTTTTGATTGATTATCGTATCGATAGCAAGTGCGGTTTTACCGGTTTGACGATCACCGATGATTAACTCCCTCTGACCTCGGCCAATAGGAATCAGAGAATCCACAGCTTTGTAACCTGTTTGTAATGGTTCATGAACTGATTTTCTTTTAACAATGCCCGGTGCTTTGATTTCAACAACACGTGAGTTTTTATTATCAACAGCTCCCCTACCATCCACAGGAATGCCAAGACCATTCACAACTCTTCCCAAAAGACTCTCGCCCACCGGGACTTGAACGATTTTTTTCGTTCTCTTAACCAAGTCGCCTTCTTTAATGTCGCGATCTTCACCCAAAATAACGATACCCACTGAAGCATCTTCTAGGTTCAAAACCATTCCATAAACTTCTCCAGGAAACTCCACAAGTTCTCCGGCCATAACCCCTTCAAGGCCATGAACACGAGCCACCCCGTCTCCCACAGAAAGGACACTTCCTGTTTCACTGACTTCTACTTTTTTAGAGTATTGTCCAATTTGCTCTTTTAATACGCGGCTTATTTCATCTGCACGAATCTGAGTTTCCATCGTTAATTCGCTCTCCTATTCAAATCTTCTTTTAATCTTCTTAAATGAGAATCTAATGTATCTTCGAAAGTCCACCCTGCAACTTGCGCAACAACCCCACCCACAAGTTTGTGATCTTCAGAGTAAGTTAAAATCACTTTCTTTTTTACAAAGTGAGACACTACGGATTCAATTCTTTGTCGAGCATCTGCGTCCAGCTTAACAGCTGATTTAACAGTTCCTCTCATTACGCCATTATCAGAGTCTACAAGGGCTTCATAGGCCGTTAAAGTATCTCTAAGATGCGAAGCTCGACCTTTGCTTACGAGTAGCTTTAAAAAGCTAGCCATTTCCTCAGAAAGTCCCTTACCTTGAATTGCATGGCTTAGAACTTCCAGTTTTAGGGCATCAGAGTGTGTGTGTGAACAAAAAAAGGCCTCAACCCCTGGGTCATCAGAAATGATTTTAACCAAGACTCGAAGCTCGGTGAGTGTTGCCACTTTATCTTTTACTGCTCCATGGAGAGCTTTCGCGTAACGCTTCGAAATAGAGGAAACCTGACTCACTGAACCACCTGCACTTTAGAAATAAAATCTTCTTGAAGTTTCTTTTGATCATCTGAAGTCGCTTTTGACGACAGGTCCTTTTTAGACAATTCAAATGACTCTCGTATGAGCTGCTCCTTAAGGTGAAGTTTCGCTCGCTCCAATTCAATTTTCGCTGTTTGCTGAGCTTCATCTTTGATTTTTTGAGCTAATGAAAAAGCATCCTGAGCTATTTGCTTTCGCAAATCAGTGGCATCTGCTTTGGCTTTAAGTAGAGCTTCACTCTTGGTCAATTTGAGTTTATCTAGTCGAGTGCTCACTTCGTGGTGTTCCGCTTCAGCCTGCCGCAAAAATGCCCGTGATTTATCCTGGGCTTGAAGAAATTGCTCTTTCTTAGAACTGAAAAAATCAATCACTTTTTTCTTACCTAGGTACACTCCCATAAAAAAAATAATTAAGACATTAATAGCCTGATAAAGAACAACCCTTGGGACGCCATCAACATCATGATGAGCAACTCCACCAGAAGAATAAGCCCAATGAGATGATAACATTATTAGTGAAAACCATCCAAAACTCTTCATTTCAACACCTAATCCAACATTTTCTTTGTGATAGTCAGCGCGACACCAGGGATTTCTAGTTTCATTTGGTCCTGAGCTTTTTTCACTTCGGTCCCAATTTTGGCTTTTACTTCTTCAACAAACTGTTCCGCTGTCTTTCTTGCATCATAAACCACTTTTTCGTACTCTTTTGCAGCTAGACCTCGCGATTCATCAAAAATAGATTTTATCTCCGCATTGAGATCACGAGCCTCATCCTCAAACTGTTGCTTGGCTAACTCTGTTTTTGTGAGCAAATCCTTTGCTTTGTTCTCACCACCTTTAGTCCTGTTTTCTCTTTCTTCGAAAGCAACAAAATAAGGTCTAAATAAAACTTCTTTAAGGAAAAAGAAAGTTACTACAAAAATGAGAAAGCAAAAGAATGTCGTATGATTTATTCCGAGCTGATTAAGTATGGCCATTAATAAATCCTAGGTTTCAAAAGTGAAACCTGGAAGTAGCATTTCTTTTAATTTATGGTCAAGAATTTTTCTAATAGTAGACTTCGAATTAATACGCTTATGTTTTGGGCATATGGGAGGCGCCTTCAAAAACAACGCCTTCTTCAATTTTTAAACTTGGAGTAGTGACGGTACCTTTAAATATAGCTGGTGGATTCATAATCACTTTTTTCCGTGCAAAAAGATTTCCTTCAACATAACCACTAATGATAATTGTCTCAGCCTCAATTTCAGCAATCACTTTCGATCCAGGATTAATCACTAAGGTATCCTTGGTAAAAATTTCTCCGCGAAAATTTCCCCCAATTTGCACGGTTCCCTCAAAGGTAAGTTTACCCTCAAAGCTTGCACCTTGGTCGAGGATCGCAGTAACGCTACCTGGAGTTCTACCAATTCCTATTTCTTCCATGTTTGCTTTAACTTTTCTGTCATATTATTAAACTCATCGTCTGAATAAAACGAAAGTGTAATTTTTCCTTTTCCGTTAGCATAATCAATAAACACTTTTGTACCTATTAATTTTTGCAAATCCTCAGAAATGCTTAAAACCATTTTTTTCTTTAAGTCTTCTTTGGGATCCTCTTTATCTTCATCAATTGAGCCTCCTTTTTGCACTTTAGAAACAAGCCGCTCTAAAGCCCTCACACTCAGCTGATCCTTTAAAACTTTTTTAGCTAATTCTGTCTGTGTTTTTGGATTTTCAATAGATAACAGTACCTTGCAGTGGCCTGCTGACAGCTCTTGATTAACTAACATATCACGAACAGGGTCCGCCAGAAGCAATAATCTCAAAGAGTTTGCCACTGTGGCACGTTCCTTGCCAACTTTTTCAGCGATTTGTTGCTGCGTGAGTTTAAATTCTTGAACCAACCTTTGGTACGCTTCTGCTTCATCGATAGGATTTAAATCCTCCCGTTGAATATTTTCAATAATGGCTAGCTCTAATGAATCCTGGTCGTTCACTGTTCTAATAATAACAGGGACTTCTTGAAGTCCTGCCATTTGTGCTGCTCTCCACCGACGTTCCCCTGAAATAATTTCTAAGGCCCCGCTCGCGTGTCTTCTAGCCACGATGGGTTGTAAAATTCCCTTTTCTTTTATGGAGTTTGCAAGCTCTTTAAGAGTCTCTTTGTTGAATTTTTGCCGAGGCTGGAACTCATTGGGATGCAGTTTTTCAACAGCTATTTTCCATATTCTAGACTCAGGCGGAATAGCGTTTACCGCTAAAGAATTCGGTGCAGCTGGACTTGGTGACACCGAAGCTGTCGGAGCTTCAGTAAGCTGATTTTTTTCTAGAGAACCTGTCGCTAGTGGAGTATTCCCCTTTGTCGCTGATTGAGGCTTATTAGCCTGAACGGACTCTGCAGGCTTACTGGTTTCATGTGAAAGGCTTGGCCCACCAAGAAGTGATCCTAAGCCTCTACCAAGTCTCCCCTTTTTTTGTTGCTCAGTTACTTTTTCAGCCATGAGTTTGTTCCTCAGTTATAGAATTGTCGTTTGATTTCGATGATTTATCATTAGTATCAGTTGCATCTTGTTTATTACCTTGAGATCCATTGACGCGTTGATCAAGTTCCTTGGCAAGCTCTAAATACTTAATAGCACCTATGGATTTAATATCGTACTCTAATATATTTAAGCCGTGGGATGGGGCTTCGCTAAGTCGCACATTTCTAGGAATAACAGAGCCAAACACCTTTTCACCAAAATGATTTTTAATTTCAGCAACTACCTGATGGCTGAGATTATTTCTTGTATCAAACATGGTTAGGACTATTCCTTCAATGTGTAGATTAGGATTCAAATTCTTTTTAATCAATCCAGCTGTATTAAGTAACTGACTCAAACCCTCTAATGCATAATATTCGCATTGCAAGGGAACTAGAAAGCTATCGGCTGCTGTCAGCGCATTTACTGTTAAAAGCCCTAGTGATGGAGGACAATCTAATATGACATAGTCATACTCCGATGATATAGACTGTATTTCTTGTTTCAGTTTAAATTCTCTGTGTTGTGTATCCACCAATTCAATTTCAGCACCTACAAGGTCTGACGTTGATGGTACAACATTTAAATTTTCAACTCTTGTTGAATAAGTCCCTTCACTGATTGTTTTCTCACCAATGAGAACATGGTAAATGTTTAACTCTTGAAAATCAGACTTTTTCAATCCCAAACCGCTTGAAGCATTTCCTTGTGGATCGAGATCAATCAATAGCACTCGCTTCCCGATATGAGCGAGCGCCGCAGAAAGATTTACTGATGTTGTTGTTTTACCAACTCCGCCTTTTTGATTCGCTATACAAATTGTTCTTGCCATATAAACTCCATTTATTAAACGGTCCGAAATTTTTTCGATTGTGGCAAGTAAATTCTCTCGACTCAAGATTTTGTCTCTATGTGCCGATGTTCTACGTGGAACATTATGAAATCTACCCTTTTATTTTTTACTATTGTAGTTATGCAAATATTTTTTATTGGTTGTAAAAAACCAATGCCCGATCCTCATCTGAACGATTACATCTACCAAAGCTTGAAACAGGAATTATCGGCGTCGGAATCCAGGCTCGTTGATATAAAAAAACAATACTCTGATTTCTTGAATAAATCGAACAATCCTAGTCTTTCAACGTCGGATGCAAAAATTGCCCGGGCAAAAGCTGATCTAGCATTAAGAGAAGTTCGTAAACTTGAACAAAAGGTGAAATATTGGAAGTTAAAACTTTTAAGTAGAGAGGAGGTCGTAAGAGACTCTTATCTTAAAGCTTTTAACAAAGGTGAGGAATGGAATAACGATGAAGAAGTTCAGAGGTTCAAGCGTGCACAAAACCGTGGAAGAATTCGTGCACCAGCGAGCTCTCACTCAAGTAAGAAGGATAAGTCTGCAAAATCGGAGCACGAAGAAAGTGCTGCTGAGATTTCAAAACCTGATGAGCCCAATAGCAATGAAACAGATTCAAAACCTCAACAAGAAAACAGTCCTAGTAATGATGATGAGTAACTACAGTACACTTTGGTCGTGTTCCACGTGGAACATACGCCCATAGTACTGAATTCTCAGCTTAAGGCGTATCTCTTTCTAGTCAGCAATCTTTTTTAATTTAACTACTGCGAATTTAACTTCACCGATCGGCAAACGATACTCAGCTACAAGGCTTGGTAACCAAAAACTGCAGAGTTGGCTTGGGATATTAGCGACCTCTGTAGCCCACTCTTCGCTCTTTAGCATGTAAAGTGCGCCACCTTTCTTTACTTGCTTTCTTAAAGCTAAAATAGCTTTCGATATTGGCGTCGGCGCTCTCATAATAACAAATTCTAAGCCGCCTGTTGAAATTGTATCAACGCCTCCTAGTTTTCCTTCCAAATTCTTTTGGTCTAAGAGCTTTGCAATATGATTGATATATTCAACCTTGCGAGGATCCTTATCGAAAACAGTGATCTTAATTTGCGGATACAAAATCGAAAGAACAACACTTGGAAAACCATTTCCTAAGCCTATGTCTGACACGGACGTGGGTGAGCCTTCTTTCATTATTTCCCTACTAGCTAAAATGCAATCTGAGAAATGAATGGCATCAGAAAACGGAACTGTCTTTTCAGAGATTAAACTGAGTGTAGAGTTATACTTAATAACCTCGGAATTAAATAATTTAAGTTTATTTAACTCCTCTTCCTTTAGGTCAGAAAACCATTCTTTAAGTCTCCAGTTTTCTTTTGGTTTAACCTCTTCCGGTGCTTTCTTTTTATTAAAATAATCCAAGCTCTATCTCCCTCGACTTATTTTGATGACCTTTAAAGTATATCATAATTGCTTGAATAGCAGAGGGATTAACACCACTAATGCGCTGGGCCTGGCCTAAAGTCCTGGGCCTTATCTTGGTCAATTTCTCCACTTCCTCTGAAGACAGGCCTTTAATTTGAGAATAATCAAATATTTCTGGTAATTTAAGAGACTCCAATCTTCTTGTTTGTTGAATAATTTCCATTTGTCTCTTAACATATCCTGAGTATTTAACTTCGATTTCAACACTCTCATTTATATGTGGATCTTCATCTACTTCAAATCCAAGCGCTTCTAAATCTAAACTTGTCACCTCATTTCGACGTAGTAACTCTTCAAAACTCATAGATTTTGTAATAACAGGAGTTCCAATTTGGGTCATTTGTTCAATCACTTTTGATGATGGAGAAATTCGATTCGATTTCAGTTTTTCTATCAGTGATTCGCGTCTTTTTGCGATATCCTCCATTTGTTGAATAGTGCTGGAGTTAACTAATCCGATTCTACTTGAAATCAATCCTAACCTATCCAAAGTATTATCTTCTCTCAAAACAAGACGGTGCTCAGCACGGGAAGTAAACATTCGGTAAGGTTCTTTTGTTCCCTTAGTAACTAAGTCATCAATAAGTACACCGATGTAAGCTTCATCACGATGAAGAACAAACTCCTCCTTTTCAAGAACACTATGTGCTGCATTAATTCCTGCAATTAAACCTTGTACTGCTGCTTCTTCGTATCCGCTAGTTCCATTAATCTGGCCTGCTAAAAACAGGTTTTTAATTGATCTTGTTTCTAAACGATGAAAAATTTGAGTTGGTTCAATAAAGTCATATTCCACGGCATAACCATATCTTGCTACCTTTACATTTTCTAACCCAGGGATTGTTTTTAAAAACTCATCTTGAACAGATTCAGGTAGACTTGTTGATATCCCCTGTAAATAAATAAGGTCAGTTGATAGACCCTCTGGCTCTAAAAAAGTTTGATGGCTGTCTCGTTCCGCAAATCGAGTGACTTTATCCTCAATGCTTGGGCAATACCTTGGTCCTGACCCTTCAATAATACCACAAAACATTGGAGAGGTATGAAGATTATCCCTGATAATTTCATGAGTTTTTTCAGTAGTTCTACTTAAAAAGCACTGAACTTGCGGTAACTGATAATTTCTTGGAGATTTAAAACTAAATGGATAAAATTTAGTGTCACCCGATTGAGGAACCGTTTTTGACCAATCAATGCTATTTTTTAATAATCGAGCGGGAGTTCCTGTTTTAAGTCTTCTTACATCAAAACCATATTCGAGAAGTTGATCGGACAATCCAATAGAGGCATCATCACCTACTCGACCACCCTTAATCTGCTTTAAACCAAAGTGCATTACTCCGTTCATAAAAGTACCTGTCGTTAATATAACAACTTTGGAACTTATTTTGGATTCATCACTAAGAACCACACCCTGACAAATGCCGGATTTTAAAATTAAACTCTTTACTTCACTTTCAATGATTTCTAGATTTTCCTGCTGAAACAATATTTGAGTCATTAAGTGGGAATACATATGTTTATCATTTTGAGTCCGAGAACCTCTAACCGCGGGGCCCTTTCGACTATTTAATCTCTTGAATTGAATACAGGTTGCATCGGCAACAAAACCCATCTGTCCGCCCAAAACATCAAGCTCACGAACCATATGACCTTTGGCTAATCCACCGATGGATGGGTTACAACTCATATACCCGATTCTTTTAGTGTTTGTTGTAACAAGCAGGGTTTTTAAACCTAAACGAGCCGTTGATAGACAAGCCTCAATACCAGCATGTCCTGCTCCAACAACAATGACATCAAATTGAGTCATAATGAACGCTCCTATTTTCCTATACAAAACTCACTGAAAACACGATCGAGAATTTGATCATCAAATCGTTCACCCAGTATCTCCTGAATTCGTATGAGCGACTCTTTAACCTCTAAAGCTAAAAATTCTGGGCTCGACGAAGACTCCACTAAAAGCTTAGCTCTGAGCAAACATTCAGAGGTTCTTTGCAAATGCTCATAATGCCTCGACTGAAACAAAATAGCTTCATCACCAAAACTTCCCGTATCCAGATGTTGTTCAATCATCTGCAATATCTGATGCTGGATAACTCCGGGATCTTGAGTAGGGTCCATTAGAGCGGAAGTAAAAATACATCGTGTTTGAATGAATGTCTCAGCTTCAGTTTTATTTTGGAATTTATATAATTGAATTAATAAATTTTGCAAATCTTGCAAAATATCCTTTTGTTGCTGTTGATTAATGAGATCAGATTTATTTCCTACAAAAATGATCTTGGATAATTCTGTTGGTAGCTGTGAGATCAAAGAACCAAACTTTGGTCTAGTGACGTCATAAACAGCAAAAATTAAGTCTGCTTGTTGAATAGCTTTTTTAGTTTTAGAAACGCCCATTTGTTCAATCAAATCCTCTGACTCTCGAATTCCAGCACTGTCTGTCAAAGTGACCTTAACTCCCTTAACGTGGATCTGTTCCTGAATCAGATCCCTTGTTGTTCCAGGAATATCTGTCACTA
>Ga0154020_10010141_pt1 | contig 10795 bp, 2 predicted proteins | sample Klosneuvirus_201_FD_109709 | JGI IMG/M metagenome (GOLD analysis project Ga0154020, IMG submission 109709) | Active sludge microbial communities from wastewater, Klosterneuburg, Austria - Klosneuvirus_20160825_MG | ecosystem: Engineered > WWTP > Aerobic digester > Activated sludge | place...
CCTTTACCGGGGGTGGAATCGATCTCGAACAGGCCGCCGATCATCTCCAACCGTTCGCGCATGCCGAGCAGGCCGAGACGTTTGCTGCCCTTCGCTTGCAAGACGCTGGCCACGTCGAACGATTTGCCGTCGTTCTTCAACTTCATGCAGATGAACTGGGGCGATCTCTCGATGCTCACATCCACCACGCTGGCGTGGGCATGGCGGGCAACATTGGTCAATGCTTCTTGCGCGACGCGGAAGAGCACGGTTCGTTTGACGGTGTCCAGTTCTTCGATCCCTGCATAGGTTGTCAACTTCGTGCGCACGCCGGTTTGCACCGTGAAACTTTTCAGGAATGAATGCAGGGCGGGCACCAGTCCGAGATCGTCGAGCACCGCGGGGCGCAACTCGCGCGCGAACTGGTGGACGACGTTCACGGAATGCGACACCAACTGCTGCGTGAGTTCGATGCTCCGATTGAAGTCTTTCGGCTGGAGCCCCGCTTCCTTCTTCAACGTGGTCAGCCGGATGTTGATCCCCGTCAACGTCTGGGCGATGACATCATGCAGCTCGCGGCTGATGCGCTTGCGCTCGTCTTCCTGCACGCGCAGCACCTGGCGGGACAGGTAGCGCAACTCCTCCTGCATCCGCTGCGATTGCTCCAGCAATTGACGTTGGTGCTGCTGGCTCTGCTTGAGCGATTGCTCGACCGTCTGCCGCCGGATGATTTCCTGTTCCAGTTTTGCGTTCGAGGCGGCCAGAATCTCAACGCGACGCTGAGTCTCCTCGGCCCGTCTGAGTTCGGTGATGTCGGTAAAAAAGCAAACTACCCCATGCTCGCCAGCGGGCAGCGTGACACGCTGGATCTGCCATTCGTAAATCTCCGTCACCTTGGTATCCTGGCGCCGCTCGGCAAAGTTAGCCGATTGATACGGCTCTCCGGTATTCAACGTATGGCGGAAACGCCTCAGGACTTGATCCGCCACCCGCTTGGGCCAGACCACGCGGAGCGCCTCCGCGAAATCGGAACCAATCAGGCGCCTAACATTTTTGAAAACTGTTACTGCTTTTGGGTTGGCTTGGCGCAGGCGTAAAGCGGCGTCCACCACATAGACGCCGACGGGCGCCTGGGCGATGAGCGCGGAGAACAGCGCCTCATTGCGCCGCAAGAGTTCCTCCGCCCGCTTACGCTCGCTGATGTCACGCGCCACCTTCGACGCCCCGACGACCTTGCCGGCAGCATCTTTGATGGGAGATATTGTGATCGAAACGTCGATCAACCGCCCGTCCTTCGTTCGGCGCAGAGTCTCAAAGTGTTGCACACCTCGTCCGCGTTTCACTTTCTCTAGAATGTGCTTCTCCTCATCCCGCCGGTTGTTTGGAACGATCCGCATGATGGAAGTCCCCACCATTTCGCGGGCCGCATAACCAAATATCTTCTCGGCACCTGAGTTCCAACTTTTAATGATGCCGTCCAGATCCTTGCTGAGGATGGCGTCGTCCGACGATTCAACGATCGACGCCAACAGGGTCAAAGCCATTTCCGCCGCTTTACGCTCCGTGATGTCGCGGATGTTGCATTGGATGACGGCGTGGCCGCCTTCCTGATACAGGTTCGCCACCACTTCGACTTCCTGATGCCGGCCCGTCTTGCTTTCGAGTGGCAAATCCTCGTAGCGGACTTCGTGCTTCCGTTTCAACTTCTCGAACATCTCCTGGCTGGCGGCTTCGTCCTTGAGCAGTCCGATCTCGAACAGTTCCTTCCCGATCAACTGCTCGCGCGGGTAGCCCAGCAGCTTCGTCATGAACGGATTGGCGTCGGTGATCTTGCGCGTGCCGGGGCTGATGAGCAGGACGCCGTCGTGGGCGGCCTCAAAGAGGCGGCGGAAGCGCACTTCGGAAACGCGCACCTTGTCCTCCACCTGCCTGCGCTCGGTGATGTCCACCACCACGGCGCGACATTCCCGGCCACTGATCAGTTGCTGGGCTTCGATGTTCACGACCCGATGCGGCTGGCCGGGGCATAACAGATCGAACTCGCCTGATTGTTTGGTCCGGTCGGCAAAGATCTGCTCAAGGAAGGTGTTGAAAGCCGGGCGTTGCGCGGCGGAAACCAGCCGGACAAAGGGTTGTCCTACCAACCGGGAGCGCTCGATCCTGACCAGATGGGTGCCCGTGAGATTGACCAACTGGATGATGCCGTCGGGGTCCAAGGTGAAATAGCCGACGGGTGCGAAGTCGTAGAGATCGGCGTATTTCTCCAGCAGCACTTCCGTCCGGTCCCGGGACTCTTGCAGTTCCGCGTTCTGCATCTCCAGTTCAACTTGATGGACCTGGAGTTCGTGGAGCAATCGCCGGGTATCCACGGCGGGCTTGGGTGCCGGTCCTTTCGCGGGCTGATTCTTCTGCTGCTTCCGCAGTTGAGTTTCGGCGCGGCGATAGAGTTCCAGCATGATCGGCCGGTGCGCTGGATCATTGCCGAACTCTCCCAGTTGGTGTGCCGCACGGCGGCGCAGCTTGGTGCCACTGGATTTGAGTTTGGGCTTGGCTGGCATAATAGGGTTTCTGGGGAAACGGACGCGCCTCACCGCTTCGCGCTTTTGCTCTTGCGCACCGGCTTCGCGGACTTTTTGACGTTGTGCTTTTTCGGGCTGGCTTGCTGGCCGCGTAACTTTGTCTCCAGCGCCTTGGTCTCGGTGATGTCCGCGAAGGTGATCACCACGCCATCAATCCGGTCATCCAACGTGCGGTAAGGCATGATGCGCACCGTGAACCAGCGGCCGTCGTGCGCGCTGATCGGTTTTTCCGCGAAGGCCAGTTTCCGCAGCACTTCCCGCGCATCGTCGGGGAGTTCGGGGTAGTGCAGTTCCGTGGCCAGATCGGTGATGGGCCGGCCTTCGTCGGCGGGGATAAGCTTGATGATCTTCGTCGTCTGCGGGGTGAACCGCCGCACCTTGAGATCGTTGTCCAAAAAGAGCGTGGCGATGTCCGTGCTGTCGAGCAGGTTCTTCATGTCGTTGCTGGCGCGCGACAGGTCATCGACCTTGGATTGCAACTCGGCATTGACCGTCTGGAGTTCCTCATTCAGCGACTGCATCTCCTCCTTCGACGTGGTGAGTTCCTCGTTGGCGGACTGGAGTTCCTCATTGGTGGATTGCAACTCCTCGTTGGCGGACCGGAATTCCTCCTGCGAGGTCTGCATCTCTTCGTGCGTGGTGCGCGCTTCCGTGCGGACCTGCAGGAGTTCCCGCTCCAGTTCGGCCAGGCGGGGCATGCGGGCGTGGGACTTTGATGAACGTCCGGCCGCTACGGCGGGCGCTGGCGCGGCCACGTCGGTGAACACGATCATCACCAGCCCTTGCAGCGGTCCGGCTTCGTGGAGTTGCTGGACGGTGACATCCACGGCTTGCTCGCCACCGTTGGTGCCGATCTTGAGTCCGTGGAGCGTGACGGTTTCCTTCTGCCGGAGCGCCTTCTGGAAGGCGCTGGAAATTTCGTAGCGCAAACTTTCGCGGGCCATGACGAAGATGTTCCAGTTGGCCTTGCCGGCGGCGGGTTCCAGATATTTACCGGTGCGTCCGCTGACGTAAAAGATGTCGCCCTTGTCGTTCACGAGCACGGCGGGCGGGGCGTAGTTGTGCAAGACCAATTGATCCGCCAGCGACTGCAGGCTGGCGGGCGGCTTGGGGGCCAGACGCGCCTCGACCCCAATGTGCGGGCCTGTGCCGAAAGAGGAGGGAAACTCGACCGGCTCGGGTGGCAGGGCGGGCTCCGTCCGCCGGTAGATCCGCGACTTGCCGCTGAGCTGGGAAAATAGATCCGTGCAACTGCCGATCGTCTCCGCGCTGCCGAGCAGCAAAATACCGCCGGGACTCAGGCTGTAATGGAACAGCGGCATCAATTTCTTCTGCACCTCCGCCGCCAGATAAATCAACAGATTGCGGCAGCTCAGGATGTCCAGCTTGGTGAACGGCGGATCCATGATGAGATTCTGCGGCGCGAAGATCACCATCTCGCGGATCTCTTTGCGCACCCGGAAGCCGCGATCTTCCTTGGCGAAGAATCGCTTCAGTCGCGCATCCGACACGTCTGCGGCAATGTTCTCGGGGAAGAAACCCTGACGCGCCTTGTCAATCGCATCGCGGTCCAAGTCGGTGGCGAAAACTTGAATCGTGAACTGGGCCTTGGGTTTTAATTCCTCGACCGCCTCCTTGAGCACGATGGCCAGCGAATAAGCCTCTTCGCCGGTCGAACAGCCGGGCACCCAGGCCCGCACGGCCTGACCGGGAACGCGGCTGGCGAGCAGGGCCGGGATGAATTCCGTGCGCAAGTGTTCCCACACGGCGGGGTCTCGGAAAAAGTTCGTCACCCCGATCAACAATTCCTTGAAGAGCAGGTCCAGCTCCTGCGAGTTCTCCTGCAGGTAGCGGACATAGCCCGCCATCTTGGCGATCTGGTGAATGCCCATGCGCCGCTCGATCCGGCGATAAAGGGTGTTCCGCTTGTAGAGGGAAAAATCCTGCCCGGTATGGGCGCGCAACAGGATGACCGCTTTCTCCAGGGCGCTTTGCGTCTTGTCCTCCAGGGGTATTTCGGCGCGGGTGATCAGCGGTGTGCGATTCAGAAAGGCGAGGATTTTTTCCGGCAGCTCGTCCGCGGGAGCCACGATGTCCGCGAGGCCGGCGTCAATCGCGCTGCGCGGCATGCCATCAAACTTCGCCGTGGTCGGTTCCTGCACCAGCACGACGCCGGCCTTTTCCTTGATGGCGCGCAGGCCCAGTGTGCCGTCCGAACCCATGCCGGACAAAATCACGCCGATGCTGTGCTCCTGCTGGTCCTGCGCCAGCGAGCGGAGGAAGAAATCAATCGGCAGACGCAACCCGCGCGGGGCCGCCGGTTCGAGCAGGTGCAGCACGCCGTGCAGGATGGACATGTCCTTGTTCGGCGGGATGGCGTAGACGCAATCGGGCTCCACCTTCATGCGGTCTTTGACCTGGAGCACGCGCATGTTGGTCGCGCGCTGGAGCAGCTCGGGCATGATCCCTTTGTGCGTGGGGTCCAAATGCTGGATGACCACAAACGCTAGGCCGCTCCTGGCTGGGACGCGCCGGAGAAACTGTTCCAAGGCTTCGAGCCCGCCGGCGGAAGCGCCGATGCCGACAATGGGGAACGTGTGTCCGGTCACTGTCGCAGTTTTTTTGGAAGGTGTGGCTTTGGTTGCCTTGCTGCGTCTGCGTCGGGCCGGTGGGGATGCTTTCCTTTTCATGCGCTTACTTTCTGTAGCTTGAGCATGACAGGTTTGGTTGCGGCTGGATAGCGCGGCGTTAAAGACTTTTTCCCGGCTTTCCGGGGCGTTCTCCGTGGTGCGATCGTCCCGCGATCCTTCCGCCCGCTGCCCGCACCAACCAGTTCCATCAACTTGGGCGCGATCTGGTCCAACGGCAGGATGAAATCCACGTCGCCGGTCATGATCGAAGTCTGGGGCATGCTGAAATCTTTTGACGTGGGCCGGTCCTGCGCGATGACGGTGCCACCTTTGTCCTTGATGATCTGCACGCCGGTGGAGCCATCCCCGTCACCACCGGTCAGCACCACGGCGATGGCGCTCCTCTTGTAAACCTTCGCCACCGAAGCAAACAACGGCTCGGCGGACGGACGCGCATGGTGGACTTTTTCCGCGGAGGTAGATGAAAGCCTGAGTAGTCCGCCTGGGGCGACGAACAGGTGATGGTTGGGCGGGGCGACAAATACGCACGAGCGGCACAGAACATCACCGGTATGAGCCTGCTTGACTCGCAATGAGGTGCGGCACTTCAGGATTTCTGCCAGCAGACTTTTATGATCGGGCGAAACGTGCATCACGATGGCAATGGCCGCCGGGAAGTCCGCCGGCAAGCCGCCCAGAATGACGGACAATGCTTCCAACCCACCGACCGACGCCGCCATGGCGATGACGGGAAACGAAAGGTTCTCGGACGAGACAGATGTCGTCACGCGCCTAACTTGAAGCGTTAGCCTTGGTCGGCGAGCCGGGTTGGGTTTCAGTTTCATGATCCTGTTAGTAACCTACGCTTCGGTGACGAGTCGGCACGCGGTCGCGATGGATTAATCGCTGCACAGTGGTGGTTTGGTTCGTCAATGTTGATTCGTTCCCCTGGCCATGCATTAAAACGTCACAGCCAGATGGGATGTCCAACCAAGTCTGGCCATTATTCAACTCAGTGGGCAGACTGTATATGGGGTGAACACCTTATCCGTCCCGGGGTGGCTCAAAAGCAACTGTGGGAATGATTAATCCCTGACCGTTGGTCAATGGGTGAATACGCAAGAGGCTCGTGAGCATTGGGCCTAAGCAACATTCACGAGCGTGAAAAGCTGGTGGAGCCGACAAGATTCGAACTTGCGCCCCCCAAAACGCCGTTATGGTGAGGCAGTGCCGAGCGACTACTTTATGGTGAGCTGATGCGGTAGAAGCGTTTGGGATTTGACGCAAATGAAGGATCGGTGAACAGGACTGAACCGCCGGTGAGGGTGCCGGTATGCAGGCGTTGCCACGCGGGACTGGCGAGGTTGGTGCAGGCTTCGATGGCGATGGGAAGGTTCGCGACGCCGGTGATTTGAAAGACGAAATTATTTCCCTGCACGCCGAGATCGGGGCCACTGCTGTGCAGCAATGGATTCCACAAGATGGCGGGGTGGCCGGCGAGCGTCGGCCCCCAACCGGTGCGACCAGCGAGGTAATAGGCTGTCGCGGGAGTGCTATCGAACACAAAGCTGCCACCGAGTGCGGGAGCATTGCCCCTGAAAAATACACTTAGCAACGAGCTGCAGTTATAGAACGCGAGGTCGCCGAGGGTGGTGAGAGTCGCCGGGAGCGTGATGCTGGTCAGGGCCGTGCATGTCGTAAACGCCGAGCCGCCGATGGTCTTAAGGCTGTTGCCGATTGTGACCGAACTAAGCGCGGAGCAATACGCGAAGGCGAATGTGCCGATGTTGGTGACGCCGTTACCGATGGTCACGCTGGTGAGGCTGCTGGAGCCATAGAAGCTGTAATCGCCGATGCTTTGGATGCTGTCGGGAACGGAGAGAGAAGTGATGGCGGAGAAAACGAACGCGTTCGTCCGGATGCTCGTGACCGGGTAGGCGCCGATGGCGGAGGGGATGTTCATCGCGCCGCCGGTGCCGAGATATTTACCAATGCCGAGGGCGCCGCTCGTGTAGGAAAGAAGGCAGGGGACTTGCACGGACCACAAGGCGGTCGGACGACCGAGGTAGGTGGCGCCGATGGCGCCCCAACCGGTGGTGCTGGGATCGTAATAGACGGTCGCCGGGGTGCCGGTGAACGTGGCCACAAAAGGCTCGTCACCAACCAGGGTGGGGGCGTTGCCTTTGAAAAACACGCTTTGCAGCGAGGGGCATAAAACGAATTCAGACTTGCCGATTTCCGTTAGACTGGCCGGCAGGGTGATGTTGGTCAGGGCCGAACAGAAGGCAAAGGCGTTCCCGAGGGTCTGGAGGCTGTTGCCAATGGTGACGGAACTTAGCGTCGTGCAATTCCCGAACGCGCCAAATCCGAGGTTGGTGACACCGTGGCCGATGACGGCGCTGGTGAGGTTGGTGCAAAAAGTCATGCTATAATCTCCAACATTTAGGACGGAGTTGGGAATCGTGATGGAAGTGATCGGGCAGTTCGAGAATGCGCCCGCATCAACACTCGTGACGGGGTAGCCAATTGTTGCCGGAATGGTGACCGGGCCACCGGAGCCCAGGTATTGCGAAACGCCGAGCGTGCCGTTGGTATGGCTTAGGAAGCTGGGGATCTGGACCGACCAAAGGCCGGTTGGGCGATCAGAGACTGTAGCGCCGATGGCGCCCCAACCGGTGGTGCTGGGGTCGTAGTAAAGGGTCGACGGAGTAGCCGAGAAAACATTTTGATAAACACCGAAGGTCGGAGCGTTGCCTTTGAAGAAGACCCGCTCCAATGAACCGCAAAGGATGAAGGCATAATCAGCGAAGGTGTTCAAACTGGCCGGCAGAGTGATGCTGGGCAGGGGGCAATAGGCGAACGCACCATAACCGATATATTGGAGGCCATTGCCAAAGTTGACTGAACTGAGGGAGAGGCATTGCTGAAACGCGTAGCTTTCGATGCGCGTGACGCTGTCCGGAAGCGTGAGGGAGGTGATGGACGAACCGGCAAATGCGTTCGGCCCGATGCTGGTGACGGGCAGCCCGCCAATGGTGGGAGGAATCGTGATGGCGCCACCCGCGCCCATATACTCGGCGACGGCGAAGTTGCCGCTGAGCAGGGAGAGACGCGCGGGAACCTGCACCGACCAATACCCCTTGGGCAGGCCGGGCACGCCGGGGCCGGTCCAACCTGTCATGCCCAGGTCGTAATAGATGGTGGCAGGCGTTCCCATGATGGCATTCAGGCCAAAAGTGGGAGCGTGGCCGGCGAAATAAATCTCAGACAGCAGCAAACAGTTCACGATGGAACCGGCAGCAATATTCGTGATGCTCGACGGGATCATGAGCGAGGTCAGCGCGTCGCTGGAGAAGGCGCCGGCCAAAATCTTGGTGACGGGATAACCGCCGATGACCGAGGGAATGATGACGTCGCCGCCGGAACCGAGATAGCGATCGATGGAGACCTGGCCCGAAACCAGTTGGATGCGGCAAGGAATCTCGGTGGCCCACAGTCCGGTAGGAAGAAAGCCGAAATTACTGCCGATGGAGCCCCATCCCGTTGAGCCGAGAGTGTAATAGAGTGTGGCCGAAGTGCCCGAGAAACTTGAAGCATCCAGGCTGGGAGCATTTCCCTTGAAATAAATGTTAGTCACTGCCGCTGAGAACGCACTAGCGCTGAGGGTCTTGAGGCTGGCGGGGAGGATGATAGTGCCAAACCCGCAGTTGAGAAACGCACTGGGTCCGATGTTGGTGAGACTATTGCCCACCATAACATTGGTCAGTGAAGTGCAGGCATTGAAGGCTTGACTGGCCAGGTCCATGACGCTGTCAGGAATCGTGACGGAGGTTATTGAACTGCCGAGGAACGCGGTGGGGCCAATGTTCCGGACGGGATAGCCGCCTACGGTTGAAGGGATATTCACGACGCCTCCGTTACCGACATAATTCGAGACGGTCAGCATGCCACCAACCAGCACGAGCCGGCTCGGGATCAGGTCAGTCCACAGTGCAGTTGGACGACCTGCAAAGGGTGAACCGATAGCACCCCAACCGGTGGAACCCGGGATGTAATAAATCGTCGCAGAACTTGCGGAGAATACGCCACCACCACCTGCCACCGTGGGGGAATTGCCTTTGAAAAAGATACCTTGGACGGGCGTGTTGGAGAAGCAACTGGCACCTATGCTCATTACGTTGGCCGGGATGAAAACGTTGAGCAGGTTACACAGCGCCAGTGCGCGATCTCCGATGGTGGTGACGCCGCTGCCGAAATTGACGGTGTTGAGCGCTGTGCATTGGAGAAATGCATTGGCTCCGATATTGGTCACGCCATTGCCCATCGTCACACTGCCGAGCGAAGTGCAGTTGAAGAAGGCACTGTCGCCGATGCTGGTGACGCTGTCCGGTATGGTGATGCTCGTCAGGGCGGAGTTCTGGAATGCGTTCGTGGCGATGGCGGTGACGGGAAAGCCGCCGATCTGGGAGGGAATGCTGGCCGGGCCGCCCGAACCCGAATAGCCCGTGATGGTGATGGCTGCGCCGTTCAACTGAACGAGAAAGTTTCCCGTGGGATCCCAAGGGGCGACCGTCGCGCTCGCGAAAGTGGAACTCCAAGTGGCCGGATTACCGCCGACCGGATAGTAGACGGTGGTGCTGGGTGAGAAAACGTTTTGGGGAGGGTTTGAAGGGACAGCCGCCCCCCTGAAATAGAGGCTCTGCAAGGAGGAGCAGCCGCTGAACACACCATTACCGATGACGCTGAAATTTGTGCCGAAGGTGACGCTGGCGAGGTTGGCGCACGAGCCGAACGAATACCCTTCGAGTCCGCCGGCGGCAATGCTGGTAAGACTGTCTGGCAGATTTAAGGTGGTCAGACCGAGGCACCCTTGGAAGGACCGGTCCCCGATGGTGAAGACGCCCTCGGGAATCGTTACGGAGGTCACGCCACTGCCCGCGAAGGCGAAGGCCCCGATGTTACGGATGGGGAAACCGCCGAGGGAGGCGGGGATGTTCACGACGTTGTTGGAACCGATAAATTTGGTGACGGTCACCACCCCGCCTGACAAAGACAGAAGCAATTTCGACGTCGGATCCCAAGGCACGGCGGGACGCCCCTCCCACGTTGCGATGGGTGGATTCCAGCCAGCGGCGCCGAGCGGAAAATTGACGGTGGTGTTATCGGCGCCTTGAAACGTGGCGTTACCGGTGCCGGGGGCGGCACCGGTGAAGAAGACATTGGTCAGGTTGATGCAATTCAAGAATACGCCAACATGGAAGAGGCTGACACTGCTGGGAATCGTAAGGCTGGTCAGGCTGGCGCAATTTTGGAATGCGAAGGAGCCTATCGTCGTAAGATTCGTCGAGAGCGTGAGGGCCCGGAGCTGGGCGCAGTTTCCAAACGCAGCCGTTCCGAGATTGGTAATCGTGCCAGGCACGGTGAAACTCTTCAGCGCGGTGCCAAAGAAGACTTTTGCGCGGAGGTCGCTAATGCCAGTGCCGATCAGAACATTTGTCAAGGAAGTGGAAAGCTCAAAGGCGCCGGAGCCAAGATTGGTGACGTTGTTGGGGATGGTCACGTTGCTCAACTTGGAGCCGAAGAAGGCGTTGCTCCCAATGACGCGGA
>Ga0154020_10010143_pt1 | contig 10795 bp, 8 predicted proteins | sample Klosneuvirus_201_FD_109709 | JGI IMG/M metagenome (GOLD analysis project Ga0154020, IMG submission 109709) | Active sludge microbial communities from wastewater, Klosterneuburg, Austria - Klosneuvirus_20160825_MG | ecosystem: Engineered > WWTP > Aerobic digester > Activated sludge | place...
AGCGCGCAAGCTCAAGATGGTCGACAAGGACGACCCGTCGAAGGAACATGACGTGGGGCAGGTGGGCGATATCGAGTCGATCGATCCCAGCGTCGTGCGTGCGCTGCAGGACGACCAGTTCATCCCGGTCATCAGCCCGATCGGCTTCGGTGCCCACAACGAAAGCTACAACATCAATGCCGACCTGGTGGCGAGCAAGCTCGCCGAGGTGCTCAAGGCCGAGAAGTTGTTGCTGCTGACGAACACGCCGGGCGTGCTCGACAAGGCGGGCAACCTGCTCACCGACCTGACCGCGCGGCGCATAGACGAACTCTTCGCCGATGGCACCATCAGCGGTGGCATGTTGCCCAAGATCGCGGGTGCGCTTGATGCCGCTCGCAGCGGAGTGAACGCGGTGCACATCATCGACGGTCGCGTGCCGCATGCCCTGCTGCTGGAGATCCTGACCGATCAGGCCTACGGCACGATGATCCGATCGCATTGAAGCCGGCTCGCGACACCGTCTGGTTGTTCGACCTGGACAACACGCTGCACGACGCCGGCGCGCACATCTTCGGCGCGCTCAACCGGTCGATGTCGGCGTTTGTCCAGCGCGAGCTGAGGCTCGACGTCGCACAGGCCGACACGTTGCGCCGCGGCTATTGGTTGCGCTACGGGGCCACGTTGATCGGCCTGGTGCGCCACCACGGCGTGCGCGCCGAGCACTTCCTGCAGGACACCCATCGCCTGCCCGGACTGGAGACGCACGTCAGCGGGCACCGGCACGATCATGCGGTGCTGAGGCGCCTGCCGGGCCGCAAGCTGGTGTTGACGAACGCCCCGCGCGAATACGCGTTGCGCGTGCTGGGAGCGCTGGGCATCGCGCAGCTGTTCGATGACGTGCTGTGCATCGAGGACATGGTCATGTTCGGCCACTGGCGCCCGAAGCCCGACGCCCGCATGCTGCGGCGCCTGGTCGCACGGCTGGGCGTGCCGGCATCGCGCTGCGTGCTGGTCGAAGACACGCTGGTACATCAGAAGGCCGCCCGCCGGGTGGGCATGCGCACGGTTTGGATGCAGCGATATGCCCGCCGCTGTGACAGCAACGGGCCGGTGGTCGCGCGCTGGTCGATGCGCCCGGCCTATGTCGACATGGTGGTCCGGGGTCTGAGGCCGCTCGAGCGGTGGGGTGGTGCCACAGCCGCCGCCGGCGCCGCCGCCGAAGTGCGGACTTAGGTGTTTTCGCCCCCCCGGGGTGACCGGGGCCCTGTGCCAGAATCGCTCGGCCTTTGCCCTCCCCGTCGCCACGCGGCTGCCGAGATGCACGTTCAGCCTGAGCCCACTGGCGTACCGATCGCCGACCTGCAGCCCGACGCGGCCGCCGTGGCCGCACCCCAGCTGGTCGCCTCACCGGTGCCCGCCCCGAGTGCCCTGCCAGTCGACGGTGTGGTGGTGGCCGCATCCCAGATCCCGCCTCGCAAGCGGCCGCGCCCAGGCGAACGCCGCGTGCAGATCCTTCAGACCTTGGCCGCGATGCTCGAGCAACCTGGCGCCGAGCGCATCACCACAGCCGCGCTGGCCGGACGACTCGACGTCAGCGAGGCGGCCCTGTACCGGCACTTTGCCAGCAAGGCGCAGATGTTCGAGGGACTCATAGAGTTCATCGAGTCCAGCGTGTTCACGCTGGTCAACCAGATCACTGAGCGTGAGGCCGACGGGCGCGTCCAGGCCGCGCGGATCGCCACCATGCTGTTGCAGTTCTGCGAGAAGAACCCCGGCATGGTGCGCGTGATGGTGGGTGATGCGCTGGTGTTCGAGAACGAACGCCTGATTGCCCGCATGAACCAGTTCTTCGACCGACTCGAGTCTCAACTGCGCATGTCGTTGCGCAGTGCCGCAGACGCGGCTGGCGTGGCCACGCCCACCGTGCAGTCCCAGGCGCTGGCGTCGGCCCTGACGTCGTTCCTGGTCGGTCGGCTGCAGCGCTACGCGCGCTCCGGCTTCAAGCGCGCCCCGACCGAGCAACTCGAAGCTATCCTCGCGCGGCTGGTGGGCTGACGCCGGACGCAAGGGTACGAAGGGGCGTCGTGCGCCCGACGAAGGACTGGTCGCAATACAAGCCGGCTGCGACACCAGATCGCCGCTCGTGTTGCCTGCGCCTGGCGACCTACCATCCGGCGACGCGCGATGAGCGCAACTCCGCCAGCGTGACGCCATAGCGCGACGCGGGCAGCCGATCGCTGGCTGCGGGCTCCGCGGCGCCGGCGACGCTTTCATTGAGCACGTACAACACGGCACGCGGGCGCAGGCTGCTGAACAGCAGCACCGCCGGGGTCAGCTCCGGTGCCAGGCGATCACCTGCGCGCAGCACCACCGAGGGTGCGATGACGGCGCTGTCGAACGTCAGCGCGATCCAGCGCAGTCCCACATCCTCGTAGCAATGCAGCGTGAGTACGGGTGGGTCGAAGCGGGACAGCGCCGCCGCCAACAACTGCGCGGCCCCACCTGCCAACGCCACTGCAGGCGCAACGCCACGCGATGCGGCGCCCGGGCCCGTCGTCGCCGGGGGCCAGTCATCGATCACCTCCATGGGCTGCTCCTTCGAACGATGGATATCCGAGACTCCGCCGTTACGTCCTGCAACATACACTGCGATGCAGCGCAGTGCCATCCACAATGCGGACGAATGGGAGGGCAGATGGCCCAGCAACCGAAGGCGTCGCCGCGTCGCGCTCCGCGACCCGCGAAGCGGCCCAAGAAGCGTGCGATCGCGCTGGCCGGCGGTGGGCCGGCCGCTGGCTTCCACATCGGGGCGCTGTCGGCCCTGGAGCACCAGGGTGTGCAATTCGACGTGTGGTCGCTGTCGTGCATCGGCGCCTGGGTGGGCGTCTACTACAACCAGCTCGATGGCGATGAACGGGCACGGCGTACATACGAGTTCTTCCACGACCACGCCTTTCGGGACGCGGCCTCGTACGAGGGCTTTCCGGTCAACCGCGCGTTCGCCCCGAACTTCGGCGCCTTCGCGGCAGCCTGGTGGTCGCATGCGCTCAGCCCGAAGACGTGGCGCCATGTGTACGACATCTCCGGCGAGTTGCCGCAAGCCATCGAGGAGTGGTCGCGCATGCTCGCTTCGCCGCAGGACTGGTTCAAAGAGGCCGCGCGCAACGCCTTCGTGCTGAACAACGTGCTGGCGCTGCATCCGGCCAGCCGGTTCATCACGTCGATGGCCTACCTGTCGGGCGTGAACGGGCTGAGCAACATCTACTATCGCGACAGCCCGCTGCTGGCCGGACTGGCGCTTGAGCGGCTGGACCTGCTGGGCGAACCCGGGCTCGATGACATGGGGCGGGCGCAACTCGATGCGCTGGTGCACCGCTACTCGGGCGCGGCCGAACCGCGGCGCCAGGCGCTACCCGAGATCTATCACAACGCCTGGCGCGTGGCCGACGAGCGCTCGGGGGTGACGGGATATCTCCAGCTGTTCAATAACAAGTGGCTCGACTACCGCAAGGGCCTGCGAGCGCAGGCGCGGGACTACCTGCCCATCACCCGCCCGAGCCTGTGCGCGTGCTCGGCGTTGCCCTACATCGAGCAGACCGTGCACCTGCCCAACGACGACGGGCATGAGTACAGCGAAGGCGCGCTGATCGACACCGTGAACTTCCGCAACCTGATCGAGGACCATCCCGACCTGGACGAAATCTGGGTGGTGCGCATCGTTGACTACCGGCAGGTGCGGCGGCCACGCAACCTGCACGACAGCCTGGCCAACCTGTGCCAGCAGTTCGCCGCCGAGGTGGGCGAGAACGACATCCGCCTGTTCAAGGCTCACCTGAGCAAGACCAGCGGCCGGGTGCCGCGCGTGGTCGAGGTGCCGCTGCATGGCAGCACCGACATCACCTATCGCTGGGATCGCGGGAACCTGAAGCGCGGATACGACGAAGGCCGTACCGCCGTGGCCGCGTTGCTCGAACAACACCCCGAGTTGCGACTCGCGGAAACGACCGCTCCGCGTTGGCCCTAGCGCTGCGGCAGTCGGCAATCAGAGCGCAACCGCCGCGTCGTACTCGCAGCGGTTCAGCTCGTAGCCATGTTGCTGTGCCAGTTCGCGCGCCTGGGCCAGCCACGGCGCGGCGCGCTGAGCCAACCCGGCGCGCCGCAGCTCATGTCCCCACAGCAGGGCGCTGTACGTTCGCTCGGCATGTGCGTCACCCTGCACATGCAGCGCCATGGCACGGTCGAAACGGGCCTGGGCGCTTTCGACATCGCCGGATGCACGCAGCAGGCTCACCGCAGCGGCGCGCTGCGCGATGGCCTCGCCATGGACGCCGCCGATCGACCGGGCGATGTCGACGGCCTGGTCGGCATGCTGCAAAGCAGTCGCGTGATCGCCGCGCGCACAGGCGATCTCGGCCTCGATGGCCGGCAGGTAGTCCATCAAGGACCAGCGGCCGTCCTCGACCTCGGCCAGCAATTGCCGTGCGCGAACCAATGCGTCGGCGGCGCCGTCGATGTCGCCGCGGCGGCACAGGCACAGCGCCAGGAACACCAGGCCGTGCCAGGCAAGATAGGGCATGGTGTGGGTCGTCGCCAGGTCGACGCACCGGCGGGCATCGTCGATGGCCTGATCGAGGCGACGGGCGGCCATGTGGGCATGGCTGCGCCACACGTAGGCGCCAGCCAGGTACACCGGCGACTGGAACTGCTCGGCTTCGCGCACGGACAGGTCGCCTGCGGCCAGGCCGGCGGGCACCGCACCGGCTTGCGCCCGCGCATAGCCGATCCAACCCAGGCCGGAGATGTAGTCGATCGTGCTGCCGCTGCGCTGGTAGTAGCCGATGTTGTCCTCGTGCACGAACTCCAGCATCTCGCCGAACAGACCCTGGCAGCAAAGGTTCATGCACAGCGCCGATGCCGGCTTACGCTCGATGGCCTCGCTGGCATGGGTGCGACCCAGCGCGCGCAGCTCGTGGAAGATGCTTCGGGCTTGGTCGTAATAGCTGCAGTAGAGCTTGGCCCGCGCATCCTGGAACAAGATGGCTGCGGTCACGCTCGCATCACACGACACGCCGTCCCGGCCGGAGAGCTGGCGCGCCCGGGCACTCAGCTCACGCAAGCGGCTGGGCAGGATTGCGAATCGGCCCACTTCCATCAGCCCGAGGATGATGTCGATGTGGCGTCGCGAGTTGGCTGCAGAGGGTTCGAGCGTGGACATCGCCGCATCCGCGCGCTGGAAATAAGACAGCGCCTCGGGTATGGCAACGATGCGCGTCGAGGCCACACCGGCCGCGCGCAGGTAGTCGACACTGCGGTCGACCAAGCCGGCCAGCTCGCAGTGGTGGGCCATCCAGCCCGGCTCGCGCCGTGCGAGTTCGGGCTGATGGGTCTCGATGGCCGCAACGATGCGTGCATGCAGGGCGCGCCGATCGCTGCGCAACTGGCTGTCGTAGGCCGCCTGCTGGATGAGCGCGTGCTTGAAGCTGTACTCGGCATCGGGCGGCACGCCACGCTGGAACAGCAGTCGCGCCTCGACCAGGCGGTCCAGCGCCGCCACAAGCTGGTGCATCGGCTTGCCGCTCACGTGCGCGAGCAACGCGAAAGTGAACTCGCGGCCAAGCACGCTTGCCACGCAGGCGACATCCTTGATGTCGTTCAGACGGTCCAGCCGGGCCATCAGGCTGTCGCGCAATGTCGTTGGGATGTCGAGTGCCGGCAGTGGTTCCTCGACCACCCACTCATCGCCGTCCTGTCGCACGAAGCCGCCTTCGAGGACGGTGGTGGTCAACTCCTCGATGAACAAGGGCACGCCGTCGGTGCGGGCCAGGATCTTCTCGCGCACCGAATCGGGCAGCGGGCGACCTCGGCAGGTGACATCGAGCAGGCGCTGGGCGTCCGCGCGTGCCAGCGGATGCAGCACGATATCGGTGCAGCGCGCAACCTCGGCCCAGCGGTATGAGCGTTCGGGCCGGGTGGTGATCAGCCCCATGAGCGGTTCGCGCCGCAGGCGGTTGAACAGGGCCACGAGGAAGTCCTCGGTTGCGCCGTCCATCCAGTGCGCGTCCTCCACGAGCCACAACACGGGACCCTCGGCGCAACGCGCCAGCACATGGCGCACCAGGACGTCGCGCGTGAGCTGGCGCTTGCGATCGGGCGGCATCGGTGCGGGCGCCTCGCCTGCAGGCACGGGAAGAGACAGGAACTCGGCCATCAGCGCCAGTTCGGGCCCCCGCGCATCGGATCCCAGCCATGAGCGCAGACGCTCATGGTCGTCGTTTCCGGCAGCGGTGGCGACCTCGCGGCGCAGCCAGTCGACCACCGGGTGCAGGGGCGTACCCACCTGGCTGGGCGAGCACTGCATCAAGACGGTGTGTGTCGGCTGCGGCACCAGTCGTTCGCTGGCGGTGCGCAGCAGACGCGACTTGCCGATCCCAGGTTCACCGAACAGCGTGACAACGACGCTGTCGGACTGCGCGGACCGCACCGTGTCCCACGTGGACTGCAGCAGCTCGAGTTGGGCGTCGCGGCCGATGCACTCTGCCCGGGCCGCATGCTGGGCGTCGTAGCGCACACCGGCCTGCGACTCGCCGACCACCCGCCAGACCTGCACCGGCTGGGCAAACCCCTTCAGCTCGTGCTGGCCGAGGTCACCGTAAACGAAAAATCCGCCCGCCACGCGCCGCGTATCGTCGGCGATGGCCACGGTGCCCGGGGCGCCCAGTGCCTGGATCCGGGCGGCCAGGTTGGGCGTCTGGCCCATCACGGCGTGCAGTTCCGAGAAGCCGATGCCCACCATGTCGGAGACCACGGAAAGTCCGGTGGCCAGCCCGATACGGACCTCGATGCGGCCAGCGCCGGCGTGGTTCTCGCGGCTGACGGCCTCGACCACGCGCAGCCCCGCGCGGATGGCGCATTCGGCGGCATCTTCGCGCGCCGCCGGGTAGCCGAAGTAGGCCAGGATGCCGTCGCCGATGACCCGCGCGATGAAGCCGCCGGACTGCTCGATGATCCGGCAGCACGACGAGTAGTAGGCATGGATGAGGTTGCGCAGGTCCTCGGGATCGAGCCGCTGCGACCACTCGGTGGATCCCACCAGGTCGCAGAACAACACCGTGATCTGGCGGCGCTCGCCGCGGCCGGGAGGTTGCGGCGAAGGTGCGGCGACGCTGCCGTTCGGGTGCGTGGACTGGCGTTGGCGCAGGGCCTGCTGCAGCAGCCGCCGGTGCCCCAGGCTGAGGCCGAGCCCCTTCAGATCGTCGTCGGTGAGCAGCGGCAGCGTGGCAAACCCCACGTCATGGGCCGCGAAGGTGGCCGCGTGCTGCTGCAAACCCAGCGACGCCAGCCACTGGGCGAATTCCTGATCTGTGCCCGTCACGCCAGAATACCGTTCGTTGTTGTTGCCGAGCCAGGCCGATGATGGCCTCACGCCGCCAACGCAAAAATGTATGCGACCCGGGAGCCGACGTCGAGTCGCCCTGAATTCCGGGGGGGTGCCCGTGCGGGTTACGTCACACGTCTGTCCTGTGGGCCGGCGTCGCGCCGCAGGCGACGCACCACACGAGGTGCCCCCGGGGCGCCTCGATACACTGTACCGATGTCCATGCTCGATCTCGAAGCCCTGCTGCGCCGCGCCGATCACCTGCTCGAGCGCCTGGAGTCGATCCTGCCGAGACCGCTGGCGGCCCCGGACTGGTCGGCATCGGTGGCCTTTCGTTACCGCAGGCGTGGCGCATCGGGTTGGCTGCAGCCTGTGCGCCAGCTGTCGACCATTGTGTTGTCCGACCTCCAGGAAGTCGACGGCCAGAAGGAACGGCTGGTGCGCAACACGGCGCAGTTCGTGGCCGGGCTGCCCGCCAACAACGTGCTGCTCACCGGGGCGCGTGGCACGGGCAAGAGCTCGCTGATCAAGGCCTGCCTGAATGCGTACTCCGGCAGCGGATTGCGACTCATCGAAGTCGACAAGGCTGACATGGTGGACCTGCCCGATCTGGTGGACCTGGTGGCTGGCCGGGCCGAGCGCTTCATCGTCTACTGCGACGATCTCAGTTTCGACGAAGGTGAGCCCGGCTACAAGGCGTTGAAGTCCATCCTCGATGGGTCGGTGTCGGCCACCGCCGACAACGTGCTGATCTATGCCACCAGCAACCGGCGTCACCTGCTGCCCGAGTACATGAAGGACAACCTTTCCTACACCCACACCGACGATGGCGAGGTCCATCCCGGCGAGGTGATCGAGGAGAAGATCTCGCTGTCCGAGCGCTTCGGGCTGTGGATCAGCTTCTACCCGTTTTCGCAGGACGAGTACCTCGCAATCGTGGCCCAGTGGCTGCGCCATTTCGGGGTCAGCGAGCCGGCGCTCTCGTCGGCCCGCCAGCCGGCATTGGTGTGGGCGTTGGAGCGCGGCTCGCGCTCGGGCCGTGTGGCCTACCAGTTCGCTCGCGACTGGGCGGGGCGCGGCGATGCGGTGGCAGGCGCAGTCGGCGGACCGGCGACTGAGCAAGCCGGCGCCGACGTCGGCGGGGCACCACCCGAGGGTCTGGACAGTGTCTGAGCCTCTGCGGGTGGACGGCGGCTCCCCCGTCGCGGGGCCGCCGGTCGATGTGGCCGTGGGTGTGCTGATCGAGCGCGATGCTGCTGGCCGCGAAGGCCGCTTCCTGCTCACCTCGCGCCCGGCCGACAAGGTCTACGCCGGGTACTGGGAGTTCCCCGGCGGCAAGTTCGAGCCGGGCGAGACCGTGGAACAGGCCTTGCGACGCGAACTGCACGAGGAATTGGGCATCACCGTCGGCGCGGTGCATCCATGGCGCCATGAGCTGGTGGACTATCCGCACGCGCTGGTGAGGCTGCATTTCTGCAAGGTCTACGACTGGAGCGGCGAGATCCAGATGCGCGAGGCCCAGCAGATGGCCTGGCAGGATCTGCCGGTGCAGGTGCAACCCGTTCTGCCCGGCACTTACCCGGTGTTGCGCTGGTTTGCGCAGGAGCGGAAGCACGCGGGCAGCCTGGACGCGCTGGGTACGCGGTGACGCCCGGGTACACCGGCCAAGGATGCCGGAACTTCGCGCCAGGTGCGCGCGCTTTGAGGCGGACAGTTGCTCATCGAACTGCCACCGTCTGCCGCTTCCAGGCCGCATCCTGCCAGCGGAATGCCGATAGCTGATCGGGCGAACTCGCGGTCTTCTCGACCTGGAGCGTGTCCAGGCGCAGGACCTCGAAGCTGCGACGGGTGCGACCGTCCACGCGCGTTTCGCGTGCCAGCAGCAAGCGGTCCTGCCCGGGCACCCAGCCGGCGAACTCCACATAGCCCAGAGCCTGCCCCGGCGAGGCGAGCGAGGCTGCCGGTGGCAACACGTCGATGTGCCATTGCCGACCCTGGCGCCAGAACACCCATTGCTCGCGCCAGCTGTCCAGCGATTGAACGGCCAGGGCGAGAGCGGTGTTCGACGTGTTGGCCTGTGCCGAAGCAGCCCACACCAGGCCATACGTGCATCGGCGCGCCAGCGGCTGCGCGGCGGCAGTGCGCGCATCGATCAGGTTCACGCAGGTCTGGCCCGGCTCGTCGCCAGCGACAACCTGCAACTGCAGGCCGGCCTTGCGCGCCTGGACTGGCATCGGTTCGGAGGCCCAGCGAGCAGCGCCCACGCGTATGGCGGCCTCGGCGTAGGCGGTCCGGTCGTCGTCGGAGAGCTCGGCCCGGCTCACGCCCGCCAGTTCGGCCAGTGCGCGCTGTCCAGCCGCGGTGGCGGCCGCAGGGTTCCCGCCGCGCGCATTCTGAAACGCCAGACCGGCCCAAACGCCGGCGCGACGCAGGCGCAGGCGATTTCGCGTTTGCTCGGGTAAGTCGGTGAAGGCGGTGCCGGACACCGCATCGAGCACTTGAGCACGCCACTGGTCCAAGGGCAGCCGCTGCGCCGGCGACAGGCCAGCGTCGACGCAGTCATGGCGAGTCAGGCCCAGCGCCGCTCGGGCGCGCTGCACTGGCGTGGACGAAGGCAGCGCGAGGACACGCCGAAAGGCCTCGCCGTCGTAACAGGGCTGCAGTTGACCATCGCGCTCGGTGCCGACGATGCGCACGCCATATTGGCCTACGCCTTCCAGATGCGCGGCCACGGTCGCCGGCGCGGCCTGGCCGGCCCGCGCAGCCGCTCGGCGAGCCAATCGGTCGGCCATCGTGCCTATGGCGTCGAAGGGTTCCGCATCGAGCTTCTGGGCCGGCACCGCCTGCAGGTAGGCCGCGGCGTAGGCGATGCCCAAAGCCTCGCTGCCCGGCTGGTCGCGCAGGAAGCGCAGCACGGCCAGCAGCGGGTCCGCGTCGGCGGGCTGCAGGTCGGTCAACCGCACCTGGCTCGCGCGCACGTAGCCAGCGCGCTCGCGGCGGTGGTCCCACACCTGCAGGTAGTCCATCCTGTGGCCCCGCACTTCCAGCGCATCCCCCTGCCATAGCACGGCGTGCTGCGCGGCGGAGTCGCGCGGTCCGGCGCGCAGTGCGGTCTGGTCCTGCGTCACGATGGCCAATGCGGCCAGAGCGCCCAGCATCACCGTGGCCATGTCATTGCTCCTGCTCGTTGTCGCGGGCTGCAGCTGTCGCCGCAGCGGTGGGCCACTTCCCGACCAGTGCCTGGCCGATGAAGCCACCGTCGGTGGGTGCAGGCGCGATGATCACCGCCACCTTGTCCGAGAGCTTGTCGGCCAGCGTCTTCTGGATCAGCAGCGGATGCCGGCTGATCAACGCACCGTCGCGCGCGAGCTGTTCGCTGGCCACCTTGCCCAGACGTTCCTGGCGGTAACTCTCCGCATCGGCGAGCTTCTGTCGTGA
>Ga0154020_10010144_pt1 | contig 10795 bp, 7 predicted proteins | sample Klosneuvirus_201_FD_109709 | JGI IMG/M metagenome (GOLD analysis project Ga0154020, IMG submission 109709) | Active sludge microbial communities from wastewater, Klosterneuburg, Austria - Klosneuvirus_20160825_MG | ecosystem: Engineered > WWTP > Aerobic digester > Activated sludge | place...
ACAAGAGGGAGCGGCAAGACCGCCTTCCCTGAAGCCGTCGCCTCGGCCTGCAACCTGACGATGTGCGTCGTGTCGGGGCGCGATGGCCTAAAGCAGGAGGAGATCCTTTATGACTGGGACCGCGAAGAGCAGGAAGTGTGGATGCGCGAGAATCTTGCGCTCGCAAAGGAACTTCCTGCGAGCGAGCAAGTGGAGCTTCTCGAAACGGCACGAAAGATGAAATGGCAAAGACAGTTCCTCGTCTTGGGTGAGGTTGCCTTGGCGTACGATCTTGCTGCAAAGGCCGCGCAGTCCGCTCCAAGAAATCCGCCGCCAGTCTTATTGCTGGATGAAAGCGACAAGTTTGGCGCAAGTATTGAAGATTCATTGCTAATGCCACTTGAACGAGGGCTGATATACATTCCTCGATATGAAAATGGATGCATCGGAGTTGCCGATTGGGAATCACGTCCGATAGTCATAACTACGTCGAACGATCTTCGCCACAAGCTGAGCGGTCCTTTCATCTCACGGCACATCTACACTCGGTTCAGTAATCCGACGCTTGAAAAGGAACTGGAGATACTACGGGCGCGAAACCCGAAAGCGTCATCCGCTCAGCTCGCTCTCTCGATAAAGCTGCTCGACGCGGTACGCGGGATCGCTGGCATGGAAGATCATCCCAGCATCCGCGAGTCCATCGATGTCGCCGGTGCGTTCGTGAGGGATTCCGTCGAGTCGCTCGATCATCGCGGCCTGTCCCGATTCTTCTGCTACTTCGTAAAAACCGGCGACGCTCGCGAACTTCTCGGTTTGCAGCTCGACTACCTGCTTGCGATGACGAATGCATTTAACCCGGTCATAGATCGCTGCCTTGCCGCAAGGGACTCCGAGTGGGCTGCGAAATGGGATCTCGCAGTTTAGAAATGTTATGAATTCAAGTAAACAAGAAACAGAACAGGCAGAATCCAAAAACAACACCAGGCGCGAACGGATAGATCGCTTTTTCCATTATTGGGGGAAGTTCAGACTCTACCGCGCGCTTTGTACGGCTCTTCTCGCTTTCCTTGTGTATCTGGGTGCCAGGGCGTACTCCAGCGATCAAGACCCTGCACAGCTGAAATTCGTCGAAACGGCTTCGGAACAAACCCATGGGTCAGGCACTTTGGTGGCAGAGCCTGTAAAACCCGTGCTTTCCGGTGAAGTTTACGAAACGGCAGTGAGGCTTCGAGAATCAGGAGCTTTGTTGATGGCGATTTCACTGGCCTCGTTCGACGAGTTTCGAGTAAATGGCAAATTCCCCGCGACAGTCAGCGAAATACTCACAGGGCTTCAAAAACGCTCGCTCCTTCCTCCCGGCATCGAGATCAAAGACGGGGCGCTTCGCTCGCCCTTGAGTGAACTGAGACTGAACTATCAGGTTGAGCCCTTTTCTTTCGAGATCCTCTCGTTGCCTATTAACAACGCCGGAGGGCCCGCGGTTCTTTTTCGTTTTCCCTTGCCGCCGACTGAAGCAAACTCGGTGATGTATTTCGAGGCACAGAATCCTGTGCAACTACCGACTCCGTTCAGCACCAGTGAACAAATAACGGCCGCCGGCTGGAAGATAAGGCATTGGCGAGGTGAAGCAATGCCGTTAAATGAGACGGTTATTCGAGATCTTCGTGAACAGAACGAATGGCTTAACTCTCAAAATCAAGGTCGGTAGAAGATATGTTTGCACGTGAACGGATAGAACGATTTGATGCGTCATATGGCATCCCGCGCAAGGCTAACGAGCAGTATTTGCCTTCGTACAACGCGTTCTGGCACTGGGTCGTCGATGTCGGAAAGGGCGGGTTCTATATCTGCCTCGGCCTGATAGACGCAGGCTTGTTCCTTTTTGCGGGATGGCTTTTTGATCAACCGGGACTGATCAACCTGGCCTTCTGGGCAATGGCGCTTTGCGGCGTCTGCGCGGGGCTTTCGGATGCTTATGACGAGCTTTCCCCATATCGCGTAAGAAGAATGAGTACGGCTCATGGTTCGGCTCGCTGGGCGAAGGTGAAAGACCTTATCCGCTGCGGCCTGATGAACCGCGTTCGCGGGCTGCCCTTGCCCGTCAATGCTTTGCCGATCGCGAAGGCATTCGGCGGCAGGGACATCTTTCTTCCTCCGAGCCAATGGCTCCGGCATTTTGTCATGTTCGGACCGACCGGCTCCGGAAAGTCGAAAACATTTTTCATCTCGATGATCCGCGCGATCCTGGGGCGATCGTCATGCCTCGTGTACGACCCGAAGGGAGAGCTTTTTACTCAGACCGCCGGAACCGCTAAAAGGGTGTTCCGTTTGGATCTCAACGACCCAGGTAGGAGCGATCGTTGGAACTTTATCCCGAAATGCCGGAACGATCCCGCTTTTGCCTGTCAGGTAGCTGGGATGATGATCGGTATCGAAAGCCGCCGTAAAACAAACGCAGATCCGTTCTGGGGTGATGCGGAACAGATCGCGCTCACCGCGATCCTCCTGCATATCGCTGAGGTCTATCGAGAAAAAGCGATTCCCGCTTTTGCCGCAGACTTCCTGATCTCGCTGGGCGAAGACGGCAACGACGCTTTCGCTCACGCAATGGAAAACTCGCCAAGCCTATACGCTAAGCAGGCATACTTAGCGTTCCGACAGGCTCCGATCCAAACTCGAGGATCGATCCTGATCGGACTTTACAATAAGCTCCGTCCTTTCACGTTGGCACCGGCTCGAATGGTCACAATGCCGCCGATGGCGGAAGAGATAGAAGCGGGCTGCAGGAATATCGATTTCTCGAATCTTCGCAAACCCGGAACAGCCATTTATCTCGTCGTCTCCGAAGGAGCCGCCGATATCTATAAAGAGTTCATCGCAACATTCCTTGGGCAAGCCGTAATGGAAATGCGGCTGGATGGTCTGAACGAGCCCGAACATCCCTGTTTCGTCCTCATCGACGAGGCGTACCAGCTTAACGTGGCCGAAGTGAAGCGCATATCGGGGATCGGGCGCGGACGCGGTGTGGGCTTGGGGCTCGGATACCAGGACCTTCCGCAGATGTACGACCAGTACGGGCGGGAACGTGCTAATGCGATTCTGGGAACCGTTATGACGAAGATCTTCCTCCCCGGTCTAGACGACGTGACCGCCGAATACGCTTCGAAGCAGCTCGGCGATACCACGATATTCTCAAAAACGTTTCAGGACTATCCGGGAACAAAACACGACAATACCAGATACGCGGAACAGAGACGCGCTCTTATGCACGCTTCGGAGATAAGGCAGATAGCCAGGCACTCGGAAGTGCTCCTAGTCAGCGATACCGCCCCGCCGATCCGGGCGGCCTATCCTCCATATGCGGTGCTGAAGAACGCTCACGCGGCTGAACGGAAAGGCTCGCCGCGAGAGGTTCACCTTCAAGATATCGACCCGGCATTCTTATTGACGGCGGCGATGCCGAAGGCGGTTACGGAGCCTAATAACGAACAAGAACAGGTTGTAGTGGACAGTGTGTCGGGCGAAGTAGAGCGTCTCTATTCCAACGAAAAGCTTCCATCCGTGGTCAAGCACTCGGCCACGACGGAGGTGCCCAAATCCGAAGCGGAAACCCGCCGCCCCTACACGCCAAATCTCAACGATCTTGTCGGTCACACACGGCTGTTCCTGGCAAGGCAGTACGAACAAAAAACACAGATGGTGCGGGGAGCAGCATAAATTCCAATGCAGAAACAACTGAAGATCACGCTTATCCTGTTGCCGGTCGCTATAGTAGCGGTGGTCGGCTTCTATGTTTATTCATTGTGGGCGACGGAGAGGCAGAGGACCGCGGAAACGCCGGTCGAAGCTTTCGACGTAATGATCCGCGACCTCCGCTCGTTTCACAAGAAACGAGGCGGATTCCCGAAGGACCTTAGAGAACTGGAAGGCGTCGTATGGGAAAAAAAGGAGACCCGCGAGTTTTCAAAGGACGGGGCCGGCCTGACCCACCGCAATTACCATTATCTCTACACGCCGATCGGTCACCACGAGTTCACCCTCTGGGCGATCCCCGTGGGACGGCAGCGTGCGGCGGCGACTACCTCGTTTCTAGTAGTAAGCCCCGAGTCCCAGCGACGGTGGAAAGGACCGGCCCTCACGCCTGAGGACGTTACGGGCCTGAGTCTCCGTCCGTCAGCAAATCAATTAAACGTACTCGGACTGATAGAACAGCCAACGAGCCTTCTAAAAAAATGAGTCCGTTCCGGAGGATCACGCCATCGGGTACGCGCCATTAACCTGCTTGCATGCCGGCCATATTGTGACCGCCTCGCCTGTCACACAGCAAACCTTCGACATCCATACCCGTTATCGTGCAATTTGCCGGACGTGTTCATTGATTCGGTCGCCGAACCTCCGGGCCGCACGACGGCTTCGGTTGTCTTTGATCGCTTCGCCCGTGGATCATGGGCCGTTGAACCCGATCGTGGAGGTTAAAGATTGGCGTTTTCGCGAGGAGGCGGGATCAATGCAGACCGCATTGGCTCTCAATATGATCCCTGACGTGACCTGAGACTCTCGCGGAAAGGGGAGAAAAATTGATTCGTATGCGTTACCGGTTCTCACGCCCGCTAGCGACGGAGAAATCGGTAATCCACCTAGCGGATGTATATCTCCTGGGATCGATTATCGCGGTCACGGGTTTCTCTGGTCGATCTGTCGGCTGGCGGATGGCTGTTCCGAGAATTATTGTATGCCGGACGTCGAACCGTAACTTTGCCGATCCCTTCGGAGAGCTCCCGACTTAGAATGCTCATTGCTTCGTGGTCGGCTTTGGCTGCCAGGCCGTTCCTTGCGAAACTCGCATCCAGTATCTCCACGGCCCGGTTGGTAAGTTCGTGATGGTCGAGGCCTGAACCGGACCTTATACGCGTTAGTATTTCGGATTTGAACTCGTCACGGAATTCGCCGAAGACATTACCGTCCGGTTTCGGAACCGATTCCTGAATCGGCTTCTGGCGATCCAGTTCGCTAGTGCTCACCTTCGATTGCAGCTCTTCTTTCTGAAGTACCGCTCGCTGGTAAACGAAGTCTCTTTCGGCCGCGGGCAGTTTCCGATAAACGTAGCTGTGATCGAATTCGTTCTTGTAGCGTAGTTCATCATTCGGCGTCTTCAGGCTTTGCAGGAAATGTCTCGTAGCGGATATCGAGTCCTTTAGCTGCCGCCTGCTGAGCCTCGATTCAAGACTGTCGATCAGCTGGGCCGCTTCCGGGCTTGGGCGTATCTCACCGCGCATCAAGGCATCTGTCCTCGTCTTGGCATCGCCGCCGACGCTCGCGTAGGAAAGTTTCGCTGCGGTCATCTCTGATGTGTAATGGCGTGGAGAGGTTTCCGTTAAGAGAAATCGCATCTCTTTCGAGGTCATGGGTGGGGCGGTCTTTGCCTTTTCCTTCTCCGGTAAACTTTCCCACTGAAATCCGAGCCTTGCATTCTCCAATCGGACCTTCGATGCCGCATCGATCACTTCGGCCCTTGTGGATGCCCGTTCGAGTATTACCGCATATTCCCTGTACCGTGCGTTGGAATGTCTCAACCTGGATTCGGGCTGCTTCAGTTGGTGCGCGATATAAGCGGATGCAAACTTGAGATCGTCGATCGCGGCCTGCTTCTCATCCGGGCCGTCTTTCGCAGCGTAATACACATCGTTCTGGTAAACTCTCAGGATCGAATCGACCGGAGTTCCGCTCTCGAGAGCTTCATCGAGCGCCGGGAGACGGACTTCTGTCCACCTGTCGAGTTCCTCCTTCGACATTTCGGAAGCCATTCGGGCAAGCGAGGTGTCCTCCAATTCGGTCCGATCGAATTCGAGTTGTCCGCTCCCGTTACCATCCCGATCGAGAGATGGCGTCTCGGCTTCTTGAGCAATGGCATCTTCATACACTTTTTCAAGGGATAGTTCATCGTCCTCTCTATCATGCCCCTCGAATACGGTCCGCTCGCTGTGCGAATCGATCAGGTCGAGCCTGTCGGACGGCTCCAGTTTGCTCATCTCTTCGGCCAATCCCGAGATATCGTTAACCACTCGTTCGACCCTTTCGTCTTTCGATTCGGTGTTCTGTTCGCTATTGCGGATTTTGGAGTCCGAGGTGAGAAGTTCGTTCCGGCCCTCAAGCGCTCCATAGATCCAATTGAAGACCTTCATCTGGGTGTCGCGGTCGGCTGACGAGCCAGCGATGCTCTTACCGTGCTCGACTATTTGCGGTACGAGTTCTTTGGCTCGCGATTCGCCCACTAGAGTTGACAGTCTCTTGACCCCATACTCATTGGTCGCGATCGCAAGCGGCGGCGCGGATGAAGGGGTTTCCTTCGGCGTTATCAGCATCCCGTCCTTAACCACCGCTCCACGTTCGTAGAGATCTCTTGCGAATTGCGATTGGCCGTTAAGGTGAGACGCATGTTCGCCTCGATTGCGTCCTTGAGTATCTTCCAGTTTCGCAAGCAGCATTTCCGACCTACTAACGGAAAGGATCTCGTTTATGGCTCTTTGGGTTCGCGGGTTTACTCGGGAAGCTGGAGTATGCTCAGCGACGGATCTTTGAGACCTCTCGACAACGGATTCACGGCCATTTAACCCATGTCCGAGCTTTTCGATGGCAATCTTAACGATATCGGCGTGGCATCCTTCCCCCGCCCGGCAGAAACATGTGATGTTGATGGTCTGGCCGTCGCGAAAAGCTTGCCCAAGTTTCAGCATCCCGTCACGCAAGCCTCCCTCGTTCGTTCGGTAGCTGTTTCGAAGACGTTCCGCGTAGGCGATAAGGGCCGCGTCCCGGCCCACGCCTTTTGGTGCTATTTCGCTCCGCTGGGGCGAAAGTAAACCAAGTTCCGGGGTCACGATGTTTCCGAGATCCAGAGTTCGGTTTGGGGTGCCGCGAACTTTCTCATTTATTCGAGCGATAACGCGGTAGTTAAGATCTGACTTCATATTCTCAATGCACGGGTGCCCTTATCGGCCTTCCGGTGCAATGAGGTATGTGCAAGCGGTGTGCCTTTTTCGCTTGCCGAAAGCCGCCTATCGAAAAGGGCCCTCGATCACGTGTTGGGGCCGACGAATAGACGTTGTCCGCTCCAAGTCCCCTTGCTTCCGGTTTTCATCTGCCGGGTCGTGCTTCGGAATATCGATCTCCTTAACTTCAGCATGAATTGTTTTCGGGGACTCGAAGTCTCGCAACAGTTCGCCGACGGAACGTATCGATCGATCCTCAGCAGCCTCCACAAGCGATCGCAGCCGTTCGGCTTCTTTTGGGTTGCGGGTTTTCGAGATACGAGACTCTAAAATCGTGATCTCAGGATGCGTGAAGATCGGCTGATAAACCGATTCGCTTCTCAGCCCGAAGTACGAAAATTCCTTGAACTCCGACGCTACACGCGAAGCCGACACCATGATCTCTTTCGCCGCCGTTACATCGTCTTTCAGTCTCAGCTCTTTATCTTCGACAAGGCCTGAGACCGTGCGGCGAAGTTTTCGCTGCTCGCGGCTTTCGAAAAGTTCGTTGATCGCCCTGTCGAACAATGAGTTTCTTTGAGGCAGATCGACATCGTGCAGGCTCAAATACGAAGTGCTATTCGACCGCTTATCTTCCATCGCGACCTTCTGAAATCGCTTCCCATCCTGGAACGATCTCAGGTCGTCTTTAGCCTGATCGAACTCAATTCTCGCAACGATCTCCCTGGCAATGGCTCGCCCCGCGACGATGCTATGCTCAGTGAAGTCAGTCGGCGGATCGGCCTTCATTAGTTTTCGAAATGCGATGGAATCGCTTCTGGCTGATTCGATCATCGAGCGTTGATGTTTCCAGCTGTTTTCGTAGTCACTCTTTAGTCTCAACTGAACCGACAGTTTCTCGACCTCCGCGATCTGTTGCCGTGAATATGATGGATCGATAGTGCCATTCTCCGGATTGGCGTTCAGCATACCGGCAAGGATCTTCGCCTTGTTCTGTTCGGCCTTTCCTTCTTTCTTGATGCTCGCCAGCTGCCCGGTCAGTTTCGCGGCGACCTGGTCGCGTAGGGGGTCTGTCGGAGTCGCTTGTGCTGACACCGCTCGATTCTTGGATAATCGCGTTGCTGCTGCCTTCACCTTTTCAAGGAAAGAATGTGGCGAATTGCCTTGATCCTTTTGCTCCCGATCCAGGTCGGCGAGCGACACCGACCGTTCGTCGATTTCGATCCGGAGATAGTAGCCTTTCTCGCTCAGTTCTTTGTGCATCTTTTCGCTCAGCTGTGACCGAAGTTCGGAGATGTTTTTCTGTGCGAGGATCGACCGAAGATCCTCGCGGCTTCGAGGCTCTACTTCACCCGATCTCACCAGTTCCGTCCTGATCCTTTCAAGGTACGAGAATCGGCGAACGTCAGATGTCTCAAAAAAATGCTCCTGAAGCCTGTCGACTTCCTCTTTTGAAAGCAGAGGAATCGGAAGCTGGCGGCCGCTCTTCTTATACTCGCCTCGGATCAGCTTTGCGTCCCGGATCACCTCGGGATATTCGTTTTGAAGCTGCTGCTTTGCGGCCTCCTCCTTCGCAAGCATTTTGTGAAGGATCGTCCGGATCTGCCGTTCGGCTTGTGTTGGTTCGCCGGTTTCGTTTCTGGTGTCGTGTTTCTGGAGTTCCTGAAGAGAAAGGCGTTTTTTTCTGCCGGTGACGGGATCGCTTACCGTGAACCGCATTTTACCGCCGCGATCCAGCAAAGACTCGATCCTGGTCTCGATGCGAAGAAGCTCGTATTCCGCAACTATTCCTCTTGCCAGAATCTTACGCTCTTCGGCGATCCGCATAGCTAATTTTCTCTCCTCGAAAGTCGTTCCCCTCTCCGACCTTTTCGGAGCTTTATCATGCATCCGCTCGCGGCCGATGATGGCTTCCATTTTCTCGGTCGCTGCGTCGATCAGGTGCCCATTAACCAGCACTATTTCGTTGTCGCGAACCACATAGTGAGGAAGAGCTTCTCGCGGGATCTTTGTCATGGTTTTTCTCTCTATTTCTTTGGTGAGATATTGTTTTTGGATCGCGATGTGAACGTGCGGGTTCCTTGTGTTGCGATGCACCGCCGCAGTCCATAAAAGTCGCTCTGCATTTATGGAAGTTTCAAAGCTCTTCATCGCCGCGCGAGTGGTCTCCTTCAAGGCTTTCTTTCGCCCCGCTTCGTTAGTCCCTATCTTCCGGTAGTCGTCGTCCCGAAATGAAAGAACGAGATGGTGCAGCTCATCGTTCGAAGGCCGGCCTTTAGCGATACCGACCCTCATCGAGTTGTTGGCACTTTTTACGGAGAGTTCGTCGGCGAAAGCGTTAAAGATCTCGCGCGAATTCTGCGGCTCTCTTTCGGGATCGACTTTGCTATGGGCTATGTAATGAACCAGACCGCGCGAGCTTCCTCTTTTCGCCTGCACGCTTGCGACGACTCTCATAGCGGTTTCGATTCGGGAGTTACTCCATCCGGTTTCGACGGGACGAGCCCGCGAAGCCGCGTTGCGAAGTACAGTTCATCCATCAGCTGCGGCCCGGAGTCGATGCCGTGGAAGGAACAGCATTTGTCGAGGTCGAGGATTGTCTGAGAGATAACCGCCTGCATTGTGCCGTCGGTAATAAGTTTGATGTTTTCCTTACCTGTTTCCTTCGGTGAGGTGAGCTCGATCATACGGCTTAAGATGATGTTCAGCACAAGGACCGAGAGGCCCGACAGCGAATAGATCTCCCGCAGGAAAACCGATGTATTTTGCGGTTCAAGTTTCTCGCTCTCTTCGAGAGTTTTTAGCCGATCGAGAATCTCCGTAAGGCGTTCGGATCCGGTCTCGTCTTTGCGGCTTTGTTCGACTAGCAGATCTAGCCTGTCCCTGCATGGATTCGCGCTGAAATGTTCGTACTTGTCCGACAGGGCAAAGCGGATCATCTTGCGGACCAAGAGGGATCTTTCTTCTCCCGTTTCCTTGACCAGTTCGTCGAGCTTTTCTTCGTCCGATTCGAAGGGTCTGATGGTAATGGGCTGTCCGGGTTTCTCGTCGGAGATTCCGTGTAACTTGTTGGCGATGCTGTCTCGTTCTCGCTTCCTCATATTCGTCTCGTCGAACCGCTCATTTCGTTAAAAGGAGCTCCGCCTTTGTGTACGAACGATTCGAAGCGAGACCAAGCAATTTACGCACCGTATCTGAATTCGCGGACTTGTATTCGCACTCGTGTACGTTGTGTACAAGCCTTAAACCTTTGCATCCGTGAGCACTTACAGGAAATACGAAACGAAAAGCCGGTCTATCCTGTCGTACGGGGACGGCAGGCTTTTACGCATTTTTGAACCAACCGGCGTCGGGCGGCTTATTTACACGCCAAAGACCCCGGGCTTATCACCTCCTTCCGAGACAAAGTCTCGCTGGCACATGAGTTGATTGCACTCCTTGCGGCTACTACTACCACCGCAAAAGGAGTCGATCAAAAACTATGTCAACAACGCCCGAAACAAACTCGTCGGTAAAGCAAAAACAGGAGCAGCCGATGCTTCAGATTAATCGCCTCAACTACATCCGGATCAACGCCAAGATCCTCGACAGCACCGATCAAAAACTGAAGAGATACCTTCAATTCTCCGGCGAGCAAATGAACACGAAGGTCACAACCGACGACGTCATCGAATATGCTCTGAACCTGCTTTTCGAGCGGGACTCAGCCTTCAAGAGTTGGAGCAAGACAAGAACCTTATCGGCACCCGATCTAAGCGGAAAACGCTGAAGGAAGTGACGCTACTCCGTCGAAAGTCGAATGCGAATTGACCGGATGGCCGAAAGTCGTG
>Ga0154020_10010145_pt1 | contig 10794 bp, 10 predicted proteins | sample Klosneuvirus_201_FD_109709 | JGI IMG/M metagenome (GOLD analysis project Ga0154020, IMG submission 109709) | Active sludge microbial communities from wastewater, Klosterneuburg, Austria - Klosneuvirus_20160825_MG | ecosystem: Engineered > WWTP > Aerobic digester > Activated sludge | place...
GAGCATGAGCGCGGTGCTGGCGAATTGCATCACCATTTGCGCGAACATCGCGGTGTGCATTTCTTCGGGTGTCGGGGGCCGGTCGTCAAATTCGGTGGTTTTGTCATTCATGGCTGGAATCTTTCCGGTGCCGGCGGACATCGGCTGTCAGGAACTGGATGAGCCGGCGCAAACGCGTATCCACCGCGACGGTCTCGAGAATCGTCTGACGTTCCCGGGCATCGGGCAGCACGGCGCAGGAGACAAGGTCGGCAAGCTGCTCGGGGTCCTTGATCGCGCCGAGATATTTCAAAACTTCCTTCGCGCTGATGCCGCTGGCCTTGGTGGCGTCGCTGTCCGGCGCGGGCGCGACGGGGAAGGGGAAGGGCAGGCCGAGCCGGATGCGTTGTTCGAGCAGGTCACGCAGCTTGTCCACGAGCCGGTCCACGGCGGCGGTGTCGCAGGGAGGCGCGCTCAGCAGTTCAACGCGGTGTTTGCGGTAGGGTTTGTAACGCACAGCCTCACAGAGTTGCACGCGGACGAGTCCTTGGAGAATCAGGTGCGAGGTCGCATCCTTGTGCTCCACGGAGACGCGCACCACGCCCAGGCCGGCGATGGGCGCGGGTGATTCGCGGGTCAAACCGGGCCGCTGCATGGCCACGGCAAACATGCGGTGCGTTTGCAGGGTGTCGGCGAGCATGCGGCGGTAGCGCGGTTCAAAGATGTAGAGCGGGAGCAGCGCCTGCGGAAACAGGGTGGCGTTGGAAAGGATCATGACCGGCACTTCGCGTGGCAGCTGCATGAAGAGAATTTAAGGGATGGCCCGGCTTTCGCAAGCGGGGCGAACTTGCTAAATTCAATGATTCGACCCATGCTAACCGAGGCTGTGGTCGCGGCTGGCTGAATTTCCGCTGCCGGACGACGGTCGAACCTGGACCATTTTATGAAATCAAAAGTTATTGTCTCGATCCTCGCCGTGGTTGCGCTGGGGCTGGTCATCGCCCTGTTCATGAGCCGCAAGACCATCGGCGATCAGAACATCACCATTGGCAGTCTCTCAAACCAGGTCGTGGAGACGCACACGAAATTCGACGACTTGACACAGGTCCACAACACCACGATTGCCGACCTCGACAAGCGGAACGCGGAGTTTCTGAGCCTGACCAACTCCTACACGGAGGTGCTCGGCACGCTGGCGAAAACGGAGAAGGAGCTGAAGCAAACCGAGGATTCCCTGAAGCTCACCAAGGAAGAAGTGGCAGCGCGCGACGCGAAGATCGCGAGCTTGGAAGACCAGAACAAGGAACTTGACGCGAAGTCCGCCGAACTCAGCACCGCCATCACGAATCTGAACACCCAGATCACCGCAACACAGCAGAAACTTGCGAGCGCCGAGGGGGACAAGGCGATGCTTCAGAAGGAGCTGACCAAGCTGATGGCGGACAAGGCGGAACTTGAGCGCCAGTTGAACGATCTCGCGTTCCTGAAGAAGCAGGTATCACAGCTCAAGGCCGAGCTTTCCATCGCCAGGCGTATCGAATGGATCCGTCAGGGGCTGTTCTCGGCGGGCGAGCAAAAGGGCGCAGCCCTGCTCATGCAGAAGACGCCTCCGCCGGCGCCGAAGTCGAACACCTATGACCTCAACGTCGAGATCAACTCGGACGGCAGCATCAAGGTCATCCCGCCGCTGACCAACGCGCCCGCGACGAAGTAGTTTTTGAAGAAGTGCCACGGCCTGCCCCACGACGGGCAGGCCGTTTGCTTTCTTGGCTGGGCACGCTGCCTGGCTCTGATATAATTCACGACATGCCAACCTACGGTTACGTTTGCGCCAAGTGCGGCCAAGAATTTGAAAAGTTCCAGTCCATGAACGACGCGGCGCTGTCCGTTTGTCCGAAGGATTTGTGCGGCCAAAAGCGCTGGGGCAAGGGCAAGGTCAAACGCCAGATGGGCACCGGTGCCGGGATGATTTTCAAAGGCTCGGGCTTCTACATCACCGATTACCGGAGCGAGGGATACAAGGAGGCGGCGAAGAAGGATGTGAATCCCGCAACGACCACGACCGCCACACCTGCCAAAGCGGCGACCTCCGCTGCGCCGGAGAAGAAATCATCCAGCGCCGAGACCAAGCCGGCGAAGAAAAGCTGAGCCGCCGGAACACCGCCCGGGTTCGTCATGAAAACCATCGCCGTCATCATAGCCTTTTTGATCGCGGCGGGCGGCGTTTTCGCGCAGATTCTTCCACCGCCCTCCACCACGGTGCGGAGCCTGAGCGGGCAATTCATCGTGTTCGGTGCGCGCACGCCGGCGGTTCGCCCGCTGCCAAGGGGCATGGCCAATGCCAGTTTGGTCAGTCTTGAGCCGACATTGGTCACGGTTTCCGCCGAGCGGATCAAGCAGGCCGTGTGGCGCGAACTCGGCGTCACCGGGTCGTGGCAGAACAAGATTGCCATCACGCTCCGCCCGGCCCGCTACGCTGACGAGCCTGTCAACATTGTGTCCGATCGCTCCATGGGGGTGTGGAATTATCGCGTCACGATGCCGGACCAGATTTCCCGGGAGCGCTACCTGCGTGCGATGGTTCAGGTGGTCCTGCTCGAACTTGCCAACCGTGCCGCGGGCGAGCGGCCCGCCGAGATCCCCGCCTGGCTGGTCGAGGGACTGGGGTATCAACTGCTCGCCGGCCATGGCCCCGATCTGGTGATCAATGCCCCGCGCCTCAGCATGAACGGCGTCACCTATAATCCACCGGTCACCACCGATGCCCGCCCGATCAGTTCGCTGGAGAAAGCGCACAAAATCCTGCTCGGGGACACGCCGCTCACCTTCGAGGAACTGAGCTGGCCAGCGCCCGGGCAGATTGATGGCAATGATGGCCCGAGGTATCGCGCCAGTGCACAGCTCTTCACCTGCGAACTAATGAAGCTGCGCGGTGGAAAGGAATGCATGCGCGAGTTCATTGCCGCCTTGCCCGCCTATTTGAACTGGCAGATGGCTTTTCTCCAAGGCTTCAAATCACACTTCACCCGCCCGCTCGACATCGAGAAATGGTGGGCGCTACAGTCCACCGGGTTCGTCAGCCGCGACCTCATCAAGACTTGGACCTACGAGGAAAGCTGGAACAAACTCGCCACCGCGCTCGCCGCGCAGGTGGATGTTTTCCGCAACACGAATGAGATGCCGGCGCGTGCCGAGGTAACCTTGCAGACGATTGTCCGCGACTGGGCGCCCGCAAAGCAGGAAGCTGTGCTGCGTGAAAAAGTGGCCGAATTGGAATCACTGAGATCACAAATCGCCCCCGAACTGGTCGGGTTGACCGCGGAATACAGCCAGGCGATGAACACCTATTTGAAGCAGCGCGATTGGACGGTCTACAGCAGCCAGAAAGGCGGCGTCACGCTCAACAAGAACCCGCGCGGCCAGCGCGAGTTGCTGAAACGACTGGACGCGCTCGATGCTCGGCTGGCGAAAATTCGCCCGCGTGGACTGGCTGCAAACGCGCAGGACGCCAGGGCGCGTTGAGGGTGAATCAACCAGTTCGCGCAGCGGCACGCTCGAGTTGGGCTGCTTTCTTCAGCGACCCGCCGGCACCAGGTTCTTTCCATTCTTCCAGCCGGTGAGGAACGAGGATGCCTCCGTCAATTTCTTCTCCATGTCCTGCACCTGGCTGAGGGCCGCGTAAGCCGCCTTCCTGGCCTCGTCGCGTTCCTGTTCGGTGCGGGCCAGTTGCGCCTTGAAGGGTTCGATGGCGGCGCGTGCTTTCTTCTCTGACTCCTTCTTCCACTGATCCTCGGTGGCCAGCATGAGGGACTCCGCTTGCGCAGTCAGTTCGGCAGTCACCTCCTGCTCGCGCTGCTTGAACTTGGCCTGAGCCGCCTCTTCCTTCTGCTGCATCTCGCGGCGCAGATGGGTTTCCAGATCTCGCAGGGCACGCTGACCGGCTTCGGCTTCCGCCTCGCGCCGGCGAAGGGCCTGCTCGTTCTGGGTCTGCAACTCGGCGCGGACGGCGTCCAGCTTCAACTGCCATTGCTGGTCGCGCTGGCGCGATTGGGATTGTAACTGTTCTTCCTTCGCCTGCGCCTCCTGACCCAGACGGGTTTCGGTGGCCCGGACGCGTGACTCGGCCTGGCGCTGCCATTCCTCTTCGCGGACGCGCAGATCCGAAGCCCACTGATTTTGTAATTCGGTTTCGCGGGCGGCGGCGCGCGTGGTCAATTCCTGTTCGCGCTGCTTGAGCTTCCCTTGGAACTCCAGTTCCCGCTGCTGCAATTCCTGTTTTAAGCGTGCATCAGCCTCGCGCGATTGGGCGTCGAGCTGGCGTTCCAGTTCAGCTTCGCGGCGGCGCAATTCCTGTCCGGCCTGGGCCTGCGCGTCAACGAGACGGACTTCCGCCTGTGCCTGCAATTGCTGCTCGCGTTGCTTAAGCCTGATTTGGGCGGCCGTGTCCCGTTGCTGCAACTCCTGGTTCCAGCGCGCGTCCAGCTCGCGGACGCGGATTTCCAACTGGCGCTCAAATTCTTCGTCGCGACGGCGGCCGGCCTGATCCACTTTGGCCTGTTCCTCCGCCAGACGGGTTTCAAATGCAAGCGTCAACTCCTGCTCCCGCTGCTTCAATTGATGATCAAAGTCCTCATTCCGCTGGCGCAGCACTTTTCCAAACTCCAGTTGTTGCAGCTCCAAGCGGTTCTTCTCCTGGCGGACAGCTTTTTCGAGTTCACGGGCAGCATCCTCCCTGGCTTGCGTCGATTTGAAGGCGAAGGATTCGGCCTGTTGTTGTAATTGGGCGCGAGCCTCGTCACAGGCGTTAAGTGCCTCTTTCAACTCATAGGTCAATTTCGCGGAAGTCTTCTCAGCGGCCAGTTGAGCATCTGCCGCTTGTCGGCGCGCTTGAACAACCTGGGTTTTGCTGTCTTCGGTCAGCTCGAGCAATTTCCTGTGATGTTCCTGAACCATTGTCGAGCGTTCCGCCTCATAAGTGGCGCGCTGCGTTTCCAACTCCTGGCGCATTTGGGTCAGACGATCAGACCACGCATTTTGGCGAAGCTGAACTTGCCGCTCGATCTCTGACTTCTGGAGGTCGCGCAAGGCATCCTTCTCAGCCGTGGCCTGGTTGAGTGAATCGGCGAGGCCGGTAAGCTTGGTGACCCACTCGTCTTCCTTCTTCCTTAATTCTTCTGCGTGTGCAGCTTCGGCAGCGTCAATGGCTTCATGCACGGCTTGCACTTCGGCGTCCTTTTCCAACAGCGCCTGTTCGGCATTGGCCTTCGCAACAGCCAGCGCCGTATCACGAGTAGAGATTTCGGCTGAAGCTTCGCGGGCGATGCGTTCGGCACGCAAGATTTTCAGACGGCCAGCGCGGGTGTAGAGCCAATGGAGCCGGCGGCCCAAAAATCCGAGACGATACGAGGGGCGTTTTTGCTCCGGCTTGAAGACGGTGGAGAATCCGATCTCAACCATCAAGGTCGGCAGGAAGGCGACGATGAAAGCCAGCACCGGGTAAACCCAGATCCGGACCATGCTGATCTGGTCGGTGAGAATGTCGCCGCGTTCCTTCGCGGTCGCCGTGATGGACATGGGGCGCTCGCCCAGCAGCAGGCCGCGCACGATTTCCACCGTGGTCGCGATACGATGCACCTGCGTGTTTCGGATGGACGCTTCGCGTGCTTCATAAAACCCTTCGGCCTTCTTGCGCGCCGCATCTGCTTCCGCGCGGAGTCCATCAACCTTCTGAACGGCTACCGCCAGTTCCTGATCGACCAGCTTCTCCTCCGCCTTCAACTCCGCCGCCAGCGCGACCTGGGCGGCCGCCAGCGCTTCGCGCTTGCGGTCGGTTTCCTCGCGCTTGGTGCCGGAGCGGCGGTCGAATTCTTCGCGCAGCCGGCGGGCATCCGCGTCCACCTGGGCGATGCGGTCGCGGCGCTTGTTGTTGACCGCGAGCAATTCGGATTCCTTGGCTTTGATTTGTGCGTCAATGTCCGCGACCGCCGTCGGCTTGAGAATTGTATTGGCCTCGCGCTCGGGCGCCACGCCGGGACTGACGGGCTCCTTCATCAACTGCCGCTTGAGAAAATTCGCGCCGTCATACTCCGCCTTGTCTTTTTCGTAGGTCGTCTTCTTGTTGGTGTATTCGGCCAGTTTCGCCTTGTAGGCATTTTCAATCCGGGCTTCCTCGGCGTTCCATTTGGTGGCGCGGCCCACCTCGACTTCGCGTTGTGCGCGCAGATCGGCGATGGATTTGGTGAGCTGTGCGGTATCCGCATTGAACTGCGCAATGATCGTGGACTGGCGCATCTCCACCTCGGACAACTCCTTTTTCTGATAATCGGTCAGCGTGATGGCATCCTGGCGCAAGGCGTCATTGTGCTTCAACGATTCTTCGAGGTCGGCCTTGGCTTTGGCTTTTTTCGCAGCCAGCTCGGCGAGCTTGTGTTCGCGATCCGTTTTCTTCTGCTCGATGGCCGCCAGCTCGCCATTCAGGTGCGCGATTTTGACTTCCTCGGCGCTGGCCTTTTCGAGCAACTGGCTGGCGGGCGCCATGGCCGTGCCCATCTCGTAGACGGCCATGTCTTTCACCAATTGGAAGGTCAGCACACAGATCAGCGGCAGCCCGATCCATAGCATGGCAACTTTTTGCCAGCCCATGCGCGAGGCGGTCCAGATGGCCAGGGGCAGCTTGAGCAGCTCCACCGCGAGGATGGTTGCGCCAATCGGGCCGATGCCGAAGAACGTGACGCCCATGCCTTGGGGCAGGCAGACCGCTTGTTGATATTTCCAACCGGTCGCCAGAATGACAAATTCCACCACCGTCGCCATGACGAGCAGGGGAATGGTCAAGTAAGAGATGCGTTTGTTCTTCAACTGCTGCCACGGAGAGAACCCCAGATCCGCCGGTGCGGCTGCGGATTCAGAACCCTGCGAATTCGGTGACGTCAAATTTTTCATAAAATGAATCCTGTTAAATTTCGGCAATCCGGGCGGGACGAGCAGAAACCATATCTTGCATCACCTACCTTTTTGGCCGTGGCTGGGCACGCTTACATTTTTTGCACCTAAGCTGGACAAGAACTACGCAGCTTGCGTGCCAGCGCGCCGACGGTGACAAAACTCGCGTGCGAAACAAAAGCCCGCCCGCACACATGGCGAGGTTGGGGCAGAAGTGTCAAAATTCCTGACGAGGCAACAGGAACGGCTCTGGGTTTCTTGAGCGCACCCGGCACATTGCGCGGGCTCGGTTCGCCTTCGTTGCTCCCGAAAATGGGAATCCGCTTGCCCATGTTGGGGCTTCGTGCGAATTAGGTTGCCGCAGTGCGCCCGTAGCTCAGTTGGATAGAGCATCTGCCTTCTAATCTTAATTAGGCGTTTTAACCTCATTTCACCTCATCCACCCTCACCTCACTTCATGCCCGTAAACATTGGGCGCTTTTGACCTTTTAGGCTGCTCTTCCCTGCCGCCACTTCACCCCATTTACCCTCAAAAATAATGACGCGGGATACAATGAGGGATACAACGGATGTCCCTCCAGAACTTCAGTTGATTGCTCCCGTCAATGGCGCAACAGCTCCCCCATTTGTGTTATATGATCATGACAGCAACAGGTCGTTGTCGTCTGTTTGGCAGGCGGTGACGACCAGTTCTGTAACGACGGTTGCACCTCCCCACCCGGCAATCGTCCCCTGCCCCACCCCACCCACGCCGAGGTCCTGATTCAATCATCGGGGCCTCGGCGTAAATTTTCTCCACCCCGCGTCGCACTCATCGTGACGCAACCACCAAGCCCGGCATTACCGTGTCGGGCTTTTTGTTTTTTGTCCCGTCATCCCAACCGCAGTCCTGACCTTGGCGGATTGCCGCGGTTCGTGACGATTCAGCTTTGACCAGCGCCTGCCCGCTGGGGCAAAGCGCCGCAAGTCATCCAAAGAATTTGCGGCGTCAACCAGGGCCGCAGCTTTGTCCTCGCATCATCCTGGTTTTCATCCCTACTTCCCATGACTGAAGAATACCTCCTGCAAGAAGTCTCCCCGCGTCTCCGTGCCGGCATCAATTCATCCGTGCCGCGTTCCAGCGGCGAGGATGACGCGGAACTGCTCCAAGACGGTCTGGTCATCGCCCTCGGCTTGTTGCACAGCGCCCAGGCAAAAGGCAAACAGGTCACCCCGGGCAACCTCGCCTACTACTCCGTGAAATCCCTGCGAGCCGGTCGCCGCAGCACCGGATTCAGAAAGAATGATCCGCTCCACCCGGCGGCGCAGTTGAACGGGTGTCGGACGTATTCCTTGGATGAACCCGTGCCAGCGCAGGACGGCGAGGATCTCACGTTGAATGACGTGCTGGCCAGCCGCGCAGATGACCCCGCGATGGAAGCCGGCCGGCGGCTCGACTGGCAAGGTCTGGTGCACAAGCTCGATGACGTGGCGAAGGCCATCCTCCGCGCTTTGGCCGCAGGCTCCGAACTGACGCGGTTGGTGTCGCCCTTGAAGCTGAGCCGGTCCTCCCTGCAAACACGAAAGGAGAAACTGGCGGAGTTGATCCGTGAATGCCTCGGCAACGACATCCTGCGCCAGGTGCAGGAGTGTCCCAGCTGGCGCAACGGACTGGAGGCGACCCGCGAAAGGCTGGCGTGCCGCTGGGCACGACAGGCGTAGTAATCACAGCCAACATCAGAAGCGCAGTCTCCGACCCAACCAACAGCCCGGCCCTCACAAGCCAGGCTGTTTGATTTTCGTCCCCCAAACCTCAACACAAAACCAAGAAAGGATACACACACATGCCCATCATCCTCGAAGCAAACTACTCGAAGAAAATTGGCCTGCCGCAATACAGCAGCCACCAGTTCATGGTGACGCTCCGCACGGAGATCACCGACCTCAGCACCGTGCAGGCCGAAAGCGACCGCTTGTATGGCCTGCTGCAAACGGCCGTGGACACCTCGTTGCAACGCGTCGGTTACCTGCCTGAACCCGCACCCAGGAACGGAAACGGGAATGGCAACGGTCACACCAACGGGAATGGTCACGGAAACAACGACCGCTGGAATTGCTCGGACAAGCAGCGCGAGTTGATTCTGAACATCACCGACGAGCACAAGCTCGACAAAGTGGCGGTGGATAAACTCGCCCTCGATCGTTTCGGCAAGGGCGTCCGCCAGCTGAACAAGCTGGAAGCCTCCGGGTTGATCGACGAACTGCTTGAACAGACCGGTCAGAAAAACAACGGGCGTCGCTTCAACCGTTCCATCCCGGCGAGGGCGGCATGATCGCAGTTCTGGAACCACCGGCCACTGCACCGGCGAAGCCCCCGGCAAAAGATCGGATTGCGGAGCTTCAAGAAACGGTCTCGGCCTCGCGGTTGGGGCTGTTCCATTCGTGTCGGCTGAAGTTCTTCTTCCGCTACGTGATGAAGATCAAGAAGGCGCCGACGCCTGCGATGCACGCAGGATCATCCGTTCACGCCGTTCTACAAGCCTGGAACATGAGCCGGTGGCGGAAGGAAATGTTCGCCACCGAGCGGTTCAAGTCCCTGTTCAGCGTGCGGTGGCTGGCCTTGCAAGCGGAGTCCAAGATTGATTGGAGCGGTGAAGAAGCTGACGAGCGTTCGTCATCATGGCGGGCGCTCGAAAATTACTTCATTGAAACGCCGATCAAATCCGACGAGAAACCTGAGGCAGTCGAAGTTTCAGCCAGTGCGGACTTATCGGCGCACGGGTTGCCAACGCTGATCGGAATCATCGATCTCGTCCGCGCAGGCGGGCGCATCGTGGATTTCAAGCTCGTCGGCAAGACACCGGACGTGGAGATGGTCGTGCACACGCACGGGACGCAACTCACGGCCTACTCCGTGTTGTATCGCGATGCCACGGGTCAACGGGAAGGTGGACTCGAACTGCATCACTTGGTCCGCACGAAGAAGCCAAAGCTCATCGTCACCACGTTGCCGCCGGCCACGGATCAACAGCAGACGAAGTTGTTCCGCTCGATGGAATCGTATCAGGAGGGCGTGGCCCGGCAGGACTTCGTTCCCAGTCCGGGCTTTGCCTGCATGGGCTGCGAATACTTCAACGAATGCCGCCGCTGGAATGGAAAGGCATCTCATGCGTAGCCGATGCGAAAACCGCCTGACCGTCCTCGGCACGAAGCGCGAGATCCAGCGGTTCCAGAACAGTGCGTGGGAACGGCACCTGCTGGCCCGTTACCTGGAGCCGCTGGAGTTGTCGCCACGCCGCTTCGTCTGCCAGTTCGAAACCGATCCCCATGACTTGAAGCGGCTGCAATCCCTTTCCCGGCGCTGGCCCGGGCTGGTGTTGCTGCTCGACTTCGAACTGACGCGGCGCCGGATCAAGGGACTGGCCAAAGCGCGGGCCGGGGAACTGGAGCATTGCGAAATCGGTTACTGACGACGCCTCCAACAACCAACCCAGCCGGACGTGGCCCTCGCTGCGTCCGGCCTTTTTCATCCAGGTCGAAACGTCCGCGCGGACGTCTGTGCGTGTCGCGCACACTGACGAGACCAAACCTCCCAGCACTTAACCAAACAACACGAAAGGCAACATGAAGAAGATCACAGTTCAATACGGCGTGGACAGCATCACCAAGCAGGTCGAAAGCGGATTCACGTTCGGCGACTTGCAGACGAGCGACTCGTTCCAGGGGGCGCTCGGCTTTGGCGACAACACCAAGGCGCTCGTGGACGGCATCGAACAGGACCGGCGCACAGTGATCCCGGATGGGGCGACCGTGCGTCTCGAAACGGCGGCGAACACCAAGGCATAACCAAGATTCCCATGGGAGCCCGCTCCTTCACCGGGGCGGGCTTCTGCA
>Ga0154020_10010146_pt1 | contig 10793 bp, 8 predicted proteins | sample Klosneuvirus_201_FD_109709 | JGI IMG/M metagenome (GOLD analysis project Ga0154020, IMG submission 109709) | Active sludge microbial communities from wastewater, Klosterneuburg, Austria - Klosneuvirus_20160825_MG | ecosystem: Engineered > WWTP > Aerobic digester > Activated sludge | place...
GAACTCCGCAAAGAACTTGCTAACCATAACCAAAATGCTCCCATCGTCCAAGTGACTGAGGCGACCACGGATCTCACTCTCCCTGGAGCCCTCATATCCATGGCAAAAATCATGATTCTTTCGAAAGGATCATGACCACTCGTCGTTTACTTTCAGTCCAGCTAACTCAAGTACCATTTATCTCAGCACCCACCTTGCGATTGTTAACTTGGAAACGTTAAAATTGAAGTACTAGCCCTCAATCTTTTTCAATCATTGGCAGGTTTTTAGTGCAGCGAGAAAATCCTTTCACGGGACTCAGTGCGCGTACTCAAGGCGCCGTTGCATCCGTTGGGCGCGGAGTCATCGGTATGGGTCATGGGATTGTTGGGTATTTAGAATTCTTTAAAGAGATTTCAGTTCAAATGTTCCGCCCACCGTTTCGTATCAATCTTGTGACCCAACAGCTTGAATTCATCGGCAACCAGTCGCTCAATATCATTTTATTGACGGGGTTTTTTACCGGCGCGGTTTTTGGTCTACAAATCGGCGGTATTTTCGACATTTTCAAAGCCGCAGGAATTTTAGGTGCCGCTACAGGAAAAGCACTCGCCCGTGAACTAAGTCCCATGATGACTGCCTTTCTCCTCACCGGCCGAGCTGGCAGCGCCATGACTGCAGAAATTGCGACGATGCGTGTCAATGAGCAAGTCGACGCCATGGAAGCTATGGCGGTGAATCCTGTTAGCTACTTGGTCGTCCCACGTGTGATTGCATCGCTCATCATGACTCCATTGCTTTGTGGTGTGTTCACATTCATTGGTGTTGTGGGGGCGTTTATTACTGGTGTGCTGCTCTTTGACGTCGACCAGAGCGTGTTTTTTGGAAAAATAATCGAATACGTTGATCCCGAAGACCTTTGGTATGGCTTCCAAAAGGCATTAGTATTTTCCTTGGTCGTGGCCTCAATGGCTTGCCGCTATGGCCTACGTGCTTCCGGCGGCGCAAAAGGGGTTGGATCAGCAACCACCAATTCCGTCGTGATGACCCTCTTAGCGCTCCTCATCGTTGACTTCATCATCACTTACTTCCAAGTGGGGCACTAAAAGATGATTACCTTTCGAGGTGTCACCAAACAATTTGGACCCAAAGTGGTCCTCGATGACTTGGATCTGATGATTCCAGACGGTAGGATCACTTTTATTGTAGGCAAGTCGGGAGAGGGAAAGTCCGTAACTATTAAGCATATTATGGGTCTTTTGCATCCGGACAAAGGCCGCATTGAGGTAGATGGCGAAGAAATTTCGGATCTTTCACAAGAAGAACTGCGTCTCTACCGACGTAAGTTCGGGATGTTGTTTCAACATGCAGCATTATTTGACAGTTTGACAGTTGGTGAGAACGTCATCTTCCCACTCCAAGAACACACGAAGATGACCGTTCCTGATATGCTTAATAGAGTAGAAGAAGTACTGGTTCAGGTCGGTCTCCCCAACATCCAGCATAAATATCCCTCAGAATTATCGACGGGTGAAAAGAAACGAGTAGGGCTAGCTAGAGCCCTCGTGGGGAGGCCTAAAATCATGCTCTATGACGAGCCAACGACCGGCATGGATCCGTTGGTGTCAGAGATGATCGATGACCTTATTGTGCAGTTAAACGAACAGGAGCGAGAGATGACATCCGTAGTCATTTCCCATGACCTTAAGGCTGCGCTCGCAACGGCCGAACATATCATCATGCTCTACAAGGGGCGGGTGACTTTGGCTGGTACTCCAAATGAATTTCGAAAGTCGCAAGATCCTGTAGTTCGCCAGTTTTTTTCGGGACGCGTTGATGGGCCGATGGAATTTTTTTGATGTTCGTTCAGGTAGGTAGTTGGAATGTCTAGACCTCTAGGAATTGAGTTCAAAGTTGGCATGTTTACGCTGGTGGCCATTGCGGTCATTGGCTACATGTTCTTTGTGCTCTCCCCAGAGATGTTCGATCGCGAACGAATGGCCGCTTACTATACTGAATTGCCTGATGCCGGCGGCGTTCAAGCGAGAACCCAAGTCAAAACTAACGGCGTGATCGTCGGTAAGGTTCGCAAAGTTGAATTAGGCGCGAACATCACCAAGGTCATTATGGAAGTCCAAGCATCCGTGGGCATACCTGTAGGGTCAACCATTGAGATTAAAACCCGTGGTCTTCTCGGTGACGTGTATTTGGAAATCGTACGAATCGAAGATACAGGCCAGTACATTCCTGATGGCGGCATGATTCCACGTTCTTCATCTGGTGCAGATATGTCCAGTGTAATGGCATCGGTGGGATCCATCGCGACAGATGTTAAAAAAATCACCGCAACTCTTTCGAATGTCATTGGAACAAAGGACTCAGAAAGTAAATTACAAAACATCGTCGATGATATCGAAGGTATTACCTCGACATTGCGTGGGACATTAACTGAGAATCGGTCTGACCTACGCCAGGTCATGGCTAACCTGCGCGAAGTGAGTCAGGGTATCAAGGAAGTCATGAGCGATGACAATCGCGAGCGTCTGGATCGTATTCTTGCTTCATTTGATACATCGATGGAAGAAGTTAAGGGCGCCACTCGCAACATCAAGTTGATCTCTGAAAAAGTAGAGCGCGGTGAAGGTACGTTAGGCCGATTGGTTAATGATGAAACCACACTGAACGAGATCGAAGGTGCCATCAAAGATCTTCGTGACGTGATTAGTCCCGTAAATAAACTGCAGATTACAGTCGATTACCACGGTGAAGTTCGACGTGAGACCGGCGTTCAAAACTACTTCAATCTCATGTTCCGTACCCAGCCGGATCGCTATTACCTCATTGGAGCGACGGATAAGGACGACGAAGTCACAGATACAACGACGGAAACTTTTGAGAATACCCCGGCAACGGGCGATGATCCGGCCAAGGTCCGCACCCGAGAAACGACAAGAACAAGCAAGCAGCTAGCGTTTAACTTACAGTTTGCGAAACGCTGGTACAACGTTGCCTTAAGATTTGGTCTGTTTGAGAGCACCGGCGGATTTGGTGGTGACATCTATTTCTTCAGAGATCGAATGCGTATGGCGGTTGAAGCATTTGATTGGAAGAGTCGTGACAATGCTCAAAGGCGCGTTGCCCATTTGAAAGCCTATGCGAGTGTATTGTTCTTCAACCACATCTCGGCAATGGCAGGAGTTGATGACATCACTCGACTTGATCAAAACACAGGCAAACCGCTGGCCACGCCGAATTACTTCGTTGGTGCTGGTTTGTCGTTTAACGATCAAGATATCAAAGCTCTGTTCGGTGCTGCGGCATTTGCTCGCTAAAGATCATCTCTCGGTTTTGCGATTCCGGTACTCACATTCAACAATTTGACAGTGGCCAAACAAATCCAACCGATGGGTTTTTAGCTGCATACCATGTCTTCGGGCAATATCTTGCTGAATTTTTTCTATCTGATCGTTTTCAAACTCAACGACCCGACCACAATCCAAACAGATGAGATGGTCGTGATGGCCATCGGGTTCGCGTAGCTCATATAAAGAACGCCCATCCTGGAATGTCTTCATTTCTAGCAAGCCGGCTTCGGTTAGGAGATTTAGCGTCCGATAAATCGTCGCTAAGCCAATGTCATGGCCTTGATGGGTGACATCTTTATGGAGCTCATCGGCGTCAACGTGAGTGTTGAGGCGCAAAATGGCATCGCAGATAATCTTTCGTTGGCGCGTTTGTTTGAGTTTCTGGTGTCCTAAATAACGATCGAGTTCCTCCCAGAACCAGCGGAATCGGCTAGACTTTTCAGGGGGTAAGGAACGTTGTGTCACGAGTGATCGCTCCAGGAACGTGTGGCCGCCAAGAATCCGGCGTGTTACGATATAGCGATAAATCACCATGTTAGAGACCTTAACGTCAAGGACATGTTCCAATGAAAACCAAGGTAAATGTTTTCGGCCAACTTACGCTTGCGGTGGTGCTTGTTGTGGTAGCTGGCTGCCGTAGTACGCCACGGGGGCTCGCCATTCCTGATGAGAAGGTGAGCCTTTCCGTTCAGCTCGTTGGCGTGGCTGCGGATGATGTCGATGCGACGTCTGAAATTCAGATTGCAGATTGTGTGAAGCCCGTTCGAGGGACCCTAGCCAGAGATGGTGCGCGTGTTCAAGCGAGCTTTATGGCTCCCTTTAAGAAGGGTTCTAGCTGTTCCTTGACGATGCGTAAGCCAGGGATCGATGACGAATTCAAAGGATATCGCTGGGTCGACGAGCCAGGACTGCTCTACCGTGCCGATGGTTTTGTGATTCAAGGAGCTGAGGATGGCGGACTCCAAGCCAATGCCATCATGCAGAAGCTGTTTGGATTAGAACCCGCTCCGCCTCCAGCTACTTCTGCGACCATTTCTGTCCAAGCCAAACTCTCGCAGCCCGTTCAAGAGGGGAGCGTTATGACTCTAGCTCTCCAATGTTCGCCAGACATTTTCAAGGACGCAGTGCCATTTGAAGCAGCGATTAAAACAGGTACGGTGGTCTATGACTTCACCACGCAGGTTGATTCAGGTGTGGCTAAAGGTAGCGTGAGCTGCTCGGAAGCGAGTCTCATGGTCGATGGCAAGTTGATGTATCGGTCGGCAACGGGCATGAAGAGTTCTGTCGAATGGATTGGTACACCTGTGACCGGAAAGGTACCAACCATCGAACTATCCCGAGTACCTGAAGCAGTGAGCCAGGGACTTACGATCGACATGACGGTAGATCAATGTTCAGGCGAAGAAGTCTTTGATGTCAAAACGAAGCAGTGTGTTTCGAAATAATTCCGTCATTCTAATTATAAATTCCGTCATTCTGAGCGATGGTCCCGTCATTCTGAGCGAAGCGAAGAATCTCTCCTAATCGGGGGAGAGATCCTTCGGTCGCCGTCGGAGCGTTACGCTCCGACCAGCTCCCTCAGGATGACGGGATGAGCTCCTCCCTTAGGATGACGACTCTGATCAAACCAAATACTATTCGGCCCTATAACTCTTTCGAGTCATAGGGCCGAAACAACTTCTCCTCACCCCCGAAATTTGTCAGGAGAAGGTGTTTGCGAAACGAGACGTTCTAGAAACATGGCGATCTTCGAAATCAATGGCAGGTTCATCTAAATGTTTGCCAATGCGCCACTCGCCAGCCATCGTTGAGATCATGCTCGAATCTTCTTTGTTCCAACGAGCACTCGATTCACTGGTAGCAATATCGTCAGATTCTTCGAGATAATTACGCTTTGCGCTGCGGCGGCGAAGAATTCCCATCGTCATGATCAGCATGAGGAATCCACCACCGATAACGCCGTAACGTTGGTACTTTTCAAAACGCTTGGGAGCAAGGCCTTGAACCTCTAGGGAGACCATTGAACTCCAAGCTGAATCATATCCGGCGTTAGGTTGTTTCGAGAATTCAGTTGCGAGGTCGGAATAGCTTAGAAGGAACTGCTTTGCATCTCCGGAAACCAAAATGTGCATCTGCATCATCTGGAACTCACGAAGGTTCATTTGCGTATACACGATTAAACCATCGTTTTCGCCACGGTAGTTGAAGAACTTGTGTTCTAAAACTTTAAAATCTGTGACCAAGGGATCTTTGCCAAAAGTGGCGTTGAGCTCTTTTTTAAGCTCTTCAGCGCGCATCTCGTCAATGGGAGAGGCGTGATGAATCGCTGCGACCGTGATATGACGTTGGAATGTTGGCTTCGAATAGTCTTTGTTTTTTTCCTCTAATTCGACTTTCGGCTCTTGGATAATCATCGATAATGCGCCGGCATTATTAATCACTTCCCAACCTTTGGGAGGAGTGATTCGGATGCCTAAGCGTTGATTTTCAACAACGCCGCCATCGGATATGAATTTTTGGGATGCTTGGCTATCCTGAGCTACTTCTTGACCGGTAGCGATACCGGGTGAAGCAAGCGCAAGCGCCAGGCTAAATGCCTGAGAGGCAAACATGCGGGTGATAAAACGGGGATTTGACATACATTCCACTCCACAACAACGGTTAACAACAACAGCGACTACAATCAGGTGTAGCGGGAGCTACAACCCTTGCTTTATTAATATCAATAAAAAGATATAAAATCAATAGAATTCTATAGAATCTTATAGAAATTTATTAATATACTGATATTATTGATTATTTTCTGGATTCGAGGGTGCTTCTGGTGGTGTATCCCCCCGGAACTGCTTTAAGGAATCCGTGTATTGGCGGCCAGAATGGGGACGATCAGACATGAGCAAACCCACGGCGCCAATGGCTCCCAAGAGAAACAGGGTCACGATCATGAACACAGCGACCGGCTTTAAGGATCTTTGATCAAAGGGCTTCTTGCGAGCGGGTTCACGACGGTGACGAGGGATGTAGTCGTCGTCAATGACGGCCCCAGGTCGCGCGTGGGGGTCTAATATCGTCGCAATTTGTGGGACTATTTTTGGACGATCCAGTGCAGGTTCGACAGCGATCTGGGTTAAAGGCTTAGCTTGTGCCACTGCTTGTAACATCTCATCTTGGTCTTTAGGAATCGCCAAGCTTTCGCCAAGCCCAATAACGTTTCCACCATCTGAAATTTCAGGTGCACGCGTATGGCCCGTGTAACGCCCAAGGTAGTCCACGATCAATTGCATCATGGCGTGAGCTAGTATTTTTTGACCGGCTGCAGAGACATCCGCTAGATAACCACCCACAATATGGTTAAAGGGTTCTACGGCTTGTCGATGATCGCGATGAATTTCCGTTATCTTAAAAAATGGATCGTAGCCGAGCATTTTGCGAAGGATTGGGGATTCCACGCGAGCTAGGCCAAAGGCACCCGGCTCCATCGGACAAGCCACGACAACACTCATAGGATGAATTTGTCGCATCCGTGCATGAAACGAAAGTTCACAGAAAGAAAGTGGATGATCAGGTTGGATATGGCACGCATGTGAATCTGCGTAGCGAATATCGCGATGGCGGCTTTCGGCAAACCGTCCCAGAACTGCATCCGAGAGAGCTGGATTGAGGCGCTTGTGAACTGAAATGCGGAAGTGCGGATATTGTTTTTTTACTTCATCAGCAATTCCAGATTCACTGAAAATAACGATTTCTGTTTGCTCAGGAGTGATGCTGCTGAGCATTTCTTTGAAATAAAGAGCATTTTCACCGACGCAAAGTGAATCTTCGATCGCGATGACGTGTGGCGTGAAATAACGAGGATCTCGCATTAGATTTTGCTTTTGAAGCGCAGCCGATAATTCAAATCTCGACCCGGTAAATAGATCCAAAATACCAGCACGGAGCTTTGGTGTTTGGGCAGCCACAAACACACGACAGCGAGGGCCCTGATCTAGACGGCGGAGATCGCTCAGCATGGACTGTGCCTTTGAGGTCAAATGCGCAGGGATTTCCCAGGTCGCGACAATAGCATCTGAGAAACGATAGAGCAGGTGGCTTCTGTGCGTCTCTTTGACAGTGACTTGAATGAACGGTAAGCCAAGCGCGTCAGCAAAGGCTCCGTGGAGTGTTAATTTTGAACCGATGGGAGGATCAATGCGGCTTTCAATGCGAACGCGGGTTTCACTCATCCACACAATGCGTGCGGGGAGAGCGATTGATGCGATGTTCGACATCGTGATCTGGCCGCTGGGAATTGAGAAACCAGAGGGGCGACTGCCGGTAGAGAACAAGAATCGTTGAATCCACTGATTATTGTCCAAGTCCATGGGGATGATATCGCGAAAGCTATTGCCTGCTGCGAGCGTGGCAATGCGTTCTTTTCGCTGGATCATGGATAGAATGAGCCGGGCGCCTTGCAATTCCGGAAGGTTTGCCAGAGTGACAATGGCTTGTTCAATCTTCTTCTCTTGACCTTCATCATCAACAACTAAAACACTGGCTCGACGTTGGGACACTTCCGTTCGCAATGAATCAAGCGAAGTGAAAAAGGAGACGTCATACCCCTTTTGATTGAGCATGAGCGCGCGTTCCCGGTGTTTAGCCGAGACAAGATCAGTTAGCCAATAGGTGCGTCGTTTGTTCATCTTGACGGAAATCCCCCATTCCTTATTGATCTTCGGATGGATGGAGAGGATTTTGAGCGAGTTTAGGTCGGACAGACCCAAGTTCTATGAGAAACCCCTCATGGCAACGACTTATTCAACTGAATCCATGTAACTAAATTCTATAATTTGTCAAAATGCCAAATCGCGTTGATTTTGAGCGTCTCAGGTATTCACCAAATCATTCGATGAGGAAGTGTGCCGTAGGAACTATCAGGAAAATTGTGCCACAATTGACTGTCAACTGACGTCCCTCGAAAGGGCATGACAGCTCGGGAGTTACCATGGTTTTGAGATTGAAGATGTTTCAAGTCATATCTGTTGTCGGTCTACTTTTTTGGTCAACTTTTTCCTGGGCATTGAATTGCCAGCAGTCGACGCAACTCACGCGCATATATTTTAAGATGCACTACTCATCGCGAGATTTTGATGATGAGTTATCTCGCCGCACACTCGATAACTTCATCAAGATGTGGGATCCAGGAAAGGTTTATTTCCTTCAGGCGGATATTGATCGGTTTAATAACGAGTATGGCAATAAACTTGATGATCTTCTGGAAGCTTCTAATTGTAAGTTTGTCGATGACATTCTTAACACCTACTCGCAGCGATTCAAAGAACGTCAACTTGTCATCGCGAAATTTATCGATCTAAAACACGATTTCAATGTCGACGAGTATCTTGAGATCGAGCGTAAAACGATGCCTTGGGCCAAGACGATTGAAGAGGTCAACGAGCGTTGGCGCAAGCGCATGAAGTTCCAGTACATGCAGCTCAAGGAAGGTATCACTGAGCACGACAAGATTACGTCCAAACTTCGCAAACGCTATGAGCTTGCGACCAAGCGCCAGAATGAATTAACCAGTGACGATGTCTACGCGATGTTGCTCAATAGCTTTGCCCAAGGCCTTGATCCACATTCAGACTATATGTCTGCCGAAGAGCTCGAAGATTTCCGTATCAACACCAAGCTTTCATTGGAAGGAATTGGCGCGGTTCTTCGGAGCGAAGACGGATTTACAACCATTCAAAATCTTGTTCCCGGCGGCGCCGCAATTAAAACTGGGAAACTTAAAGTTGATGACAAGATTATTGCGGTCGCTCAAGCAACTGGCGAGCCGGTTGATGTCATCGATATGGACGTCCGCGATGTCGTCAAACTTATTCGTGGTCCTCGGGGTACAGAAGTTCGGTTGACCATCGTTCGTGATGAACTGGGTAAATCAGTTCAGTTCGTTGTCCCAGTACAACGAGATACGATCCAATTGGTCGACAAAACAGCTAAGAGCAAAGTGTACGACCTCAAGACTAAGGACGGCAGCACGCTTAAGGTTGGCATCATTACCTTACCTTCGTTTTATATGGACTTTGAAGGTCGGCAAAATCGTGCGGCGAATTTTCGGAGTTCTTCCGCCGATATGCTGAAAGAAATTAATGCACTCAAAGCAAAAAAGATCGATGCGATGATTGTTGACCTTCGTGCCAACGGCGGGGGGGCATTGGATGAATCGATAAAAATCGCTGGATTCTTTTTCGATCAAGGTCCCGTCGTGCAGACCAAATCGATGGATGGTTCCATCGATACGTCCGACGATAAAGATCCGAAAGTTCAATACGATGGTCCACTTGCGATCTTGATTGACCGTCAGAGTGCCTCAGCGAGCGAAATTCTTGCAGGCGCTATTCAAGATTACGGGCGTGGACTCATCGTTGGTGATTCCCATACGTTTGGAAAGGGTACCGTTCAAACGCTCCAAGATATTCCCGGCAGACTTGGCGCTATCAAGGTCACCATGAGCAAGTTCTATCGTCCGTCGGGCGGCACAACCCAATTGAAAGGTGTCGAAGCCGATATCGTGTTCCCTGACCTCATGGATGAATATGAGATGGGCGAAAAATATTACGACTACGCCCTTCAATGGGACCAGATTAAGAGTAGCGAGTGTAAGAAACAGGATCTCGTCACACCTCATATTGCAGCACTAAAGACCGCCAGCCAGGGACGCATCACTACCGATGAATCGTTCAAAAAAATCGCCGAAGATATCAAGAAGTATCGAGACAGCGTCAACGAGCGCAACCGCGTGAGTTTGAAAGAAGACAAAGAAAAGGCAAAGAAGGAAGCTGCTGAGAAGAATGATAAGTCTAAGAAAAAGAATGGTGATGAAGAAGAAACGATGACCTTGGTTGAGGATGCTCACCTGCAGGAAGCGCTGCGAGTTACGGGGGACTACATTCAGTTACTCAGAAATAAACCTATGACTCTTGTCAGCATTCCGGCCCTTGATGAACAACGTGCGAAGGCTAAGCCTAAGATTGCCAGCCAACCAGGTGGCAAGAACGGCAAGCAAGTGAAGTCGGCTAAGGAACAAGCTACTTCAGAGGGTGCCAAAGAAGGTGCCATCGCGGTTAAAGAATCGGGCGAGTCAGTCCCTAGTAAACCAAAGGGCGTGGTCACGAATGATGGTCGCTTGCCTGCAAAGCCCTAACTCGCCCTACCGTTGATCGAAGCTTCATAATGTATGATCGCCACGACCCACCAGGACCAAAGTCCGGTGGGTTTTTGGCAGTTGGTGGCATTTTAGGTCGAAATTTCGGTCAAAATGACATGATTAACCCACCGGAATAACTGCGCTATTTTGACGCTACTGCATGACGGTCATGATAAGACGCTAATTATATTACAAATATCAACAATTCATAGAATCCATAAAATACTTGACAGTTATCATGGTATTTTATAAAACCCGCC
>Ga0154020_10010148_pt1 | contig 10793 bp, 6 predicted proteins | sample Klosneuvirus_201_FD_109709 | JGI IMG/M metagenome (GOLD analysis project Ga0154020, IMG submission 109709) | Active sludge microbial communities from wastewater, Klosterneuburg, Austria - Klosneuvirus_20160825_MG | ecosystem: Engineered > WWTP > Aerobic digester > Activated sludge | place...
AGGCGTCCCCCGCGGGACGCGGGGTCACGCGCAGGAGCGCGCCGAGGGCCTCGCGGAGCTGCCGCGCGCTGGCCCGCTTGCTCGGCTCGTGGTGCGTGGCCCGCTCGAGCAGGGTCCACAGCTCGTCCGTCAGCTGCTCGGGCGTCCCCTCGAGGGAGGCGTCGGCCCAGTCGATCGTCTCCAGGACGGCGCGCGACATGGGGCGGTGGGCCCCGTCGCGCTCGTCCCGTTTGACCGCCACGATCGCCTCGAGCGAGCCCCCGGGGCGCTCGGGGAGGTGGTCGTAGGGCGCGCGACCGGTGAGCGTCTGGTAGAGGACCAGCCCGAAGGCGTAGGAGTCGATCCACGGCGTGTAGCGCGAGCGCTCCCGGCCGAGGGCCTCGTCCCACTGCCCGGGGAGGACCTCGGGCGGGGCGTAGATCGGCGTGAGCTGGGGAGGCGGCCCCTGGGGCCGGCCCGGGCCCGGATCGAGCTCGTGGTTGCGGCGGGCGCCGCCCAGGTCGATCAGGACGCCGCGCCAGGTGCCGCGCGCCAGCCGGTCGAGGTACGAGCCGCCGCCCGGGTCGGCCTCGAGCCCGTCGAGGGCCAGCATGAGGTTCGGCGGCTTCAGGTCGCAGTGCACCAGGCGGTGGGCGTGGAGGTGCTCGACGCCGCGCGCCAGCTCGTAGCACAGCTCGAGCGCCAGGGCGGGCGGGATCGCCGCGTGGCGGCCGCGGGTCTTCTCGTCGAGCTGGGCGCGGAGCTCCGGGGTCGAGAGGACCTCGAGGGGGTGGGGGTGGAGCCGCTCGATCACGAGCAGCCGGTGGCCCCGCGGATCGCGGACCGTCCCGAGGAGGCGCACCACGCAGGGGTGGGGCGGGAGGGAGGAGAGCAGCTCCACCTCGCGCTCGAGCCCCTCGTCGCGCACCCCGGCCACGTGCGGCCCCTTGACCACCACGGGCGAGCCGCCGTCGTCCACGGCCTCCCACACGACGCCGCCGCCGCCCTCGGCGAGGGGCCGCTGGAGCTCGAAGTAGGCCGAGCCGCCGTCGGGGGTCGCCGCCGCCAGGACCTGGCCCGGCTCGAGGCCGAGCGGTCGCGGGTTGGCCTTGCTCACCGACCGCCCGCGAGGGTCGCTCGCCAGGCTGCCTCGAGCTCGACGGGGGTCAGGCCGTGCGTCGCGCGCAGCGCGTCGGCCAGCGGCTCGTCCTTGCCGAGCCGCTCGAGGAGGTCGGCCAGGAGCGGGTTGCCCTGGGCGGCGAGGTGGCACACCAGGTCGTAGGCCCCGGCGTAGAGGACCCGGACCCGGGTCGCGTCTGCCTGGGCCGAGAAGCTCCGCTCCAGGTCGGCCAGCGTCGGGGTCCAGCCCGCCGCGGCCGCGCTCGCCAGGACCGCGCGCGCATCGGACCGGCTCCGCCCCTCGGCGAGCTGCGCGATCCCCTCGTGGAGCCACACCGGCACCCGCGCGCCGCCGATCGCGCGCACCAGCGCGTGGGCGTACTCGTGGACGAGGACCCGGCGGACCTCGGCGTCGCTGGCCTCGTTCAGCCCGGCCGCGGGCACGCGGATCCGGCCGTCGAAGAGCCCCGCGACCCAGCCGTGGGCGCCCGTCACGGCCTGGAAGGTCTTGCCGGGGTAGATCACCACGGCCACCTCGGTGTTCGGGTAGCGACCGAGGAGCGACCCCACGTCGCGGTACGCCTCCTCGAGGAGCGTGGCCACCCGCCGCCCGAGCGCGGCGTCGCTCGCCCCGTCCACGCGGATCGTGAAGTGCGCCGCGCCGAGGTCGACCGCCAGCCCCTCCTCGACCGGCGCCGCCCGGCGCAGCCGCTCGACCTGCTGGGCGGCCGCGGGGTGGGCCGGGGTCAGGGCCAGGACCCGCTCCCAGGCGGCGAGGGACCTCACCGTCTCCCCGAGCCGGTCGAGCGAGCGGGCGTTCAGCTCGTGGCCCACGGCCTGGTCGGGCCAGCGGCGCAGGAGCGGCTCGAGCACGACCACCGCCTCCCGGTCGCGCAGCGCCTCCTGGAGCGCCAGGGCCTCGCGGAGCCCCGCCTCGGGCTCGTCGGGGAGGAGGCCCACCGCCTCGTGGTAGTCCCGGACCGCGTCGACCAGCCGGTGGGCCGCCCGGTGCGCGTCGCCCGTCGTGAGCAGGCAGCGCCCCAGGTTCTCGCGGATCCGGGCGTCCTCGGGGGCCAGCCCCCGGGCCTCCCGGAGGAGCGGCAGGGCCCCCTCGGCGTCCCCCGCGTTGAAGCGGGCCACGGCGCGCTCGTTCGCCTCCCGCGCGCGGGCCGCCGGGTCCTGGGCCACGACCGGGAGCGCGAGGATGAGCAGGAGGGCCAAGCCCAGGCGGCGCATGGCTCCAGCCTACCCCGTGGCGTCCCGCGCGGGACGGCCGCGAGCGTCCCGGGACGAGGTCGTCCCGCGCGGGACGTCCCGCGCGGGACGCGATCAGGCCCGGGACGGTCCCGAGGTGGTCCCGCGCCGGACGACGAGGACCGGGCAGGGGGCGCCCCGGACGACCTCCTCGGCGACCGAGCCGAGGAGGAGGCGGGTCACGCCGGTGCGCCCCACGCTGCCGATCACGACCAGGTCGGCCCGGACGGCGTGGGCGTGGTCGATGATGATGTCGGCGGGTCGCCCCTCGATGACCGTCCCCGCCTCGCCGGCCCCCGCCAGGGCCTCGAGCCGGGCCTGGGCCTTGTCGAGCACCCCCTGCCACACGGTCGGGTCGGCCGGCCCGAGGAGCCCGTCCACCCCGCGGGGGTCGATCGCGTGCAGGAGCTCGAGCGTGGCCCCCACCCGGGCGGCGAGGGCCCGGGCGTAGGAGAGGGCCTCCTCGCTCGCGGGCGAGAGGTCGATCGGGACCAGGATCCGCGTCGGGAGGGCCACCCCGAGAGGTTACCCGAGCTTGAGGACGTAGGCCTTCTAGGCCTGCTCGATCTCGTCGATCGGCTTGTCGAAGATCTCCTCGAAGAGCTTGACCCCGTCCTCGCCGGTCTTGGCCCGCTCCCAGTACTCCACGAAGCGCTTCTTGCCGCCGCCGGCGCCGTTCAGGAAGAAGTAGATGAGGCTCCAGGCGTGGGCGTAGTGCAGGGCCCCGAACTGGGCCTGCTCCATGCGCACCAGCTCGCTCAGGCGGACGTAGCTCCCGGACGAGATGGCCCGCTTGACGTGGGCCAGCCGGTCGCGCGGGATCGCGCCGGTCGAGACCTTCTTGCCCTGGACGTCGGTGGCCTCGAAGAACACGGCCAGCCCCTCGATGAGCCAGATCTTCGCGCGCCACATGTTCCGGCCCATGACGAGCCCCTGGAACTGGTGCGTGCCCTCGTGGAACAGCGTGGACTGGGTCCCGTGACCGCCGCCGTCGGGCTTGTGGTAGGCCACGATCTTCGAGCCGTCGTAGAAGCCGCCCACGCCCGCGCCGTGGTTCGTGCGGCCCATGAACTCCTGCTGGTTCGCGTAGAGGTGGATCGGGAACGGCCGGGTGATCTCCGCGTCGAACTTGAAGATGACCTTGAACTCGTCGCACACGAGGTCCATGGTCTTGCCGAAGCGCTGGGCCTCCTCGCCCGGGCCGTTGCTGAAGACGTCGTAGTACTTCGTCGAGTAGGCGCCGGTCCAGCTCCCGGCCTTCTTGGCCTGGTCGAGCTGCGCCGCGCGATCCTCGGGGCTGAGCGGCTTGCCGCCCACCTGCCCGCCGAGCGGGGCGGCGCCGCCGGCGCCCCACGGGAAGCCCGCCCCGCGCGGGCCAGCCGGAGCGCGCTCGCCGCCCTGGCCGCCGCCGGCCGGGGCCTTCGCCCCGCCCGCGGCTCCCCCGCCTGACTTCGGGCGCGAGGCCGAGGCGGTCTCGGTGGCCGGCGCGGCGCTGCCGGCGCCGTCGTCGGTGACCCAGCGGCCGTCCTTCTGGACGAGCCCCTGCTCGAGCTTCTCGTACTCCTCGGCGGTGACCCACCGGTCGACCCACTTCTTGAAGCCCTTGGCCTCGAAGTACGCCCCCTCGGTGACCCACTTGCCCTCGAGGCGGCGGTAGCCGAGCTCGAAGCGGGCGTCCTCGTGGTCGGGCTCGATCGCCAGGACCTCGCCGAAGCAGTCGATCGCCTGCGGCCAGAGCTCCTGGTTCTGGCACCACTTCCCGAGGTCGAGCCAGCCGCGCAGGTCGCCGGCCTTGACCCGGCCCTTCTTCTGCTCGAGCTCGGAGAGGACGTCGGCCCCGCGCTCGACGCGCGCGATCTCGCCGTGGGGGACCGTGTAGGTCCCGCCCGGGGTCTCGATCGTGACCCCGTCGCGCCCCTCGCGGACGATCCGGCCGCGGAGCTTCCCGCCGTCGTTCTTCCACACCACGTCCTGCGCCCGCGCGGGCTGGACGACGGCCGCGCCCGCGACGAGGAGCGCGGACAGGAGGAGGAGCGGGATGCCGCGGCGAGCGCGCATGATGGCCTCCGGTGAACGGTCGGATCGTAGCGATGGTCCACATCTGGACCGTCAGGGGAGTGCAAACGCGACGTCCGGAAGCGGAAGGAGGCGCCGGGAAGGGGGCACGCCAAGACTCCGTGGCTTCAGCTACGGAGTCTAGGCGTGCCCCCGACGGCGCCTCCGGAAGCGACGACGCGCCGGACACTGGCGTGACCGGCGCGTCGCGAGCGTCGAGCGGGGCTCGACTACTCCGGGTTGTCCTCGTCGGCCGCGGCGGCCACGAGCGAGCCGCGGGCGACCGACGTGAACGGGTCGTCGGCGCGGCGGACCTGCTTGATCGTGATCGGGAACTGGATCCGGGTCAGCTCGTCGCGGACGACGTCGATGAACCCACCGATCTTGCTGGTGCCGCCGGCGAACACCATGTCCACCGGGTCGGGGAACTGGGGCATGTTCTCCGACGACTCGAAGCGCTTCTTGATCTCCTGGAGCGCGTAGCGGATCAGCTCGCGGTAGTAGAGGTCGATCGCCTGCTCCTCGCGCGTGCGCGGGTTCCTGAGGTCGACGCCCTTCTCCTTGATCGCGGTCGCGCGCGAGGCCTTGATCCCGAGGACCTTGGCCACGTTGCGGTCGATCCAGTCACCGCCACGCGTGGTGGCGAAGGACAGGGCCGGCAGCGTGCGGTAGGCGACGCAGATGTTGAACATGCCGCCGCCGCACGAGATCCCGATCCCGGTGAAGTCGTCCTCGTCGAGCTCGGCCAGCACGACGCAATGACCTTCGATGATGTCCTTCGGCTTGTAGCCGAGCTTGCGGAGCAGGTCGTTGAAGATGCCCTTGTGGTAGACGACGTTCATCTCGAAGTCGATCGGGTCGGCGGGCACCGAGTAGTAGACGACCTCGTTCTGGAGCTGCGGGGAGCCCAGGAGGCGGTCGATGAGCAGCTTCTCGATCGGGAGCGCGTCGGCCTCCTTCGGGCTGATCATGCCGTCCTGCATGGGACGCCGCGTCTCGCGGTTGTAGATGTTCGCCAGGTCGAACGCCGGGTCGCCGATGACGACCATGCGGTTGTTGAGGACGACGTACTGCACGTCCATCTTCGTGAGCATGTTGCGCGTGAAGTCGTTCTGCTCGATGTCGATGAAGGCGTTGCGCTGCGCCTTGATGATGACGTTGCCCTCGTAGTCCTGGACGGCGGACAGCAGGTTCGCCGTGCCGACGTCGAGGCCCTTGCCGGGGCGGAGCTTGGGGCCGGCGGCCGCGCGGTGCGTGGGGGCCGTCCCGAAGTCGATGCTCGGTCTCTCGCTCATGGGGTGGTGTGCTCTCTCTTCTTCTTTTGGACGACGGGCAGTCAGTCGTTCGGTTACTTGGGCCCGCCGCCGCGCATGTTCTTGAGCTTCGACAGCTTGTCCTTGACGCCGGCTGCCGACTGCTCCTTGACCGCGATCGTGTTGATGTTCGTCTCGAGCACGACGTCGTCCTTGCCCGACGCGAACAGGGCTGCCGCCGCCTCAGGCGACAGATCGAAGTTGTCTCGGCCGCCCTTGCCGAGCGTCCCGATGCTCCGGCGGAGCTGATCGGCGAGGCTCGACTGCATGGCCTTGAGCTGCTTGGCGACCTCACCGTTGTCGGCCTGGGCGACCGGACGGGCGGTGGCGAGCGTTCCGGCCAGGCCGGTGATGAGGGCGCGCATCTCCGCGCTCTGCTGCTCCATCTCGAAGCGCATGCGCTGGAGCTCGGCCCCGTCGACGGCGCCGAAGCCGCTCGCGGTGGCCTGCGGCGCGGCCGCGAGCTCCTCCTTGAGCGACTTGACCTCGTCCTCGAGGGCCGAGATCTGGCGGGCCTTCTTGGCCTCCGACTCCTCGAGCTGGTCGTTGTGCTTCTTGTAGCGCTGCGCGCGGGACTCGGTCTCCTGGACCTCCTGCTGCAGCTCGGCCAGGCGCTGCTTGGCGCGGGCCATGGTGTCCTCGTGCTCCTGGCGCGGGACCGCGCCCTCGAGCCCGGCCGCGCGCTGCTCGGCCGCGCGGAGCTGGTTCCGGAGGTCGGCGACCTGCCCCTCGAACTGGCGGGCGGTGCTCTGCTGCCCCTCGAGCCCCTTCTCGTACAGGGCCTGCTTGTCGCGGGCGAAGGCCTCGCGCTCGCGCTGGAGGGCCGCCTCGCGGACCTTGAACTGCTCGTTGACCTGCACGAGCTTGGCCTCGAGGTTCTTGTAGGCCTGCTCGGTGACGCGGGCCTTCTCCTCGACGCGCTGGCTCTCCTCCTGGACGCGCGTCGACTCCGTCTGGAGCTCGCGCATGGCCGCCATCTGCGCGTCGAGCTCGGCGCGGGCGTCGTTGATGATCTTCTGGCGCTCTTCCTCGCTCATGCCCGCGCCGCGCGGCTGCTTGGCGAGGACGTTCTGGACGGCCTTGAAGATCAGCTGGTTGATGTCGCCGGCGCGGAGGACCTTGACCTGCCGGAAGCCCTTCTTCTCCAGGTCGCGCAGGCTGACCTTGGAGGTGCTCTTCTCGATGACCTTGCGGACGTCGAGGACTTCCTTGCTCAGATCGGGATCCATCGAACCCGCCTCGTCGGCCGCGGCGAGCGCCACGGCACGGGTCGAGGCTAACCCTCACGGCGGTGGGAGTCAACGGCCCGTGGAACTGGCCTACTTGTTGCCGGGCGGCGGGACGAAGAGCTCGACGTGGGCGTCCGCCCGCTTCGTGGCGATCCAGTCGTTCTGGCGCCGCCTCCACTCGTCTTCCTTGATCGTCAGCTCGATCCGCTCCTGGACGTCGGCCAGCGGGATCCGCCCCTCCGCCTGCCGGTCGAGGAGGAGGACGAGGACGAGCCCTTGCGGGCCGGCGTCGATCACGCCGCTCGTCTCGCCCGGCTGGAGGTGCGCCACCCGGTCGGCGAGGGTCTCGGGCCGCAGCAGCTCCCGGAGCGGCACGTTCGAGGGGTAGACCTCCTCCTTGTCGTAGGTCTGGTCCTGCGACCACTGCCGCTGGGCGTCCTCGAAGGCCAGCTCGCCCTGCGCGATCCGGGCCCGCAGGTCGGCCATGAGGGTCGCCGCGTCGAAGCCGCCCCTCTGGACCAGCGCCCGCAGCGGCGCCGAGAGGCGCATGCCGTCGTCGGGGTCCTTGAAGACGACGATGCGCCGGAGCCGGGTCTCGCCTGCGCGGGCGAACTGCGCCTTGTGGGCCTCGTAGTAGCGGCGGATCTCGTCGGGCGTGGGGAAGATGTCGCGCGAGACGCTCGACATGAGGAGCTTGTGGCGCAGCGCCAGCTCGCGCTGCATGGCCACGAAGGCGTCCCACGGCACGCCCATGTCGCCCTCGATGAGCTGCCGCAGGCCGTTGATCCCGCGGTACTGCTCGGCGATGCGCTCGATCGTGGACTGGACCCGCGCCTCGTCCTGGGGGGTCAGGACGAGCTTCTGCTCCTTCGCGACCGTGAGGAGGATGCGGAGCTCGACGAGCCGGTCGAGCTGCGCGCGCCGGAGCGCGTCGCGGGCCTCGGACGGCCCGCGCGGGAGCTGGTGCCACTGGGGCTCGAGGCGGCACTGGAGCTCGAGCTCGTGGCGTGTGATCGGCTCGCCCTCGACGACCGCCACGATCCCGTCTGCCCACTGCTCCTCCTGCGCGCTCGCCCGGCAGGCGACCACGACGAGGGCCAGGAGGGCCCGGAAGAGGGACTCGACGAGGGCGGCCCGACGCACAGCGACACTCTAGACCACGGACCGACCTCGGGCCCAGGGGGTGATTGTCGCTTGCGACCTCGGCGGCGGCGCCGGGGTCCCGGCGCCGCCGAAGTCATCTCTCGACAAGCTCTCCCCACCGCGGAGGCCGCAAGCGAAGCCGATTCCACAGCCTCTCGACAATCCGAAGGGCGCGTCGACCCCGGCCTGTCGGGGGGAGAGACTACGACATCGGCTCCGGGCCCCGCGCCCGGGGCCGGCCTCGGCGGCGGTGTGGAGAGCAGATGCAGCAGAGCGACTTCGTCCATCTCCACGTGCACTCGGACTACAGCCTCCTCGACGGCGTGGCCCGCATCCCGAAGCTCGTCGCCCGCGCGGCCGAGTGCGGCCAGAAGGCGATCGCGCTCACCGACCACGGCACGGTCTCGGGGGTGGTCTCCTTCTACAAGGAGGCGCAGAAGGCCGGCGTGAAGCCGATCCTCGGCTGCGAGCTGTACCTCTCGCTCGGGGCCCACACGGCGCGCACGAGGGGCTACCACCACCTCACGGTCCTGGCGAAGGACGACCAGGGCTGGAAGAACCTCTCGAAGCTCACCTCGGTCGCGAACCTCGAGGGCTTCTACTACCGGCCGCGCGTCGACTGGGAGACGCTCGTGGCCCACAAGGCCGGGCTCGTGATCCTCTCGGGCTGCCTCAAGGGCCCGGTGGCCGAGCCGCTCGTCCAGGGGCGCGAGGCCGACGCCCGGGCCGCGGCCGCGAAGTTCAAGGAGGCCTTCGGCGAGGACTTCTACCTCGAGGTCCAGCCGAACACGCTCCCCGAGCAGCGGCTCGTCAACGAGGGCTGCACGCGCCTCGCGCGCGAGCTCGGGATCAAGCTCTCGGCGACGTGCGACCTGCACTACGTCGACCCGCAGGACGCGCCGGCCCAGGAGGTGCGCATCTGCATCGCCCAGGGCAACACGATCAGCGACCCGAGCCGCCTGCAGATGAAGGAGGACTTCTTCTTCCGCAGCAGCGAGCAGATGGCCTCCGCCTTCCGCGACCAGCCCGACGCGATCCTGAACACGCGCGAGATCGCCGAGAAGATCTCGGGCTACGACCTCCTGCCCGGCAAGAAGAGCAAGTACTTCCTCCCCACCTTCACGCCGCCCGACGGCTCGACGCCCGACGACTTCTTCGTCCGCGAGTGCGAGGCCGGCCTCCTCGAGCGCTACGGCGTGGACCCGGCCCCGGCCGTGCGCGAGCGGCTGGAGTACGAGAAGGGCGTCATCAAGCGCCTGAACTTCGTGAACTACTTCCTGATCGTCGCCGACTTCATCGAGTGGGCGAGGACGCACGAGTGCGCCGTCGGCCCCGGCCGCGGGTCGGCCGCCGGCTCGATCGTGGCCTACTGCCTGGGGATCACGGACATCGACCCCCTGAAGTACGACCTCCTCTTCGAGCGCTTCCTGAACCCGTCGCGCGTGACGATGCCCGACATCGACGTCGACTTCTGCGAGGCCAACCGCGAGCGCGTGATCGAGCACGTCCGCGAGAAGTACGGCCGCGACAACGTGTGCCAGATCGTGACCTTCGGGACGCTCAAGCCCAAGGCCGTGATCAAGGACGTGGGCCGCGTCCTCGAGCTGCCCTTCGCCGAGGTGGACCGGATCAGCAAGCTCATCCCCGAGGGGCCGAAGCTCAAGAGCCTGGAGCAGGCCTTCACCGAGTCGCCCGAGCTCTCCGCGCTCCGCGGCGACCCGCGCTACGGGAAGCTCTTCGAGATGTCGCTGGCCCTCGAGGGGATCAACCGCCACGCCGGCAAGCACGCCGCCGGCGTCGTGATCTCGGACACCCACCTCCTCGAGCGCATCCCGCTCATGCAGGTCAAGGGCGACAAGACCACGCAGTTCACCATGATGGAGGTCGAGGAGGTCGGCCTCCTCAAGATGGACTTCCTCGGCCTGCGCACGCTGACGCTCATCGAGGACTGCCTCGAGCTGCTGCGCCGCAAGGGGGTGCACGTCGACCTCGACAAGGTCCCGCTCGACGACGCGCCGACCTACGCCATGCTCGCCCGCGCCGAGACCCAGGGCGTGTTCCAGCTGGAATCGAGCGGTTTCAGGAAGCTCCTCAAGGAGGCCAAGCCCGACCGCTTCGAGGACATCATCGCGCTGATCGCCCTCTACCGCCCGGGCCCGCTCGGCTCGGGCATGGACCAGCTCTACTGCAACACGAAGCACGGCCGCGAGCCGCTGCGCTACCTGACCCCGCACCTCGAGCCGATCCTGGGCGCGACCTACGGCTGCATCCTGTACCAGGAGCAGGTCATGCAGATCGCCAACCAGATCGCGGGCCTCTCCATGGTGGACGCCGATGCGCTCCGCAAGGCCATGGGCAAGAAGCAGGCCGACGTGATGGACAAGTACAAGCCGAAGTTCATCGAGGGCTTCAAGAAGAAGGAGATCGACGTCGAGATCGCCACCAAGGTGTGGGATCAGATCGCCTTCTTCGCCGAGTACGGGTTCAACAAGTGCGTCGTTGGTTCGACGACCCTCGTCGACGCCGCCACCGGCGAACGCACGACCGTCCGCGACCTGTTCGAGGACCGGCGCGACTTCACCGTCCACGCCCTGGGCGACGACTGGCGCCTGCGCCCGCGCCGCGTCCTGGACGTCGTCAGCAACGGCCCGCGGCCGGTCTTCGCGCTGACGACGAACCTCGGCAAGCGGCTCGTCGCCAC
>Ga0154020_10010149_pt1 | contig 10793 bp, 7 predicted proteins | sample Klosneuvirus_201_FD_109709 | JGI IMG/M metagenome (GOLD analysis project Ga0154020, IMG submission 109709) | Active sludge microbial communities from wastewater, Klosterneuburg, Austria - Klosneuvirus_20160825_MG | ecosystem: Engineered > WWTP > Aerobic digester > Activated sludge | place...
AAGCTGGAGCGCCTGGGCCTCGACCGGGCGCGGCGCTGATCAGGCGTGGGTGTCGGTGGCGGGCGCTGGCGGCGGGCGTGACCCTTCGGCTGGGCCATATTGCTTCAGCTTGCGGTAGAGCGTGCTTCGATCGACGCCCAGCAGTTGCGAGGCGCGGGCGCGATTACCGCCGACCGACTTCAACACCGACAGGATGTAGCTTCGCTCGACATCGGCCAGCGGCAAGAGCTCGCACTCGCCCGGGGCCACCGCGGACCGCTCGGGCTGAAGTTCCGCCGGCAAGTCGGTGGCGCGGATGTGGTCGTTGCTGGCGTGCGCGATGGCCGACACGATGCAGTGCTCGAGCTCGCGCACGTTCCCGGGCCACGCATGCGAAAGCAGCGCGCGGGCCGCGCCGGGGGTGAGCCCCACGATGGGCCGAGTGGCGCTCGATGCGCGGTGGATGAAGTGCTGCGCCAAGAGCAGCACGTCGAGCCCACGTTCGCGCAGCGGCGGGACCCGAACCTGCAGCACGTTGAGGCGGAAGAACAGGTCCTCGCGGAACCGGCCCTCGATCACCTCGCGCTCCAGGTGCTTGCTGGTGGCGGCGATCAAGCGCGCGTCGAAGGGCACCTCGCGCGTGGAGCCGAGCGGACGGACCGAACGCTGCTGCAGCACACGAAGCAGCTTCGGCTGGAGCTCCAGCGGCAGCTCTCCGATTTCGTCCAAGAAGATGGTCCCGCCCGACGCTTGAACGAACAGGCCGGTGCGATCGCGCGTGGCGTCGGTGAAGGCCCCTTTCGCGTGCCCGAAGAACTCGCTCTCGAGCAGGTGGTGGGGGATGCACGAGCAATTGACAGTCACGAAAGGCCGGTCGCGCCGGGGACCGCGAGCGTGCAACGAGCGCGCCACCACCTCTTTCCCCGTGCCGCTCTCGCCCGTGACGAGCACCGTGACGTCGGAGCCCACCACGCGCTCGAGGCGCTTCTTCAGCTGCTGCATTGCCGGGCTCTCGCCGGTGAGGTCGGTGGGGCGGGCCGGCTCGGCGGCGAACCCTCGCAGGCGACTGAGCTCGCGCCCCAGGGCCCGGTCGTCGATCACGGCGGAGATGCGCTCGATGACGCTGTCCGGGTCGTCCCCGGTGGGCACGAAGTCGGTGGCCTGGGCCCTCAGGGCCGCGAGCGCCTCTGCCATGTTCCCGGACGACGACAGCACCACGACCGCCGCCGCGAGGCCGGCATCGCGGAGCGCGCGGCACGCGCCACCGCAGTCGCGCACCCCGGGGCCAATCACAGCCAGATCGTGGCTGCCTTCGGCCTCGCCCAGCCGCGTGACGCGCTGGACGTCGAAGCGCCGCCCGAGCGCCGCCAGCACCGCCGGTGCGACGCGACCCCCTTCGTCGAGCAATAGTAGCGTGGCGGCCATGGTGTGTACCCGGCACGTTGCGACCACTTTGGCCGCGACCCTCCTTCCTCGAAACATCACGCCATGGGATCTGGAAGTCAAGCGGGCGCGGAGAGAAATCTGGAGTGGCCCGAGCTTCAGTCGCTGCCGCCCAGGGTGGTGACGGTGAAGTCCCCCGGCGGCTGCGCGCGATCGATGCAGGCTGCGCAGAACACCACTGCGCCGCCGCGAGCTGGCCAGACCAGCGCGTGGGTTTCGCCGCAAGCAGCGCAGGCATCGAAGCCCATGGTCCCTGGGAGGGCGCCCGCATGTCTCAGATCACGGCGCGTTACCAGGCCCGCGAGCCGGCCGCCTTCGTCCAGGACCGGCAGGCAACCGACGCCTTGTGCGACCATCGTCGCCGCAGCGACCTCGACACTGGCGTCTGGCGACACGAAAACGAAGGGCGATTGCATGTGCTGCTCGACCAGCTCCCGCTCGCTCGCATCGGAGAGGTCGCACTGGCAAATCACTCCGATCAAGAGGTCGTCCAGGGTGACCATCAGGTGGTGCACGCCCCAGGTTTCGGCCATGTGCCGTGCCTCGGCGACGCTTCGATCCGGCCCCACGGCGACGGGCCAGGCGGTCATCACATCGCGCACGCACAGCATGTCGAGGGGTTTTGCAAGAGGCATGCCGCGGCGAAGCGTGGCGGAACCTCGGCGAGTCGTGGGTGGGGCGAGTGTCGCAAGGAGACACATGCCGCGCTTTCACTCGCCTCCGGGTCGAGCGTATGCTGGAGGGTGCGGCTGTGCGTAGCAGGGGCGCGCCGCAGGGGGAGGGGGACCATGGGGGAAACGAAGAGACGGCGGGAGCCGTCGCCGGCGCACGACGACAGCGACGCCATCGACGTCTTGGTTGCGAGCGGACGCCGCCAGAAGCTGCGGATGTTGGGACAGGCATTGGGCGCGCCGCGGTATCGCTGCGTGCTCGCGGTGTCGTCGAGTGAAGCGTTGCTGCGCGCTGCGGAACGGGACTTTGCCGTGGTCGTGATCGACGCGAGCGCGCCCGAGCTGGACGGTTTCGGGCTGGCGCGGGCCCTGCGCAAGCGCAAACGCAGCCGAAAAGTGCCGATCGTCTTCGTGATCGGGCACGAAGCGGACCCCGCCAGCGTCTACCGTGGGAACGTGGCCGCCCCCGTCGACCACGTCCATCGGCCGGTCGATCGGGACGTGATCCGGACGAAGGTGCTTACCGCCGCCGAGCTCTCGCGGCGCGATCGCCACATCGCGCGCCTGTCGGCTTCGCTGCGCGAGGCGGGCCGCAGAGCACGGGCAGGCAACGTGACCGAGGCGGCGGCCGTCGCGGACAAGCGCTATTCGAACCTCACCCAGGCCATTCCCGAGCTGGTGATCACCCTCGATGCCGCGGGTTCGCTCGAGTACTGCAACCGCCGCTGGCTCGAGTACACCGGGATGTCTGCCGAGCACTCGCGGGGCCGGGGCTGGGTCCTGGCGATCCACCCGGACGATCGGCGCCGCTGCGTGCGGGCGTGGGAGCGCTCGCTGGCATCCGGCGAGGTGCTCGAGATCGAGTGTCGGCTGCGCCGTGGGTTCGACGGCGCCATGCGCTGGCACACCTGCAGGGCGCTGCCCGAGCGCGACGACGACGGCACCATCATGGGCTGGCTTGGGACCTACTCGGACTCCGAAGAGTTGAAGCAAGCCATCCGTGCCCGGGACGAGTTTCTGTCGATTGCCTCCCACGAGCTTCGCACCCCGCTGACGGCGCTCAAGCTTCGGCTGGAGAGCCTGGCGCACACCGGCACGCCCGACGAACGTGCGTCTCGCAAGCTTCAAGGCGCGATTCGCCAGACCGAGCGCCTCGAGCGACTGATCGATCACCTGCTGGACGCCTCTCGGATCAGCGCGGGGCGGCTGGTGCTCGAGCGCGGGCCCGTGTCTCTGGGTGAGCTCTGCTCCGAGGTTCTGGAGCGGGTGCGCGAGCAGCCGGGAGCTGCAGCGCAGGTCTTCGAGCTCTCGGCCGACGGTGATCTGGTCGGTAGCTGGGACCGCATGCGGCTCGAGCAGGTGGTCGAGAACCTGGTGTCGAACGCCCTGAAGTACGGGGAGGGTCGGCCCATCGAGGTGGGGGTCCGCGGTGACGACGACGCGGTGGAGCTCACCGTCAGCGACCACGGGATCGGCATCGACCCGCCGGACCTCGGGCGCATCTTCGAGCAATTCGAGCGCGCGCGATCCAGTCACGGCCAGAGTGGCATTGGCATGGGACTGTACATCTCCCGCCAGATCGTCCAGGCGCACGGCGGGGAGATCGACGTCGCGAGCGCGCTGGGCCAAGGCTCGGTGTTTCGCGTCGTGCTCCCGCGCCGTTCTCGGCCGCTCACCCCTCTCCACTGAAACCTCGTTCGGAACTTCTCAGGGCCTCGGGTTGTCGGGGAGGGGTGCGCGCGCTGTCATGGCTGCTTGGCTTCGCCCTGGCCCTGGCGCCAGCGCGCGCCGCAGCCTCGAGCATCGCCCGGGAGCCGATTGTGCGGATCTTGCGCCAGGCGGCGCCGGCGGTTCGCGCCTGTGCGGCGCGCTTCGCGCTGTCCGACGGGCGCTACGCGGTTCGGCTGGAGATCTACGGCGGGCGCGTTCGCGAGGTTCGGGTGATCCAGTCGCCGGCGGCGCTGACCCCCGAGGCGGCAGTGTGCCTGTCCGGGGCATATCGCCGACTGCGCTTTCCCGAGATGGCCTCGATCGACGACGGCCGCCCCGAGCACTGGTCGATCGCGTTCCCGTTCATTCTCTCGCTCGAGCCGGGGATGCCGCCCGCACCCCGGGTTCGACCGCGGCCGGCGCGCGTGGGCGGCCCCGGCGGGCGCAGGAATTTCGGGCCGCTTCCGGGCTGACGCTCTGGCTGCGCGGTTCAGGCAGAAGTCCGCGGTTTCTTGGCGGCACGAACGCTGCAGTCGGCGAGAGACGATGTCCGTCGACCCCGCCGTGCTCGAAGGTCGCGCGCTCACCAAGGTCTACCGCATGGGCGACGTCGACGTGCACGCCCTGCGAGGCGTGGACCTGAACCTGCACGCCGGAGAGCTGGTCGTGCTGCTGGGAGCTTCGGGCAGTGGCAAGAGCACCCTGCTGAACATCCTGGGGGGGCTCGACGTTCCCTCCGGCGGCACCGTGGTCTACCGCGACCACGACCTGACCGCAGCGACCGAGCGCGAGCTCACTCGCTATCGTCGTGAGCACGTCGGCTTCGTGTTTCAGTTCTACAACCTGATCCCCAGCCTGACCGCTCGCGAGAACGTCGCGCTCGTCACCGAGATCGCCGACGACCCTCTCTCACCGGAAGACGCGCTCGGCCTGGTGGGGCTCGGCGAGCGGATGGACCACTTCCCGGCGCAGCTCTCGGGGGGTGAGCAGCAGCGGGTCGCCATCGCCCGCGCGGTGGCCAAGCGCCCCGATCTGCTGCTGTGCGACGAGCCCACGGGTGCCCTCGACTATCAGACCGGAATCGTCGTGCTCGAGGTCATCGAGGCCGTCAACCGCGAGCTGGGGACCACCACCGCGGTGATCACCCACAACGCGCCGGTGGCTGCCATGGCCGACCGCGTGATCACGCTGCACGACGGGCGGGTGATGGGCGAGGCGCGGAACGAGCGTCGCATGGCAGCCAAGGAGCTGAGATGGTGAGGCCCCTGGACCGCAAGCTCTTCCGTGACCTGTGGCGGCTCAAGGGTCAAATGGCGACCATCGCGCTGGTGGTCGCGGCGGGTATCGCCGCGTTCGTCACCTTGCGCGGCACGCACACGTCCATCCAGGACGCACGGTCGGCGTACTACGAAAGGCAGCGGTTCGCCGACGTGTTTGCGCGGCTCGAGCGCGCGCCCCGTTCACTCTTGTCTCGCGTCGAGCAGGTGCCGGGGGTCTCGCGGGCCGACGGCCGGGTGGTCGAGCCGGCCATGGTCCCGCTGCCCGAGGTGTCGGAGCCGCTTCGGGCGCAGGTGGTGTCGGTGGGCACGGAAGAGCTGCAGGTTCTGAACCAGCTTCACCTTCGGGACGGACGCTGGCTCGAGCCTGGCCGCAGCGACGAGGTCCTGCTGCTCGAGTCTTTCGCGGTGGCGCGGAAGATCAAGCCGGGGGACCGCCTGCCCGTGGTGCTGAACGGCAAGAAGCGCGACGTCCGCGTGGCGGGTGTGGTGATGAGCCCGGAATACGTCTTCGCCATCACCGCCGGCGACATCTCGCCCGATCCGGATCGCTTTGCGGTGATGTGGATGGCCGACGAAGCCATCGCGGCGACCTTCCAGATGGAGGGTGCGTTCAACGTTCTGTCGGTGCGTTTGCAGCCGGGGGCCAGCGAACGCGCGGTGATCGACGCGCTCGACCGCCTGCTCGAGCCCTTCGGGGGCACCGGCGCCTACGGCATCGGCTGGCAGCCGTCGAACCGGGCGATCGACGGTGAGCTGGCACAGCTTCGGAGCTTCTCGACCGTGCTGCCGGTGATCTTCCTGATGGTCGCCGCGCTCTTGGTCAACGTGGTGCTCTCGCGCCTGGTGCACCTGCAACGACCCGAGATCGCGACGCTGAAGGCGCTGGGGTACTCGGATTTCGAGGTGGGCTTCCACTTCTTCGAGCTGGTGCTGGTGATCTTGGTGCTCGGCGCCGGCGTCGGGGTGGGGGTGGGGGGCTACTTCGGCAACGTGATGGTCGACCTGTACGCGGTGTACTTCAAGTTCCCGAACCTGAGCTTCCGCTTCGACGGTGCCAGCGCCAGCGCCGCGGTGGTGATCAGCGTGGTGGCGGCGTTGCTCGGGGCGTTCAGCGGGGTGCAGAGCGTGGTCAGCCTGCCGCCCGCCGAGGCGATGCGCCCGCCGGCGCCGGCCCGCTATCGACGTTCGCTGGTGGACCTCTTGGGCCTGGCCCGCGTGGTCGGACCGTCGCTGCACATGATCGTGCGCGAGCTTCAGCGCCGACCGCTGCGAACCGTGTTCTCGGCCCTCGCCATCTCGGTGTCGATCGGGCTGATGGTGATCGGCGGGTGGTACTACGACGGCATCCGCGAGCTGGTCCACACCCAGTTCCACCAGGCGATGCGCGAGGACGTGGCGGTGGCGTTCATCGAGGCCCGGCCAGCGCGCGCCCTCTCGGATCTGGCGCATACCCCCGGCGTGCTCGCGGCCGAGGGGCTGCGCGCGGTGCCGGTGCGGTTCCGTTCCGGCCACGCTCACCGTGATGGTGCGATCTTCGGCTATCCCGAAGGCGGCGAGCTACGCCAGCTGCGCGACCGCTATGCTCGGCTGGCCCCCTTGCCACCCGACGGCGTGGTGCTCACCGACGTCTTGGCCGAGGTCCTGCGCGTGCGTCCCGGCGATCGAGTCGAGGTCGAGATCCACGAAGGGCAGCGCGGCACGAAGCAGCTGGTCGTCGCCGGCACGGTGGACGACGCCATGGGGCTTCAAGGCCACATGACGGCTGACGCGCTGGCGCGCTTCATGGGCGAGACACCGAAGGTCAACCTGGCCCTGTTGCGGATCGATCCGACCAGCTCGGAGACCATCGACGCGCGCTTGAAGGACCTGCCATACGTCGCCAGCGTCACCCGGCGCGCCGATCTGCTGGCGCGCTTCGAGAGCCAGAGCGCGAGCATGATCACCACCATGTCGGCCATCATCTTGCTGTTCGCCGCCACCATCACCGTGGGGGTGGTCTACAACAATGCCCGCGTGGCCCTCTCGATCCGCGCCCGGGACCTGGCCAGCCTGCGCGTGCTGGGCTTCACCCGGGGCGAGATCTCGGCGATTTTGTTGGGCGAGATGGGGCTGCAGGTGCTGCTTTCACTGCCGCTGGGGCTGGTGTTCGGGCGCTGGCTGGTGGTCGGGATCGCCTCCACCGTGGACCCCGAGCAGTGGCGAATGCCGGTGGTGATCACCGACCGCAGCTACGCCATCGCGCTGTCGGTGGCGCTGATCGCCGCCGTGCTGTCGGCGCTGCTGGTGCGGCGGCGACTGGACAAGCTGGATCTGATCGGAGTGCTCAAGACGCGAGAATGACCATGGACGACCGCAAGGAAACTAGACGACGCCGGGCGCTGTCACGCTGGATCAAGCGCGGGCTCTTGGCCGCGGTGGCCCTTGGGTTGCTCGCGCTGCTGGTCAAGGCAATGCTGCCCAAGCCCGTGCCCGTGGACCTGGCCGTGGCCGAGAAGGCCCCGCTGCGCGTCACGGTGGACGAAGACGGTACGACCCGGGTCAAAGACCGTTACGTGGTCTCGGCGCCGCTCACCGGAAGCCTGGCGCGCCTCGAGCTCGATCCCGGCGACAGCGTGAAGCAGGGGGACGTGGTGGCACGCATCGTTCCCCTGGCGCCGCCCTTGCTCGACGAGCGCAGCAAGCAGAGTGCCGAGGCGCGCGTTGCCGCCGCGCTGGCCGCCCAGCGGCAGGCCACCGCCCAGGTCGAGCGCGCAAAGGCCAACCAAGAGTTCGTGAAGAAGAACATCGACCGCGCGCGCTCGCTGGCCGACAAAGGGGTCGCAGCTCGCGAGAGCGTGGACCAGGCCGAGCTCGCCGAACGCACCGCCCACGCCGATCTCGAGTCGTCGCGGTTCGGGGCCAAGGTGGCGGACTACGAGGTCGAGGTGGCGCGGGCCACCCTCGGAAGGCTGGGGAAGAAGCTGAAACCCGGCAGCGAAGAGCAGTTCTTGGTCAAATCACCGGTGGCCGGGCGCGTGCTCAAGGTGCTTCACAAGAGCGAGGGCGTGGTTCAAGCCGGCACGCCGCTGGTCGAGGTCGGTGATCCGGCGGCGCTCGAGATCGTGGTCGACGTTCTGACCAGCGACGCCGTGGAGGTGCTGCCCGGCACCGAAGCGGTGCTCGGCGAGTGGGGCGGGGCGCCCCTGCCGGCCCGTGTGCGCATCATCGAGCCTTCGGCGTTCACTCGGCTTTCGGCGCTGGGCGTGGAAGAACAGCGGGTGAACTTGGTGCTCGACCCCATGGGGCCGGCCGAACCCTGGGCACGGCTCGGCGATGGCTACCGCGTCAAGGCCGAGATCGTGACCCGCGAGAAGGCGGATGCCCTGCAGGTTCCAGCGAGCGCGGTCTTCCGTCGAGACTCGGGCTGGGCGGTGTTCCGGGTCGAGGGCCAGGTGGTGCGGCTGAGCCCGGTTCAGCTCGGGCTCAGGACCCAGCGGCGCGTCGAGGTGGTGGTCGGGCTCGAGCCCGGCGCGCGGGTCGTGGTGCACCCGAGCGACCGCGTCTTCGACGGGGTGAAGGTGTCGGCTCGCTAGATGCTGTCGCGCCGCTTGAGCGCGATCAGGATCCAGATCAAGACCGCGAACATCATCGCGCACAAGACCGCCGGCGGCAGCCAGATCAGCTCGTAGTCCTTGAAGCCCCACGCGCCGTTGAAGTCCATGCTGGCGATCTGGGCCTCGGCGCAGCGGAACTTCCCCTGCGTCACGAAGTTGTCGACGCTGGTGGTGTCGGGGCGTTTCAGGTCCATGACCCACGCCGGGTCGCCGGCGATGGCCATGCGCTCTTGAGCCACCACGCCCTGGAAACCCCAGCGCGCCGGCACCAGGTACATCGGCCACTCGAGGAGCGAGTTGGTGGTCATGGGCACCATGATGCCGCCCAAGACCACCTGCGGGATGAGGGCGATGGGCGTGAGGGCCATGGCCGCCTCGCTGCTGGTCACGATGGTGCTGAGCAAGAGCCCGATCGCCACGCTGTTCATCGCGGTGATGATCAAGGTGCCGAGCTCGATCACGAACGAGATGGGGCCGCCGTGAAAGCCGAGCGCGAAGAACACGATGCCCAGGAGGACCGTGCACTGGATCACGCAAATGAACGTGAGCAGCAGGAACTTGCTGAATACGTAGTTGAACAGCTTCAGGTTCACCATGCGCTCGCGCATGTAGATCGCCCGCTCGCTGACGATTTCACGAGCGGCGTTGCTGGTGCCGAACCAGACCGCCGCGACCACCAAGAAGAAGGCCGCGCCCGAGTGGTCGGTGGTGACCTGCATGCCCGAGAGCAGATCGTTCGACCCGGTGCCCAGGCCGCCCGAACGCCGCCCCAGCTCTTGCAGCGCGCCCAGGCACCAATACGGGATGGCCTCTTTCTGCCCGCCGAAGACCAGCGCCAGCAAGATGCCGATGATCGGCGCCTGCGCCAGCATGATCACCGTGCCGCTGACGTCGCGCACCTTGGTCTTGAAGTAGCGCGAGAAGAGCAGGAAGAACTGGCCGCCGGTGCGCCCGCGGCCCCGGGGCACACCCTGCTGGTGGCTGCCGGCGCCCACCGCGCGCTGGCCGCTGAACATCTTCTGGAAGACCGGGTTCTGCGGGTTGAAGAACTCGGCGTTCCATTCCCGGGCGGCGGTCTGGCGCGCCACGATGCGCGGTGTGTAGGGGTTCTGCGCTCGCAGCGCGTCCCAGATGGGCCGTTCGCGCTGGTTCAGCATGTCGAACATGTCGCGCGGGTTGTCGACCGTGTTCGGCTTGCCCTGCCGCTCGAGGAAGCTGCCGAAGAAGCGGTAGCCGTCCTTGGTGGGGCCGTAATAGATCGGGATGCCGCCCTGCCCGAGCACCAGCGCCAGGTTGAACTTCTCGTACTCGTCCTTCGCCGGCTGGTGGATCGTGCAGATGATGGTCTTGCCGGTGGTGTGCGCCAGCTGCGCCAAGAGCTCGACCAGCGCGGTGGTGTCGTCGGCGGCCAGGCCCGAGGTGGGTTCGTCCAGGAACATGATGACCGGGTCGGTCACCAGCTCCATGGCAATGTTCACGCGCTTGCGCTGGCCGCCCGAGAGGATCTTCTTCTCGGGCTTGCCGATCTGCAGGTGCTGCACCGACTCGAGGCCCAGCTGGGCCAGCGTGGTCTGCACGCGCCGATCGATCTCGTCGTTGCTGTAGTCCGAGGGCAGACGGAACTTCGCGCTGTAGCGGACGGCCTCGTAGACCGTCAGCTCGGGGTGCACGATGTCGTCTTGCGGGACGTAGCCAATGCTGCCGCGCAGCGCGTCGTAAATGGCGTACAGGTCCTCGCCGTTGATCCGCACCTGGCCGCCGGTTGGCGGCAGGTACCCGTTCAGGGCCAAGAGCAGGGTGGTCTTGCCGGCACCTGAAGGCCCCATCAGCGCGATCAGATCGCCCGGCATCGCCTTGAAGCTGATGTGATCGAGCAGGGTCTTCATCTGACCGGGGTTGTCCCGATCGTTCACCTGCATCACCAGGTCCCAGGCCTCGATCTCGTAGAGCGGGCGCCCCGCCCACTTGGCCAGGTCTTCGACGACGAGGGCGACCTCTTCCGCCTCGACCTGGATGAGCAGCGGCATCGGGCCGATGAAGACCTTTTCGCCGTTCGCCACCGGCACCCGCTGCCCGGGGGGAATGCGCTGGCCGCGCACGTAGGTTCCGTTGCCGGC
>Ga0154020_10010150_pt1 | contig 10791 bp, 8 predicted proteins | sample Klosneuvirus_201_FD_109709 | JGI IMG/M metagenome (GOLD analysis project Ga0154020, IMG submission 109709) | Active sludge microbial communities from wastewater, Klosterneuburg, Austria - Klosneuvirus_20160825_MG | ecosystem: Engineered > WWTP > Aerobic digester > Activated sludge | place...
CAGTGGGGTGATTTAAAATCCCTTTTTCACCGCGAATACGCATCGCGTATTCAATTGGCTCCGGCTATTTTAAGTCCTGAGATTGAAAGTTTACACACCATTGCCATGGAAGCGGGAGCTGAGGCTGTTAAGATTTGCGGAGCAGGTGGTGGTGGTTGTGTGTTGATTTGGTGTCCTCCAGGAAAAAAAGAAAAAATAGCTGAGGCTTGTACTCAACATCACTTTCAAGTATTAAAGGCAAAGCCCTTTTCTGTTATGGCTGCTCAATAAAGACTGAGTTAAACGATTGAGCTTAATGGTTCTTGCTAAACTTCAGAGAATAGCCATGAAATCAACATCTAGGAGATACATTTTGTGCGACAATTAGTGGTCATTCCAACATACAATGAACGTGAAAATATAGAAGCGCTCGTGCCGGAAATTTTGCGGTTAGTTCCTCCTCATGTCGACATCCTGGTGGTTGATGATAGCTCTCCTGATGGAACAGCAGAGGTCGTCCAATCCATGAAAAACCAAGGTCATCGTGTGAATTTACTTTTGCGATCAAAGAAGGAAGGTTTAGGGCGTGCTTATATAGCAGGGTTTCGTTGGGGATTAGAAAATAAATACCAAACACTGGTAGAGATGGATGCTGATTTTTCTCACCGTCCACAGGATTTGGTTAAAATTTTGGAGGCAGCTCAACAAAAAGACTTTGTGGTCGGCTCACGTTATACCCCTGGTGGTGGAACGATTAATTGGGGACTCTTGCGTAAACTTATTTCTCGTGGTGGCTCGCTTTATTCTAGGATTATTTTAGGTCACCCTCTGCAAGATTGGACCGGTGGTTTCAATGCTTGGAATCGTCAAGTATTAGAAACCATGGGGCTAGATAATATTCAATCCAATGGTTATAGTTTTCAAATTGAATTGAAGTATCGAGCTTTGAGTTTGGGATTTAAAGGGCAAGAAGTTCCGATTCTATTTGAAGATCGTCGTGTAGGTCAGAGTAAAATGTCGTTAAAGATTGTGTTGGAAGCCTTTTATAGAGTTTGGCTCATACGCAAGGCCATAAACTCCAAAAATAAGTAAAGATAATTACTTTATTAACATCAAATACTACTTCCATCAGCTTTTTCTGAATGGATAATTTGATGAGGCCATGCTATTTTTTGGTTTTGATATCTACATATCTCCGATGCTTTTTAATTGCTTTCTTGCATTAATAAAAATAACTCATAATCACTCTTTTTATTTAATGCCAAGCTGCATTTTGACCATGATGTTTCTGGTTTAAATATAGTTTTCCAAAGAGCTTCAGTTGATTCAATATCATCATTACCATAAAGCTCAGGGTTGAAGCTGCTGAGGATCACGCCAAAAAAATCAGTTCGAGAATTTGAACTTTTTACGTAATAACTGGGCTCCACACTTTCTACATACCAAGAGGAAAATCTTGATAAAGGTATTAAATCCGCAAAGAGTACAGGTATTAACAATAGAGCATTTGTACCACACTCATAAATTATAGCCCCATTAAGTAAAAGTCGTTCACGATAAGATTTATTTTTATCCAAACTTTCCAAATATTTTAAATAATCTTCTCTTTCATGACTATTTTTCCAATGATACTTAGAAAGTACCTCAGCAAAAACCTTTCTAGCATTCACTTTTGCATTTTTAATGTTCTCTTGTTCCCCCTTTTCTTTCTCGGCAATAGCTTTTTCTTCCTCTGTAATTCTCGCTTTTTTACGTATTAATAACTCTTTAAAGGAGTCTACTTTTTCAGTTAAAGTCTGTCCGTTTAAAAAGCTTGTCGCATTAAATGTTATGCTAATTATAAATGTGATTTTTAAAATATTTTTCATTTCATTTCTCCGTCATTTCTATTTTGATTTGCAAAAAAAATGCCATTAAATCAGAGCTTGTTATAGTGTGAATAAAACCCAAAATACTGATTAGAATATAACAGTTGAATACAGAAAATTGACTCTGTTTCAAATTGAGACATCTTTTAGGGACTCCTCAACAAAGAATAAGTGATTGATAATTCAGGGTGCTTCAAGCCAATGAATCATTCGAGGTTGGAACTACAAAACTTATTTAATTCGGGAGTTACACTTTTCTAATAAAGGGGAGCGGAGGAGGGAATTTTGAAGTCATTTCAAACCCAACTCCCACAAGGCTGGCCCGATGCAAATTGTGACTGGAGCAAAGGAGTTTGCAGTTTTCAAGGCTGTTCTCTCCGCCTTAGCTAAAGGGAACTTCAAAGTAATCAATTTGCAGTTTATACCGACTCTGACAGTGAACCCCCTCTTTACTAACAAATTCACAACATCCATTTGAACGCTTAAATAGTGCTCGTTTAACAGATAATGGAACATATCTCTTCTGATTCGGCTCAGTTTTTCTTTGGTTTACTTTTCTTGAGGTTAGCCTAAAGCTCCTTGTTATGCGATCCTTGGTGAATGAGTTTTTATTCAAGCTTTGATCCAGCAAAAGCTCTATGACTGAGGCTAAATTTTGATCAGGAATTTTATGAGAAAGCAGGCTTTGAACTAATTTTAACTTTTCATATTGCTCTTGGGTTAAATTGAGTTCGACACTCACCGTGTTATTGGATTGAGGTGAGACTTTATCATTGAGCTTATGAGTCAAATCGAGTTCTGAGGCCAGGATACTCTTGGGTTCAAAGTTTTTCATTCTGGAAATAATTACAAAACTGGAATATGTGCATTTACACTACAAGCTTACTCAACTCCAGAGGAGCAAGAAAATATTTTTAAAAACCTCTAGACTTCACTAAAGCTATCAAGATACAAAGGCGGGCAAATGGCTTGACTTAACGATTAATCATTAAGTTCGGATATAAAATTATTTTGTAAGGAAAAAATTTATGAAGAATATACTTAAAGTTTTGTTTTTAGCGAATTTAATTTTTGGATCAGCTTTTTCTTTTGCTGATGAATCCTGCTTAAAAAAGAGTTTTCTGGGGAAGGCTTTTAATTTTGAAGCTGGTAATGGTACCCAAAGTGTTTTTTGTGATCCTGCCAAAGATACGGCAAGTGACTTTGCCCTTGAAGAGTGTTATCTCGCCGGAAATTCGAAATGCAAAGTTATAGCCACTCGTGTAGTAAGCTATTCGTCAGATGTTTGGACAACAAGATGTGAAATGGAGGCTGTTGTCGTACCTACTGATTCATCCAAATGTAATCCTAAAACTAAAATATTTCATATTTTAGGTAAATCTAGTGGCTATGGTCATTCTTGCGATGAGGCTAAAAATTTCTCAAGAGAAAATGCTCTCTTCGATTGTTATGCAAAGGGCTTATCTTGTAATCATAAAATAACCTATATTAAAGAGTCAAATGGGGATCATTGTACTGCTGGAACTGTAGTTCATGGATTATAATAATGCTATCGAAGAGGGTAGGACTTTTTAAAGTCGAATTCCTTTTACCATCTTAAGGAGTCATAAAAGTCAAAAGATAGACTAATCCTTCAAATGGAAAGCATTATAATAAAGAGTTTAAACTCTCTGCAGTGAAAATGTTTCTTGAAGAGTAACTAGAATCCACTGATGTTGCTACTCGCCTAGATGTTCCTGTGTATATGTTCAAGAGATGGGTAAAGACTCAAGTCAAAAGAACGACCTCTAAGGAGCAACAATTCATGAAGGTAATACTTAGTCTGGGTTTCGGTTAAGGGTAAAATAGAATGAAATTTGACAACGCAGGCTGCGCAAAAGCCTCGGTCCCGAGTCGGGGACCCCGGGGCTTTGCGAATTTGGTTTGATAAAAGTGAAAAACTTCAGCTCGCTCTAAGATAGGGAGTGATATTAACAGTATTTGTATCATCGTTGGCGGGTTTGTCTCCGCATCCTCTGACATAACCTCTAGCTTCGCGATCAAGAGCGTCTTTTAATTTGGATTTTGGTGTTAAATTTGATTTTAAGTTGAATTGAATTTCCACTAAAAAAGGGCCATCGACTTTTCCTTTGTTCTTTTTACACACAATTATTATACTACTGGAAGCGCCTGTGCCAAGCCCATCTTCTGCATCAATTTTTTTCTTGAAAACTTCGATATTAATTTTTTTATTTATATTATCCCGAATATAACTCATAAATGAGCTCTTGTTGAATTCTTCAACAAGCTTACCTGCAAGTGTGAAGTAGGCATCTGAAGTTAGCTCTTGGCATGTTCCGTGCTTATACCATTCATGGCGCTCAAGGTGGCTATTCGCCTTTATGGAGGGCATGACCTGACTTAAAGAAGTAAGGGTGTCAGGTTTCAGTGCCACTTCAGGGTAATCAGAAAAAGATTTTTGCTCCTTCACGTCACTGCAAAATCCAAAGTTTTGGCCACACTCTTTTTTATTAGGCCATAAACCATGTAAACTAAAATTATTTGAAGAATAAACGTCAGGAGTTGTAAAGCTCGGCTCTTTGCACTCCGTTTTGTCCGGTTTAGTGATGCAAAATCCAGGCTGCCAACTCATAGCCAAAACGAAGCTGTCAGCGCCACCTTTGAGGTGACAGGATTCTGGAGAGGTATTTTTGCCGCCTCGTCCATTTCCGCCAGTTGACCCACTAGTACTGCCAGGATTTCCGCTAGCTTGAGAGTCACTACTACCGGGGGGAGTCATTCCTCCGCTGGTATCAGTCCCATTGCCAGCATGTGGACCATTGGTTGATGATTTCTTTTCTTCAGAGGCTTGGTCTGTGGGGAGCAGGCAGTTTTCAAGAGTGATGTTCTCTTTATTTAGAAAATTATTGAGAGTATGAATGGGATCAATGGCTTTAATGCCACCTCCAGTTTCATAGTTCGCAATAAGTTTGTCAGGTATCTGTAGTTTCTGTTCTACGTTTCCTTTTACTTTAAAGAAAAAATTCTCTTTGGTATTATATCCAAATTTAGAAAAAGTCCTAAAAGGTTTAGCTGCAATGTCGTAGCAAGGATTGGCGACAAATATCCTATCCGATTCCGCCGTGTTTTCGGCTCTTAATCCAGAGTTCAGCCCCAGTGTTAAAATGGTCACTGTCAGCGATAGAACCAGTGGTAAAAATCGTTTCACTTTCAGCTTATTGCTGTAAATTTTCATAGTTTATATCTCCTCATCTTTTCAAAGACTATTATCAATAATTTTTTTTATTGATATTTGAAATTAGCAGCATGTCAAATTGAGGACACGCCTTAATACTTTCAACAGGGTAACGAAAAAAGGAAAGGGGATCAATTTAATAAATAATATTTATTTTAATTTGATTTGAGACCGATTCTAGCTTGTTGCGAGCTTTTCTTTGGCTTGCCTCCATAGTTTCTCTTTGGTGTCTAAATCCAGATTACTAAAGTCCGTATGACTTTGACGACACAGCTCAAGCATCATTGAATAGCGATTTTCAAATTTCAAGTTAGATTTGCGTAAACATGTTTCTGGTTCGAAGCCGAGGTGTCGCGCATATTGAGCGACAGTGAAAAGAAGATCGCCCAGCTCTTCCTCGATTTTATTGGGTGCAGTACTTTCAATGGCTTCGTCCACTTCAGCTAACTCTTCTAAAATTTTTTCTTTTACTTCGCTGACATGAGTCCAGTCAAAGCCCACTTTTTTTGTTTTTAAACCAATTTTATAGGAACGCTGAAGAGCAGGGAGTGCCGTAGGTATGTTAAAAGGATTGGCTGAAACAGATGATGCAGAACGAGTCTTTTCCTTGGACTTGATCACCTCCCATTGATTCAAGACATCGTCCTTGGTGATCGCAACCTCAGTACCAAAAACATGGGGGTGTCGTCGCACCATTTTGGAGTTGAGCTCCTCAATCACATCATCAATAGTGAAAGCCTGACGCTCCTGGGCGAGTTGTGCATGGAGGATCACTTGGAACATCACATCGCCAAGCTCCTCCTTGATGGCGGAGTCATTTTGGGTATCTATGGCTTCGACAAACTCAAATACCTCTTCTATGGCAAAAGGGGTTAGACTTTGGTGCGTTTGGTCTTTGTCCCAGGGACAGCCTTGAGGACCGCGCAGCGCAGCCACGATCTCTTTGAGAGATTGAAAGGACCTTAGATCAGTTGGTGCAGGAACCATTGGACTCTCCTTTAGATGGTTATCAATAATGAAATCGCGATGCCCTGTTGAGCTCATCGTAGACTATGTTATGATGCAAGAGTGATAAAACGTCAAAACTCCAATTACAATAATAATGAGCCACCACATATGCGGCATAAGTATGAGGACTACACTCATCCTATTGTCGACTGGGTTAATAAATTGGGCCTTGAGAAAAAGTGGTGGGGGCGCTTTCTACTTCGAATTGAGAATGAGATCCACCTCAGAAGACTCGTGGTTTTATTAATATTTTCATTTTTAATTTCATGGGTTGTGAGTTTTGAACTGCCGATGGTTATGAATTTTGAAGTAGGCGATGTGGCAAATACGACCATCAACTCACCTGTTTCCTTTCAGATGATTGATGAGGTGAGCACCGAGGAGCAGCGCAGGGAGGCGGGTGAGCGTGTACTTCCTGTTCTTGATTATGATTTGAATGTTTTCGAGCGAGTTTCGAGTCGGCTATTAAATTCCTTTCGTATTTTGAGGTCTGATTGGAGAGATAAATCCAGTTCTAAACTTTTACGTTTAGAGGCCATGAAACAAAAAATTGATCGTCACCTTAACATCTCGTGTCCGGAATATTTGGTATCTTGGCTCATGCAAAGAGGATTTAGTGCACAATTGGAGACCCAGATATTGGCGGTCCTCGATCAATGGTTTGCGGAAAAAATAATTTCAAAAGCGGATTATGAGCTGTTAGGTCATAATGCCACTGTGTCTTTGCGTTCATTACAACGACCGGATCGCGAAGTCATTATTGATAAAAATGATATGTTGGTGCTGGATGAGTATGATTCCCTGAAAATGAAAGATATTCGTGGGCTGGATCAACTCAGTGAAGAGGAACGGGATAATCTCCATTCTTTCGCTCATCTTTTATTGGTACCTAATATTTTTTATAACTCCGAAGACTCATTTATCCGAAAAAAGGCAGCTCAAATTTTAGTTCCCGACGTCATCATGAATATTAAAAGAAACCAGCCTGTCATTACGGAGGGCAATCGAATCACACCTAAGGACTTAGCTGTCATTCATCAAATCAAAGGTTTACAGAGAGAGAACAGTCCCGCCTTAAAATCGCTATTTATCAGTTTGATTTTAGTCACTTTAATGTTGGCGGCTAAGTCTTTTTTTCAGCATTACTCACGTCAGCGTTTTAAAGTTTCTGGAAAAGATTTTATTGTTATGGCATTAATTCTTTTGGGAGAGGTTTTGTTCACCAAAACTTTTCTCTTTGTGACAGAGGGTTCTATTCTTACGCGCTTTGGAAGTGTCCTGCCTACAGAGTTATTTTTGGCTTTAGCCCCACTGGCCTCGGGCCCAATGCTCGTAGCGCTTTTATTTACATCGGGTGAAGTGGTTTTTATATTTAGTATTTTTCTTGGTGTGATTATTGGAATGATGGCTGGACAAAGTTATTTTTGGGCTTTGAGCGTTTGGATTTCAGGTTTGGCGGCTGCTCGAGGCGTCCTCAGTTGTAAAACGCGTAATGATATTTATTTTGGAGGAATACGAGCCGGTATTGTCACAGCCTTTGTTTTAGGTTGTTGGCAGATTGTTCAAAACTACCAGTCCCCCAATGTGGTTAGAGACTTTATTTTTTTGGTGGGTGCGGGTTTTTCATCGGGAATATTATCTTCCATGTTAGCCATGATTTTTATTCCGATTTTAGAATCACTATTTAATTACACTACTGATGTTAAACTCCTTGAGTTAAGTAATTTGAATCACCCTCTTTTAAAAGAGATGTTGATTAAATGCCCGGGGACTTACCATCACTCCATGATGGTGGGATCGATGGTTGAAGCCGCAGCGGAAGAAATTGGCGCTAATCCATTGCTCGGTAAAGTGATGTGTTATTATCATGATATTGGAAAAATGAGTCATGCGAGTTATTTTATTGAGAATCAAAAACCAGGGAATAATCCTCATGATCATATTTCTCCTTATATGAGCAAAACACTACTGGTAGCTCATGTAAAGGATGGGGTTGAAATGGGTATGAGTTATAAATTAGGTCAGCCTATTATTGACGGGATCTTACAGCATCATGGGACCACCTTAATTAACTTTTTTTACAATAAAGCGCTGGATATGGTTCAAGAAGGAGAAACTGTCGCAGAAGGAGAGTTTCGCTATCCGGGGCCCAAGCCTCAATTTAGGGAAGTGGCTTTGTGTATGTTGGCTGACAGTATTGAGGCTGCCGCTCGTTCCTTGGATGAGCCCACTCCTGCTCGTTTACAAAATATTGTTCGCAATATTATTCAAAAGAAGTTTTTAGATGGTCAGCTGGATGAGTGCAACTTAACGCTGAAGGATCTCACCAAGGTTGAAAATGCTTTTGTGAAAATTTTATTAGGAATTTATCACCAACGTATTGATTATCCCAAAGAAAGCATTTCGCAAAATGCATTAGGTATTGGTGCTAAGGCTGTTAGAACCACCGAAAAAGTAAAATAATGGGCCCTTTATTCATTAATCATGGACTCATAGTATGGAAAATATAAGTTAATAGTATGAAAAATATAAGTTTAATCATTTTAACAACATTAATAATCTTTTTAGATGGTTTAGCCAATGCCATCAATTCTTCGTCAGGGAGTAAAGCGGCAATGTCAGAAGATAAAAATATAAAATATTCCAAACCTGCACAAGCAGATTTAAAAAAGAAGCTCACAGCGGAACAATATGCTTGTACTCAAGAAGAGGGTACAGAAAAGCCATTTCATAATAAATACTGGGATAATAAATTGGACGGGATTTATGTGGATGTAGTGAGTGGTCAACCCCTTTTTAGTTCCCTTGAAAAGTATGATTCCGGCTCTGGATGGCCAAGTTTTACTAAGCCTCTCAATATAAGAAATTTACAGCTTAAAAAGGATTTTAAGCTCGGCACTGAACGCACTGAAGTCCGTTCTAGTATGGCTGATTCCCACCTCGGTCATGTCTTTGATGATGGGCCAGCGGATAAAGGGGGCTTACGTTACTGTATTAATTCGGCGTCCTTGAATTTTATTCCCCTGGATAAACTCAAAGAAAATAATTTAGGTTCTCTCCTGTATTTATTTGCAGAAAAAAAAGGATGGGAAAGTGCCACTCTTGCCGGAGGTTGTTTTTGGGGAGTTGAAGATATCCTTCGCGCCCAACCAGGAGTGATTGAAACCATGGTTGGTTATACAGGGGGGAAGGGTGAGAGTCCTACCTACTCACTGGTTAAGACGGGAACGACTGGCCATGCGGAATCCGTGCGTGTGTTGTTTGATCCTAAAAAAATAAAATATGAAGACTTGCTGTTGCTTTTTTTTAAACTGCACGACCCCACCACTCCCAATCAGCAGGGGAATGATATTGGAACACAATATCGGTCTGCCATTTTTTATGAGTCACCAACTCAAAAGGAAATTGCTGAAAAAGTGAAAGCGAGGGTCAATAAATCGGGTGTTTGGAAAAAACCCGTTGTGACTGAAATAATTCCCGCGACCACATTTTGGAGTGCAGAAGATTATCATCAAAAATATTTAATTAAAAATCCTGGTGGTTATACCTGTCACTTTATTCGAGATTTGAAATTTTAAACGTACCAAAGAAAACTTAATCCGATGTAACAATGCCATTTTCAATGGCTTAGTTTTTCGCTTGAGTGGAGTTCTTGTAATTCCGTTTGTGAGTGATTCAATACTGATCAACGTCGCTGTGTAATTAACACCGGCCAAAGTCGCTGAGTCGTTACTAGTGATTCAAAATCGAACGTATACATAAAGTTTGATCGACTAAATCTTTTTCTTTTAATAGAGCCATGACTCATTCTGATAATATGATCTTTGGATTATTCTCGCTTAAAAATTTTCTTAATTTATTCCTCACAGTTAGGAAAGCTTTTGGGTTGAATCCCTCATTGAGACGGAGCGAAAGAAGGTTATTTATATATTGGCTTGAAGATTGCACAAGCTAGGAAAGGTGAATCTATTTTTTGATTAAATCAAAATTTAAAAAAGGAGTTTAAGATGAGTACGAATAAGAGAACAAATCTACTAAACTTAGTGTCTTCATCGGCATTAATTTTATGTACCCTTATGGGATGTAACAATAAAATGAAATCTGATTTTTCAAAGTCCGATGAAAATATCTCTGCAGGGAGTTTAAACTATTCCTCAAAAGCTCCCTTGAGTGCCGATAAAGCCAAGCTCCTCAAAGGAATAAAATATAAGGATGAGACTGTAGACACAAACCCTACTACAGCGGATACAAGCTCCGGAAGCACCTCAACTGAAACAAACAACAGTGCAAACACAACATCCACTCCGAGCACAGGTAGTGTTCTTCCTGTGACAAGTGCCAACACTCCCGCCTCTACAATTACGAGTGTAGCGAATACAACTCCGGTGGCCAACGCCTCTAGTCTTGCGAGCAGCACCTCTGATACAAGCACAACAAGTAAATATGATTTAAATTTTATGCAAAATTTTTCTATGGTCGATGAAGTGATAAAAATGAGTCACGGAGACTTTTCAAATCCAACCTTACTCTTTTTATTACTACAACACGAAAACTTTTCTGAGGCTGAGTTTCAAAAGTGTCTCACCACTTCCGGGAGACCCTCTGATAGTTGCTACGCTACGCTGGGCGAGGCCAACTTAGGTTATGGTTTGTGTATGTCGAATAGAAATAAATCTCGAGAAAGTTGTATCCCAGCTCTGG
>Ga0154020_10010151_pt1 | contig 10791 bp, 8 predicted proteins | sample Klosneuvirus_201_FD_109709 | JGI IMG/M metagenome (GOLD analysis project Ga0154020, IMG submission 109709) | Active sludge microbial communities from wastewater, Klosterneuburg, Austria - Klosneuvirus_20160825_MG | ecosystem: Engineered > WWTP > Aerobic digester > Activated sludge | place...
CGACCAGGCCGGCGGCGGCGACAAAGGCCTGCTTTCGTAAAAACAGAAACGGATCTCCAAACTGCTGAGCTCCCTTCATGGAGGACGAGGTGTAGATTGCGAGTAACCCAATGCCCGTCAAAAAACAGACCGCGTAAAGCAGCGGTTGCGAAAAGGATCCAGCCTTCTTTGTTTTTTGGATTTTGATACTTTCGCTCATTGATTCAGTATAGCTGGTATTGGCGACCGAATTCGCAGAGGGGTATTACGAATCTAAAAATTTTCGGCAGGACTCTTTAAAAAATTCTCCGCGATGCTCGTAGTTATTGAATTCATCAAAGCTTGCGCAACCCGGCGAAAAAAGCAACGTCATCGGCTGTTTTTGTACCTTTGGCAACTCACTTTTGAGCGCTTCAGCCAGTGAGAGGTATTTCGTTGTAGGTACCGATGCTGACAAAGCAGCCCCGATCTCGTTGCCGGAGGCTCCGAACGTGACGAGGCGGGCGACACCGGACAGCGACTTTAAAAGGGGAGAGTAAGGCTCGCCCTTTCCCTGGCCACCCATCATCAGTACCAAAGGACCTGGTTGGCTTTCGATTGCAACCATCGTTGACTCGACATTGGTGGATTTGCTGTCGTTAATGATTGGTTTGTTGCCGATGGTTCCAATCAACTCACATCTATGAGGCAGTCCACGGAAGTCCTTTAAAAGGCTGCACAGGTCGCCAACGGGCTTGCCGCTTACCTTCGCGACAGCAAATAAAGCAAACGTCGCATTGAGGAGGTTGTGCTTCTCGGAAATTCCAGCAGAAGACAAGTCGACTCCGAGCTTGTCCGCGATAAGAAGCGTTCCGGGCGGCTCCGGCATATGAAAGTTGCGGGCGAGGGTCAGGACATCATGTGTGACAATCGACAAACTATTTTCACTGGAAGCTGCAAATAGCTTCCATTTGGCTGCAAAATAGGCTTCGAGAGAACCGTGCCGCGCCATGTGATCGTGAGAGAAACTGGTGAAAATCGACACAGCAGGTCGCAGAGCTGTGCTTTGTTCGAGCTGATACGATGAGAGCTCTAGCGCGACGATACCTGGTAAGGTCCGTTTGGCTCTGATAGCTGAAGGGGGGTCACCTAAATTTCCCCCCATAGAGAAATCAAGACCCAATTTTGTAAGCAAATGCCCGATCATTACGGTAGTCGTCGACTTGCCGTTGGTTCCGGTAATACCGATTAATTGGCCGGCATAGTCGTGCATGGCCAGATCAATCTCAGAAATTATGCTTACCGAACTCCTTTTGGCTTCTTGTAGAAGCAAATGCGATTCGGGGACACCGGGAGACACAACAACCGCATCGACTTCCTTTAGATGCTCGACCGTGTGACCCCCGTCACAGATTTCTACGCCAGCCGCAAGGAAAGCTTCGCGCATGGGAGTCTTTAGGAGTTTGGCCTCGGACAAGCGCACGGCTTGAGATTCTGTTCTCAACAGCTGCGCTGCTCCCAACCCTGACACACCTCCACCAATAATCAACCATTGTCGTGGAGCAGAGAGACTTTCCATCGCGACTTTTCTATCGTCGAAGGAGTGAGAGGCCGTCCCAATGATTTGATAATCCTCGTGGCCTTTTCCGGCGACAAGCACCAGGTCACCAGCCCGGCTTGAAGCGATTGCTTGAAAAATCGCGGCACGTCTATCCGCAATGACCTGGAAGGTTTCATCTTTTCTTCCACCCTCCGACTCAACACCCGCAACAACGTCTCGCAAAATCTGGTCAATGGACTCAGTTCGGGGGTTGTCGCTGGTGATAAAAGAAAAATCGGCCAACCGAGCGGCTAAAGCTCCCATTTGAGGGCGCTTTCCGCGATCTCTGTCGCCTCCGCACCCAAAAACAACGACCAGCTTGCCCCTGGTGAGTGGCCGAACCGCTGTCAGCGCTTTTTCAAGGGCGTCGGGAGTATGAGCATAGTCAACCAATACCGCGGGCAAAATGACGGAAGAGCTCCGCCCCTTATTCAATTGCACTCGCTCCAGCCGACCGGGGACTGGTGGAAGATCAGACCAAAGGTCAGGCGCGAGGCTGTGCCCAAGCGCCTCTTCGGTGAGCAGGAGCGCAGCGCAAAAATTCTCTACAAAAAAATCACCAGCATAGGGGATTTTGCCGGTGGCCATGTATTTTCCATCGTCAAGGATTTGAAGTGATGTCCCGTTTGGGTCCGTTGACACAATGGTGCAGGTGCGCTGGCGGAAACCAGCCGGAATCGATTCAAGTTCGCCAACGGTCGCAGACTGCTCATAACACCACTTGTCGCGCTGTTTGAGAAAATCAAATTTTCCCGCAAGCGGAACTTTTTTAGACAAAACCACGCGCGCAGAATCTGATAGATGGTTTTGAAACAACGCCAATTTGGCTGCAAAATAGTCATCCATGGTTTGATGCAAATCAAGATGGTCTCTTGAAAAACTCGTGAACGCAGCGCCACTAAAAACAATGGGCGCAAGTTTGCCGTGCAAAAGAGACTGCGAAGCCGCTTCCATAACAACAACGCCAATGCCATTGTCCCGCGCTTCGGCCAACAAAGCGTAGAGCAGATCAGGGTCTGGTGTTGTGTGGTTGGTTTTGCGGAACGAATCCCCGATCCAGGCACCTAGGGTACCAATCAACAAACTCCGCGTCCCACTTGCTTTGAGTAAAGCGTGGACCATCCAGGCAGTGGATGTTTTGCCGTTCGTTCCCGTGACCGCCAGCATTTTTAAATGATTCTGTGGATTGTCATGAGCTTCAGCAGCGAGATAGGCCCAGGCGAACCGCCCGTTTTTTACAACGGCAAACGGAGTTTTAGTGTCTGGCGGGATTTCGGCGGTGTCTTCGACGACTAGTAGAGCAGCGCCATTTTTAATGGCAGATCCGATGTGCTTATGACCGTCATTCGTCACCCCGCGGTACGCGAGAAAAATACTGCCGGAGGAAACATGCCGCGAGTCCGTATAAACAACACCTGGGGTGTCCGGCAGAGTGACGCTCGATTGAAGCCTGATTAGCTGTCCGGAGCGCTGCAGGGCCTCAATTGCTCGTGAAAGTTTGATGCGCGTTTCCATGCGGCATCCTACCAAGCGTGAAATGTCCCGTCGATTGAAAGCTTGGGCAGCAACTATGGGCGAGAGTTAAAAACGGACAGCATCAATTGATGGCGCTTTCGGTGTCAAGGCAACCGGCGCTTTTTGAGAAGTACGTTTAGGTGGTTCTGGCTGAATATCTGGCGCTACATTAAGGTAGCGGAGGCTCTGGTCAACAATTTTCGAAAAAACCGGAGCAGCCCAGAGTCCGCCATAAGCGGGGCGGGCGTCAGGTTCATCAATGACAACATACACGACAAGGTACGGGTCATTTACCGGAGCAAAGCCAATGAAGCTTGCTAGTCTTTTGTCGGGACTATAACGGCGAGTAATAGGGTCCACTTTTTGCGATGTTCCGGTTTTTCCGGCAACAGAATATCTTGGTGTTGCCGCCTTGTGTCCGGTTCCTTCTTTGTTTACGACAACCTCGGCAAGCATCTTTCTCATTCGTTGCGCAGTTTCGGGTGTGAGTGTACGGCGGACCGTCTCCGGTGAGTACGTCGAGAGAACTACGCCATCGGACGATTCGATGCGGTCCACAACCATAGGGCGCATGAGATTGCCGCCGTTGGCAATGGCGCTATAGGCTTGGATCATCTCAAGTCCAGAGACGACCAAGCCCTGACCAAATGCAATGTTTGCGAATTGAATTTGCGGCCACCTGGAATGGTGTGCCATTCGACCGGAAATGGCACCAGGAATGCTTGAAAGCAATTGCTGGCCACCACCAAATCCAAACCTGGTAAGCGCTTCGTAGAGACCGTCTTTTCCGAGCCGGGTTGCAATCTTGTACGTGCAGATATTTGATGACTTTACAAGAGTGCCCGTGGTGGTGAGAAACCCAGCGGGATGGTCGTCGCGAAAGGTTCTTCCGCCGGCCTTGTAGGAGCCGTTTTCGCAGAAATGCACGTCATCGGGGTACGTTTTTTTGGACTCAAGTGCAGCTGCCACAACGAAAGTCTTCATTGTTGAGCCTGGTTCAAATGTATCGACGAAGCCGTTGTTTTTTGTACGGTCAAGGCGGAGGTTCCGCCCTTCGTTGGGATCGAATTGAGGGTAATTGGCCACGGCCAGAACTCTACCCGTATGTGGATCTGAAACAATTGCAAAACCGCTTTTGGCCCGCGCCGCCAGTGCGCCCTGTAAAAGGGCTTCCTCTGCAATTTCTTGTATGGCGCGATCGATGGTCAAATATAAGCTGTTGCCCGGCTTGTCGGGTGATGTACCGACGGTGTCGGTAAAAATTTTGTGACCTTTTCCGTCACGCGAAGTCTGGAGCTTTTGCGACTGGCCGCGCAAGTCTTTTTCATAGCTCAATTCAACACCCAGCAGTCCACGACTATCGATTCCGACATAACCCAGAAGATGGGCTGCCGCTTTGCCTACCGGATAAAATCTCGCGGGCTCCGTGACCTCATGAAGTCCTTTTAGGTTTAACTCCGCAATTCGATCGGCGGCCCGATGGTGGACCTGCCGGTCCAGCCACGCAAAATAAGTTTTGCGATCTGAAATGAGCTGAATATCGCGCGGGTTTTTCTGCAGAGCACGGGAAATCTCCTCGACCTCGTCATGGTTTGGATTAAACACCCGCGGATTTATCGCAAGTGAAGGTCGGCGGATACTAATGGCAAGGGGCTCACCTTTCCTGTCGTATATGGTCCCGCGATATGGAGCAAGATCGAGGTGTAGCTGATACTGTCTGTCTGCGATGTCTGTCAGACTGGATGAAGAAGAGGCGAAAAGGTGTACGACGACGGCTCGGACACAAAGGGTCAGGAATACTATCGTCATGATGCCGAGAACTAAGTTGGACCGCCCGGCGCTGAAACTGCCCGGCTGCGTTCTTTCAGGCCTGGAGTTGGGCTTAGCGTGGAATTTTTGAAAGGCGGATTTCACTGTGCGGCTAATGTCCCGGATTGATGCAGAGACGAATCGCTGCCATCAGCCATGAGCGACAGCGCCTGTTTTGTTGTCAGGCGCGCCAGCTCCATTTTCAACTCACTGCGCTCTTCAAGCAACCGACCTTCTTTTGTCTTAAGGCGCCCGATTTCGTATCCAACCATGGTGGTCTGAACGCGAAGGTGCACACGAGCAAAAGCAGAGACAAAAAAGAAGATGAATGCGATTTTCGCAGCCTTGCCGGTCATCGATAGCCAGAATGAACTCATGGGAGGGGTCCTTAAATAACCTGGGTTTATTATCTTTTTTCAAGAACGCGCAGTTTTGCACTTCGCGCCCGCGGGTTCTTCCTTTGATCTTCTTCGCTTGCAACTACGGGGAACGGCTTAACAATTGTCGCTTTGAGCGGGAACCGGCGATTCAGCTCTTCGTCCGTTAATGGCAGGTTTCGTGAAATCGCTCCAGACGCTTTGGCCGCTAATTCAGTAAACCTCTTTTTTACAATGCGGTCTTCCAGCGAGTGAAACGAGATGACTGCCAATCTTCCGCTCGGAAGCAGTGCTTCAAAAGCGCCGTCCAACAAGTTTCTCAACTCCTCCAGCTCACCGTTCACTGCGATGCGAAGTGCCTGAAATGCCTTCGTCGCAATGTGTTTTTTGCTGGGCCCCGGGTAGAACAGGTTTTTTTCAACGAAGTTCGCAAATTGCAATGTTGTTCTGAAGGGTGCCTCTGGCCTGGCTTTCACCACAAGCTGCGCCAGAATTCTTGCCTTCGGCTCCTCTCCATAGTCTCGAAAAATCCTTTCAAGTTCGTCGACGCTCAGATCCTGCAAGAGATCAGCCGCCGACACTCCCTTCGAAGGGTCCATCCGCATATCCAGCGGACCCTCGCGGAGGAACGAAAAGCCTCTGTCCGCATGGTCAAGTTGAGGGCTTGAAACTCCAATGTCTGCGCATATGCCGGCCACCTTTCCGATAAGACCCTTGGCAGCGAGGACTGTGTGAACTGCAGAGAACTCTGTTTTGATGATCTCGAGATTTCCCGTTGATACATAGTGCGAAAGCCTCCTGGTCGTAGCAGCAACAGCCTGTTCATCTCTGTCAAAACCAATGACCGTTCCTTCTGGCCCTACAGCACGCAGAATTCGTTCAGTGTGTCCTCCTCCTCCAATCGTGCAGTCCACCGCGATGTCGCCGGACTTCAGGTTTAACATATCGACTGTTTCGTTTAACAAAACAGTTTCGTGTTCAAAATGGCTTTCACTCACAGTTGTATGCCACGCTCTGCGAGCGCCGCTGTTATCGTCGAAAACTGATCGCTTGCAAGGTTAAACATGTCGTTCCAGCGCTCCGCTGACCAAATTTCAAACTTTGTAAGTTGGCCGATAATGACGCAGGCATGTTCAATACGCGCATCGCGCCGGAGATCAGCGGGGATCAAAATTCTGCCAGAGCGGTCGATGTTACATTCCTGGGCGCAGCCGATAAAAATTCTTTTGAACGCAGCGACTTTTGGATCAAATTGTGGCAGCGCCGCGACACGGCGCTCAAGTTGCTCCCATTCGGTTAGTGAATAAGCTGCAAGGCAGTGCTCAGAATTTGTGATGACGATCGTGGACGTATCGGCGTCGCCGAGAAGAAGGTCACGAAATCGAGACGGGATCGCAATGCGCCCTTTGTCGTCGATGTTGTGTTCAAACCTTCCGCGAAACATGTGTGACCGTCCCTTAGAGCCTGTTTGCGTACATAGAAACACTTACAGCCCGTTTATCGGGTGCGATGACCACCGAGCCACACCGGATCGGATGCCGGCGCCAACTTCTCCCACAATTTCCCACTGGATACTTTAAGAATAGCGAACTGGCATCTCAAGTGCAAGCCAGGCAAGAATTTCCGCTCGGGGAGGGGTGAGAAATCACAAGGCCGACAATAAGTTTTTTGCGATCTTCATCCGATCTTAAAAGGTTGGGATCCAACCGCCGAGGGTATTGGCTCGGACCGAAGGGGCGCGGCGCTCGGCAGTTGCTAAAGAGAGCGCGACGGCAGCAGAAAATGGGATAACCATCAGGTAGCTGGGCCAACCTGTGAGGAAGGCCAGCGCGAACAATGTTGGAAGGCATAGCAACGGCAGTGTCATGTGTCGGGTGAAGCCTGCAGCAACGCTGAGCCAGCCGACGCACATGAGGACCAGTCCAGCCAGGGCAACCGCTGGAGAAATGCCGACTCCGAGAGTTAATTTCATCCATTTTGCGAACGCATAAATTTTTAAGATTGTCACAATGATTACCACCATCGAGCCCACACTAAGCGTCATGGAAATGATCTCCCGCAACTTAATCGCTGCCGGGTCAAGTCCTCCAGAAGCAATCCAGGGCATGCGGTCATTCAATACGGCGATGATCATTGCCGATCCAATCATAAGTAACATACTCAGTGACGCCCCTTCGGCCTCGCCAAACAGTAACCTTTGCGTACAGTAAAGAACGGTCGCTAACGCCAAGACGTTTCCCACGCGGGTCAGAAACATCGGTCCGACGAGAAAAAGGACGACAATTTCCGGAATGGAAAGAAATCCGCTGAGGTTGAGGATGTTACCGCCGAAGTTACCGCCAACAATGAGGTTTGATCCCAGAATTGTCAGATAAATAATGGAAGCCAGCACCGGGAGCCATCGCGACCAGATGGAAACCCCAATGTAAAAAATTTTTTTCAGCGCCAAGGTCATTGACGTGACCATAGATATCACGGCGATAGCCAGGAACACTAAGAGTACAGCTACAATCATAGAATTCATCGGCAGTTACCTCGTCCAGTTCAGCTATGGTCCTTTTAGCAATCGATGTTCCGCGGGGCCAATAACGACAACACCCTAATATTATTTATGTAATTGCCGCCCAGACAGATGAGAGGTTGTATATCGCCTGTACAGCCGTACACCCTTAACACACCGGCAAACCCCTTCAAGACCATAGGTTTTTTACCTGTACAACAGCTTAGACACCTTGATGAAGAGGCATTTTGAGCCTTGTGTCGCGTGAAATTCCTGCCCGTTGCGGGTTTCACGAAAGTGGTTTGTAATTTCTAAAGGGGATCCGGTTTGCGCCGAAAGCGTAGACGGGTCAATTTTGTTTTTTAACTTTTTTGGAGGATGAATTGATGAGGTTCAGAGTGGGACGCCACCTTGGTGTGGCAGCGCTCTACCTTCTCGCTCATCTGGGGCTGGGGGCTTGTAGCTCGCAGCAACAGGGAGAAGAGGATGTAGAAGCGTCAGAGCAGGGAGGTCAGGGCGAGCAGGGCCAGGAGGAGGGCCAGGCGCAGGCCGAAAATGGCGGTAACGAAATCAACAATGGTGAAGAAACCGCAGAAGAAGGGGCTCAGGGCGAAGAAGCTACTGAGCAAGGAGCACAGGGCGAGGAAGTCGCTAACCAAGGTGATGGTGGATCTAACGAAAGCGATCTCCAGGAGATCATCTCCGACATGAACGGCCAACCAGCAGCTGAAGGCGGCAACGCAACTTTGGCAAACAACCAACAACCAGCCGCAAATCAGGCGGCTCCCATGAACCAGGCTGCACCAGCCGGCAACCAAGCAATCGTGTCTGATGCGACCACCGCAGCACCAGCTGCAACAACCCCCGCAGTAGCAGGTCCTTCAGCAGGTCCGGCACTACCGGAAATGGGCGCTAAGATGCCTTACATCGTTCAGCGTGGCGACACGTTGGCAAAAATCGCAACAAAGGTTTATGGAAGCAACGACAAGTGGAAAGAAATCTCCTCTTTGTCAGGTCTTGCAAACCCCAGCCGTATCTACCCCGGTGATGTCGTTTATTACACCCTTGATGAAAAGAGCCAGGCTTTCGCGACGGCATATGAGTCCGTTCAACGCGGATCTACTCAGGTTCAGCAAGGAGACACGCTGGCAACTATCGCAAAGCGTGTTTATGGCTCGTCCAGCTCCTGGAAAGCGATCTGGCGCCAGAACGACACCATCAACAACCCAGACAAACTTGATCCGGGTATGACCGTTTATTACATTCAGTCCGGCGCACTGTCCGCCGCAGTTAAGAAGGTTCGTTCCCAGCTGCACAACGTAGCTCAGAACATCCAGAAGACTCTTGATACAACGGCTAATGCGACGATTTCCGTCGAGAATCATAATGTTTTTTCAACTGTTTCAATGAACGTACTTGCAAGCAACCTGTTCGCAACTGTTAACGTAAGCGTTTTAGGCTAGGGCCTTTAACGCGGGGCAAAAAGACCCCGCACGACCAAAGATAGACCAACTGATTGAAGGTACGGTCTTTGGAAGATCCCAGTAAGAGGAACCGGAAAGCAAACTGTGAACGGTTCGGGATCAAGAATGGGAGCCAGGTGTTTTCGTGAAATCTGCCATCTCGGGAATCTAGCGGCAGACCGTAGGTATAAGAAGCGTGATTACTTACAGTCCACAGCAGAGATTACCGCGTAGAAAGTCAAACGCTCCAGCAGATATCGTGAAACCAGCGGCTACCGTTTCCACCTCTTACAAACGCAATGAAACCGGGAGCATCGGCGATTTGCATATGCAGTGTGCCTATGCAGTGTGAATAGGCAAATTACTTAAGTGACAATGTTTACAATGACCCTTTGACCGCTTCCATCGAACCCCACCACAGCGTTTTCAATCTTCTCTCCAGCCGCAACGTTCACCCCCTGAAGCAGCAGCGCATTCTTAATTTGAGTACCTGCTCCAATCGTATGGTCCCCCGATAGAATGGCGTTGGGCCCGATATCTGCATCCTCTGCCAAAACACATCGCGGACCGACAAACACAGAGCCGGAAAAGGTGAACTTTTCATTTCTGTATTTATATACCTCTCTGATTCCGGTTTTTTCTGAATCAAACCCCAGCTTCATGAGATCCATGTGGGCGTCCCATGCATTTTGGGGGGTTTCGATTCCATGCCAAAATCCATGGTGAACAGCACAGCCGACAGGAAGTCCGCGCGTAAACGCTTGCTGATAGGCTTCAAGTACATCGGAAGTTCCCGACTGTGGCAGAAGGTTCAAAAAGGCGTCTGTTAAGATGTGGAGGCAAGCGAATCCATGTGCTGTAGCGCCAGGGATTTCTGGAGGTGTTTTGCTGATCGCCACCACGCGGTCTGCGATTCGATAGACAGCAGCGTCCCGGCTCAGGGGTTTGGGCAAAAGCAGCATGGTCGCTATATTTTTGTTTTTTCTATGCACGTTACAAAGTGCGGCAACGTCGACATCGCTGGCGATGTCACCGTTGTAAACCAGGAGGTCAGCACCCGATCGCCATGATTTCAGGGGGACAAACGCTCCACCGCGACCCAGAATGTCGGGAAGCTCAATGGAGAGCCGGATGTCACGGCCAAGGGGAGACTTTTTCAGTGCCTCTTCGATTTTGTGAAAGTGATGATGGGCGTTTGCTGAGATGTTCGTGATCCCGGCTTCTCTGAGGCGAAACAACCCCAACTCCAGAAGCGAGATCCCGAAAAATGGAAAGAGCGGCTTTGGGTTTAAGTCGGTGAAGGGTTTGAGGCGGGTGCCAAATCCGGCAGCGAGCACCATACCCTTGATGCCAACGATATCAGCCATTGATGTAAACCATCGATGTCAGCCCTGTTGAACGAGTCCGTTAGAAATTTTGTTGAACTTTCTCCCGCAGGCGCTGCAAAAGCGTGCGCGACAGAAAGGGCCAGCGGTCGTCACCTACATCCTGATCGACGAGGGTTGCCACGGCAGGAACCACATATTTAAGGTAGTCCCCCCGATTTTTATCGAGAGTTAAAAATCCAAA
>Ga0154020_10010152_pt1 | contig 10791 bp, 7 predicted proteins | sample Klosneuvirus_201_FD_109709 | JGI IMG/M metagenome (GOLD analysis project Ga0154020, IMG submission 109709) | Active sludge microbial communities from wastewater, Klosterneuburg, Austria - Klosneuvirus_20160825_MG | ecosystem: Engineered > WWTP > Aerobic digester > Activated sludge | place...
CGTGAGGCCAATCCCCCACTTTTTCACCAAATCGATCACGCTGGAGTGATTCCTTTAAAACTGCCAATCAACACCCAGTGTCATTGTACGCTTATCAGTTTGATCATAGAAGGGCATAGATCCAACGCTAAGCCGGTACTCAATTTCGTCGAATATGCGGTCGTTCTCCGGATCTTCCGGACCAATCGCATAGGTCAGTGCTGCCAGGGTCGTGGGGTCGTCGACCGGGAAGAGGCTGAATCCGGAGCCATAGCGGCGCTTTTTCTTCTTTTTCGACTTGGCGGGTGCAGGTTCAAAGAGGAAGGATTCAACAACAGAGGCAAGGTAGAGTCCTCCGAATGCATATATGCCGTAGTTGGCGGTTTTTCTGGTATCGGTCACGTAGGCCTGCCGCTGGGCCTTGAATGTCTCAGTGTCCTTTTCCCATGCAGTTTTTTCTTCTCCGGAAAGTCCGTCGGAAACGACTTGCCTCTCGGTCAACACCTTGTTGGTGTCGTCCACGGCCTGCGAAGCTTTCTGACTGTAGCTCATATACATATATATGCCGGCACCCTGTCCGCCGCCGAAAATGAGTCCAAGCAACCATTTGTCCTGATAGAACTGGGGGATTCCAAGGGGTAACAGGCGCATGACGACACTGCCCCCCTTTTTTTCTTTGGGAGCTTTGCCAGCGGACCTCGGGCCGCTGCCTCCGACAGGACCCGGATCCGCCGGTGCCGCATAGGGATCATAAGCTGACGGTGGCGGTGGCGGCGGCGGTGGCACGTAGGTCGGAGCCGCATAGTAGGGCTGCTGATAAGGCATCGGCTGTGCATAGGGGTTCGGCTGTGCATAGGGGTTTGGCTGCGCATAGGGCATTGGTTGGGCATAAGGATTTGGTTGCGCATATTGGGGCGGTGGAGTCTGTGGCATGGCATAAGGAGTTGGTGCCACCGGCTGCGGGGCCGCACCAGCGGTATAGCCCCCAGTTGCAGCGTCCATACTGAATTCGGCGGCAAGGTCGCGCCCTGAAGTTGATCCGTCCTGAGCCAGCGTTTCTGTACCGGGATCAGGCAGGAACATGTCACCTTTGCCCTTTGGTTTTCTGCTTCGCGCACCAGCGTTGGCTGCCGCACCAGCTCCTGCCGCTGAGGTCCCGTTATTTGCTGCGACCGCCTGTGGCGCCGGCTTTGGCTTCGGCTTTGGCTGAGGCGGTGGAATTTTCCTCATTTCGACTGTTATGGGGTTTTCGCGGTCTTTAATAACTGTGAGTTTTACTGTCTTGGCGATAAATCCCGGCGCGGTTAACTCGAGCTCAACCGTGCCTGGACTTGTTTCAATCGGAGAGCTGGCATTTCCGGCAAGAATACCGTCAATCGATACGCTTGCGGTGGGCACGTTACACTTAATTAGAATCGTCGTCGATTTGGCTTTTCTCGCATTTGCCGCCGCAGGAGGCGGAGCGGGCCGGGCCGCTGGGCCCGCCAGTTTTGCAGAGGATCCCGAACCTTTCTGTTGGTTGAAAAACGGAATCACTGATTCATCCAGCGCTTCATCTTCTGTCACAGTCAGTTTGGGGTCCAATGCCAGTGCTTGCTTGAACGATCCAGCTGCTTCAGGTTTCTTGGCCTGCATATATTGGACGATGCCAAGGAGCTTCAGGATTTTTGCTCTTTCTCCGGGCTTTTTCTCTTTGGCCAAGGCTTTCGAGAGCGATTGTTCCGCGCCCTTGAAATCGTTCTTCATGTATTTCGCCTGACCTGCGGCGTAGGATTGTGCATACGCAACACTTCGACCAGCAACGGTCGGGAATGAACGTTCAAAAGCCGTCATCAAAAGGCAGACAAGCACAGCCAATGCAATGGACGAACAACCGCCTCGCGGTGCGGGTCTGCCGCGCCGGATTGATGTGCACCCGAAGCGGTGCCATCTCGCTGATTGTTCAAGCCAACTCTTCACACAGGGTTCCTCTGATGCAATACCTGAAATCCTTACCTAATCTTCCTCGGTCTTTCCGTTTTCAATTGCTTTCTCTTCCTTGAACTCGACACTAAACGTCAGCGAACGCGTGTTGCCGGTCAGATTCAATTTCCTTTCCTTTACCACTCCATTTTTTTCTACCTTGATGTGGTAATGACCAGGTGGAAGGTCCATAGTCCGGCCAGGTTCGTTTAACGTGAATGACTCGGTGTTCCCCGTATCGAGGTTTTTCAACGAGACCGTCGCCGGTATTGGCTGAGCCGAAATGGTCAACGAGTACGATTCAACGCTACCGCCTGTTTGCTGATTTTTTTGCAGGGCAATCGACTGGATCTTTTTTCTCTCGCCACCCTCGATGACGATTTTCTCCTCCCAGGTTTCGTAACCGGATCGTCGAAGTTCAAGCGTGTGATTGCCGGTTGCCAGGGTGATCCAGCCACTGCCGCTGGTTTGATCAACCGTTGTGCCCAGTTTTTTTCCATCAACCCAAATTTCGGCTGCAGGTTGGGAGCTGACCGAAAACTCACCCTTGTCCGACAAGGGCTTTTCTGGTGTTGTCGGCGCTACGGCAATTCGTTTTTCAGGTTTTGACTCTGGTCGCTTGTCAGGCTTTTGCTCAGGCCGCTGCTCAGACCGTTGCTCTGGTTTGACGGCCCCTGCATTCCTGGTGTTTTTTTCTGATTTCCGTGACGACGCACTTCGTCGCGTCGAAGTTGGTGTAGCCGTTGAAGGTGTCGATGACTTGACATTGCCATCGGCCGGCGATCGACCGATTCGGGGTGAATGACGTGTGTCTTTGGTCGAATCTGGATTTGCTGATTGCTTTTGTGCGGCAACAGATGCCGACCCCTCTTCCGTCTCGATCTTTTTCTGAGGTCCTTTCGCAGGATTGCTGATGGCATCAATTGGCTGCTTTTTGCCTGGGTGACGTTGCGAGTCATTTCTGAAGGCTTTTTCGACATTTTTCGGCGACTTGACGGGTTGGTCTGATATCCGGTTCTGCAGCTCCCAAAATCCCCAAAGGGTCAGAGCCACGATGACTCCAACCAGAAGGAAACCGATCAGGTACTGGTGCGCAGCTGGCAGGGCAGCATATTGCTCCCGCGGTACTGCGTGGTAACGGATGGAAGATCGGCGTGGCACTCGTGGTCTTACGTGACGCTTTTGGACCTCTTGGCGGGGTTGCGCGGGAGATTTTACCGATGCTCTGACATGCGGGAAGGCACGCGGCGGCAATGTACGCCCAGGGATTGCCGCATTGGGAGCTCGTTCAGGCCGAGCCATGCGTTCCTGGGGTGCTTCGGCCGTTTTTGAAACGACCACCATCGGTGCAGGCACTTCGCTGCGGATGATCTGGCTGTTCCTCTGGTATGGGACATGCGCCGTTGCAGCAACCTGGGGCACAGGGATTGTCTGTTGCGCCGTTTGACGTCCGTGGGGTGCTTGCGACGCACGATCACGGGTGGTGGCTATGTGAACGTTTTGACGACTGCTTGTCATCATGTGATTTTTGGGAGTGTGCCCGGGTGACGGGATAGGGCCCGCAATCGTTCCCAGCGCTGGTGACCGCTTGAGCTTCTCCTCATAACCACGGCGGTCTTTGAAATAACGTTCAAGCTCCACGTGGCTCTCAACGTGGCCATAGGTAGTTAAAAAGTGATCGATGGCATCGCCAAATTCAGCGATGCTCTGAAAGCGTTTCCCCGCATCTTTTTGCATCGCGCGGACAATGGCCGTGTCAACTTCCGGCGCTAGTGTGGGGAGAAGAAAGCGTGGATAAGTAAACTCACCTTCCATGATGCGCATGACAACGTCATGGGTTGTCTGGCCGGTGTACGGCAATTTACCTGTCACGATCTCGTAAAAAAGAACACCGAGACTGTAGATATCGCTGCGGCTGTCAACATCGCGGCCGCGAATCTGTTCTGGTGACATGTAGCTTGGTGAACCCATGAAGGTTCCAGTCAGCGTCAGGTTCGACTTTTGCATGTCCTTGGCAATCCCAAAATCCATCAGCTTGACCCGGCCCTCATTTGTGATCATCACATTTTCGGGTTTGATATCCCGGTGCACGATGCCAGTGGTATGGGCCTTATAGAGTGCTTTGCATATTTCCCGAACGATGCAGGCCGCTGGAACCGGATGTAGCGACTGACCAGGCTTTTCCTGGACGAGCTGGGCGAGATTCTGTCCGCGAATCACCTCCGTCACAATCCACAGGCGTTCGCTTTCGTCACCGGAGAAGTCATAAATTTTTACGATGTTCGGATGGTCCAAACTGGAAATAGCCTGCGCTTCCATTTGGAATCGTTTGCGGATGTCCTCATTTTTTTCCATGTGCTCGTGGAGCACTTTGATGGCGACCCGTCGCCCAAGTTTCACATCCAACGCCAGGTAGACGAATGCCATGCCGCCTTCGCCAATTCGTTCCTGGATGCGATATCGTCCGCCGAGAGTTTTATTTTTCATCGACCGTATATTCCTCTATTGCGACGCGGCACTTTCTAAAGCGCGCGATGCCCGAAAAAAATAAGTCCCGTGTCACCGAACGTATCGGCAAATAACGGGTTTTCCTTAATATAATTCGGGAAAAAGAGGCTATTTCAGGGGGCTAATGTCAGAGGTCGTGGGGCAGAACATCGTAAAATGGCATAAACCGCTTGTAAGGGCTGTAAAACCTGAGGTTTGAAACGCGGCTGGAGTAAATACAGGCGTATGACTCGACCTGGTCAGCAAACCTGCTGCGTTCCAGGCCAACTTTCATGAGTTCGCCCCAAACCGGATGGACCTTAGACTCGCGTTCTTCGATGAATCCACGGATGGTGGCATCCAGTTTTGCGAGCTCGTTTTCCATCGTGGTTGCGCGTTCAGAAATCTTTTCATTTTCTTTCTGCAAATGCTGGACCTTGGCTTTATTGCCTTCCGCAAGTTTCATTTTGGCCTGGCGTGTATTTGAAGCCATTTTTGAACGCAATAATTGCAGCTCTTCGTCGAATGATTCGCGGGAATTTAACGTATCATGAATCTTATCGAGAAGTGGTCTCTGGGATTCAAGCTTTGGCAGCTCGCTGTCCAACTCTTCGACGACCAGCATGGTTCTCCAGTTGACCAGCCCTTTTGAGCGAGCGATATCGCCATAAATGTGATCGCCAACGTAGAGGATCTCATCACCGCGGTATCCTGCCAGTTTTTGAAATAAATTGGCATTACCACCATGGTAAACCTTACCGCGGGCAAGAACACCATCGTGAACCTTCAACAGGCTGGATTCGGTTACGACTTCAAAAAAGCCATGATTGCCCATAAAAAACCCAGGCTTGCCCGAGCTAACAATAGAGTAATCAAAATAATCCCTCCACGAGGCAAATTCCTGGTCGACCCCATCGAGCAGATAGCTCATGACGGCATTGGTATACTCCCAAGCCGAGTTAGTCAGAAGGAAGAGAGATTTTCCAGAATCGATCAGACGGATGAGCGTTGTCGCAAGAAACTTGTCCCTGATGAAAAATTTTTCAGGCGTCCGAAGAACTTCTGATTTGATGCTTCCGTCCGCGTGACTCCGATCGATAAAACGCCTTAGATCAGAATAAACCTCCCGGTAGGATTTGTTTATCTTGCCGGGGTTTGCCTCCATGTAGTCGACGATTTCAGTGAACAGTTGGACTTCACTGAGGGCGAAAAATGTATCGACCGAGAGCATCTCGTAAGCTTTAAAACTCTCGCTGTTATAGAGGCGCGACCTGGTCTCCTTATCCAGTTTGTGACTACCGTGGAAGGCGATTTTTACATACTTGTGGCCGTCAACCTTAAGGAGATTGCCACGATCCATGTCAACCAACAGACCGCGGATTAAAAAATCCGGTTTGAACTCCAGCCTTGATAATTCTGCCGGATAACCGGCGTCGATAAACTTTCCCAGCGTGATTCGAAAAGCGAGAGCCTCGAATGCTGCGCGGTTGTACATGGCGAGCGTGTGATCCATATCAAATCCGATGGATTTTATATTTGCCAGGTTTAACGAACGATTGACGAAAATACGCTGCCACTTTTCCAATTTAGTGCGGGTTTTTTCGGCTTGTGGTTCGGTCATTTTGCGCCTGGTTCTCCGCCTTTTTCGTCAAACTTGATGCCGATCTGCAATCGCAGCCGGCCCTTGTGAGTCATAAGTTTGCGGTTGTACACGATGGTACCGGTAACGGAGGTGTAAAGCTTACCATCGATCAAAACTTTAATTTCAGGGATTGTGGTTCCAGGAGCGAACAGTCGGGACTCGAACCTTGTCCGCAGGGAGAGTCCGGTCGCCGACATGTCCATCACGTTTTTAAAGATTCTGGTTTCCTCATCGAAGGGGTTGAGGAGTTCGCAGATCACGCGCTCCTCGGCGGTGAAGGGGAATCGCTCACTCTGGCGGGTTTCCTCAATCACAATCATGGCCTTCAGTGGAAACACAATGTGCTGCCCGTCGGAGTCGATGCGGTCAGCCTGAAATCGGATCATCTGTACCTGAATCATGAATCGCTTTGATTTTGCGACACGGGAGATAAATTCCGGGCGTACAGTGTTTTCCAAAAACACGCGTTCACTATCAATTTTCTTAATGCGGGTTTCGAAAGTGATATCTGCGCCGTCTCCACTGAAAAACGTTGGAGCTTTCGCGCGCAGGGCGTTGTTAAGGACTTCAAGTGCTTTTTCGTTAATTGCCATGCCCCGGATTCAGCTCCAGCCTGTCGCATGCAGGCGTTAATCAACTTCCTTTGTAAAAGCAGAGTCAGCGAACCTGTTCACGAATCGATCCACTCGTTTGACACTGGGAAAGGCCCAGGTAGCGACGATCTCCAAGCGCTGCCGTTTCTCCGAAAATTCCTTCTGCGTAGGGTTGCTGTTTTCTACAACCAGATAATTCGCGCCAAACCGAGTGAATTGTGTGTAATTCCAGTATACTCCGCCTTGATACAACAGACCAGTATCTGCCCGGGGGCAGACCTTTGGTTCCGGGACGCCGTCCCCCTGGCCTTCGATGGCTTTATTGCTGGAGCAGTTGACCAGCTTCTTTCTCGGCAGCTGATAGGTGTCTTTGTAATACCCGAGGAAAAGCGTCCCAAACCACCGCGGTAGAAACTGAAACTCCCCGGAAGTGATCAATCCCCGGCGCGTATAGTCGAGCCAGTAGTCATTGTAGACAAACTCATACTGAAACAATTCAAGATTCACATCGAGGTCGTATTCTGGGAATGGCATGGAGTGGCTTACCCCCATGCTGAAAGCCGGCTCGCTACCATCCAGAATGAACGTTTTATTAGAGAGTTCCGGGGAGTCTGAATTGATCTCTTTGCGAAAGTACAGATAGAAGAGGGTACGAAAATCCCGATAATAAGTGGCCCCGATCCAGGGGATAAATAGTGTGGTGTCGGAGATGCGGAGAACCGTCTTCAGTTCATTGTCGTCCGGGGTAGGAAAAAAATTCGAGCCAATGCGCGCGAATTCAAGACGACTGAAGATGCCGAGATAGTATTTTTCCAGAAACTGGCGCCGAAAATCACCATAGAACTGATGCCGTCTTTCGAGCAGATCGGCACGAAACGGAAAATATTTGAAATCCGTGACTTCATCGGTCCAGGTGTCAATACGTTCTCTGTCGGTGAACCACTGCTGCTTGTAATTATAACCACCCCAGGCCGTCATCGGTCCTTCACGCCAGGGGCCAATGCCAACGCCGGCATTGGCAATCAGTCCGAGCTGCTCGGTGGCGCGAGGTTCCAGGCCACCACCACCTTTGGGCTGCCAGCCGTCTGCGATGTTGTAGCTCGTGCCCCCTTCGATAATCCAATAGTGAGGGTAATCTATGAGGGAGAGATTATTGTACCGGTACAGGGCTTTTTCCATGTCTGGTTTTTCCACCCCTCGCACATTGGGAATCCACATCCCGGTTTGCAGGCTTTGGAGCATTTGTGTTGCCTGAGAGCGATATACGCCGTTGGGATAGCGAGATAGATAGAGGTTGAGCCAATATGCAGCCCGTTCTTTATTACGCTCGTTGTACTCAATCGATGCGAGTTCGAATGTTGCCCGCGATCCATATTCGTCGGTGACCTGGGTGGCCGATTGCAGGTAGGTGCGGGCCGGACCCGGGAGCTCCAGTGCCTCATAACAAAGCCCCTGATAATAAAAATTATAGGAGCGATCGGTCGTGCGTTTTTCAACTTGCTTAAAGTAGCGCAATGCCCGCCGCGGCAACCCCGTGTGATAGTAAGATGCGGCCAGCTGATTCCAGGCATTATAGTCTGTTTTGTAAGCACGCAGGTGCTTGCGGTAAAGCTCCACCGCCGCATCGTAGTTTTGCCTGGTAAATTCGGACTGGGCTTGTCCCAGAATGCTGGTTTGCCCCTGGCGCCGATGACCGGCGTTTTCCGCCGCTGCCGCACTTCCGGCGTGGCCAGCCATGGCAAGGCAGGATACAATCAAAAGCGATAGGGCGCGTGGTGCCAGCAACGATGTTTGTCCAATCTGTAGTTTAGTACAGGACTTTCATATGTCAGGTTTCGCGGGAATCCATTTGTCCGGTTCAAACGCCCCTAAAACGGCGGTGGTCATCTTGCGCCAGATGCCGGGATCCTTGTCGCTTAACCTCTCAAAAGTATATGAGAAGATTGGCTCTTTTGGGAACTTGTTTTCCGATGATCGTCTGCTGGGTATTCTCGAACATGAGACCCCCCTTGAGGGTGTTTTTGCCGATTGTCCCCTGAGTGCTCCACCTTGCGTGGAGTGTCGGCGGCCTGTTTGCCCGGGAGTCATGCATTGTGGTGATGTGTCCGTGGCCTTCATGATGTCGCTCGCGGCGCAACAAAAACGCCTGGGAGCCAGAAGGGTCAGGCCACTTAATCCTCAAAGCCAGCGCCTGTGGGACGTGTTGCAGGTCTATTCCAAAGAGGGTGACCGTCCCGAACCCACTTTTAGTGCGAATATGGCCCCCTTGGTGATCCGTGCGCGAACGCTTCAGCGACGCCTCAATGCCGTGCGGCCGGAACTTCGACTTCGCGAAACTCATGTCGCGACGGCCCTGGAAATTCTAGCGCCAGTCATGGGGCTCAATCGGGACATCCGCGTTCTTTATCGAAAATTCGAAGAGGGCCTCTCGGTCCGTGAGGGGATCGCCGAGGCACTTATGGCGACTGAGATTCTAAATCCGTCCTCCTGTGCCGACCTGGTTGAGTCCTGCGTGGCATCGGTAGAAGTGTTTCATGCACTTGTCAGCGCTATCGTGGCAGGATTGCATCATCGTGGTTTGACCACCCAGCCGCCGGATGCCTTTACCGGGGGAGATGGCTGGGTTCATCTGCCTGAATTTTCACCACTTACGGACGCAGCCCCGGCAGGGGATTTGCTTTGAAAAAGGCTTTGAAATTAGCTGCCGCCGCCTGAAGGGTTTCACTTTTTTTGCAGAAGGCGAACCGCACGAAACGAGGGCCGGATTTTGTCGGATTGCCTGCAGATCCGGACCCAAGGAAAAACGGCGAAATGGGTACCGCAGCCACTTTGACTATTTTGGTGAGCCAGAGTGCGAAGTCTACGTCAGGCATTTCTGAAATTGCCGAGTAATCTGCAAGGATGAAATAACTTCCCTCCGGGGAGGCAAAGCGGAAGCCTTGTGAACGGAGAATCGCCGCCAGTTCCTCCAGCCTTGCCTTGTAAACACGTCTGAGTTCTTCATAAAATGTTTCGCGGAGCTGCAGTCCGGCGATGACCCCGTGTTGCAAAGGAGTCGCGCTGCAAAAAACCGTGAATTGATGCACGGCTCTGAATGCGGCACTGAGCGGAGCCGGCGCAAAAACGTAGCCAATTTTCCAGCCGGTTACGCTGTAAGTTTTCGCAGCAGATGATATCACCATGGTACGGTCGCGCATCCCATCCATCTGGCAGAGGCTCAAGGGGCGTTCTGCTCCGAACCAAATTTCTTCATAGACTTCGTCGGTAATGGCCAGGAGATCGTGTTTCAGGCAAAAATCTGCAATCGTCTGAAGTTCCATTTTGGAAAAAACCCGACCGGTTGGATTATGCGGTGAGTTCACGATGATGGCTCTGGTACGTGAATTAGCCAATTTTTCCAGTTCGGCTGGTTCAAAGGTCCATTGAGGCGCATGCAACGGTACCTGGCGCAGCACAGCACCTGCCGCGTGTACAGCTGCGGGATAGCTGTCGTAAAAGGGAGCAAACGTTATCACTTCATCCCCCGCGACGCAGATGGCCTGCAAGGCCGAAAACAAGCCTTCCGTTGCACCGGTACAAATCGTGACTTCAGTGTCCGGATCATAAGTCATCGCCGTGGTGGTTTTGCGACGCTCGCTTGCCAGGATCCTCAAATGCTGAAGCCCCGTTGCCGGTGCATATTGGTTGGCACTGTTTGTTATGGCTTCGATGGCGGCGGCTTTGATTTGGTCCGGAGCATCAAAATCGGGAAATCCCTGTGCGAGATTGACGGCTTTGGCTGCATTGGCGGTGGCCGTCATGACCGAGAAGATGGAGGTGCCAAAATGATTCCATTTATCCGGAAGAAGCATCAATTGACCTTTTCACAATAAAGTCTGTAAGCCCGTATTGATCAAAGGGCATAGGTCCAAGCGTATCAACACCAGCACGTCTTCCCAACAGCATTTTCGCTACTATATCTTTCCTTGTTCATAAAGATATGGCCGTACGGTCCGATACATCTGTCGCAGGATTAATTTTGGGTTACACCCGAAGGGGGATTGGTTGCTGGTCCGGATGGCAGGCGCTACTGATATTGGCAAGCGCCGCAAAACAAATCAGGACAGTATTTTTTTCGACGAGCCCGCC
>Ga0154020_10010153_pt1 | contig 10789 bp, 16 predicted proteins | sample Klosneuvirus_201_FD_109709 | JGI IMG/M metagenome (GOLD analysis project Ga0154020, IMG submission 109709) | Active sludge microbial communities from wastewater, Klosterneuburg, Austria - Klosneuvirus_20160825_MG | ecosystem: Engineered > WWTP > Aerobic digester > Activated sludge | place...
CCCCCCACCCCTCCACCACTGCTTCATATCAATTCTCTTTTAGGCCTACTTTGACATCAGCTCCAGGAGCAACTACAATTTTGAGAAGCCGTTTCTCAAACTCGCTCGCTCCCTCCTGCGGTACCCTCTTCTCTCCCTACCTCACTCCTTTCTCCGCCCTCTTCTGCTTCTGATTTGTTAAATTGGTTTTTATAGCGATCCCGAGCTTTTGTTCGTGGAGGCTCCAGCGCTGAAGCCGCCTGAAGTTGAGGTTGATATGAAACTGATGGAGCAGTTCGAGAAGGAGATGAAAGAGGCGCTCGAGTCGACCGTCCCTCTCCCGGAAGAAGGTGGACCATTTTTTCTCCTCACCTTCTCTGACCTCCTCCTCCTCCTCTTCCTCGTGCTCCTCCTCCTGCTCCTCCTCCTCCTCCTCCTCCTCCTCCTCCTCCTCCTCCTCGTTCTCCTGCCTGTCTTATCCCATTCAAACTTCTCAACTATTTCGACGCTGATCGATTGTATTAGATGATTTTAATCTTCCTGTGTCTCCCCCTGCGGCGGTGGCTTCACCTTCCACCATCTTTTCCGCCCCGACTCTTACTCCTGCCGTCTTCACCGCTACTACCTTTTCCAACCCTGGAAGCGGATGGGGTGCCGCTCCGAGTGGCGGTTTTTCTTTCGACGGTCAAACCTCTCGTACTCGATTTATTCCTGCTCCCTTTTCAATCCGTCCTAACTCCCATCCCTCCCGTCCCTCGCTCACTTACTCACTCTCTCACTCTTCTCTCTCCCTTCTTCCACCCCCCTTCCTCCCTCCCCATCCCTTTCTCCCTATCATTATTTTCTCTGCTGTTCGTGTCCTTATCCACTTTGTCCCGCAGCCTCGAAAGCTGTACTCTCGGCAGAGGTCACGGAGTTGATCGCAACGATCCAATCGATGCTCAAAGGAGCGAGGAACGTTGAGTTTACTCAAGCTCGATTGCGAACCCTCACAACCGTCGCGGATTGCTTTGATCGCCTCGTGGCCATTGACGGGGGACCATCCGCATCCGTATTCCTCTCTTTCTCTTTCTTTTCCTCTCTTTTCTGCCTTTTCCCCTCGTTACTTTGACTTTCCTCTCCGATCTTCAATAGCGCCCTGATTCTTTCATCACTTTTTATAACAATGCCTCTCTTCCATCCATTTCTCCTCCCTTCAATTCTTCTCCTCGATATTCAGATTGCGCCTTTTCTTCCCTTTTCTTTTTCCTTCCTCCTCCACTTCTTCTCTTCCCTTACTCTCTTCTCAAGGTTTCGCCTTCATTTGGCTCTCCTCCCCCTAAGGGTATCTTGAAGCAATCTGCCTCCCCTTTTCAACTCCAGCCAAAGCAGTCCCCGCTGAATCCGAAGCAGAACGTTCGCTTCGGAATCCCCAACCCCAATCTCGATGATGATGACGACGATGATGAGGACGAGGATGAGGACGAGGATGAGGATGAGGATGAGGAGGTGCCTAAGAAAAAGGCGACTCCGAAGAAGGCGGTGGCGAAAGGAGCCCCTGCTGCCGCCTCCTCTTCTTCCCCGAAGAAGCCTACGAAGAGTTCGGTTCAGAAGAAGCCGAGGAAGGGTGATTCTTTACTGAAGAGGCCCATGAGTGCCTTTATGATCTTCGCCAACGAACAGAGGGGCATCATCAAGCAGGAGCAGCCTCAGGTTCCGGCTCACCCCTCGTCCCTCCGTTCCCCCCCTTCTCCCCTCCCTCCTTCCATCCTAATCTCTCGTCCCTCGCATTCTTTTCATTTCCTTTTCTCACCTCTTTTTTGTGTTCTAGTTGACGTTTGGTGGTATCGCGATGGCCTTGGCGCAGAAGTTCAAAGGTCTCACGGATGAAGAGAAGAAACCCTATGCGGAGAAGGCGAGGAAGGAGGCTGAGGAGTATCAGAAGGCCATTGGAGAGGTGAAGGAGAAGACGAACGTCGGAATGAAAAAGGATATGGAAGAAGAGGATGAAGAAGAGGATGATGAAGATGACGACGAGGATGACGACGACGAGGATGATGACGACGATGACGACGAGGAGGAGGTGGAAGCGCCGAAGAAGATCATGAAGGCATCGCCTAAGATGAAGAAGCCTCCTCCCCACAAGGCGGCCAGTCCTAAGAAGACTCCTCCCCCGAAGAAGCGCATCAATGACGACGACGACTCGGAGGAGGAGGCCTCGTCGGAGGAGGAGGTGAAGGCGCAGAAGAAGAGGAAGGACCCCAATGCTCCTAAGAGGCCGAAGAGCCCCTACATATGCTTCGTTGATTCCACTCGCGCGAGGGTGAGGGCAGAGAACCCCGACGTATGTTGCCCCTTCAGTCTTCTTTTGCTTTTCATTTCCCTTCCCGCCTTTTTTTTCACTATTGCTTTTTTGACGCTATCTCCACTCTCGTTTCCAATCGTTCCCCCCGCCCGACTCCTTGTTGCTCCTTCCGTTCTCTCCTTCCAAATGCTCTTCCCTTACCTTCTTCTCCTTTCTCTCAAGGCGCCTATTGTGACGCTGATGAAGATGATCGGTGAGATGTGGATCAAGATGAGTGCCGAGGAGAGGGCGCCATTCCTTTCCCGAGCCGACGCCGACCGAATCCGCTACCAACAAGAGATGCTCGCTTACAACTCCAAGAAGTAATACACTTAATTCCTTTGTAGAATAATATTTGATGGTATTCTTTGTCGATTCCCATCTCGCCTATTCCGGTTCATCCAATAATCATAACGTTGAGGAGATGCTTGCACTGACTGCCAAGGTAAGGAGAGCTCGATTCGTCTCTTCACTTTCTTCATTCTCCGGACTCAACATTCGCCCCTCGTATTTTTTTCTTGTATTGTTTTTGGTTTGTTTCGATGAAGCGCTCGTTTGAAGCTCATGACGACAACAAAGGTCCATTGTTCATCGATCGCATCCTCGCGACGCGACGGCGCGACCTCGCCCAGACCTCAATTATGACGCCTCTCAGACCGATGGTGTTTAATAAATATTTATTTTTCAGATTATATTCTTCTCTTTTTTCTCTTCTTCGCTTTTCTGCTCGCCGAACGACCTCGACGTCGGGTGTGTGTCCGATGGTCGCTTTTACACTGTATTTATACTTCTCGCCCATTCAATAACAGGAGCGTTCCCCTTCATGGATCTGATCGAGGAAATGCAAGAGCAAGTGATATGGTCCGCTGACCAGAGCTCCGCCGTGTCGCTCTTCCTGACATGCAAAGCGCTCTATTGCCACCCGCTCGCCGAGGCGCACCTCGACGACGTGCGCTTTGCACATCGGTTCCGTCTATTCCCCTCTTTTGCTCTTTTCAACGACGTGTTCTGAAAAACAAGCACAATCTTATTTTCTTGTGACAGTTATTTGTGGCAAGTTGCGCGCGATGGCCACGAGGCTCTGTTCGAGTTTCTCATCAACAAGTTCTTCTCCAAGAATGTTTTGACCGATTCTGAGTCGAGGTGTTGGCCCGTCATCGTCGGTTTTGCCACCAAACTCGGTCGATTGGATTGGCTCCAGTCGTTTGCCCTTACGTTTTCGGAGGGGTCGGAGAGAGAAGGGAGAGTTTCTTACATAACATCGGCCGCAGTCGAGGCGGCGAAATATCGGCAGTCCGCTATCTTACGATGGGCTATGGACGCGCTCTCCGATTCTGAAGTAACATCGCCATCATTTCGGAGCGACCTAGTCAAAGCGGCCTTGGTTGGAGGAAATACCGACTTGATGGCTACCCTTGTACAGGAGGGCTTCTTAGATGATATCCGCCCAAGCGATTGCCTTCGGAGTGCATTTGAATGTTCCGATGTGTCTTCCATGCGATTCCTCCAGAAAAATCTCCCCTACAACAGCAACAGCACGTTGATGTGGTGGATGGACTTTACGGACTACAATCAAGCGATGGACGCAAAGATTGCCATTGTATTCGACGAAGCCAAGTGGCTTGATCGGACCTCACACGAGCACTTTCCTCTCGCTTGCGCTCACGGAGACTTGAGCTGGATCCAGGAATTGATGAAAGATGGCCTTCTCACCCCGCATGAATACCGGCAAGGTTTTCGAGTTGCCATTCGACAGTCGAAATGGGATGTTGCCGCTCTCATTATTGAAAACAATGAATCTCAAGGTTTTCCGAGCTTTCCTCTACCTACCACTCTCATCTCACCATACTTTTTTGATAGATATCACTCAATCCCTCGACTTTGGTATTGAACTGTGTACCCCTCACGACTCGCACATTGATCTGGATCCTCCGTTGAGAGGTCGCTTGCCTATCGCTCACCACGCGGCCAACCTCGTAGAGAAATTGGTTTCTCTCGAAGTGAACTGGAATATTGTCCGTTTGGATTTCATTTGTTCTCGTGGCGACCTTCGATTGCTCAAACGAGTGGTTGAACTCGGGGCGAGGTTTGAAACGGTAGAACATCCTTTTGGAAGGGCTTTGCTGGCGAGTGAATATCACCCACCTTCCTTTATGCGGAAGTACCTGCGCAGTCTCATTGACCTTGGGTGTCCCTTGACATCCGAATCCCTTCAATCTGGGCTCACTTCGTGCCCTTCAGCCGTTGGCATCCTGTTCTCAGTGCTCACTGACAATGAAATCTTGAGCATCGATTGGATGGCCGTTTTTCCTAAAGGCTATTTTGTCTCATTCAGCCGTTATGTCGTACCACTTCTGAAAGAGCTTCGCGAGAAATCGACTGAACTCGCGCTACGAAATATCCGTTTCTCGATTTCACCTCCTGCTGATTACTACGTGCATATCAGCAGGGTTTTCAAAAATTGCCAAGGCAGCTTCTGTGACGGTGCTGAAGCGATCTTGATGGAACTAATGAAGTATCGAGTGCCTTTGGAAGGCGAACCTCTTAGGCAGATAATGTTGGATGGGCCTCACGTCAACTTTCTCAAAAGATTGCAAAAGATTAGCAAGTCGGAGAAGGTGTCACTGCTCAAACTAAGCGATGAGGTGCTCCGAGAATATCTGGCCAAAGACATTCGTCGTGAGGAGGAGAAGCAGGTGGTCGACCTTCTCATTTACTTTGCTTCGTGTGATCGCAATGTCAGCGGCGCTGTCCTCCAAGAGCTCGCTGCTCGTCGAAGGACTGATCCAGAAGTGATCAAATTGCGTAACTTACTGTGACCTCACATCGATCATTAATATATCTCTCGATGAATTCTTGTCTATTCGATTCGTTATTCTCATCAATTCACGCTCAGTGTGACTGCTGGCCGAAGAGAAGGGCGCAGAGGGGTTGCGAAAGAGGTCCACATCTTATATAAGAACCTCATGGCACGAAACGATCCATAAAACAGAGTTAAGTCGGCTCCAACTTGGATCTTTTGCTGATTGCTTGCTAGAGCTACAAAGGACTTCTCAGTGAGTCCACTTATGCCCGCGATCATATGGAGGGCTTATTTTAGATATTGTAGAATAGACCCGTATTACTTGTTCCTCAGAGTCTATCAGCAATTGAAGGATTTCTTTGAAAAATCGACACTCCAGTACCGTCGAAATGGCAGCGCCGGCTTCGACGGTTCTGTGAGTGGCCATGAAAGTCTCTCTCTTGAGCGCGGTGATGAAGCAAACAAAAACCAACTTTCATTATCGCTACTATTAGGACTATAATTTTCAGCAACCTATAGGAGAAAAAATAACAATGCTTCTCAACGCTAGAGAGGCGTCGGAGAGTTTATCTATGGCAGTGAAGAGCCGTTGAAAGTGGTCCGCTATTTGAAGGAACGTATGCCAAGTCAATTGCTGTCAGTGACTCTTGGAGATGTCATGGCGGCACTGCGTGTGGCTCACAAGGCAAGAGAGCCCGAGTCCCCATGGAGGCTAATAAGGAGAAGAGTGAGGACTGAGATATGGGAGCAGGTCATCCAGTTCATTTGCAACTCTTCCGATACTCTGAGAAGCTACGAGGTAAGAAAAGACTTTTAGTTTCAGTTCCCAACGTATGCTATAATTTCTTTTCATTTTGTCCAGCTTTGCATATCGCTGGAGAGATATTCAAGGAAAGAAAGGTGTCCACCGCAAAAGGACCAATACTTCCCCTTCCTCACCTGGGCTTTTGCTTCCACTGGGCAAAGAGTTCATCGAGAGAGCCGCTACTGCTGCCCTCTTCTGAAGGTGCCGAGCTATCATTCTCTTCTTCTTCCCTTCGCTTATCTTCTCCACCTTTCCGTCCACCTTTCAGGCCCATCGGACATGGTCGGTTCGCCAGTTTCGAAGAGGAAGATACAGAGGGCTTCCTCTGTAACAAAGAGGGACTCCGCCTGACTACAGCTCCTCCCACCGTAATACCCACTTTCTTGCCCGGTAATTCCTTAGTCTTCTTTGCGAGGAGCTTGCCGAGGTTTTCTTGAACTGCTGTCCTTAAGTCGGTCAAAGAAACCGTCTTTCCAATTTCGGGGGAAGCACGAGGAGCATTCGATTTGTTGATGGAAGAATATTTCGGAGTATGAAGCCCTGAAGTGCTTTGGAAAAAGGTATCAAAAGGTAGTGAGGATTGTGGAGGGGTATGTGACCCACCACTTCCTTCCCCTCCTTCTTCATCTCCTTCTTGCTCCTCCTCCTGCTCCTCCTCTTTCCCCACCCTCTTCTTTTTCTCGGAGAAACTGTTCACCTTCTGTTGCTTTCTTGGTCCCTCTTCCATCTCCTCTTCGAACTTCCTCTTCTTCGGATTAAGGACTCCATTTCCTTTCCCTTTTTCTTTCGCCTCCATCCTCACCAACTCCTTCTCCTTCTCTTTTCCCTTATGTTCTGGAGTCTCAATTTCCTTGAAAACGAGGAAGTCATCCAAATCGGAATCCTCATCATCCTCTTCCTCCTTCTCCTCCTCCTCCTCTCGGACAGGGAGCTCCTCCTTAAAGAGAGTAACATATTCTTCTTCGGTTATTTCATTGCCATCTTCATCGAAGTACTTATGAGCTCTTTCCAACAAAGGAAATTCAGTAACCGCCTTACTAAGCTTCGCCCTCTGCATCCGCTTAATGAACCAGGAGGGGTGACTCTCCCAGTCCTCCTTCTCCTTCTCCTTCTCCTTTTCCTTTTCCTTCCTCTCCCTCTCCTTCTCCTTTTCCTTCTCCTTTTCCTTTTCCTTCTCTTGTTCGATGACTTCTATCGGAACTCCAGCAGCTTTCATAACAGTTTGCTTATTCCAAGGGAGGACACCCCATCCTGATTTCACCTTAAGCTCCTGTTGAAGAGGACGGGATGTTGTGGCAGTTGGAGAGGGATCGGACAGATTTCCCAATTTTGAGTTCGGAGTATCCTTCTTGACAAATTCGGAGTTAGGAATACTCCGATGTTGGAATTCGGATTCCCTTCTCTTCTCCTTCTCGAGGGTTTTCTTTCTCCAGTCCTTTCGCTCGGGTGCCTTCTTCTCTCCCGCCTTTGGTGGTAGAGTGGCCTAAGAGGACAGAAATCACACCAAGAAGAAGAAAAAAAAAGTGAAAGAAAGGAGACATAAATATGAATTTGAAAAAAGTCAAATAAATCACAATTAGAGAATCCTGGAAACTCGACGAAAACAGGCGAAGCGATCATTACAAAAATGTCGACGAGGGTCACTGGTCGCGCGTTACTCAGAAAACAGTGCCAAACAAATCAAGACAAGAGAAGAAGGAGGAGGAGGAAAAGAAGGAGGTACGCCGAGGGACATGACGAAGAGAGATTCGGTCGCTTTGATGTGCTCTTTCCTATACCCTTTCTCTTTTCCTCCTCCTCCTCCACCTTCTCCTCCTCTTCTTCTCCCTCCTTCACTTAAGGAACCTCTCCCTTCAACACCAGCTCCTTTTACTGGTTTACCCTTCCACTCCTGCCTTGCAGACTGTTGTCCTTCCATTTCCTTTCCGAATTGGGAATCATCGGAAGCTCGATGCTTGGGAGGAAATTTCGAATGCGACGGTTTCGGACCGTTTGGCATTTGGGGATTATGAGCCGTTTGGGATAAATTTTCCCGCGCCTTATGGAGGATCAGGCGAAGAGCCTCGGCTTTGACGGGGTCAACTTCATGGACGCCCTTCTCGAGGCTCTCAGAGATGGCATTGAGACTCACAGTCTATCACAAGGAGGACTTATAAGAAGATGAGGAGAATGGTAAAACTAAGGGGAAAGCGGAGACGGGAAAGATGAGGGAAAGGAACGGATAAAAGGGGACGTGGAAATTTGAAGGTGAGGTCGACAAACCACGCAATGAAACGAAAAAATCCCAATTTCCTCCTACTATCTTGATAAATAAATATTCAAACGGATCAGACCTCTCGGCAATCAATAGTGAGCCCACCAGAATCATATGAAAGGAGGAGGTCGAGCTCGACGACGAGGACCTTCGACAGACAAGTGCAACCAGCAATCCGACTGACTTTAAAACGAATAAATATCTTTTAAAATATCTATACCATAATAATATTACATTAATATATCAAGAGTAAGAGTCCTGAGTCCCTGACACTGCGAGGGGAAAGTTGAGGACGGACGAAAGGAAACGGAGAAAAAAGGGAACTTACGGGAACCACGAGCTTGAGGTGCTTCAACTGCTGTATATCCTCGCTCTTTACCATCACATTTGATGTTTTCTTATTGATACTTGCGTTCTGTTGATCAACGGCGCCCTCCTTCGCCGCGGCGAGGCGGTGTCGCACTTCCTTGAGGGCCTTGTCTCGTGCAATCGCTAACGCCCTTGCTTGGCGCTTGTCCATCACGCCTCCTCTTTAAAATATGTGAGAATATAATGGATTATATATTTATCATATTTTGTTCCGATTCCGTCGAGGATCAAATTTCGTCGGAAGGAAACTGATCGGTCTTTCCTTCAGTTACCGGTACGTCGTTGTCAGTGCCCTTTCTCTCTGTCTGTGGCGCCTTCCATGGCGACCCCACTCGATCCCCGCCGTGCTCCCAATGCAGATTCAGCTGAGGCGATTGCGCGCAATCTGCTTTTATCGTCGCACATATTCGATGCGATTCCCATCGACCAATTCCGCAAACTCTTCCCGCCCCAATTCCAGTGCCCTCCTCTTCCCCTTCGCCTGCCCTTATTCCGTCCTGAACATCTTTCCCCCGTTCCCCGGATATATACATATCACTATTTTGGAGTTATTGATGGTTCTCAGTCCATTTGAATCGTTCTTTGTGCTTTTCTGTTGTCGACCTAGACGATGTCGTCGCCTCGTCGCTTCTTTTTGTGGAGAGAGCTCATAACTTTCCATTTTCTCTTATTAATAAGATTTCATAATTAGTGTATCAATATAGTCATGTTAGTTTGTTTTTCTAGGGACTCAGCGGCGGTGGCGAGTCTGCACAGGGCGTACACGAGGCAGCGTCGTCAAGTGGCCGCTCAGGTCGACGGCAACATCAGCGACTTCTTCTTCAAACCTGTCCGCCTCGTCGCTTTCACTTTCTCACCTCCTTCTTTTCTTCTTCTCCTTTTCTTTTAATTCTATGATATTACACAGTAATAAGGGGAATAATAATCAGATATGGTCTTCGCCCCTCCTCATTCTCTCTCTCCCCCTCCTTTTCCTGCTCATCTTGATAGAAGTTCAATAGGAAGGATCAAATGAGAATGAGAGTGAGATCCAGAGACTCGAGAAGCGTGAGGAGAAACTCCACCAGCAACTGCGCGCCCTCGATGAGGTCCACCTCCTCTTCTCTACTTCTCCTCATCCTCTCCTCTTCTCCTTCTCCTCATCCTCCTCTCTCCTCTCTTTCCCTCATCCTCTCTTATATTCTTAACTTTATGTATCAATAGGAAATTGCAGAGAAGAGGACGGCTTTGGAAGAGTTCGCTGATCGCTTAGAGAAGGTCGACTTCTCTCAGCTCAAGGTGTTGGCCAATGCCGACTTCGCTGATGCCGTCGAGGTTGTTGGCTTTCCCCCTTTCCTCTCCTCCCTCATTACCTCTTTCTCCTCCTTCTTCCACTTCTTTCAATTTTCATTTTCGTCTTGATTCCATTTTCTTTTCATCGTATCTTGTTTATGGCGATGTTGATGGTGTGAATATTATGTAGGATCTCAAGGAGTTCGTTGGCGCTGGTCCAACTTGAGATCACCTTCCACCACCAGCTCTTCCTCCTCTTCCACCTCGTCCACCTTCCTCCACCTCCACCTCCTCCACCTCCTCCACCTCCGCCTTCTCATGCCCACTCATGTAACTTGTATCATAACCCGCATTTTTTAAAATTTCTCAGAATATACAATTGTTGGAAAGCTCATTCTTTGTTTCATTTCACACAATGGAGGCAAATCGTCTCCCTCCCACTTCCTCTTTCATGTCCTCCACCACCAATTCCTCCTTCTCCTTCCACTCTTTCTCCTCCTCTTCGATTAGTAGTCGAAGAAGAATTTAAAGGAGGTATCAATTGGTTTCGCAGACGGCAGTTTATCATCTCCTGGCAGCATCGGCATCTTATGGAGATCAAATGTCTCTGAAGGGACAAGAGTGAGGAAGAATGAGGAAAGGAGAAAGAGAACAAGAAAAAGATCTGAAGAAGATGAGGAGGCGAGAACAGAGAAGGAGAATGAGGAAAATGAGGAGAATGAGGAGAAGGAGGAGAAAGAGGAAGAGAAAGAGGAGGGGGAGGGGGAGGAAGAGAGTGAGGAGGGAGGGAGGAGGAAGAGGTACGGAGCTCATTGAGGCGACGACGCATGGCGGCCTTAGTTCGTGTCTTTTTAGACCTCAGTCGAGCCCTCCTCACCCGCAGATCATGGCCGAGCTCTACACAAGCAATATCGGTAACCAATATGGAGAGACGTAGGAAGAGGAGGGGGAGGAGGAGGAGGAGGAGGAGGAGGAGGAGGAGGA
>Ga0154020_10010155_pt1 | contig 10787 bp, 7 predicted proteins | sample Klosneuvirus_201_FD_109709 | JGI IMG/M metagenome (GOLD analysis project Ga0154020, IMG submission 109709) | Active sludge microbial communities from wastewater, Klosterneuburg, Austria - Klosneuvirus_20160825_MG | ecosystem: Engineered > WWTP > Aerobic digester > Activated sludge | place...
CCCCTCGCCGGGCGCGCGGCCTCCGAGGTCCGGGCCCGCACGGCCGAGGCCCTCCTGGCCGGGTGGCCCGACGGGCCCGCCTGCGTCGGCGACCCGCGGGTCGACCTGGCGGTCCGCCGCTGGCGGGTGCTCCTCGAGCGGACGCTGATCGACGTGGCCTTCGACGGCGTGTCGCTCCTCGACGCCCTCGCGGACGTGGCGCGCCGCGCCGGGATCCCGATCGTCGTCCCGCCGGAGCTCCGCGACCTGTGCGCCTCGACCGAGGTCCACCTCCGGCTGCGCCAGATCGTGCTCAGGGACGCCCTGACCCTCCTCGTCGAGGCCAACCTCGAAGGGGGGCACCGCTGGCAGCTGACGCCCGAGGGGATCCTCCTCGCCGGGTGCGACGGCGGGTGGGGGCCTGGCCCCGAGGTCGACCCCGACGACCGCCTCGCGGACCGCCCCGCCTCCGGGCCCGAATGGATCGAGAGGGCGGAGTGGGCGCTCGCGGCGCAGGTCACGACCGACGTGCAGGGCGCCACGCTCGGCGAGGCCCTCGCGCGCCTGGCGGCCGCGACCGGCCTCCACGTCACCGTCGACCCGTCGGTCGACCAGGAGCTCCCGGTCCCGCCCGGGGCGACCCTCCGCGGCGTGCCGGCGCGCCAGGCCCTCGAGGCCCTGTGCCGCCCCTTCGACCTGGCGATCACCTTCCAGGACGAGTGCGTGTGCGTCGTCCCGGGCGTCGAGGCGCGGGCCCTCGACGCGGAGCGCGCCCGGAGGGACGAGGCCTGGCGCGCCTTCCTCGCCGGCTCGCTCGAGGCCCCGGCCGGCCTGACCGGCGGGACCCCCGCCGAGCTCGCGCGGCAGCTGGAGGCGCGCGGGATCCCCGTCGACCTCGACGACGCGGCCACCGCGTGCGCGATCCACGTCCCGGCCGCGACCGCCGACCCGCTCCTCCTCGTGTGCGAGCGGGTCGCGTTCGCGGCCGGGGTCACCTGGACCGTGGCGCTCCCCGAGCGCGACTCCGAGAGCGACGGGAAGGCTCGCCTGGAGTGGCGCGGGTCGAGCGACGCCCTCGAGGCCTTCCTGGCCGACCTCCAGCTCCTCCTCCGCGGGGAGCCCTCGGCGGCGGCGGTCGAGGGAGCGGCGCGCCTGGAGCGCCGCGCGAGCCTCCGCCGCGAGGCGCTCGGCTGGCTCTCGCCGCGCGAGCTCCGGAAGGCCCGGCTGGCCCAGGACGGCGCCGAGCTCGAGCACCTCCTCCGCGGGCTCGTGGCCGCCGTTGCCGCGGCCGACGGCGCGCACCACGTGGACGGCGTCCGGGCCGACGCCCGGCGCGTCGAGCGCTTCGCCGCGCTGGCCGGCTGGCTCGACGTCCACACGAGCGGCGGGTGCGCCCACCCGGACGACGGCCCGGGCGTCGAGCCGCCGCGCGAGGCGAGCTGCGCAGGCTGCGCCCGGCGCTGGGCCACGAGCCTGGCGGCCTGGCTGGCCACCGACCCGGCCCCGGTCGGCCATCCCTGCGCGCGCTGACCCCGGGTCACCTCCCCCGGGCGGTCGTGGCGGCCATGCGCCGCCAAGGCCCTCGGGCTCGGGCTAGGTGAGCCGGCGGTGCTTGCCGCCGGTCTGCTCGATGTCGATGCCCTCGCTGAGGAGCTTCTCGCGGTAGGCCGAGTAGTCGCCCTCGAAGAAGCGGGCCCCGCCCTCGCCGTCGAAGTGCAGGATGTGGGTGCACAGCCGGTCGAGGAAGAAGCGGTCGTGGCTGATGACCATGACGCAGCCCGGGAAGTTCTGCAGCGACTCCTCGAGGACGTGCATGGTCGAGACGTCGAGGTCGTTCGTGGGCTCGTCGAGGAGCAGCATGTTGCCGCCCTTCTTGAGCGTCTTCGCGAGCTGCACCCGGTTGCGCTGGCCGCCCGAGAGCTGGCCGACCTTCTTCTGCTGGTCGGTGCCGCGGAAGTTGAACAGGCTCACGTAGGCCCGGGCGTTCATCTTCCGCTTGCCCAGCCAGATCTCGTCCTCGCCGCCCGAGATCTCCTCGTAGACCGACTTGTCGGCCTCGAGGTCCTCGCGGCTCTGGTCGACGTAGGCCATCTCGACCGTCGGGCCGACCACGGCCTGCCCGGCGTCGGGCTTCTCCTGGCCGACGACGATGCGGAAGAAGGTCGTCTTGCCGGCGCCGTTGGGGCCGATGATGCCCACGAAGGCGCCCGGCTGGAGCTCGAAGGACAGGTCGCTGAAGAGGGTCCGGCCCTTGTAGGCCTTGGTCAGCCCCTTGACCTTGAGCACGTCCTGGCCGAGCCGGTTGCCGGCCGGGATCACCAGCTGGACCTGCCCCTCGTCCTGGCCCGCGGCCTCGACCTCGGTCTTGAGCTTCTCGTAGTTGCTCACGCGGGCCTTGCTCTTGGCCTGGCGGGCGCGCGGGCTCTGCTTGATCCACTCCAGCTCGCGCTTGAGGAGCCGCTTCTTGCTGGCCTCCTGCTTCTCGCTGTCCTTGATCCGGCCGGCCTTCTGCTCGAGGTACGTCGAGTAGTTGCCCTCGAAGGGCGACGCGCGGCCGTGGTCCATCTCGAGCATCCACTGGGCGACGTGGTCCAGGAAGTAGCGGTCGTGGGTGATCGCGATCACCGCGCCCGGGTAGTCCTTGAGGTGCTTCTCGAGCCACTGCACCGTGTCGGCGTCGAGGTGGTTGGTGGGCTCGTCGAGGAGCAGGAGCTGCGGCTGGGCGAGGAGGACCTGGCACAGGGCCACGCGGCGCTTCTCGCCGCCCGAGAGCTTGTCGACCTTCGAGTCGCCGGGGGGCGTGTCGAGGGCGTGCATGGCCTGGTCGACCTTGCGGTCGATCTCCCAGGCCCCCTTGGCCTCGATCTCGTTCTGGACCCGCTCGAGCTCGTCCTGGACCTTCTGCAGCGCGTCCGCGTCCTCGTAGACGGCCGGGTCGGCCATCTTCTCGTTGAGCTGGTCGAAGCGCGTGAGGAGGTTCTTGATCGGCGCGACGGCCTTGTCGATGTTCCCGCGCACGTCGAGCGTCTTGTCGAGGAGCGGCTCCTGCGGGACGTAGCCGATCTTGATGTTGTCGTTGACCTTGCAGGTCCCGTAGTACCCGTCGGGGTCGCCGCCGGCCATGATCCGCAGGAGCGTGGTCTTGCCGCTGCCGTTGGCGCCGATGACCCCGATCTTCGCGGTGGCGAAGAACGAGAGGGTGATGTCGTCGAGCACCTTCTTGGTGTCGTACGACTTGGTCAGGTTCCGGAGCGTGCAGATGATCTCGGGCATGGTGGGCCAGAGTCTAGCGGTCGGCCCGGCTCCGCCAAGTGCCCGGGGCGCCGCTACTCGAGCCGGACGGCGTCGACCACGACCTCGCGGGCCGCGCTGGCCTTCCGGTTCACGAGCACGAGGTCGATCGCGCTGAGCTGCGTCCGGTCGAAGGCCCCGGCCGCCGGGGCCAGGGCCGAGAGCGGGGCGTGGACCTCGACGAAGCGCTGGTGCGGCGAGAGGCCGTCGTAGGCGGGCAGGAGGCCGCCCTGGCCGGGCTCCCACAGCCGCTCCCAGGCGAGCTGCCCGAGCGCGTCGATCGCCCGGACCCACACCGCGTAGCCGTTCCAGCCCTCGTTGCCCGTCTGGGCCAGGCGGAGGACGAGGCGCTTGTGCTTCGTGGTGTCCATGGGCGCGTCGAGCTGCAGGCGCCACACCGACTGCGCCGCGGTCGGCGAGAGGATCGTGTGCTTGAGGCGGAGCGTGTCGTACGCCCCCCCGATGTCGGGGTACATCGAGCGCTCGGTGCGGCGCAGGCTCCCGACCAGGTTCCGGCCGACCCGGTTCCGGGCGGCGTCATTGTCCTGGGCGTCCTCGAGGACCACGGTGCGGACCGCCGGGAGCCACGAGGCCACGCCGGCCGACCTCGAGCCCTGGTTGGCGGCGCCGTAGAGGCGCGCGTCGAGCCGGGCGTCGTTCTCGCTCCAGCGCTTGATGAAGGCCACCATCCAGTCGGCCGTGCGGACCCGCTCCTGGGTGCGCGTGATCTTCGCGTTGCCCTCGGCCGGGTGGCTGTCCGAGATGAGGTTGTGGACGGCGCCGTAGAGGGTGACCTGCGTCTGCGGGCCGGCGGCCCGGTCGATGAGCTGGTCGGCGATCGGGTAGGTCAGGTCGCCGTCGTTCTCGGCCGCGATCACGAGCGAGGGCGTGCGCGGCTGGGCGTCGAAGATCGGGTAGGCCGGGGCCACGCCGGGGGGCGCGCACTCGGGGAAGTAGCGCAGGTCGAAGGCCATGAGGTAGATCAGGCCGCGCATGCGGAGCTCGAAGGCGCGCTGGTGGCTGGCGTGGACGGCGCCGCCTCCGCGGCTGTGGCCGGCGAAGAACAGCTTGTTGGCGTCGAAGGCCCGGGCCAGCGGGTCGGCCGGGTCGTTGCTCCGGCGGAGGAGCTCGTCCGTGACCCCCTCGACGACGCCCGAGGCCGACTCCATGCCGAGCTCGGCCCGGTCGAAGTCGTACTCGTCCATGTCGGCGCCGAAGGAGGAGCCGGCGAAGCTGTAGGTGTCCTCGACCGAGGCCACGGCGATCCCCCACGACGCGAGGTGGGCGTGGAAGGCCTGGTAGTCGCCGTGGTCGAAGCCGCGGCCGCGGTGGAACAGGAGCAGCGGGCGCGGCCCGGCGACGTTCGGCCGCACGAGCCGCACGCGGGTCCGCACGGTCGACCCGTCGAAGGTGTTCCGGACGTCGAGCCGCAGGTCGGTGACGGTCGACCCCTGCGGGCCGAGCCCCTCGAAGCTCGTGGCCGCCGCGGCGAGGTCGCTCTCGGCCAGGTCGCGCACCACGAGCTGGACCCGGACGGGGTAGCGCCGGCCGCTGGCCTCGCGGGAGTCGAAGACGGCCTCGAAGACGCCGGTCTGCGTGGGCGACCCGCGCACGGCGCCGCTCGCGTCGGCCGTCACGCCGGCCGGGAGCGCGCCCGAGACGAGCGCGTACGTCGCGCCCGCGGGGAGCGCGTCGCGGTACGCCTGCCCGAGGTGGCCCACCGCCAGCGGGTAGAAGGGGCCGGGGTCGACGCCCGGGAGCGCAGACGAGGTCTGCGCGCTCGTCGTCACGCCCAGGGCGACCAGGCCGGCCGCGTAGAGCGCGGCCGGGGCCACCGAGAGGGGGACCGCGAGGAGGACCTTGCGCAAGCTCCAGCGCCTCAGCGTGCCAGGTACCATCCGTCACCTCGCTTGATCAACGGGAGCTCGTAGGCGCCGAGCGCGCCGCCGGTCTTGACGCGCAGGGTCGCGCGATCGGGAGAGGCCGGGTCGGGGACGACGTCGACGTTCCCGGCCTTGACGGCCGCGCCGATGCGCTCCCAGGCCGGCTGCGCGCCGGCGTCCAGGAAGCGGCGGCGGGCCTCGGCGGCGTCCTCCTCGTCGAGGACCGGCTCGTCGTCGCGCGCCGCCGAGAGGCGGCACAGCGCGGCCACGTCGCCCGCGGCCAGCGCGTCGAGCGCGCTCCCGAGCAGCGCCCGCGGCGACTCGCGGACGATCGGGCGCGCCGACTCGGCGATCGGCCTCGGCGCCGGGCCGAAGCTCCGGGCGCGCGCGGCGTCCGCGAAGCGCGGGTCCTCGGCCTCGGCGCCGGCCGCGGCCAGCTCCTGGTCGACCTCGAGCCGGTCGAGCCCGAGCGCCAGCCCCTCGCGGCGGGTGGCCTCGAGGTCCTCGAGGGCCGGGGCCACGGACGCGACCGGCGCCGGGTCCGCCGCGGGCGGCGGCGGGGTGGGCGGCTCGCCGCCGCCGCACGCCACGAGGGCGAGGGGGAGGGCCCCGGCGATCAGCAGACGTGCAACCCGTGCGCGGCGGCCCATGGACTCCCGGACTCCGTGCGCTTCCCGCGCAAACCCCGCCCCCGTCGGGAAGAGCTTGTCATTCCACGACTTGACATGGCCGTGACGCACCGTTTCCCGAAGCCTGGGGTCGCCCTGTGTGGCGCCGGCGACGGGGCGGAAGTCCACACCTCGCAAGGGGGCAGGTCGCCGGCGCGACTTGATAGCCTCCGCGCCCATGCTGACGCTCTCGAACGACCTGACCCGCGCGCTCGCCGAGAAGGACACGGTCGAGGAGCTGTGGATCGAGAAGCTCCCGAAGAAGCTCGAGACCCTCGAGCGCATAGGCGAGCTCACGAAGCTCAGGAAGCTGCGCTTCAAGAAGACGCCGCCGGCGCTGCCGCTGGCCGTGTGGAGCCTGCCGGCCCTGCGCGAGCTGAGCGTCGGCAAGGAGCTCGAGACCGTGCCCGACGAGGCGGCGGCCCTCGGGGAGCGGCTCGAGGAGCTGGTCCTGAACGACGACAGCGACGGCGCCGAGCGGCTCGTCGAGCTCCTGGCCCCGGCGAAGGCCCTGAAGAAGCTCTGGCTCTTCGACGCCTGGGTCGTGCCGAAGGCGGTGAGGAAGCTGGCCGGCCCGCTCGAGCTCACGCTCCACCCGAAGCCCGGCGCCGACCCGGCCGCCATGTTCGCCGTGCTGGCGAAGGCGAAGGGGGTCGTCGACCTCCGGTTCGCGAACAGCGCGGAGAAGAAGGAGCCGGACGTGTCGCTGAAGGGGATCGGCGCCCTCAAGCAGCTCCGGCGGCTCAAGCTCTACGGCGTCTTCCACTCGCTGCCCGACGAGCTGGGCAAGCTCGTGAACCTCGTCGACCTCGAGATCGAGCACAACGAGATCCAGGCCCTCCCGGACGGCATGAGGTCGCTGAAGAAGCTCGAGCGGCTCGCGGCCCAGCAGGCCGGTCTGCGCGCGCTCCCCGACTGGATCGGCGGGTGGAAGGCGCTGCGCGTCCTCGAGCTCAAGGACGACCACCTGAAGGCGCTCCCGGCCTCGCTCGCGAAGTGCCCGCTCGAGACGCTCCAGGTCGGCTGGTGCAAGCGACTCGCGGCGCTGCCGCCCGGGCTCGAGAAGGTCCCCGAGCTCGTGGTCACGGGCAGCCCGTGCGAGGAGGCCGTGCTGGCGATCCGTCCGGCGCAGGAGCAGGTCGACGTGCTCGACGTCGACGGTGACGCGCTCGAGGTGGGCGCCCTCGAGCGGGCGCAGCCCAGGGAGCTGACCCTCTCGCTCCCGAAGGGGGTCGCGTTCCCGGCGGAGGTGGCCCGCCTGCGCCGGCTCGAGAAGCTCGGGCTCATGGCCCCGTCCCTCGACGACCGGGCCTTCGAGCTCCTGGCCAAGGTCCCGACGCTCCGCGAGCTGACCGTGACGGTCGACGCGCCGCTCCCCCCGGGCCTCGGGGAGCTGCGCGGGCTCACCCGCCTGTGGGTCCGCGGGAAGGTCAAGGTGCTGCCCGAGGCGCTCGGCCAGCTCTCGGAGCTCGAGGAGCTGATCCTCTACGAGTCGAAGGTCGAGACCCTGCCCTCGTCGATCGGGGCGCTCTCGAAGCTGACGCGGCTCTCGACCACGAAGTGCGGCGGGCTGCGCTCGCTCCCCGACTCGCTCGCGCGCTGCGAGAGGCTCACGGAGCTGCGGCTCGACGACACCCGCTTCCCGGCCCCGCCGCCGGTCCTGGCCGCGCTGAAGGTGAAGCTCGAGCTCGGGAAGAACACCCCGGCCTGGAAGCCCGACCCGCTCTACGGCGTGCTGGCGAAGAACGAGCACCTGTACGAGCTCGAGCTCCTCGAGGGGGCTCCGCTCGGCCCGGCCATGGGCAAGCTCCAGGTCCGGAGGCTCGACCTGAAGCGGCACCCGATCGCGTCGTTCCCCCTCGAGCTCGCCGACTGCCCGCGCCTCCTGACGATCGTGTGCAACTACGTCGACCCGACCGCGGGCCCCGGGCTGCAGCGGCTCCTGCCCGCGCTCCAGGCCAGGGACAAGAGGTGGAAGGCCGAGTCCGGGCGCGGCTACCTCGTGATCAAGCGCAAGGCGCCGAAGAGCTGATCAGCCGACCTGGAAGCCCTTGCTCGCCAGCCGCTCCTGGACCTTCTTGCTGTGGCGCCCCTGGACCTCGACCGCGTCGCCCGCGACCGTCCCGCCGGCGCCGCAGAAGGCCTTCAGGTCCTTGGCCACCGCCTTGAGGTCGTTCTCGGTGAGCCGGAAGCCGCGGGCCACGGTCACGACCTTGCCCTGGGCGCGGGTCTCCTCGCGGACGCGGATCGACTGCCCCGACGGCGCGGCCGACGACCGGCGCGCCTGCTCGGCCGCCGGGCCGTCGCTGGCCGGGATCAGCTCCCAGCCCTCGCCCTTCGTGACCTTGGACACGTCTACCGGTCCGAGTCGCTGCCGGCGGGGACGGCCCCGCCGCGGTAGTAGCGGCTCGCGTAGCGCAGGAAGCGCTGCTCGGCGCGCGAGAGCGAGGCCAGGCCGTGGCGGCTGATCTTCTCCAGGAACTGCTCGACGCGGGCCCGGGCCTCGACCTCCTGCTGCAGCCCGCGGATCTCGCGGAACACGCGCAGGCGGGCCTGGTAGTGGGCCGCCGAGGCCACGGCGGCGAGCGCCGCCGCGCCGCCCGCGAGCCCAAGGAGGTGGCCCATCTCGTCGGTGCGCAGGCGGCGGATGCGCCCGGCCGCGGCCAGGTCGTCCAGCCGCTCGTCCGGGGTCCGGGCCTCGCCGTCGTAGGCCAGGTCCTCCTTGCGCTCGATCCGCTCCCGGGCGTCGCTCCAGGCGTAGTGGTGGATCGTGAGCACGAGCAGGCCGAGGGCCGAGGCCAGGACGAGGTACAGGGCCGGGAAGGGCAGGCCGCCGCGCCGCTCGTCGCCGCACACGAACAGGTACGCGGTCAGGAGCGAGCAGGCCGGGCCGACCGCGCCGCTGAGGATCAGCCCCTCGGTCATGCCGGCCTCGACCAGCGCCACGTGGCCGAGCCCCACGAGCGCCGCGCTGACGGCGAAGAGCGCCAGGAAGCGCCGGGTCCCGATGCGCTCCTCTACCGGCGCGCCGGCGAGGAGGAGGAGGCCCGCCACCAGGACCGCCTCGAGCGGGTCGCGCAGGACCATCGGGTAGGTGAGCAGCGCCCAGGGGCGCTCGACGAGGTCGCGGGCGCCGCCGAGCGAGAGGGCCTCGATCGCCCGGTACGTCCACGGGGCCTCGGCCCCGATCGCCAGGACCAGGAAGGCCAGGAAGAAGAACAGACACAGGAGATGACTGCCCCGCACCGCCGCTCGCTCCTCGGGGAGGCTAGCACCGGCCCGAGGGACGCGCATCCGCCAGGGCCGGACCCGCTCCCGCGGACGGGAAGGGCGTTCGCCGGGGCCAACACCGCCAGCGCCCGCCAGGGGACTTCCGTCCGGTCGCGCCTTCGCTCCGACGCGGCGCACGGTCCGCGCGCCGCGCGACCCCGAGGAGAGCTCCATGCTGATCACGATCGTCGTCGTCGCCCTGGTCCTGGCCGTCGCCGTCTCGCTCCTTCGCTCGCTCCGACGAAGCGTCGTGGCGCACCTCGTCGAGGAGCTCGAGCACGAGGACCTGCACCGCCGCGGGACCGCGGTCGTGGAGCTCGGGCGGTTCGAGCTCACCGACAAGCCCTTCGCGGTGGCGGCCCTCCTCCGCGTGGCGCTCGACCCCGCCGAGCGGCCGGACATCCGGGTGGCCGCGGCGGTGACCTCGGTCCAGGCCGGCACCTCCGAGGAGGGGCGGGCCTTCCTCCTCAGCGCGCTCGGCGACGAGGCCCAGGACCCGGCGCTCCGCGCGCGGATCGTCGGCGCCCTGGCGCCGATCGCCGGCCACAGCCAGGCCGTCCTCGGCCTCTTCCGCGGCCTGACCGACGACCCGCAGCCGAAGGTCCGGCTCGCGACCGCCTTCGAGGTCCACCAGCTCGACCCGTCCTGGGACCCGGTGCCGACCCTGGAGCAGCTCCTCGAGGAGCCGGACGACGAGGTCCGGATCGGCGCCGTCCAGGCCCTCACCGGGGTGGGCACGCCGGCGGCGCGCGCGGCGCTGAAGCGCGCGGCGGACGATCGGTCCGAGGCCGTGCGCCACGTCGCGGCCATGGGGCTGGTGGCGGCGCCGTGACCTCCGCGTCCGCGCCCGGGAGGGCCCTCAAGCGCCTCCCGGGACGGACGAGGATGGGCCATGGGCTCCGCCTTCGCCTCCGGCGTCGCGCTGCCGCTCACCTTCGGCGAGTTCGTGCTCGAACGCCGGCTCGGCCGCGGCGGCATGGGCGAGGTGTACCTCGCCCGTCAGCCGGCGCGCGGCCAGGGGGTCGTGGCCGTCAAGCTCCGGCTCGACGGGGCGCAGGACGGGGCGGCCCGGCTGGCCAGCGAGGCCAGGCTGGCGGCGAGCATCGACCACCCGAACGTGGTCCGCGTGCACGGGGCGGGCGTCGTCGACGGCGTCCCCTGGCTCTCCATGGAGTACGTGGCCGGCCAGGACCTCGAGGAGGCGCTGCGGCGCACCCCCTCGCTCCCCTGGGAGCCTGCCCTGGTCCTCGTCGACGCGATCGCGGCCGCCCTGGCCGCCGCGCACGGCCAGGGGGTCGTCCACCGCGACCTCAAGCCCTCGAACATCCGGCTCACCCGCGACGGTCAGGTGCGGGTCATGGACTTCGGGATCGCCGCGCGGGCGGCGACCTCGGGCGGGCCGATCCTCGGGACGCCGGCCTACCTCGCCCCCGAGGTGGCGCGCGGCGAGCCGGTCGACGGCCGGGCCGACCTCTACAGCCTGGGCGTGGTCCTGTTCCGCCTCCTGACCGGCCGCCTGCCGTTCGAGGCCGACGACCTGGTGGCGCTCGTCCACCTCCAGCTCACCGCGGAGCCGCCGCGCGTGGGCGCGCTCGAGCCCGGGACGCCCCCCTCGGTCGACCGGCTCGTCGACCGGGTCCTTCGCCAGGAGCCGGTCGACGAGCCGCTGGACCGCGGGGGGCGTTCCGGGCTCGAG
>Ga0154020_10010156_pt1 | contig 10787 bp, 7 predicted proteins | sample Klosneuvirus_201_FD_109709 | JGI IMG/M metagenome (GOLD analysis project Ga0154020, IMG submission 109709) | Active sludge microbial communities from wastewater, Klosterneuburg, Austria - Klosneuvirus_20160825_MG | ecosystem: Engineered > WWTP > Aerobic digester > Activated sludge | place...
AGACAAAATCACTAACCAATTTGATAGAAAGGAAACAAATCGTAAAAGGAAATCAAATAATGCCGAAAGGTATATTGGGCTGAAACATTTTGTTTTGTTGAATAAAAGATTGCCATCAGCAAATAAAACTGGTGAAGAAAGTATGTATCAATTTTTTTATAAACAAAGGAAATTGCTCGAACAAGGAGATTTAAATCAATTAGAAGAAAACAACTTTATTGAAATAGCTAAACTAATTAAAAATCATACGTATGAAAATAAAAGAAACTAAAGTATTGCAAGAGCAAAGATTGAATGAAATATCAACGGACAAGGGTGTTGATTATAATTCTTTAAAGACGCTACTTGAATCTGTTAGAACAAAGAAGTTGTTGAAAAGAAATAATTATCATCAGCAAAAAATTAATGACATAATTGAAAAAGCAACAAAATGAAATTTTCAAACATTGAAATAAATAATTTTAGGCAATACTACAACTGTGTAAATGTTGACCTTGAAACAAATGATGAAAAGAACATCATAATTATTGGTGGTCGAAATGGTTATGGTAAAACCAACTTTTTGCTTTCAATCGTTTGGTGCTTATTTGGAGATAAGATTTCACAAATAGATGAGAATTTCAAAAAAGAGATTCAAAAGGAAAAAAACTATTCTTCTTTTATGCAACAATCAATTAATTGGACAGCGAAAAAGGAAAATAAAACCAAGTTCTCAGTAAGCATTAAAATATCAGATATTGAATTACCAGAATTAAGAACACTTAATTCAAATACAGATTCTATACTTATAAAAAGAACTTTTGATGTTGTTTCAATGAATGAAACTCTTTCAATAATAGATGTTGCTTCGGGTCTAGAAATATTTGATGATGAAAGTGACAAAATCAATTTTATAAACGATTACATTATTCCTATTGATGCGGCAAAGTTTGTATTTTTTGATGCTGAAAAGATTGCAGAAATCGCTAATTTGTCTATAAAAGATGAAGGTAGTTTTATTAATGATGCACTAGGAAAGATTCTAGGTTTGGATACATACTTGACTTTAATTGAAGATATTGAGTTTTACATAAATAATTTGAAAAAAGAGGGTGCAACTAAAAATTTGCAAGATCAAATAATTATTGATGAAAGAGCTATAGACATGTCCAAAAACGAAATAAATAATCTTGAAGAGGTAAATGCAGAAAAACTTAAAGAAATTGACGGTTTAAAGAAGAAAATCAGAGAATATGACAATCTAATTTCACAGTATAGCAAACAAGGTAATTCTACATTTGATAGAAACGCTGTCATAGTAGAAATTGACAAATTAAAAGCGAAAGAACTTGAACACAATGAGCGGTTTAATGAATTAAGTGAAATTATTCCACTTGCTATTCTTACAGGAAGACTGGAAGAAGTAAAAGATCATTTGGAAATTCAGGAAAGAAATGAATTATCACAAAAATCATCAAATGAAAACAAGGATAAAATTGAAAATTTTATTGAACTACTTTTCAATAAACCGCCTGAACCAGAAAATTCATCAATGTCTTTTAAGGACAAAAGGTTTTATTATGAGAAAGCACTAAATATAGGTTCGAAACTTTTTATAGAAAGTAGTGAATACACAGAGCTTGAATTTGAACACGACCTTAATAACGCTGAAAAAAAACTGATAAGTGACACTATCAACTTAATCAATACCCAATCCAAAGATTTGTTTGAATCTACAATTGAAGAATTTAATGAGATAAAAGTAAAATTATCAGATTTATATAAAACTCTTAGTAAGATAGACGCAGATCTTGAAGACGAGTTAATCCTTGAATATTCGTCCAAGAAAGAAACAGCAGATTATAATATTACAGAAAAAAACAGGCAAATTGGAGAAAATAATCAGCAAATCACAAAGCTAAGAACTGACATAGTTAGACTCAATCAACAATTAATTTTGCTAGTCAAAAAAGTTGATATTAACGAACAAAACAAATTAAGAATTCAAAAGAGCAGTCAATATATTGATGTTTTAAATCAGTTCCTTGATGAACAAAAAAACATGCATAAAGATAATTTGGAAAAAACAATACTTTCTGAATTGAAAAACCTTATGCACAAATTGAATAGCGACAATAATCAAACTAAATTTATTGAAGATGTAAAAGTTACTATTTTAGCGTCAGGACAAGGAATGAAAATTACTCTTTTTGACCAAGATGATACTGAGATTAGAAAAGAAAGTTTATCGTCTGGTGAAAAACAAATTTATATATCTTGTTTAATAAAGGCGATTTTAAAAGAGTCAGTTAAAAACCTTCCTATCTTTATAGATACACCATTAGGAAGGCTTGACGAGGAACACAGAGATAACATTACTAAAAAATATTATCCTGAACTTTCCGAACAGGTTGTTTTGTTCTCCACAAACAGTGAAATTACTCCAAAAAGATTTAAAGAGATTTCAGGTAACATTTCAAAATCATATTTACTACTCAATGACGGAGTAAATTCATATTTAAAAAACGGATATTTCAACAGTTATGAGAATTAAAATAAGCAAAGAAAACGATGATGTTCTTTACAGAATAAAGAATCTATATAATTTTAAAAATGATGGAGTTGTACCAAGAATAGCATTGTCTTTTAGTTTGCTTTCTGGTAAATTATTTAATATCGAAAAAGATACAATACCTAGTTCTGATGGAAAAGAGTTTCGTGACGTTAAAGCATTATTTGGGACAGTAATAGGAGAAGGCTCAAACCTTGTTATTTTCAAAACAATTGTTGATCAACATTACAACAAAAACACCTTTGAGGACGAATTTGTAAAGCTTTTTAAACTACATCTAAATCACGGATTAAATATTTGGAATGAAAAAATTGAAATTTCAAATATTTCAAAAGGAGATCATATAGATTTACTTCTAAAATACATTAAAAATGGACTTATTTTAAGATCAAATTCTGTTAAAATAAATGGCGGAAATGTTCAAATGAATTCAATGAAAGAAATCACTTCATTACTATCCTTTGAATTAGGTAGAACTGAAAGTGGTGAAAAAATTGAAATTAGAATAAATGACCTTAAAGAGTTTGACAACAGAAATATGGCTATAGCAGGTATGGCTGGTTCTGGCAAAACTCAATTGATAAAAGATATTCTGTATCAAATTTCTAAGAACACAAATAATGAGTTAAAGTTTATTTTCTTTGATTACAAAGGGGAAGGTAATCCTTCACAATTAAAACCTTTTCTAGATGCAACAAAATGCGAGTTTATTGATATTGTAAATGACAATGGTGTAAAATTCAATCCGTTTCTATCAATTAGTTTAGACGAGAGACAACGACCTTTTAGTATTAAGGCCTTTGTGGATACCATTGCCACTTTTGTTCCAAGTGTTGGAGTTGCTCAGAAAAATTTATTAACAAATGTAATTATTGACCTATTTGACAACAAAAATGGTTCTTATCCAACTATTAATGAATTGTTTGAATCAATTGAAGAATATTATTCAGAGAATAATCGAAGGCCTGATACACTCTTTGCGGGTATACAAGATTTGACTACCAACATTTTTAATTGTGATACAAACAATCCAAACATTTTGAATAGGAGCTTGTACTTAAATCTGCCTCCTGCCCTTTCAGACACATTGAGACAGCTTGTAGTGTTTTTATTATTAAGATATTTCAACACATATTTTAGTTCAACAAATGATTGCGAACCAGTCGATCATATTTTTCCACTTCGATATGTAATTGTGATTGACGAAGCACATATTTATTTAAAAAACAAAAATGCAAGAAAAGCACTTGAAGAGCTTTTAAGGCTTCTAAGGTCAAAAGGTGTAATTATAGTAATGTTATCACAAGGGGTTGAGGATTACAAAACAAAAGACTTTGATTTTGCTTCTCAAGTAAAATTGCCAATATGCTTAAATGTTCAAAACAAAGACTATAAAGCAATAAGTAATTTCATCGGAACACCAAGCAGCAAATACAAACTTGAAACAGAAATTAAAAAATTAGAATCTGGGAAAGGACTAATAAATATAGGAGAACCTAAAATTATAGAGCTAAGACAATGGTGGAAAACAAAAAAAGATGAAAATCTTTAATACCAACCCTTCTCAGCCATTCACATAACCAAGCCATACAAGCCAACACTTGGCAAAGAATGTGTCTGTCCAATTCAACGAAAGACCGACAAATCAATGAAGAAAAAGAAGCCTAGGCGGTAATTGGCGTTTGACGATCAATCTTTAATCATTTAAAATAGATTGGGCTAATTATTTGTTATGTCAATTAATCAGGATTTGAGCAATTTCTTACTCAGAACATTGAAAGAACTTTGCTTTGAAAAATTTTACATATTTATTTATTAAGCTTTAACGCTTCCTTTAACCTGTTTTTAATAACATGAGCAAGGCTCAATGGTTGAATTACTACAACACTATCCGCATAGGAAAGTATGAGTCTTTCCAATTCATAGTTAATAATAATTTGAAGTGTTACTTGCAAGGTGTTATCGTTAAGCCATTTAGATTTTTGTGAACCATGGAGTGGTTTAGTTTGGATATAATTACCAGTTTTACTATTAAAATGTAAGACCACATTTTCAATGTCGGCATTCGAAGGTTTCGTTACTCCAATGATATCTTCGAAATATTCATTCCAATCAATAACAGTATTTTTATGATAGCCAATATTAGTTTCTTTAATAGATACTATTCTGTCTAATGCCAAATTCCAATCATATTTACCATTTTCTTGATTAAAGCCGAACAAAAACCAACGATTGTTGTATTGCTTCAAAAAGTAGGGATGGATCACAACATCAAAAGGAGCATCATTTTCAAATGGCTGATAGCTGATGTTAAGTGCCTTTTTATAGAAGATGGCATTATGCAAAGGGCCCAAGTGTTCAATACCTTTTAAATATTGGTTGCTGTCAAATTCTATGATAGTAGCGGATACCTCATCAGATGCAATTCCTTGTTGTAATTTTGGTACCAGTTCGTTCACCCATTCAAATTGTGGCATGCCTTTAAATTGAGATAGAATAACCAATGCATCTTTTAACTGGTTAACTTCTACCTCATTAAGTGGCATATTATTAATAGAAAAAGAAGTATTCGCATAACGATAATACACTCTTTTACCATCCCTGTTTTTATTTAGTTCAATTTCCCAACCTTCCTTACTTTCCATAAAAGCAATGTCATCAAATATCTGTCTACGGCTAATTCCATTAGAATCAGAATCAATATCGAGTAATACTTTCTCACATTCCAAGATAAGATCGTTTATAAAATAGCGCTTTCCGGGATTTCGAAAGCATTTATCTAGAACTTTGTAACGAATAAGGGCATTTTTATTTGTTGACATGTTGATTCATATTTTATGTGCAGATACACTGCATATTAGGGACAAATATTTGCAACTCAATTAATGGAATGCCAAAGTTGGCAAAATTAATTGAAAACAATTACTTTTGTGCAGTTAGAATGCACAGTTAATATGCAAATTTGCATTTTGTTCTTTGAAAGCCTGCTGCAAGATATTGATTTGTGCCAACTGGAAGCCGTCGAAAGATAGTTTCAAATCGGTTGGTATCATGGAGAAATCCAAGATGAATGTTACTTAGTTATTGGTTAAATTAGCCTAGACCATTACTAAAAGAATAACCCGTTGCAAACAAGCACAGGTTATAATTATTACATAGAAGCTTAGACTTTTCTAATAATAGAATAATCCATTTCAAATTTGAACAGGTTATATTTATTATTGTAAGGCAAGGCCATATACAAAGAATAAAGCAGCAGGCTTCTAAGAACTAAATATTAAAATTATGAAACTCGAACCTAATATTATAGAGCAAGTAAGAATTTCATTTGAAAAAATGGAGTCTAAGCGCGATTTGGTTCAATTATTGAACAAAGTTAAACCATTAATATATGGAAGCAAAGTTGTTCCATTTGATTTAAAGCAAATAACTTGGTATTCCCACCCTAGAGTAAATATTAATCGCTATTTAGAGTTTAAAATAAAAAAGAAATCCGGAACTGACCGCACAATTAATGCTCCGGTAAAAGGTTTAAAATCGATCCAAAAAACATTGAGTTTTGTTTTACAATGTGTTTTTGAACCGCATCGATCTGCAATGGGATTTGTAAGAAATAAGTCAATTGTAGATAACGCAAAAAAACACATTGGTAATAATTATGTTTACAACATCGATTTAAAAGATTTTTTTTCATCTATAGATCAAGCAAGAGTATGGAAGTGCTTGCAATTGAAGCCATTTAATCTTAAAGATGCAACTAATATCCCCCTTCATGAATCTAGAAAGCAGATAGGGGGTCTTTATTCTTCAAAGCAGTTCCTTGCCAATTTGATTGCTTCACTTTGTTGTACAGAAATTGATGTAGAGCGGAAAAATGAAAATGAAGGGTGGGTAAAGGTAAAAAAAAATGTACTTCCGCAAGGGGCTCCGACTTCACCAGTAATAACAAACATTGTTTGCCAAAGGCTTGATTATTTATTGTCAGGTGTAGCAAAACGTTTCGGCTTAAAATACAGCCGTTATGCTGATGACATCACTTTTAGTTCCATGCACAACGTGTATCAGCCCGAGAGTGAGTTTTTAAAAGAATTACACAGGATAATTACTGAGCAAAACTTTCACATCAAAGAAAGCAAAACTCGTTTGCAAAAAGATGGCTACCGTAAAGAAGTAACTGGCTTGTTGGTGAATGAAAAAGTCAATGTGCAGCACCGATACATCAAGCAATTGCGTATGTGGCTGTATTACTGGGAAAGGTACGGCTTTGAAAGAGCCTCAGGATTTTTTTTACAACAATACATTGCCGATAAAGGCCATGTAAAGAATGGCAAACCAGATATGGCTAATGTTATTTCCGGCAAACTGGATTACCTGAAAATGGTGAAGGGGGCGGATAATGAATTGTATCAGAAACTCAAAGCAAGATTTGAAAAGCTTACAGGGAAAGTTGCATCTGTATCAAAAAACCTAATTGAAATTGAGGAGTCCGAAATAAGTAATACACCTTTGATGAAATTATTGCTTGGCCTTACTGAACAACCTAAGGTTCTTTCAGAGGAGAAAATTATTGATATTCCTACTAAGGTTAAAACTGAAAAAGAACCAATACCTGTGCTTCATAATCCTAAAGAGTTGGTTGCACTTTTGAAAAATTTCTCAGTAAATGATAGTGCCTTAAAATACACAACACATAGTTGGGATGCTGGCCGGGATGCTAACATGTTTAAAGATTTATCTGAATTTCTATCAATTGCCAAATCTCAGTATAGCGAGTTTAGTTCTGCCTTGAAGGGGCTTAGTAAAAACCTAAATGGTAAGATTTATAATTTTTTATTCAATAAGGAGATAGCGAAATCCGGATGGGGTGATATAAATCCAAAGAAACGTATTTACTTCGGATGGAGTTCGCCAGAATTACTTGAAGCTTGTAAAAATGATATTTCATTAAATCCCGAAGATCTGATTCTACCGGAGAAGTTTCAGATTCAGCGGGCTGGTAAAACCCTTCAAAAGTTTAAACACATAATAGATGTGTTTAAGAATGAGATTGAAGTTAGAGATGAAAATTCCGCTTTGCTAAACCTTATTCTTCAAAAGCATGATAATTATTTAATTAGTTTTTCTGCACCAAAGGTTTCAAACCTTGAAAATAAAACTTTTTATACTGACATACAATGGCTCGGTAAAGCCCTTGATTTAATTTTTGAAGGAATACAAAAATACCCTCAGCATCCAGTTGTGGAATATGCTGTAACTGAAAATAATAATGACAGATTGGTTCTTACCATTCTACATCGTAATTCATTTAAAAACGGCTTGTCAATCTATGATGATAAGCTAAATCTTAAACGGGGTGACTTTAGCACTATAAAAGATAAGTTACAAAATCTATGTGATTGGTGCATAGAATCTGAATTTGCTGAAGGTGCATACCGTATTAATTATCTCGTATCGGACAATGAAAATCCGGCATATGAAAAAATAATGTCAGCAGAGGGCTTTAAACACATATTAACCTTTTATAAATAGAAGATGAAAATTGCCATAATTGAAGATAGAATAGCCCGCCTTGAACAGTTTACTGATTTTGAGTTGAAGCAATGCAAATCAGTTACAATAATTACGGGTTTAGAATTTGATAACCTTATAGGCTCTTTAAAGAGTAATGATACAAAACCACTTGATCAATATGAATGTATTGCATCTCACCGGTCTGCTTTGTCAAATGAAGTAAGAGATACACTAAAGGAATATTGCAGAATAAAGAGAAAGCCCTTGATTTTCTTTTCTGGTGGTATTACATCAAGTGTTTTGAAAGATTCAGATTTCCCCTTTCTTCATATTAATTCAATAGAGTTTTATTCTGAGAATCTTAAATTGTTTATTGAAGCTTTTGAAGAAAGTAATGCTGTTAATTTATTGGTGCTTCAGTTTGGAAAAAAGTGGAAATTGAGTTTGTTTCTTAACCTGAGGAATAATATTGCGGTGGCTTTAAATAAGGTAGCGTTAAAAGTACAATTCCCAGATTCTGAAATTGATGACAGTGAATTGATTAAAAGGGTGAGAGACTTGCAAATTAATACCGCTATAAAAGCAGACTTAGTAAATGAGAAAACTAATGTAATATTTTCAGGTGATGATTTAACACAGGTTTCTTATGACCAGGTTCAGGATATAAAATACGTAATTGACAGATTAATAAATGAAATGGCATGAAAAAACTTTTAATACATAGCAATAACACCTCTTTCAACAATACCGAATTATTTCCGTTGGCGGAGCAGTTTGTATTTGATGTAGACTTTGACAAGGATGTTGATTTTTACATAAATGAAAATTTGACTGATGGTGGTCTGAAGCAAAAACTTGAGAAGTGTGATATCGTTTTCATTAAAGTATCTCTATCGAAGAACTATTTAGAATACTTTGGTTTGAGATTGGCATATCATATTAGATTGACAAAGAGCATAGGAACAAAAGCTTATATGCCGATTGTTTTTATTGCTGAAGAAAGTTTCCAATACTTGGGTTTAACACATCCTGAGCCTTCAATATTTTTTACTAAAGGTATATATCTTATAAAGGAGTCGTTGGATGATTATAAAAAAACATTGAAATGGTTTATTGATGGAAGGATAAAGCCTTTGGATAATTTTTCTTCGTTTGTAAATTCAATAATAATAAATCCGCCTGCAAATTATCTTTCTCACCATTCTATTGCAAATGAATGGAGTATTTTAAGATGGGCAAAAGTGCTTGGCATAGCTACTGAAATAGAAGCTTTAAAAGAAGTAAGGATTAGTATTGAAAGCTTATTGTATTACAAATTTCTTCAAGCCAAGTATCCGATAGAGGCAGAGCCAGAAAAGGCAGCTTTTAAAATTAATGGGAAAGGTCGTATTCTTTATATTGATGATGAATGGAATAAAGGATGGAATGTAGTTTTAGAAAAATTTGTTTCTTCTTGCCCAGATATTGTTTTTGAAACATTAAAATATGATTTCAAGGATAAAACACATGAAGAAATTTTAGCTGAGTGCAAAATGAAAATTACAAGTTCAAATCCCGATGCAGTTTTATTGGATTTGCGATTGTCTAATTCTGATTTTACAAACTCACATAATTCTTTGCATTTAACTGGCTATAAAGTCTTAAAAGCTATAAAGTTAATTAATCCTGGTATCCAAGTAATAATTTTTACAGCTTCTAACAAGGTTTGGAATTTTACCGAATTGCAAATAACCGGTTGTGATGATTTTGTTTTAAAAGAATCACCTGATTTAAGCACAGATGCAGGATACTCTAGAAATGCAATTAATAAAATGGCTTCTTCTGTCTCTAATGCTTTTAAGATGTCGTTTCTTAAAAAGGTTTATCTAAAAATGGCGGAAATAGAAAAACAAATAACTGTTGCTAATAATGATGAAGAGGCAGACTTTCACCTCCGCTTAAAAAATAATTTAAATGTTGCTTTCAAGCTTTTAATTGATACGAAAATATCGGCTAAATATTTTAATTATGCTTATCTGCAACTATTTCAAATCATTGAAGATTTTAGTAATCTATCTTATGTATTCACCAATGGTTTAGATTGTTTCGTATATGTTAAAGATAAAGAGGTTTGTGTAAACAAAACGCTAATCGATAAATGGGAAACCTCTATAAGTTTTACTAATAAGTATATGATCAATCATAAAGTACTGCCAATTGCAGAAAAGAGGAAGCGTCTTGACACAAACTATATTGTGTCGGCAATTTTAATATTTAGGCTCGGTTATGATAATTCAAGTGCGTTAAGTTGGACTGATATTTATACTATTAGAAATACCAAAGCAGCTCATTTTAACATAGATGATGCTCTAAATGAGGAAGCTATTTTTACACTATTAGATTTCATCAAAAATTTTATAAGCCCGCAAAAACAAAAGGACAATAATGTTGGAAAGGGGCTTTCAGTTAAATCATTTGAAGAAAGTGTTGAATTATTAAAAAGGCATTTTAAAAGGTAATCATGCAACTCACCGCCAAACTCACACAGCTACTTCTAATCCAAACCGGTACAGGTAAAAATGGAGAATGGAAAAAACAAGACATCATTGTTGAAACAGATGGTCAATATCCTAAAAAAGTATGCATCTCAATTTGGGGTGATAAGATCAATGAAGGTCAATTGCAAATCGGTAACTCATTGCAAATTGATTTTGACATCGAAAGCAGGGAATACAACAGTAAATGG
>Ga0154020_10010157_pt1 | contig 10787 bp, 3 predicted proteins | sample Klosneuvirus_201_FD_109709 | JGI IMG/M metagenome (GOLD analysis project Ga0154020, IMG submission 109709) | Active sludge microbial communities from wastewater, Klosterneuburg, Austria - Klosneuvirus_20160825_MG | ecosystem: Engineered > WWTP > Aerobic digester > Activated sludge | place...
AGATTATTACTGTCAGATTATTACTGTCAGATTATTACTGTCAGATTATTACTGTCAGATTATTACTGTCAGATTATTACTGTCAGATTATTACTATTAAATATTATTGTCAGATTACTACTGTTGAAATATTAGTATTGAAATATTGCTATTAAAATATTATTATCAAATATTATTGCCAGATTATTACTGCCAGATTATTACTGCCAGAATATTACTGCTAGATTATTACTGCCAGATTATTACTGCCAGATTATTACTGCTAGATTATTACTGCCAGATTATTACTGCTAGATTATTACTGCCAGATTATTACTGCCAGATTATTACCATCGAAATATTACTATTGAAATATTACTGTCAAAGAGAAATATTAATTGTTGTTAGAGAGAATATTCACTATTAAAGATAATGATTACTGTCCGAGTCAAAGGTTAATCGTTATTATAGAGAATAATTATTGTAAAAGTAATTATTATTTTTTAATATTTAAAAAATAATATCTATCGAATTTAATCATTAATATTAAAATGGTTTAAAGATATTAAAATGGTTTAAAGATATTAAAACGGTTTAAAGATATTAAAATGATTTAAAGATATTAAAATGGGTTAAAGATATTAAAATGGTTTAAAGATATTAAAATGATTTAAAGATATTAAAATGATTAAAGATATTAAAATGGTTTAAAGATATTAAAATGGGTTAAAGATATAATCATATTCTTAATTAATTTCTTTGACGGCAATACTCTTTCTATGATGACAATACTCTTTCTATGATGACAATACTCTTTCTATGATGACAATACTCTTTCTATGATGTCAATATTCTTTCTATGTTGGCAATATTCTTTCTGTGATAACAATACTCTTTCGATACTCTTTCTCTGACAATAATTATTTACTCTGATAGTAATTATTTATTCTGATAGTAATTATTATTTTTAATGTTAAATATTAAATACTAAATATTGTGAATATTTTTGTATTATAACGTTCATTATCAGATATAAACTATCAGATATAAACACTATCAGATATAAATTATCAGATATAAACTGTCAAATACAAACCGTTAAATATAAACTATCAGTTATAAACTGTTGGATATGAATATTGTTAGATATAAACTAACATAAAATAATTACTATTTATATATGATAATGAATATTATGAAACAATTGTTACAGAGAAAACTAATTTATATTTATTATTTTATACCTAATAAATTATACCTGATATTTATTATTTTATATCTGACAATTTACATCTAATATTTAAACATTTGACATTTTATATCTAACAATGTTTTTCTGATAATAATTATTTCTAACAATTTATTTTTGGGTAAAAAAAATTATCTAACAGTTTCATATCAATATATTTGTGAAAGACTATTTTTTACTATTATATTTTTTACTATTATATTTATATACTGTTACTATATTTATATTTTTTACTATTATATTTATATACTGTTACTATATTTATATATTATTAACATTTAATGAAATGTTAACAATATATAATAATCAATAAATCTTCAACTATATTATAAATAAATACCAAATATTCAATCAAATATAATAAACAACAAATATTTATTAAAATATAATAGATAACAAATATTTATTAAAATATAATAGATGACAAATATTTATTAAAATATAATAAATAACAAATATTTATTAAAATATAATAGATGACAAATATTTATTAAAATATAATAGATGACAAATATTTATTAAAATATAATAGATAACAAATATTTACTGAAATATAAATATTCGATTAATTATAATAGACAACAAAGATTTATCAATTCTATATGACAATTCTTACATCAACAGATCTTCATTATAAATATATTTATAATTTATAATTTATTTATAATTTTACTGCCAAATATAATAAAATATATTTCTTTAGACCAAATATATTTTATTTCTTTAGACCAAATATATTTTATTTCTTTAGGCCAAATATATTTTATTTTATTTCTTTAGACCAAATATATTATATTTTATTTTATTTCTTTAGACCAAATATTATTATAATATATTTCTTTAGACTTAATATTTTATTTTATTTCTTTAGATCTAATATATTATATTTTTTTAGACCTAATATATTATATTATATTATATTGTAATATATTTCTTTAGACCGGATATATTATATTTCTCCGGACAAAATATATTTAATTGAGTAATTACATATTATTTATAATATTTTGATAATCTGTTACTGATCCATAATCTGTTACTGATCCATAATCTGTTACTGATCCATAATCTGTTACTGATTCATAATCTGTTACTGATCCATAATCTGTTACTGATCCATAATCTGTTACTGATCCATAATCTGTTACTGATCCATAATCTGTTGTCCATAGTATTAAAATCTATTTTTTATTTGATATTTTTAAATTGACATATTTTATTATTGTAAATTTAATATAAATTATAGCTAAATTTTCTGACAGTGAAAATTTTTAATAGCTAAATTTTCTAACAATAAATTATTTATAATATATTTCTAACAATAAATAATTTATAATAAATTTTTGACAGTAAATAATCTTTGATAATAATTAAAAAAATAATATCAATATACAACTTGTATATTATAAAGTATGTAATATAATAAATATAAATTGGGTTTAAAGTTATATTGGTATTACATATTAACAATTATATAAAGTTTTAATTTTATCAAATATCATACATTTTAATTTAAAAAACATAATCTATCGATAATAAATCTTCAATATCTCATATATTTTGAATTAATGACCATGATAGATATTATATATTATTAAAAAATATATATATATATATATATATATCATTAACAAAATTTATGGATCTTTAATAGAAAAATTAAGTCTTTTTCACAATAAAATGGACCTTTCACAGAAAATAGACCCTTCACAGAAAATATAGACCCTTCACAGAAAATAGACCCTTCACAGAAAATAGACCCTTCACAGAAAATAGACACTTCACAGAAAATAAACCATTCACAGAAAATAGATCTTTCACAGAAAATAGATCTTTCACAAAAAATAGATCTTTCACAGAAAATAGATCTTTCACAGAAAATAGATCTTTCACAGAAAAATAGATCATTCATAGAAAATAGACCATTCACAGAAAAATAGACCATTCACAGAAAAATAGACCATTCACAGAAAAATAGACCCTTCACAAAAACATAGACCCTTTGCAGAAAAATAGACCCTTCACAGAAAAATAGACCCTTCACAGAAAAATAGACCTTTCATAGAAAATATGGATTATTAAGAATTTAAAACAATATAAATATGTATAAGTGTCAAAAACATTATTAATTTCTTCTATCATTAATAAAATAAATAATATCTAATTAACTAATTAGAACTCTATTTAAAACAATAGTTTTATAATTTATATACAATTAATATATGATCACCAATTTTAATAATAAATGTTGCGGTAAAAATACTTACTATAAATTAATAATAGAAGATCAAAATTATTAAAGATATATCTATCAGAAATATATTTACAACAAAAATTATAACAATAAAATATTATGATATGAAATATATTTACAACAATAAAATATTACGATATGAAATATATTTACAACAACAAAAATTACAACAATAAAATATTACAATATAAAATATTACAATATAAAAATAAAACTAGAAAATATTATAATGTAAATTAAGACAATAAAATATTACAATATAAAATATTACAATATAAAAATAAAACTAGAAAATATTATAATATAAAATAAAACGACAAAATATAATAATAAATAAGACGACAAAATATTATAACAATAAAATATAACAATAAAATATAACAATAAAATATAACAATAAAATATAACAATAAAATATAACAATAAAATATAACAATATAAATTATGACGACAAAATATAACAATATAAATTATGACGACAAAATAAAATATGACGACAAAATAAAATATGACGACAAAATAAAATATGACGACAAAATATTATAACAATAAAATATAACAATATAAAATATGACGACAAAATATTATAACAATATAAAATATGACGACAAAAAAATATAACAGCCAAAAATTATGATTACAAAAATATAATAAATTAATATAATATACATCTAAAAAAATATATTAAATTAATATAATATACATATAAAAAGAATATATTAATTTAATATAAGTCTAAAGGAATATTATTAATATAATATAAGTCTAAAGTAATATTATTAATATAATATAAGTCTAAAGAGATATTATTAATATAATATAAGTCTAAAGTTATATTATTAATATAATATAAGTCTAAAGAGATATAATTATTATAATATAAGTCTAAAGGAATATTATTAATATAATATAAGTCTAAAGGAATATTATTATTATTATATAAATCTAAAGGAATATTATTAATATAATATAAGTCTAAAGGAATATTATTAATATAAGTCTAAAGAGATATAATTAATATAAGTTTAAAAATATGAGAATGGTTATATAATATCATCAAAAATGTTTTATTTTAAATTCGAATGATTCTTCTATTATCTGAAATATCTAATAGTCAAATATCAAAAAAATAGTTTATTAGTATTTTTTTCAATAGTTATTATCGAAAATATAAAATATAAATTATATCAATGGTGAATAATTTAATACTCTATTTTTACAAAATACCAAATAATTAATATATTTATTATCGATGATATTAAAATAATTGACAATATGACAATATGATGACAATTTATTATTCTTTAAATTATTATCATATACTTTTTGATATTATATTTAAAATGAAAAGTATATTTAATTTGTGATGCGTAAATATTATATTCAAAATATAATATTTATAATAAATTTTAGAATATAAATTAATAATAATTATAAAATAATAATCAAGAAATAATATAAATGAATAATCAAGAAAAATAAAATAAATAAATGAACAATTAAATACTTAATAATTTCCAATTATAAATCTCTTTTTACCATAATGAGTGATATTTGTATTGGAGTAAAGAAAGATGGGAATAATTGTTCTTTCAAGAAAAAGATAGGAAATTATTGTGGTGTACATGCACCCAAAATAACATCCGTTTTAACACCATCCATCAATACTAATACCCCAACCCCAATTATACTAAATACAACATATAATCCATCATTTCCTATCCCCAAAATTCTAGGAATAACAAATATTCCTCAACAATTTAAACTTTTACAACCAACATTAACTGAAAGCAAAACAAATCCGAAAATTTTTCGTCAAGAAGTTTTTGATCCTCCCGAACATGGTCCAGCAATAACAATTACATTTAGTTCTGTTGTAGAAAATCATGTAGGAATGGAGAAAATAGGAATAGAAAGAGGAGGATATAGTGTAAACGAATTAATTGAAGCCAAAGAGAAACTAGAAAAATTAGGAGCAATATGCGAATATATTAATCTAAACGATGCATTAATAGGATCAGAATATGAAAATAAAGGAGAAGAAGCCGGAGTTTTAATCATAAGAAATGGCGTAGATTTATTTTTAGAAGGATCTGGACTGACAGCAGATGATATGTGGCGTGAATTAAATGCATTTCCTTGGGATAATAAATATTTTGACAGACGTCGTGGTAGAGTCTTGAATAAACATGCACGAGAAAATGTATGTTTTGGTGATCAATCTCAAATAGCAGATTTTGAACATGCTAAAGGTACAGTCATCGCGTTCGATTCGGTTCCTGCAACAAAAATAGTTCGTGAGAAATTGCCTTTCTTATTTGGGGAAAAATCTGATGCACTTTTGGCGGAAGGAAATAGGTATGTAGATGTCTCGACGGGGGGCATACATGCTCACGGCGACAAATGTCGTCCCGGTGTTATAGGCATGCGCATAGGAAAAAATTTTCCATTACATTTTCACTGGTTTCATAGGAGTAATCCAATAGGGTTGCGAGTTCAATTAAAATTAAATAACAAAGATATGTATATTATGAGTTCCAAAGCAGTAGGCCGCGATTGGAGATCACCTAGTAAAATAACTTTAAGACATATGGCTGGAGCACCTAAATATTTGATGTTTAAACCTAAGAAAGAAAAATAATATTATTAATTAATTAAAAAAAAATATTATTATTAATTAAAAAAATATTATTAATTAAAAAAAATATTAATTAAAAAAATATTATTAAAAAATTATTAATTATTAATAATAATTTTTTTTTTAATATTTACTTATAGAAAAAAATATTATTTGTTTTCAGAAATAGAAATATTATTTTGTTGTGTCTCTATTGATAAAAAAAGGAACAGAATTTGAAATATTCAAACAATTTATTGAGAGTGTTAAATTATCCATAGATGAAATTTGAGGAAGCGGTATTTTTCCTGCATTATTTATGGATAAAATTTGAGGAAGCGGTATTTTTCCTGCATTATTTATGGATGAAATTTGAGGAAGCGGTATTTTTCCTGCATTATTTATGGATGAAATTTGAGGAAGTGGTATTTTTTGTATATTATTTATAGATGAAATTTGAGGAAGTGGTATTTTTCCTGCATTATTTATGGATGAAATTTGAGGGAGTGGTATTTTTCTTGCATTATTTATGGATGAAATTCGAGGAAGTGGTATTTTTCCTAGATTATTTATGGATGAAATTTGAAGAAGTGGTATTTTTCCTGCATTATTTATGGATGAAATTCGAGGAAGTGGTATTTTTCCTGCATTATTTATGGATGAAATTTGAGGAAGTGGTATTTTTCTTGATATTTTACTATTTTCTTTTATTTCAAATTCTATATCTGAATCTATATCAGATTTCATTTCTAAATCGTTTTCTGAATTATCATTGGAATCGTCGGTATTTGAATCATAGTTTTTATCAAAATGAGATACTGTATTCGAAGAGATTTTTGCGATATTTATCTTCTTTGTAATAGTAGTTTTTCTTGGCATATTAGATATTATTCCTTTATATCTTTGTTCACGAGTATGTAAAATATGACAATGTAAACAAATTACTTGACATTTAGCAACTTCTTCTTTCAATTGTTCAAACGTATATTTATTATCTTTTGTCATTCTTCCAATATCTTTTAATTTATCAGCTGGATCTAAATGATCAAAATGAAAAAGACGAGGACACTCAGTATTTACATAATCACAAATAGAACATCCTTTATTTTTGAATACCAATAAATATTCCAATTTTTGTCGTTCGAGATGACTTCTGGAGTTATAAGCAATTCCATTTTCACGTTCTATAGTTATTATAAGATGACAAGTTGCACAAAGAAGTTGTGTTTTACGTGCTTCAAGTCTGATAGCTGATTCACTAGACATCTTACATACTTGTCTTTTCTTTGGGATGAAAGATTGATCTGGTAATAAAATACCACGCGCTCTTTGTTCTTCTTCCGTCAAATGATCTAACTGGAGTATAAATAATTCAATATAGGGCTTTAAATCCATAAGAACATCTTTTACTTTATGTTCACCATCCTTCAATGTTACATATCGAATTCCGTCTCTTTCTTTCGTTTCGATTTTAGAAAGTAAAGATTTATTCATCAAATCAGGACTCACAAAAGGATTTTCCCCATATAAATAAATACATTGACATCTTTCACAACAAGATTCATTTTTAAGAACAAATTCAAATTTTATATCAAGATAAGTCTTTCTTACTCGTCTATTTCGATTTCTTTGAAATTCCTTACAAGGGATACAATGAATTGAAGGTGTACCATCATGATTTAACGACATTTCTGATAACTCTTTAGGATGATGACATTGTGTACAAAATTTTTGATTATTGCTTTCTGCTATTTCTTTCTTGTTTTTGATATCATTTTTACGTTTGGAAGCTTCATATTTCCTACAATCTGAGCAATTTTTTCGTAAATTACTATTTGGATCGTTTGAATCAATACGGAATAATGAAAGTGGGACTTTATCACATGGATATTGTGATCCAACAACGCTATTATGACCAGTATTGGGACAAGCTTTAAATTCTGTTTCAGGAACTTTTTCAGGTTTAATTTTTTCGTTACAACTTGTATTTGGACAATGTTTAAATTCAGAAACATTTTGTTCATTAGCATTTTTAAGTTTGATTTTTTCAACATAACGTTTTCCAGTTTTACGTTTATATAAACGACAATATATACAAGTTTTACATCTTTTACTATTTGGATTATTTGGATCTTGTAAAAATAAATCTGACGGTACTTGTTCCATTGGAAATAATGAGGTAATGTTATTATGTCCGGTATTATGACATATCATAAATTCGTTATTTTCGTTTTCAGGATTTTCGGAAAGAGCTTTTTCAAGATTTTTGGTTAACATTTTCCTATTATGTTTTCTACAATCCAAACAATTTACACATTTTCTACTATTAGATTTTTCAGGATTCTGTAGAAAATATATAATTGGTACTTTGTCTTTTGGATATATAGATTTTTTAGCATGACCATTATCAGCACATTGTCCGAATTCTTGTTCATTTTCCACAGAAATTTTTGATTGCATCATTTTTCAATTTTCTATTTAAAAACATAATCATGACTATATTAAAATTCATTTTTTAATATATCATCATGAATTTATTATCTTATTCTTAATAAATTCAGGATGATATATTATCTTATCGAAAATCTATTATTTTGTTGAAAATATATTATCTTATTGAAAATCTATTATTTTGTTGAAAATCTATTATCTTATTAAAAATCTATTATCTTATTAAAAATTTATTATCTTATTGAAAATCTATTATTTTGTTGAAAATTTATTATCTTATCGAAAATCTATTATTTTGTTGAAAATATATTATCTTATTGAAAATCTATTATTTTGTTGAAAATTTATTATTTTATTGAAAATCTATTATCTTATTAAAAATATATTATATTATTAAGATAATGTATATAACATATTGAAAATCTATTATGAAAATATTAGAAGAATCATTATGAAATAATATGAGAACTATCAGTAAGATTATTATATTATATTAACTATCCGTAAATTGATATAAAAAATATTAATATAAGAATTGCCACTAAAATAATAAAAACTGTCATTAAAATTATAAAAAACTGCCATTGACATAATGGAAGAACTGTCATTAAAATAATAAAAACACTGTCCTAAAAATGATAAAAGAGTCGTTGTTAAAATAATAAAACTCCTGTCATGGAAATAAATGGAAAAACTGTTGTTAAAATAATAAATCATCAATAGAATAATAAATAATAAATAATCATCAGAATAATAATTAATTATCAGAATAATTTATTATTAACAGAATAATAAATAATCATCAGAATAATTTATTATTAACAAAATAATATTATCCTCAACCGAAAAATAATAGATAATTAACGAAATAACATATACTTTTTTGATATGATATATATCTAAATAAATAATATCAATGACACAGATTTTTTTTAAAAAAAAAATATATAATCTATGTTACTACATATTTATACAATATTAATAATTAATGCTGATAATAATTTAACTGTACTATTAATATTAATATATAGATATTAATCCAATCAACCTACCAATACTGAACTGACAACACCAAATCGACAATAGCAAACTGACAACACCAAATCGACAATAGCAAACTGACAACACCAAATTGACAACGCAAAACTGCTAACAGAAAAATGTCAATACAAAACTGATGACACAAGACTGATGATATTAATTTAAAATCAAATAACTCCATCGTCTGATATTTATTTTTTTTTGACAACATTTTTTGACAACATTTTTAATGTATCATATTTTTCTACTATCATCTGATATATTTTATATCATATAACCTCGCAATATAAATCCTCTACTATGTTTTTGACATTAATTTTATATTATTAAATATTTTTTATATGGTGTTGATGTATATAATGAATCATTAAGAAATTATTATATAAAAAAGAAGATTAACATCGATTAAATATTATTTGTATCATTTTTAAGAATTGTTATTATTATAAGAAAGGTACTATTTTATATCATTTTTAAGAATTGTTATTATTATAAGAAAGGTACTATTTTATATGGATCAATTTATATTAATTGTTTTTATTTAAAAAATAATCTCTAACAGCAAATCTCTAACAGTAAATCTCTAACAGTAAATCTCTAACAGTAAATCTCTAACAGTAAATCTCTAATAGTAATCTCTGATGGTAATCTCTGATAGTAATCTCTGATAGTAATCTCTGATAGTAATCTCTGATAGTAATCTCTGATGGTAATCTCTGATAGTAATCTCTGATAGTAATCTCTGATGGTAATCTCTGAAAGTAACCACTGATAGTAATCTCTGATAGTAATCTCTGATAGTAATCTCTGATGGTAATCTCTGAAAGTAACCACTGACAGTAGTTATTAATAGTATTATTTAAAAAATAATATCTAGGAGAATTATTAGATATTAATATCTAAAAGAATTATCGAATATATAAAAGTCATCATTGATGGTGGGTATTTTGTATTAATATATAATAATAACATATTATCAAATATCTTATTATCGATGATATATGTATTTTTATTTTTTATAATGGACATTATTGTTTAATAATAACATATTATCGAATATGTTATTGTCGATGATATATGTATTTTTATAATGGACGTTATTGTTTAATAATATCATATTATTTATGAAATATGTATTTTTATTTTTTATAATGGACATTATTGTTTAATAATAACATATTATCGAATATGTATTA
>Ga0154020_10010158_pt1 | contig 10787 bp, 10 predicted proteins | sample Klosneuvirus_201_FD_109709 | JGI IMG/M metagenome (GOLD analysis project Ga0154020, IMG submission 109709) | Active sludge microbial communities from wastewater, Klosterneuburg, Austria - Klosneuvirus_20160825_MG | ecosystem: Engineered > WWTP > Aerobic digester > Activated sludge | place...
ACTTTTGCGCCTCATTTTTATCATGACACAGGAACAGGAAATAAGCAAACGAAGGACTTTTGGTATCATCAGCCACCCCGATGCAGGAAAAACTACGCTTACCGAAAAGTTGCTTCTCTATGGCGGAGCTATTCAAAAAGCCGGTGCTGTAAAATCATCGAAGATCAAAGACCATGCGCGCAGCGATTGGATGGAAATAGAAAAGCAACGGGGAATTTCCGTAGCCACCTCTGTTATGGGTTTTAACTATAACGGCATAAAAATAAATCTACTCGATACACCCGGTCACCAGGATTTTGCCGAAGATACTTATCGTACGCTCACCGCGGTAGATAGCGTAATTCTTGTGATTGATTGCGTAAAAGGCGTTGAGTCGCAGACTGAAAAGCTGATGGAGGTTTGCCGCATGCGCAACACTCCGGTTATATGCTTTATTAATAAGCTGGATCGGGAAGGGCGTGACCCGTTTGATTTGCTTGATGAAATAGAAGAAAAACTTGCTATTAAAGTAAGGCCCTTAAGTTGGCCCATTAGTATGGGAAAAACTTTTAAGGGTGTTTATAATTTGTACGAAAAGAATCTGAGTTTATTCACGCCCAGCAAAGTTACTATACAAGAAAGGGTTCAGATAGCGGATATCCACAGTCAGGAAGTAGACAAGCTGGTTGGAGAAAATTATGCCAGGCAATTACGCACAGATGTTGAGTTGATAGAAGGCGTTTACCCTGAATTTGATACGAACGATTATTTGAGTGGTGATGTAGCCCCCGTTTTTTTTGGCAGTGCTGTAAATAATTTTGGGGTGCAGGAATTGCTCAACACATTTATCACGATTGCTCCTCCGCCTATTCCCCGGACAACCACGACCCGTGTAGTTGATCCAGCCGAAGAAAAATTTACAGGCTTTGTTTTTAAAATTCATGCCAACATGGATCCAAGGCATCGAAACCGAATAGCCTTTTTGCGAGTTTGCTCTGGTAAGTTTGAACGAGCCACCAACTACTATCATGTGCGACAGGATAAAGGAATCCGATTTTCAAACGCAACAGCCTTTATGGCGCAGGATCGTGAAACCGTAGATGAGGCTTGGCCTGGCGATATTGTTGGATTGTATGACACGGGTAATTTAAAAATCGGGGATACACTTACGGAGGGTGAAAAGATGTTGTATACCGGTATTCCGAGTTTCTCGCCTGAGATTTTCAAAGAAGTGCTCAATAAGGATGCAATGAAGACCAAGCAATTGGAAAAGGGATTACTTCAATTGATGGAGGAAGGGGTAGCGCAGTTATTTACCTACGAACTGGGCAACCGAAAAGTAGTAGGCGTGGTTGGTCCACTGCAATTTGAAGTTATTCAGTTTCGATTAAAGAATGAATATTCGGCTTCAGCCGATTTTGCCGGTCAGAATATTTACAAGGCCTGTTGGATTAGTAGTAAGAATGAGAAGAAACTTCAGGAATTCCTTGATTCGAAGCAACGCCATATTGCCCGCGATAAGGATGGTAAATTAGTATTTATGGCAGAGTCACGTGCGTGGTTGCAAATGGTCCAGGATAATTTTCCTGACATAAATTTCCATTTTACCTCAGAGTTTAAGGATTGATTTAACGTTTTACTTGGCGTAATCGTAAATCATTTTGGAGATATCGGCAAGTACGGCAACACCGGCATCGGCATCGGGCAGGTCTTTTGAGAGTAGAACCAGTACGTACTTTTTACCATCCGGTAAGTAAACAATTCCTGAGTCGTGTTGTACACCGGTAATAGATCCGGTTTTGTGTGCCACTTTTACATTGGCAGGTAGTTTAGCTGGAATAATTTCATTAAACCGCTGATCCAGTAAAATATCGATCATGCTCATGCTGGCTTCATTGTTTACAATTTCCTCGGCATCAATTTTCTCAAACAGCAACATCAAATCATACGCAGTTACTTGATTATTGAGTCCTGCGTCAAACGCTTTTGCATCTTCTACACCCCGTAATACCTGAATATCGTTGGCGCCAATATCGCGCAGGGTTTGCGTTACATTTTTTGCACCGACTAAGTCAATCATTAGATTGGTGGCCAGGTTGCTGCTTACAATTATCATGTCATACACCAACGAATAGATAGTTCTTTTTTCACCAATATGCTTATAGATTGGTGCGTAGCTGTCACTATCGGCAGTTAACAAATACGGGCTACCGTCTGCAATACTGATAAATTCATTTTTAATAATAATGGAATCCTTAAGTGAAAACTTTCCGGCTGCGGCTTGTTTATAAACTTCAACCATCACGGGGGTTTTCATGGTGCTGGCGGCATGAAAAAGCTCATGGGCATTAATGAGTAATTGTTCGTTCGAAGAAAGATCAGTGAACGCCACCGCAAAATGGCCCGGTTGCCCTGCCAATTTCGCTTCAATGGATTTTTGTAAATCGGTAATTGATTGTTTCTGAGTACAGGCGGTAAGTACCCCAATAAACAGCAAGAAGAGTCCAAGTTTTGCCATCGTGTTTTTGTTTGTTCTATATCCGGTTCTAACTTACAAAGTTTTATGATTAATCCCTTACAGGTTTTATATGAAGACAATCACCTGCTGATTGTCAACAAGCCAGCAGGTATGTTGGTGCAAGGTGATTCTACGGGAGACCGCCCGCTTGTAGACTTTGGGAAGGCCTATATAAAAATGAAATATGAAAAACCCGGTGATGTATTTCTGGGTGTCGTTCATCGTTTAGACAGGCCCGTAAGCGGAGTAGTTGTTTTTGCACGCACCTCGAAAGCACTGGAGAGAATGAACGCTCTTTTTCGTGATAGAGAAACGCTTAAAACCTATTGGGCAATAGTTGAAAATAGACCACCCAGACAGGAGGGCTCGTTGGTACACTGGTTGGTGAAAGACGAAAAGAAGAACAAAACAACAGCCTATGCCCGGGAAAATTCAAAAGGTCAACGTTCTGAATTGAGTTATAAATTGATTCAGGATCGATCAGGTTTTTACTTACTTGAAGTGAAGCCGGTTACGGGACGGCCCCATCAAATACGCGTACAACTTGCATCCATGGGTTGCCCTATCGTTGGCGATTTAAAATATGGATATCCAAGGCCCGCCTCGGATGCAAGCATTGGCTTACACGCGCGTCAACTTGAATTTAATCATCCTGTAAAAAAGGAACCGTTGTTAGTTTTAGCAGAAGTACCAAAAAATGATTTATGGAAACCCTTTTCTTGATTCATTGCTTAGTATCTTGAGGCGTAATATTTCTTCATGAGTTGGTTAAATAAATTACAGGCGCGGTGGAAAGTAAATAGCTTAGGGCAAGTTGTTTTGATTCTGATTGTTTTCGCATGCACTGGATTTACCGTACTATTTATTAAACAACCTCTCTTTGAATATTGGTTTCCTACGGGCATCAAGCCTTTGTGGGCGAGTGTAGCCTACTGGATCTTAATTTTTCCCGTATACAATCTTTTTCTATTGTTTTATGGGTTTATTTTTGGTCAATTCCGTTTTTTTTGGGACTTTGAACAACGTTTTTTTAATCGAATAATGTCTAACTTTAAAAAATAAATCCTCTTGCAATGAAAAAAATTATTTACTTATTGTCAGCAGTACTCTTAGCTGCGTGTTCGACACCTAAATACACAGCTAGTTTTAACTCCTATGATTCGCCAAGGGGTTATCAAAAGGAAGCAGTAGTTGAAACACCTGTTGCTGTAATCGATCCGTCAACGTTGGTGGCGAGCACTTCTGTAGCGCCTATAGAAATCAAGGAGACTGAAGCTCCGGCTGTAGAAGTTCGCAAAACCTATATTCAAATGACGAAGACAGAACGGAAGGCTCTTCGTAATCATATCCGTACGGAGATTAAATCCACGGTGAAAGAGCAAAAGGCTAAGTTAGCCCCTACCTCTACACATGCAACCAATGCGATGGAGAATGACTTAAAGCTTGCCATCATTTTTGGAGCGGTTGGTATCGTTGGATTGATGTTAGGAGGTGCCAGTAACGCGTTCTTTTACATAGGTGGAATTGCCTTGCTCATTGGCGTTGTGTTTTTCGTCAAGTGGGTTATAAGACAATAGCCAATAAATGATCAATAAAAAAACCCGATTTTCGATCGGGTTTTTTTATTGATAAAACTTTAATGACCGTGCTAATTCTTTATTCCGTCAGCCAGTAGTATTACTTTATTTTTCAAAACTTCTACCACACCCCCGGTAATGTGAAGCTTTTCCGAAAGCTCCTTTGATTTATATTCCACTACCCCATCTTTCAGCAAGCTAACAAGCGGGGCGTGATCATTCAAAATCTGAAAAGATCCGTCTTCTCCCGGAAAGGTTGCGGATGCAACATCACCTTCAAAAATTTTCTTTTCAGGTGTAATTATTTCCAAATGCATAGTTCTAGAATTAAGAATTCAATCGCCTGATTTCTAAATTATCCGGCAACGTCAGCCATCATTTTTTCACCTTTGGCAATAGCATCATCAATGCTTCCTACCAGGTTAAATGCCATTTCAGGTAAATGATCCACTTCACCATCCATAATCATATTAAATCCTTTGATGGTGTCTTTGATATCCACCAAGGCTCCTTTCAAACCGGTAAAGGCTTCGGCCACGTGGAAGGGTTGCGATAAGAAGCGTTGTACCCTTCTGGCGCGGGATACAATAAGCTTATCTTCATCAGACAATTCATCCATACCCAAGATAGCGATAATGTCCTGTAATTCTTTATAACGCTGAAGGGTTAGCTTAACACGCTGAGCACAGTTGTAATGTTCTTCACCTACAATATCAGCACGTAAGATTCTTGACGTTGAGTCCAACGGATCCACAGCCGGATAAATACCTAATTCTGCGATTTTACGAGACAATACTGTAGTAGCATCCAAGTGCGCAAAGGTTGTTGCCGGAGCTGGATCGGTCAAGTCATCGGCAGGTACATAGACGGCCTGTACAGAGGTAATAGAACCATTTTTGGTAGAGGTAATTCGCTCTTGCATAGCACCCATTTCGGAAGCCAGCGTAGGCTGATATCCTACTGCCGAAGGCATACGACCTAACAAAGCGGATACTTCTGATCCTGCTTGTGTAAAGCGGAAGATATTATCAATAAAGAAAAGAATGTCTTTTCCTTTGCCTTGACCATCACCATCGCGGAAATATTCAGCTACCGTTAAGCCAGAAAGCGCAACGCGGGCACGGGCACCTGGAGGTTCGTTCATTTGACCAAACACAAAGGTTGCTTTGGAATCTTTTAGTTTATCCATGTCCACTTTAGAAAGATCCCATCCACCTGCGTGGAGTGACTTCATAAACTCTGGACCATAATCTACAATTCCTGCTTCAATCATTTCACGCAACAAATCATTTCCTTCGCGTGTACGTTCGCCTACACCGGCAAATACAGATAAGCCTGCATAAGCCTTAGCGATGTTATTGATCAATTCCTGAATTAATACGGTTTTGCCCACACCGGCACCACCGAACAATCCGATTTTACCACCCTTTGAATACGGCTCAATCAGGTCAATTACTTTAATCCCGGTAAAAAGAACCTCAGTGGAGGTTGAAAGGCTTTCATAACTCGGTGCCGAGCGGTGGATGGGCAATGAATCTTTTCCTTTAGGTTGCTTGATGCCATCAATAGCCTGACCGACCACGTTGAACAGACGGCCTTTAATATCTTCGCCAATAGGCATTTGAATAGGAGAGCCAGTATCAATCACTTTCATACCGCGAACCAACCCTTCAGTTCCATCCATGGCGATTGTACGCACCCGGTCTTCACCTAGGTGTTGCTGACATTCAAGTACTACTAAGGTTCCGTCTCCTTTTGTTACTTCTAGGGAATCAAGAATGTTAGGAAGTTTTGTTCCGGGCTCGTCAAATGCAACGTCTACTACCGGACCGATTACTTGGGTGATTCTACCGCTATTGGCCATTGATTTATAGATTTTTTTTAAGATTCTTGATTATTCGGATTTGACCCCTAATCGGGGTAAAATCTGGGCCACAAAAGTAGTTTTTTGTAAGGTTAATACAAACTAGTGAGCAGGTTTTGTTGAGGCAGGCTTCGCTCTTATTTTTGGAATCCAAACTCTGATAATCAATGAATTGTATGGCGTAAAGGGCTAGTTCAGTTTTTCAAGTGCTTTTTAATTCCACACGGAAAGTAGTTCCTTGATTTTCATCAGAGGATTTCACAAAAATTTTTCCCTCATGGTACATTTCAATTATCCGTTTTGCCAGGGCCAATCCTAGACCCCAACCTCTTTTTTTGGTGGTAAACCCAGGTCTAAAAACATTGGTGATAAGTGCTTTAGGAATTCCTTTTCCCGTATCGGAAATATCGATAAATACTTTATGATCGCTGCCTCGAAGAATTTTAATGGCAATGGTACCTGAGCTGCCCATAGCATCAACGGCATTTTTACAAAGATTTTCAATTACCCATTCAAAAAGTGGGGCATGCACACGAGCTTGTATGGTTTCTGAAAGTGTGTAGACTTCAAAATTGATTTTGGATGATACCCGTGGGAGTAAATAGCCAACTACATTATTAATCAATAGATACACGTTTTCATCTTTGAGTACGGGGGTTGATCCGATACTTGAAAATCGCTCCGTTACCACCGTTAACTTTTTTATGTCTTTATCAAGTTCATCGACAATTCCTTTATTTTTAATTTCAGGGTCATCTCGTAAAACTTCAACCCATGCCATAAGGGATGATAAGGGTGTACCTAATTGATGGGCCGTTTCTTTCGCTAAGCCCACCCAAACCTGGTTTTGCTCTGCGGTACGTGAGTAGTTGAACGCGAGGTAAGAGATAAAGCCAAAAATAGCGAGTACAGAAAGTTGGATGTAAGGAAACGCAATAAGCTGTGTTAATAAAAATGAGTTTTTATAGTAGACATATTGCTTTCCAAAAATTTCACCCGTGCTATCATCACGTAAAACAATTTCAATGGGATCAAACGAATCTTTCATTTCCTCTATCTGCATACGGATAAAAGCATTCTTTCTTTCTTTGGACCAGGTTTCGTTGATTTCGATATTCGCATATTGATATTCATTGTCTTTGGTAAGCCAGATAACAGGTATTGATTTGTTTTTAAACAAGATTTCATCGGTGATAAATACAATGTTGCCATCATCGTTCATTAAAGTGTACTCCAAGGCTTTGGCAAACAAAACCACCTGCTGCTTTTCGCGCTCTTTCAATTGTTCAACCAAAACATGGGTGTAATAAATAGATCCGAAACTTATCAAGACAGACACAACCAGAATGATCCACTTTAGTTTCGTGTTATCCTGATAAAACTCCATGGAGGCGGGTAACTTAATTTTTTTAGCCATATCCGCATGGAAATTAAATAAAAAAACCGGATCGCGTGAGCAATCCGGTTTTATCAAAGTGTGAGTGACTGGTTATCCTTTCATCATAAACCACTTAGCCAATACTTTGTAGCTTACCTTGGTGCCCGTCATTAGAATACCAACGCGATAAATTCGTCCGGCAATCCAGGTGGTTAATAAAAAGCCGCCAATCAGCAATACGACTGAGAGGGCTAGTTGCCAACCAGGTACACCAAAGGCAATGCGGCCCACCATAGCCACGGGTGAAGTAAATGGAATTATGGAGAGCCAAAAGCTAACCGAACCATGTGGGTCGCGCAGAATAAATAGAAAGAGACCCAGATAGCCGATAAGCAGGGGGATGGTTACCGGAAACTGAAACTGTTGAGCTTCTTGTTGCGAATCAACCGCTGAGCCTACGGCAGCGAATAAGGCTCCGTAAAGGAGGTAGCCACCTAGAAAATAAAAAACAAATACGATAGTGATTTTGAGCATAGGTAATTCACTCCAGTTACCTAATAATTCAGCCACTTTAGAATTTTGCTGATCAACCGCTGCCTTCATGTCCGGATCATTTTGCATTTGTTTTGTTACCTGCTCCATCACTTGTTTTTGTGGCATCTTTAAACCAAAGTATGCCAGTGTGCCTGAAGACAATATTGTGATAAGCACAATCCATATTGTAAATTGAACTAAGCCTACCGAGGCGATGCCAATTATTTTCCCCAGCATAAGTTGAAATGGTTTTACAGACGAAACAATTACTTCCACCACTTTAGAAGTTTTTTCGTCAATAACACCTTGCATGATCTGGATGCCATAAATCAAAACAAACATGTAAATCAAAATACCGAGACCAAATCCCAAACCATATAAAATGCCCGCGTTGCTCGATTTTTCTTCGCCCGTATCGGATAGATTAAACTGTTTAAGATTCACTTTCGGCCGTAAACTTTTTAACGTTGCCTCATCAATGTTGTACTCCTTTAGTTTCAAGTCATGAATTTGATTTTCGATGGATGATTCGAGATCATCCACTTTTTCTATGCTGGGATTTTCCTTGGTATAAATCGCAATGCCTTCGGGTTTGTTAATATCTATTTGAGGAATGTACAATAAGGCAAAGTCTTTTGTTTCGTTGTAAACTTTCTTAGCCTGATCCAACGGCATATCTAAAGGAACGAATGTAAATCGCTTGCCGCTTTGAAATGTAAACAACTTACTCTCATCCACCACTCGCACGGTATCTGCCTTAGCTGATTCCGATTCTTTAATCATGATAAAAATCAATCCTCCAATGATGGCTGGAAAAATAAGAAGCACCAGAATAATGGCTATCAAAAAAGATTTTTTTTGAACCCGATTTAAAAACTCACGCTGGATGATTAGCCAAATTTTGTTCATACTATTAGGGTCTTTGGGTTACGCTTGTTCTTGTAGATGTTTCTTCAACGCTTCATCACCTTTCACCAAGCTTATAAAAATATCCGACATGGTAGGTAATTTCTCCTGAAAGCTATGCACTTCTGTAATATCAATCAGGTCTCGAATGACCTGATTTCCATTAATGCCGTTTTTTGCTTTTAGGGTTGTAGAGAATAAACCATCCTCCATAGGCTTCTGATTGATTAATTCATACCGATCGACCGGAAAAGTAAATTGGTTGCCACGATGTTCAACGATGAATGTATTGGACTTATATTGATCCTTTACCTGCTTTTTAGGTCCTTCCAATATTTTCTTTGACTTATCGATCAGGGCGATGTGATCGCAGAGTGATTCAACGGTTTCCATTCGATGGGTGGAAAAGATAATGGTACTTCCCATTTCTTTAAGTTCCAGAATTTTTTCGGTGATTAACTGCGCATTTACCGGATCAAATCCTGAAAAAGGTTCGTCCAGAATTATAAGTTTTGGTTGATGCAACACTGTGCTTATAAACTGCACCTTTTGTGCCATACCTTTAGAAAGGTCTTCCACCTTTTTGCCCCACCAATCTTTTATTTCAAATTTCTCGAGCCATACTTTTATCCGCTCCAGCGCCTGTTTACGACTAAGTCCTTTTAACTGCGCCAGATAAAGAAGTTGGTCACCTACTTTCATCTTTTTGTAAAGGCCACGTTCTTCCGGAAGATATCCGATCATGCCAATATGTTTTTCCTGCAAAGGCTCGCCAAAGATTTCAATTTGGCCTTCCTCCATATTGATAATCTGATTGATGATTCGGATAAGCGTAGTTTTACCAGCACCATTGGGGCCTAATAAACCATAAATAGATTTTTCTGGAATTGTAATGCTTACATGATCCAGGGCTGTGTGATTAGCATAGCGCTTGGTAACATCTCGGGTTATAAGGGCATTCACGTGTATGGAGATTGGTTGGTACAGGGTTGTTAACAAAAATAACAATAGAATGGAAGGAATCTACTTAATGCGTTCAAATTCAAGAGTAAGCTAAACCGGTTTATTACCGATTTTTTTCGCGAAAGACGATTTTACCCATCGATACATCAAGATCAAAAACAAGTGCGTCTTTGCTGTCTGCGGAATAGGCTGCGTTGGCGAAGCGGTTTGGCCCAATCTTTTTAAGCGTTGGAGAAATACTGAGGCTGCACAGCCACGAGTCATTTATGGTCACCAGAACGGGAACATCTTCGGTTGGCAATTGAATGATAAGATTACCGGCACCCACACTGCCAATTATATGGTTGCTGATGCTGGGTTTGTTGCTGAAATCGAGAAACATATTACCGAAGCCAACATCGGCAACTACCACTTTGGAGCGAGCCAGATTCAGTTGGCGGGCATTTAACGAACCCATATCCACCTTTACATAGAAGGTGTCCATTTCAATTCTATTTTCAACCCCCGTACTATAACTAATGTTCACGTCAGCGCTGCCGGTATGAATTTTAAGTTTGCTAATTGACATGCCCGAGAGATCGATATTGGCATTGCCCAAACCATAATCGAGGTCAAGCGAGTAGGGCGTGGTCTCTGACAAATAAACCTTCCAGAATTTATCGCTAGGGCGTTCTTCCGATCCAAATACCTGGTAGGAGATTTTTTGGCTTACACCCCGCTGGCTTTCTTGTTCAAGGGAAAGATTGATAGAGCAAGTGTTGTCCTTCACTTCATTGCTGAATGAGTGGGCGTACTCCTCCAGATCCTGGTTACTGTAAATATTAAGAATATCTTCGCTATTGCTGGGGCGGATGAAACAGTTACCCGTTTTGGCGCGCAACTTTAAATCAACACGTTCGCAAGGTTGCGTTTTCTCTACGGTGAATTGTTTTTTAATCTGACCACAGACCGTTAAGACCGTACCGTTACTTATCAAAGCCAAGACAATCAATCGCCACATATCCCTTATTACGTGTTAGATCAGGTTCAAGTTTCTGAATGTAAGAAAGGTTGAATTTTTGTCATTTA
>Ga0154020_10010159_pt1 | contig 10786 bp, 9 predicted proteins | sample Klosneuvirus_201_FD_109709 | JGI IMG/M metagenome (GOLD analysis project Ga0154020, IMG submission 109709) | Active sludge microbial communities from wastewater, Klosterneuburg, Austria - Klosneuvirus_20160825_MG | ecosystem: Engineered > WWTP > Aerobic digester > Activated sludge | place...
CTAAGCTGGGCAATCCCTTGGTGATCTGTTGCCACAATAAGGGATTGGAGAGAGCGAGATTCTTGTGCGCCACGAATAACCCATTCCAAAAGAGGTTTACCTGCAATTAGGTGCAATGGTTTCCCAGGAAAACGTGTGGAGGCAAAACGTGCTGGGATCACGCCGATAGTCACTGGAGACCTTGTGCGAGAATTTGTGTTAGTGTTTGTGTCAGTGTTAGTTTTAGTGCTTGTGTCCGTGTCCGTGCTTGCCTGTATGTCTGTAATCGTACTCGACTTAGGATTCATGGTCGAATTAGAATTCTGATTTTTCATTTTTTTGACGCTCTATAAAAGGTAAAACATAATTTTGATGAAGAGATTCTTCCAGAGACTCAACTCCCTTCCCCGTTGTAGAAGAAATCAAGTAATAGGGGGTACCCTGCAAGGCCTTTTCCAGAGCCTTTAATAATGAATGTTTTTCACTTTGATTCACTTTATCAATTTTACTCGCCACCACCACCATCGGGCGATCAATACTATTTGAGTAAATACGCAACATCTCTTCATCTTCACTCCAGGGGCGTCGAATATCCATAATCAGCACTAAACAAACCACCTCGGAACGAACAGCAAAGTAGCTTTCAACAATTTTTTTATAATCCTGAACTTCACCCTTGCCACGGGAAGCATAGCCATACCCGGGCATGTCCACTAAACGATACGACCCCATATCATAAAAGTTGAGGAGTCGGGTTTTTCCCGGTGCCTGACTGACCTTGGCATCTGACGTCCCAGTCCAGGCGTTCACTAGGGATGACTTACCTGCGTTTGATCTTCCGATAATGGCAATTTCTGGGACTCCGCCAGCGGGAAAATCCTTAGGGAAAAAGGCACTTTTTATATATCTTCGCCATCTTTTAGTCGTCGGTTTACTGGATGTACTTGTTTTCATTCCTCTCTTCTCCAGGATTTTGCAGCCAAAAACAAGAACTTATCGAGATCTCCTCAAAATAATTACTTTTTTACCATTCAAAAGTTAATTTTTCTATTTTCTTGGAATTTAAATCCTAAAAAAGATACGTTGTAGCTTCAATAGGAAATCCTCATTCACATCAACGTGGCACGATCTTTGCCTAGAGTGCTCAGAACATTGAAACTTAACTTTTATATTAAATATAAACTATTTAGTAATCAACTCGGACACAGGAGGTTTTATGTCTGAAGTGAACTATTTTTTAAATCTACATTTGAATAATGAGATTACGCCTTATCTGCTTAATCTTCCCATCACAACGATTGGCTGCTCTGCCGAAGCTAATATTTCTCTTCCTTATGGGAAAGTGGATGCCAGGCACTTTCGAATCGAACGAAGGGGACCAACAGATTTTTTTGTTCGCGATTTGCGTTCAAGTTCCGGAATCTTCATCAATGGAGTCCGCGTCATGGAAGCTCAGCTCAAACCCAAAGATAAAATTAAAGTGGGTGAGTTTCAATTTGAATTTACTAATGACGATAAAGTTCTTGTCACAAAGGCTCCTGTTCGCCAGCTTCAGATATTTTTTAAATCAAAAAATATAATTTGGAAGCAAGTTCTAGAAACTATCCCTAACATGGCTCGTTCATCGTATCCCATCCTAATTCACGGCCCCTCCGGCACAGGAAAAGAACTCACGGCTCAGGCTATTCACGAAAACTCATTGCGCTTTGAAGGGCCTTACGTTTGCGTGAATTGCAGTGCCTTGGCCGAAAACCTCATAGAGAGTGAATTATTCGGACACGTTAAAGGAAGTTTTACTGGCGCTATCAGTGATCGCAAAGGAGCTTTTGAGACCGCCCGAGGCGGAACTTTATTCTTAGATGAGATTGGAGACCTTCCCTACAATCTTCAAGCAAAATTGTTGCGAGCTCTTGAAAATAAAGAAATAAGAGCTGTTGGATCTGATAAAGTAGTGAAAACCGATGTTAGAATAGTATCGGCCACTCATCAAAATTTATTTGAAAAAATTAAATCTAACCAGTTTAGATCTGATTTATTTTATCGACTCAATGTTATTACAATAAATACACCCGCCTTGAATCAGCGTATGGAGGATTTTGATGATATCTTCTTTAATCTCTGCAAAGAAATTCGCGTTAAATTTTCCTATAAAGCTATGAAACTTTTAAAAAGTCATAGCTGGCCTGGCAACATTCGGGAGCTCAAGAACGTTGTATCTCGAGCCTCAGCTCTTTATGGCAACCAAGTCGTCGATGAAAAAATGATTCTAAGTCTTGTGGACTTTAGCTCTGGCGATTTAAGAAATTATCCTGAAACCTCCCTCATACTTAACAAAAAGGCCAACCTCGTAAAAGAAATGGAAAAATCAATGATTCTAGATAGACTAAGGGCCAATAAAGGGAATCAAAGAAAAACTGCCTATGATCTAGGAATGCCAAGAAGCACCCTGAATGACCGTGTCCGCGAATATAAAAATGAACTCGTGTCATTTGAAAAATCCATGGAAATTACTAATTAACTAATTTTTTGACAGATCCAGCATTTCCCCTCAAACTATAGTAATCAAAGACAATAATAAAAGTTTAGTTACATTATTATTGTAAAACAATATCCGCTGAACTGAGCTTAACAGGACAACGCCTACTAAACTCCGATTTCGAGTAGGCGCAGTGATTAAGGAGGAGCGTTGGCACAAACTCCAACTGCTGATGAAGAAGCTAAACCTGGCATCACACCCCCATCCAGTGGTGGTATTCTCGATGAGCTGGATGGTGACTCTAGCGATGATCCAGAAGCGCTTCTTGCTGAGGCCGTTCCAAACCTTGATAAAGAAATGAGGCAGTTGCAATCTGACTTCATTGGGCTCACGGCAGACATAGAATCTTTAGATTTAGGTGATGACTCTCCCCATCCCATTCAGTCATCTCCCTCTCTCATGAATAAATTCAAAATACTGGGCAAAAATTTTAAAAAACTAATTTTGAAGTTTGGTGAAAAGATATTTTATCGAATTAAGTATGTTCTCATTTGGATAGTCATTGAGCTCCCCAAGCAATTAATATCCCTCTGGAAAAATTTTTCTCGGCAAGCAACCAAAGTTTTTAATGCTTTCTCTCATTGGTCCATTAAAAGAAAAATTTCATTCTTTGTAACAACTCTATTTATCGGCGCCATTTGCTTTTTTTACTTCAAGATGGTTAAAGAACAGTGGCTCTACCAGGGTGGTTACCATTTTTACGGCTCAATGAAGGAATTGGCTGATCATAGTTTTAGTTATCAACCTGATGATGAAACTGAGCCCTTTTACAATTCGCCTCGCGTGAAAGTTTATTCTTTTAAAATGAAGCCTCTCGTGGTCAATTTAAAAAGGTCAGAAAATAATGAAAATCCTATGGGTTTTTTTGAATTTGTCTTTGAAGGTAATTCTGGTGATGTTGTCGTTGAGTTCAAGAGCCGGGAAAGCGAGTTGGTTGACTTAGTATCGCGAGTCATCGAGAGAAAAAAATATGATAGTTTAGATACCGTTGAAGGCAAAGAAGAATTAAAAGAGGATATTCGAAAAGAATTAAATAAGAAACTCCTTGATGGTTTTATTAAAAAAGTAGAGATTCATAATTTTTTTATTAAACCTTAATCTAGAAGCAATCTCATAAATGGTTCAGACAAATTATTTTGTCATAGGCCTTTAGTCTAAATTAACGAAGTATTTTTTCAATTTGGCGACACCGAAGACAGTTTTGCGACAGCGACTCATTCTCTTCCAATTTAAAGTATTCGTCCTTAAGATTGTATTACTCCTCAAGATTCCCTCAATAAGAGCCGAAAAAGAAGCAGTCCTCCGAAACTGTAGACTTAACTTTTTGAGCAATTTCTCCGCGATTTGCTCTGCTAGTTTGAGCCAACGGGAGGATGAACTAAGGAGCAAGGAGCGCCTGTATGAAGAAAAGGAATTTTCACTTCATTTTTTTTATTTTACTCATATTACATCTTTGCTCTTGCGTGCACATATCCAGGAGCACACAAAGCGGCTATTCAGATACAACAAACGATAAAATAACTTCTATTTATAGCGGTACCAATGCCGAGATGAGCACTCAATCTATTCATAATGATAAACTTATGCTTAAGCTCGCTGCCGAATCAGGACTGAAGCCAGAGGATCTCGCTACTCCCGAAGGTCAAATGAAATTTAGAGAGGCCTTAGAGTTAAAAGCGCTCGAAGCACAACTCACCGATGAGCGTGAAAAGAAGCAGTATTACCAAAATTTACCTTGGCTAAAAGATAAACAGGAACAGGTTGAATTCTTAAAGCAAAATGGATATTATGCTCGGCAAATTTGGTTACGAGAGAAAGGGATCGGCAAACGCCCTACAGAAATCGATAAACCCACAGAAGACTTAATTGCCAATAAAGACATTGCCCTAGGAATGCCACTAGAGTTTGTAAAGAGAAGTTGGGGCAATCCTGACTCCGTTGAAATTGCAGGAAACTCTCTATTTGGAAACCAGCGATGGAAGTATAAGCGCTATACTCCCTCCCCTGAGGGCTATCGGCTACAAAGTCGGGTTATTTACTTTGAAGGTGGAAAGGTCGCTGGGTGGGAGCAGATTGATCATTGACAGGAACTAGTTTTCGGCTCTCTCGATCTTAGTTGCCTCCATAACCAGAGTACCAATCTTAATTTCTGACTCGATTTTAACAATAAATTTTCGGTCATCATCCGTCAGCCAAAAGAAAATATCGCCTACTGGTTTAAAAACACCATCAACTTCAAATTCCGGTTTTACAACAATGGTATTAAATTCACCCGCATCGGTTTCAATTTTTTCTTTTCGTAGTGCTTTACCCTTAAACATTAAGTTTTTTTCATCATCAGACACATAAAATTTATATTCTTTTCCTACCTCATAAGAAAATACTCTCATATAAAAGGCTGCACTAAACACATTTTGTGAATAAGGAGCGAACTTCCATTTCTGATGTTTTTCTTCGTGTCCCTTTTTCTCTGTGTATTTTCTCTCTGCGTAAATCGCTTCTGAAGAATTGATATCGAAATAACCTTTGGCATTTTTAAGTTGAGCGCTTTCCTTGACTTGCAAATTAAAAACGGAAGGAATAAGGGTTTCAAAATCAACTAAGGTTTCTGCCCAATCTTCAACAGAATAAAATCGTGAAAACATTCCCGTTGTTCTTAAAGCCGTATACCAGCGATAGGACTTTCGACCATTCACCTCAACCATGGGTTTCACTTCTAAAGTGAGTTCTCCCGCTTGCGCCTTAAAATATCGCACGCTCATTGTCACTCTTTCACCGGCGCGAAAGGGATCTTTTTCAGGACGACGCGATCCCATCTTAAACCCCACATTACTCTCTAAGGAGGGCTCACGCGACTTGACCTCCTCTGCCACCTTTAATACCCCTTCTTGAGTGCCTCTCTCCTTCGACTCTGCTTCTGCTTTGGTTTCAAAATCGCCACCAGATCCAAAACCACTTTTGATGCCTACTTTTGATTTTTGGCTTTTATTGGTTTTTTTTCCATTTCTGTTGCGAGCTTTTGTAGTGCTGGCGGTTTTGGAGGACTTTGCTTTCTCAAAATGCGTCGATAACTGTGAGGGGACAATAGGAGCCTGGGTTGATATTTCTCCATCAGGAATTACACCAGAGTCGTTTTTTGTAATATTAGGGTCTTCTCCGATTTCCTTTACTTTTACTTCAGGAATATCATCTTCTACGCTGAGCTTCAGGGGTTCTTCATTTTTTAAAAACGGACTTGAACAACTCACAAAAAATAAAGCAAACACCATTAATTGAGTTAGTTTTATTATAGATATGTTCAAAGACGACTCCGAATATTTAAGGCGTTCCTCTTATTATCGCTAAAAGAATTCAAGAGGTAAAAAGTTCCTTGGTGCGAAAATCATATTCTCTACAATTGACTAGGGCGAGTCCTCAACCTGGCATGCTGCTCATCTGTCTAAGTTTGAGTTGAGGCCAGACGCGACGACGAAGGACTAGTACTCCCATACCTTCATGGCTCCCTCTGTTTTTACTCATCGGAAAGGTATTTTTTCCAACGGCGATGAATCCACAACCAATCTTCGGGATGCTGGAGAATTAATTTTTCTAACACATAATTATATTTTTGGGTGGTGGTAAGAAGAGTATCCTCTTTGCTCGACTTTTGCTCCATCGCAATTTCCTCACCCAATTCAATCACGTTTCGTCCCGAACCATCACGATAGGTCCACACAGGCAAAACAGGAGCTCCCGTCTTTAATGCAAATAAAGATAAACCATAAGCTGTTCCAGTTTTAACACCAAAAAAAGTAGTCTCAAGACCATAAGGGGGTCCCATATACTGATCCAAAACAAAAATAAGTAATCTTTTTTGCTTTAATATTTTTAAAATATCAAAGGAGCTATTCCTCCCATGAGGATCGAGGAAGTGCGCTCCAAATCGTGTTCGAGTACCAAACCAAAAATCATTGAGCCACTTCACCTTAAAATGCTTGGAGATAACAGACAGCGGGTAACCTCGATGAGCAATCATGGAAATAGCCATATCTCCATGGCCCAAATGTAAGGATAAAAGTAAAACACCTTTATCCTTTTTCATCGCTTGATCCAAATGATTCAGACCTTTAAAGACAACGTGAGATTGAATCCATGCTTCGTCGATACTTGGCAGTAAACAAAACTCATAGAAACTATACAAAATATTTTTTATGGAGGCTCGAGCAATGCGATGATGCTCTTTTAAGGAGCGATCTGGGAAAACAATTTTTAAATTTTGCAGAATAACTCGACGTCGAAAACGCAATCCATCATAAATGATTACGGCAATAAAAGAACAAAAAAACCACCGCCATGAATCGGGAATTCTTATCAGAATACGACTCAGTGTTTTACCGACGAAGGCGAGAAAGCATCTCACGAAATCCCCCACTATCACCCAATAAATTCTGACTTACGGGAAGCACATATAATGTAGGCCCCTCTTCAGGCCAATCGGACAGCTTAACCCAATCTTTTTCACTTGTTACTGCATAATCGTAGTTTTTTGCTAACTCAATAACAGTCTTAATAGAATTAGGCTCATAGGCAAAGTGATCTGGGAAGGTTTTGAACTCACCAATACGAAGACCCAACGCCTTAAGACTAAATAAAAAATTTTTAGGACGAGCTAATCCACAAAACGCAAAACCTTTTTGCGTTTCACCTATAGTTGAAAGAGCACTCCCTTTAACACACTTGAGCGCTCCCAATTTTTGCTCGGAATAGAGTTTGAGAGTTTTGTTCAATGGAACCCTATCGAACCCCTTGTTGGATTTACCGTGGATATCCATAGATTTTTCAAGATACTCTACTGTCTCTGGATTTCTTTGCTCCCACTTTGTAAACACAATCACTTGAGCGCGCGTCATCGCTGAAAGAGATTCTCGTGCACGCCCGAGTGGTGGCCATGCATAATCATTTTTGTTCACAGATGTATCTAACAAAACAATATCCATATCGCGTGCCAAAGAGCGGTGCTGAAAGCCATCATCAACTAATAATACATCGATGCTTTTGTCCAATTCACAGAGCTGTTTGGCACTCCGCCACTTTTTTGCCCCAGCATAAATAGGAATATGGGGAAAATTCATTTTTAATAATACCGGTTCATCACCAAAATGACTGGCTGCCTGGGAGTTAAAAGTCACCAGCCCCTCTTGAGCGTTCTTGGCCCCATAGTTTCGAGAAACAACACCAGGGTGAAACCCTAGATCGAATAACTCTTTCAGTAGCCACTGAATAAAAGGTGTTTTTCCGGTGCCGCCCATGGTGATATTCCCCACACTAATCACAGGAATGGAAAGCTGAACCGGAGTAATGATCTTCTGATCATAGAGCCAATTCCTCGTGCCCACAAGCCCTTCCATGAAAGGCGACAACAGCGACTGCGACAACGAATTTATCCCCATCACTTGGAACTCCCACGGTTATCAGCCGGCGAAGAGGGTAAATAAAATTCAATTTCTTGAGCCACTCTGGGAGTCACGCCCGCTTCTCCCATTTGTGACTTCAGAAGCCTTAAATCTTGGATCACCTGAGAACGATAGTCCTCATCAAACAAAGCTCGCTCTACTAAAGGAGTGAGTCTCTGCACATTGGCTTGTTCTTGAAAAATTTCAGGCACAATTTCTCGTTTTGAAAGTACATTGACCAAACCAAAAAAACCTTTAACCAAGCGACGACCAATAAAAGCCGATAAAGCATTCACCTTGTACATGATCACCATGGGTTTTTCTAATAAACCCACCATCAAGGTGGCCGTTCCTGACGCTGCTAAAACTCCATCCACTAAACTAATCATATTGAATGGTTCGTCTTGCAATAAAATCACTGGAACGCGCACATCCCCCAATCGCTCCTGAATCGCTTCTTTTGAAACGGTTGGTGCCACCAAAAGGATAATTTTCAAAAGTGGATATTTCCCTTTTAATTTTTCAGCAACTTGCAATTGAATCTCCAAATGACGATCAAGCTCTTGCTTTCGACTCCCCGGCATCAATCCTAAAACTTTTTCTCCCTTATGAATCCCTAATCGATTTCGTTTCAGAGCTATGATTTCTTCGTTATGATGTTCTGCTTTAAGTTCATCTAAGAGAGGGTGCCCCACATAAGTAACCGGCACCTCATATTTCTTATAAAAATCGACCTCAAAGGGAAACACCACGAGCATTTTACTGACAAAAGCTTTGATAGTATAAACTCTTTTTGTTTTCCATGCCCAGATTTGCGGTGATACATAATAAACAATGGGTATGTGACGTTGATGGAGCTCCTTGCAGAGACGCAAATTAAAACCTGGATAATCTAAAAGAACCGCAACATCCGGCTTTGACCTATCCACCTCATTTAAAATTTTCTGGAAAATAGATTTAATAAATGAATAGTGTTTGATCACCTCGGTAAAGCCCATAACGGCCATATCTTCGGCATGCCCTAAACATTGAAAGTTTAATTTTTCCATGGATCGAGAGCCGACACCAAAGGCAGTAAGCTCAAGTCCACGATTCCTCCAGTGCAAAAGAAGCTGTTCAGCATAGAGGGCACTGGAAGCCTCAGCAGCCACGATAAGGATTCTAGGCATGACGGCTAAGCTCGAAGTGGATCCTCTCCACCAGCGACAAAGCCGCTAATCCATCCTCCCCTGTGATCATGGGGGTGCGATTTTGCAAGACAGCGGCGACAAACTCTTCTGTTTCCTTTTGCAAGGCATCTACTTTTTCCGTTGAAATTCCATCTTCTTTTAGGGAAGTCTGTGTGCCTTCACCAAAAGTCACATGTTCGATGGTGCCATGATTCAGATTCAGCGTCCATTGCCCATCGGCCTCATACACGCGCATCACTCGAGTGGCCACTGGGTGCACACGAGAAGCCTTTAGATGGACCCGCAATCGATTTCCAAAAGTTAACCACACGGAGGCCCAATCAAAGCTCTTGGACTTGCAACAAGCGCCACAAGCCTCAACAGAACTCAGCACGCCGGGATTCATTGAAAGCAACAAATCAAGATCATGAATCATTAAATCATGTAATACACTCACATCAGAACCCCTCAGTTTAAAGGGGCCCATTCTCTCAAACTCAATATATTTTATTGAGTTACCACGTCTTTTTTGCCATTTCACAAAAGCGGGATTAAAGCGCTCGATATGACCAACGCTTAGCTTCACTTGGTTTTCTTGAGCCAAATGGATTAACTTCTTCGCTTGATCTAATTCAGCCGTGATGGGCTTTTCAATATTTAAATGAATTTTGTTTCGAAGTAATTTTTCGGCCACCTCATAATGACCTTGAGTGGAGCATGCAATCGTTGCAATATCAATTTTTCCATATATATCTTCGAGTTGATTAAAGCAAGTCACCTGTAGTTCATCGGCCACCTTATGAGCCTGTTCTTTATTGAGGTCATAAACTCCAACCAATTCTACTTGTGGATGGGCCTTGTACTTTTGAGCATGAAATCGGCCCAGATAACCCACACCCACTACAGCGGCCTTTAATTTTTTCATTCTTTAGCGATTCCTCTCTTTGACTGGCGGATAAAATTAATTAAATACTCAATGTTTTCGGAATTAGAACATTCGGTATCAATGCGAGCTAAAGCTTCCTCTTGGGTTTCTGACCCCATAATTAAAATTCTAATAGCGCGATGGATATTATCCACTTCTTCTCGAGGAAAGCCACGACGGGCTAAACCCACTTTATTGGTTGCCCGAATCACAGCATGATTCCCCTGGGCTTTTGAAAAAGGTAAAATATCTTTATTGACGATGGAGCCACCGGCAATGAAAGATCCACGTCCCACTCGAGTGAACTGGTTGAACGCACACATTCCACCGATCACAACATAATCATCCACCACACAATGCCCTCCCAAGTGAGAATCGTTAGCAACGATAACATGATTTCCAATGCGACAATCATGTCCCACGTGTGTGTAACTCATAAAGTAGCAATGGGAGCCTACAATCGTTTTTTTGTCTTCTTTGCTGGTAGCTAAATTGACGGTAGAAAATTCTCGAAAAATATTATGATCGCCAATAATTAGACTAGTCTCTTCCCCTTTGTAAGTGATATCTTGGGGAGGTCCACCAATCACGGCACCGGGGTGAAAGTGATTATCGCCGCCGATTTCTACAATACCCCCTTTGCTTCCGATGGAAACATGACCTTCCACCACCGTGCCCTTACCAATTTTTACTCGGCCTTGAATCAAACAATAAGGTCCAACTTCGGCACCTTCTGCCAATTCTA
>Ga0154020_10010160_pt1 | contig 10786 bp, 9 predicted proteins | sample Klosneuvirus_201_FD_109709 | JGI IMG/M metagenome (GOLD analysis project Ga0154020, IMG submission 109709) | Active sludge microbial communities from wastewater, Klosterneuburg, Austria - Klosneuvirus_20160825_MG | ecosystem: Engineered > WWTP > Aerobic digester > Activated sludge | place...
AGACCACGGTAAGACTACCCTGACTGCAGCAATCACTTATGTACTTGCCAGTCAAGGTTTGGCCAAAAAAACGGACTACGCTTCGATTGATGCAGCGCCTGAAGAAAAAGAGCGCGGTATTACAATCAACACCGCTCACGTGGAATATGAGACCCTAAAGCGCCACTATGCACACGTGGACTGCCCGGGCCACGCCGACTACGTTAAAAACATGATCACAGGCGCTGCTCAGATGGACGGCGCCATTCTGGTGGTTGCTGCCACCGACGGCCCGATGCCGCAAACCCGCGAGCACATCCTGTTGGCTCGTCAGGTAGGTGTTCCGCAGATCGTCGTGTTCATGAACAAAGTTGACCTCGTGGACGACCCCGAGATGCTTGAACTCGTGGACATGGAAGTTCGCGAACTTCTGTCTTCCTATAAATTCGACGGCGATAACGCCAGCGTGATCAAAGGCTCGGCACTGAAAGCCCTCGAAGGCGATGCCGAGGCTGTGAAAAGCATTCAGGAGCTGATGGATGCCTGCGACAAAGACATCCCGGAACCGGAGCGTCAAATTGACAAACCCTTCCTGATGCCGGTCGAAGACGTATTCACCATCACCGGTCGCGGTACCGTGGCTACGGGCCGTATCGAACGCGGTGTGATCAACGTAAACGACCCCGTCGAAATCATCGGCATGATGAAAGACGGCGAAAAGCCGAAAACATCCACCGTTACAGGTGTGGAAATGTTCCGCAAACTGCTTGACCGCGGCGAAGCCGGCGACAACGCCGGTCTGCTGCTTCGCGGTATTGACAAGGAAATGATCAAACGCGGCATGGTAATCTGCAAGCCGGGCAGCGTGAAACCGCACAAGAAATTCAAGTGCTCGGTGTACGTACTGTCCAAAGAAGAAGGTGGCCGTCACACGCCCTTCTTCAACGGCTACCGCCCACAGTTCTACTTCCGTACCACAGACGTTACCGGTGACGTGAAACTTCCCGCCAACATCGAGATGGTAATGCCGGGCGACAACATCGAATTCGAAGTAACGCTCCACAACACGATCGCGCTCGAGATCAATCTGCGCTTCGCTATTCGCGAAGGTGGCCGTACGGTCGGCGCCGGTCAGGTTACGGAGATTATTGATTAATTAAATAATGATGAATGATGAATGATGAATGATAAATCTCATGTTTTTGCGTGGATTTAAAAATTCATCATTCATAATTCATCATTTATTAAAGGGGCATAGCTCAATTGGTAGAGTGGCGGTCTCCAAAACCGCAGGCTGCGGGTTCGAGCCCTGCTGCCCCTGCATTCAGACACCAGATGTCCCATCGTTTTTATGTTTGGGGCATGGTTCAAGTTCGTCGGCTGCTTTGGGGCCAACGAACTTTTTTGACAAATTCTGCTTCGGCTTCCAAATTTCAGGCCGGGCAACGACAAACAAAAATTGGCAATGGATAGGATATCGCTGTATCTGAAGGAGAGTTACCAGGAACTGGTAAAAAACGTGTCTTGGCCCACGTTCGCCCAATTGGGAGAAAGCACCATCGTGGTTCTGGTCACCTCCGCCATACTCGCTCTCATCGTCCTCCTGATGGACGGGGGCTGCAACTTGTTGTTCAATTTCATTTACGAAACGAAGGGGTAGCGCCTGTGGCCTACCACTCCCAAAGCCAAAAGATATTAAGAACGAAGAAATGGATACGACAACGGCAGCACGGGTCGAAGAAAAAAAATGGTACTCGCTTCGGGTCATCAGTGGCAAGGAGAAGAAGATCAAGGAACGGATAGACTTGGAAATAGACCGTTCCAACTGGAAAGATTTTATCTTTCAGGTCATCGTCCCCACCGAAAAGGTGTACAAAATTCGAAACGGGAAGAAGGTCGCACAAGAGCGGAACCTGCTCCCGGGGTATATCCTTGTCGAAGCATACGGCGGTCGCCTGAACGGCGATGTCTCTAAGATGATCAGTGATATGCCCAACGTCATCCATTTTCTGGGCAAAGAAACACCCATCCCCATGACCCAAACCGAAGCCAACCGGCTTCTGGGCAAGGTGGATGACAGCAGCGAGGCCGGCGAAACCATGGCCGAGCCGTTCCTCGTAGGCGAAACCGTCAAAATCATTGACGGACCGTTCGCCGAGTTTGTGGGCGATATTCAGGAAGTGAACGAGGAAAAGAAAAAAATCAAGGTTATCGTCAAAATTTTTGGACGTGGTACCGAAGTAGAATTGAGTTTCATGCAAGTAGATAAAATCAGTTAGGACGGCCTACGATGTCCGCTTCTCCCGGACACGCTTCCATCGCTGGCAGCCCGAAATGATCCATATTTTTCAACATTTTGTGAACGCTGTTTTGTAACAAGCTGATCCAATGGCAAAAGAAGTAGACATTTATATCAAACTCCAGGTAAAAGGCGGCCAAGCCAACCCGGCGCCCCCCATCGGGCCTGCACTCGGCTCCAAAGGCGTCAATATTATGGAATTCTGCAAGCGCTTCAATGCGCAAACGCAGGAACAAATCGGCAAAATTCTGCCGGTCGTGCTCTCGGTGTACAAAGACAAAACCTTTGACTTTGTCATCAAGACCCCGCCCGCAGCAATCCAACTGTTCGACGCTGTTAAACTGGCGCCCGGCAAAGGTTCTGCCGAACCAAACCGTAAAAAAGTAGGCTCGGTCACCTGGGAACAGGTTCGCGCCATTGCCGAAAGCAAAATGCCCGACCTCAACTGCTTCACCATTGAGTCTGCCATGAAAATGGTGGCCGGAACGGCGCGCAGCATGGGCATTACCGTCGAAGGCACGCCCCCGTGGGCTTAAAGAGGTTTCTGGTTAGAAGGTTAGAGGGTTTCTGATTTTTGTGATAACCTTCTAACCAGAAACCTTCCAACCAGAAACCTAAAAGGGAGTTTCGGCCTAACCGAAACGCTTAACCTTAAACACATTTTTTAATGGCACAACTGACAAAAAAGCGCAAAGTCGTTGATACGAAGGTTGACAAAGACAAACTCTACGGGCTTACCGAAGCGATGGGTTTGGTCAAGGAAGTCAACACCACGAAGTTCAACGCATCGGTTGACGTGCACGTACGCCTCGGCCTCGATCCGAGAAAAGCCGACCAGGCACTGCGTGGCACTGTTTCCCTCCCGCATGGTACAGGCAAGACCAAACGCGTGTTGGTCTTTTGCACACCCGACAAAGAAGCCGAGGCCAGAGAGGCCGGAGCCGACCATGTCGGTTTGGACGAGTACATCCAAAAAGTTACCGAAGGTTGGATGGACGTGGACGTGATCATCGCCCTCCCTAGTGTCATGGCACAACTCGGTAAAGTGGCCCGTATCCTAGGTCCGCGCGGCCTGATGCCGAATCCCAAAACGGGTACCGTGACCAACGACATCGCCTCGGCGGTACAAGAGGTCAAGAAAGGCAAAATTGCTTTCCGCGTAGACAAGTTCGGCATCGTGCACGCTTCCATTGGTCGTGTTTCCTTTACGCCCGAGCAATTGACCGAAAACGCCCACGAACTGATCGCCACGCTGGCACGCATGAAACCGTCCAGCGCCAAGGGTATCTATATGAAATCCGTTTCCGTGGCCAGTACCATGAGCCCCGGCATCGCCGTAGATCCCAAGTCCATCAAAGTGTAAGGCACTGGCCGAACCATCAAAAATTGACGCATTCTCAAACTTTAGATTGCAATGACAAGAGAAGATAAAACCGCAGCCATCGCGGAACTCAAGGAGGATCTGATCAACAGCCCCTTCTTCTACTTTGCCGATTCTTCCACGCTGACGGTAGCCAAGATCAACCAGTTCCGCCGCATGTGTTTCGAAAAAGGCGTGAAAGTCAAGGTTGCCAAAAACACCTTGATTCAAAAAGCCCTCGAAAGCGCCGGAGAGGAAAAAGGCTACAAAGCATTGTTCGAAGTGCTGCATGGCCCAACAACAATCCTCATCTCCGACAACCCGAAGGCGCCCGCCAAGTTGATCGAGGAGTTCCGCAAAACGTCGGAACGCCCCCTCCTCAAGGCCGCCTATATTGATTCCAGCGTGTTCATAGGCGACGATCAGCTCAAAGCGCTGGTATCGCTGAAAAACAAAGAGGAACTCGTCGGCGAAATCATCGGCCTGCTGCAGTCGCCCGCCCGCACCCTGGCGAGCCAGCTCAAGGCTTCCGGCAGCAAAATCGCCGGTATCGTCAAAACCCTCGAAGAGCGGTAAAAGAGTTTCGAGTTTCGAGTTTTGAGTTGTTTAGCATACAAAGTAGGCATGCAACTCAAAACTCAAAACCCAACACTCAAAACTGTAAAATGGCTTCCAAGTACGCACCTATACGCGAACGCCCCGAATACCAACAACCATCATTTAGCAAACCATTCTAAATTATTTTACAAAATGGCAGATTTGAAATCTTTGGCCGAACAACTGGTTAACCTCACCATTAAAGAGGCCAACGAACTGGCAGGCATCCTGAAAGATGACTATGGCATCGAACCCGCTGCCTCCGCAGTGGCAGTAGCAGCCATGCCCGCAGGCGCAGGTGGCGGCGAAGCCGCTCCGGCCGAACAAACGGAATTTAACGTCATCCTGAAAGATGCCGGCGCCAACAAGCTCAACGTGGTCAAAGAGGTGAAGAACCTCCTCGGCCTGGGCTTGAAAGAGGCAAAAGACCTCGTAGACGGCGCACCGAGCGAACTCAAGGCCGGTGTGAACAAAGCCGAAGCCGAGTCCATAAAGAGCACCCTCGAGGCTGCCGGCGCTGTGATCGAAGTCAAGTAAGCGAGAGAGGCATTGCGGGCTGTTTGTTTTTAACAGCCTCGACACGCGCTCTTTTCCTGGAGCGCTTCACCTTTCAGACTTACGATTTCGACCAGATGTTTTTCAGCACGTCTCGATTTTTTTTCAGAATAAACGATTGGCTTAACGCAGCTCCGGTACCCGGAGTGCGTTAAGCCTCTCGTTGTCTGTACCGGCACGGAAAAAACCTTTCGACGTACTACGCGTTACAAGTGCACCTTTTTCCGCTCGCCTTCCAATCCCGGCCAAAAAAGTTCTGGCCGATCTGCAAATCGCACACCAGCATATTTTGCATAAAATGACCAATAACGGCACCACTACTGGGGTAATGCCCAAAACCGGCGTGCAAGAGCGCGTCAACTTCGGCAAAATTCGACTCGCCGGGCACTATCCCGACCTCCTCGAAATCCAGCTGAAGTCGTTCCAGGAATTTTTCCAATTGGAAACCACGCCGGAAAACCGCGCCGCGGAAGGCCTGTATAAGGTTTTCAAGGAAAACTTCCCGATCACCGACGCCCGCAACATCTTTAACCTGGAATTCCTCGACTACTTCGTGGATCCGCCGCGCTACTCGATTGACGAGTGCATGCAGCGCGGCCTGACCTACTCGGTTCCGCTCAAGGCAAAATTGCGCCTCTCCTGTAACGACGAGGAGCACATTGACTTCCAGACGATCGTGCAGGATGTGTTCCTGGGCAACATTCCCTACATGACGCCCAAGGGAACGTTTGTCATCAACGGCGCCGAACGCGTGATCATGTCCCAACTCCACCGCTCACCCGGTGTGTTTTTCGGACAGAGCTACCACCCAAACGGTACCAAAATCTACAGCGCCAGGGTCATTCCCTTCAAAGGCGCCTGGATGGAATTTGCTACGGACATCAACCTGGTCATGTACGCCTACATTGACCGGAAAAAGAAATTCCCCGTCACCACACTCCTGCGCGCTATTGGCTTCGACACCGACAAAGCCATCCTCGACCTGTTCAACCTGGCCGATGAAGTAGCCTGCAACCGCGAAAGCCTCGAAGGCGCCGTAGGCCGGAAACTGGCCGCTCGCGTACTCAAGAGCTGGACGGAGGACTTCGTGGACGAGGATACCGGCGAGGTGGTCACCATCCCGAGGAACGAGGTGATCCTCGAGCGCGACACCATGCTCGACGAGGAAAACCTCGAACAAATCCTTGATTCCGGAGCCACCACCGTCATCCTCCAACGTACGGACATTGACGAAGACTTCTCCATCATCTACAACACCCTGCAAAAAGATCCGACGTCGAGCGAACTCGAAGCCGTGACCTATATCTACCGCCAGTTGCGCGGCTCTGATCCCCCGGATGACGAGACCGCACGCGGCATCATCGAGAAACTGTTTTTCTCCGACAAACGCTACAACCTCGGCGAGGTCGGACGTTTCAAGATCAACCGCAAACTGCAGGTCGACATTTCCCCGGACAACCTGGTGTTGACCAAAGAGGACATCATCGCCATCGTGCGGTTCATTGTCAGCCTGATCAACAACAAGGCCGAGATTGACGACATTGACCACCTCTCCAATCGCCGCGTGCGCACCGTGGGCGAGCAGCTGTACGCCCAGTTCGGCGTCGGCCTGGCTCGTATGGCTCGCACCATCCGCGAGCGGATGAACGTGCGCGACAACGAGGTGTTCACCCCTGTGGACCTCATCAACGCCCGCACGCTCTCGTCGGTCATCAACTCGTTCTTCGGCACCAGCCAGTTGTCGCAGTTTCTCGACCAAACCAACCCGCTGTCCGAAATCACGCACAAGCGGCGTATTTCGGCTCTCGGCCCTGGTGGTCTCAGCCGCGAACGCGCGGGTTTTGAGGTGCGCGACGTACACTATTCCCACTATGGCCGCCTGTGCACCATCGAAACGCCGGAAGGGCCGAACATCGGTCTTATTTCCACGCTGTGCACCCACGCCAAGATTAATAAAATGGGCTTCCTCGAAACCCCATACCGCCGCGTGCTGAACAGCAACGTGGTCATGGAGGGCGATGTGGAATACCTGTCGGCTGAAGCGGAAGACTACCGGAAAATTGCACAGGCCAACACGCCCGTCAATGAAACTGGCGCGTTCCTGGAAGACCGCGTCAAGTCCCGCGAACACGGTGACTTCCCGATCCTGACGCCTGATGAAGTGGAATATATTGACGTGGCGCCCAACCAGATTGTGGGTGTGTCCGCGTCGCTGATTCCCTTCCTCGAAAACGACGACGCCAACCGCGCTCTTATGGGATCGAACATGCAACGCCAGGCCGTGCCGCTTATCCGCCCGAACTCACCCATCGTGGGTACCGGACTGGAAGCCAAAGTGGCGCGCGACAGCCGCATGCTCATCAACGCAGAAGGTTCCGGCGTGGTGGAATATGTGGATGCCAACGAAATCGTCATCCACTACGACCGCACGGAGGAAGACCAGTTGGTCTCGTTCGAGGATGCCCGCAAGACGTACAAACTCACCAAGTTTATGCGTACCAACCAGGGTACCTGCATCAACTTGAAACCTATTGTGCGCCGCGGCCAACGCGTGGACGAAGGCGATATCCTTTGCGAAGGCTACGCTACCGAAAACGGTGAACTCGCCCTCGGCCAGAACCTGAAAGTGGCGTTTATGCCCTGGAAAGGCTACAACTTCGAGGATGCTATCGTGCTGTCGGAACGTGTGGTGCAGGAAGACGTGTTCACGTCCATCCACATCGAACACTTCGAGATGGACGTTCGCGACACCAAACTCGGCGAGGAAGAACTCACTGCCGATATCCCGAATGTGAGCGAAGAAGCCACCAAGGACCTGGACGAAAACGGTATCATCCGTATCGGCGCCTGGGCCAAAGAAGGCGACATCCTCATCGGCAAGATCACGCCCAAAGGCGAAACCGATCCCACGCCGGAGGAAAAACTCCTGCGCGCTATTTTCGGCGACAAAGCCGGCGACGTGAAAGACGCCTCTCTCAAGGTGCCGCCCAGCATCAACGGGGTCGTTATTGACAAACAACTTTTCGCCCGCGCGAAAAAGGATAAAGTTCAGAAAGAACAGGAAAAAGCCCTGCTCGACAAACTGGACGACGAGCACGCCGTCAACGTCAACAACCTGAAAACCATCCTTGTGGACAAACTTCAGGTGTTGGTCAAAGACAAGGTCACGAACGGAATCCGCAGTATTTACGGGGAAGAAATGGCGCCGAAGGGTACCAAACTGACCGTTCAGGTACTGCGCGACCAGATTGACTACGACCAGGTGGACTACACCAACTGGACGAGCGAGAAGAACACCAACCAACTCATTGCCCGCTTGCTGCACAACTACAGCATCAAGAAAAACGAAGAGGTTGGACGCTACAAGCGCGAAAAATTCAACATCAGCATCGGCGACGAATTGCCGGCAGGCGTGTTGAAGCTTGCCAAGGTCTATTTGGCCAAAAAGCGCAAGTTGAAGGTTGGGGACAAACTCGCCGGTCGCCACGGCAACAAGGGTATCGTGAGCCGCATCGTGCGCATCGAGGATATGCCGTTCCTGGCGGATGGCTCCCCGGTGGACGTGGTGCTCAACCCGCTCGGTGTACCCTCGCGTATGAACCTCGGCCAGATATTCGAAACCGTACTCGGTTGGGCCGGCGAACGCCTTGGTTGCAAATTCGCCACACCCATCTTTGACGGCGCCAAAACCGATGAGGTGGAAAACTGGATTGAAAAGGCCGGCCTGCCCGAACTCGGACAGACTTTCCTGTCCGACGGCGAAACCGGCGACCGCTTCCACCAAAAGGCTACCGTGGGCGTGATTTACATGCTCAAACTCAGCCACATGGTGGACGACAAGATGCACGCCCGCTCCATTGGCCCATACTCGCTCATCACCCAGCAACCGCTCGGTGGCAAGGCGCAGTTCGGTGGCCAGCGCTTTGGCGAGATGGAGGTGTGGGCACTCGAAGCATACGGCGCATCCAATATCCTGCAAGAACTTCTGACCTACAAGTCAGACGATATTCAGGGCCGCGCTAAAGCCTACGAGGCCATTGTCAAAGGCGACAACCTGCCCGATGCCAACATACCCGAATCGTTCAACGTATTGGTGCACGAGTTGCGCGGTTTGGCGCTGGATGTGAAATTTGAAAGTTGATAAAATGCTCGAGATTACAGATACAGACCGGGAATACCTGAGCGGTAAGGAGTTTTCCACAATTTACCGCTTTGGTATTCGCGGTTTTTCGAAGCCAAAAACAAGGCTGGAGTGGCTGGTACCGATTGTGGCAAACAAACGAGTTATTCACTTCGGCTGCGTGGATCACTTGTCCATCGTGGAGCAGCGCCGCAAGGAGAATACCTGGCTACACGAGATTTTGGCCAAAAACTGCACCGATCTGGTCGGGATTGATATTGAAGAACAGGGAATTGACTACATGCAAAAAGAAGGGTTCGAGGCATTCCGTGCAAACGTTTTGACCGATCCGGCGCCGGAATCCGTGCTGGCACGCAAGTGGGACTACCTCGTGGCCGGCGAAGTGCTGGAACACATTGACGACCCGGTCGCGTTTTTGACGGCCATTCGGAAAAAATATGGACCGGTAACCGAACGAATTATCATCACGGTACCCAATGCGCTGAGTTATACCAATTTCCGCTTTGCGCTGCGAAACACGGAAATGATTAATTCGGACCACAGATTCTGGTTCACGCCGTTTACGCTCCTGAAAGTAGCCGAACGCGCGGGGATTTTTCCGGAGTCGTTCGATTTGTGTGTAGACGAGCACTTTTCTATGTTCAGTATCAAGCATTGGTTGAAAAACCGCCCATTGTTTCGAAATCGCGTAGTGATGGTCGGCCGTTTGAATGGTTAATACATGAATGCTGTCATTTCTACCTGGATATACCTTGATGCACCGGATGAGCGCTCCGTTTACCCGCAAGTGGGTAAACAATCTCATCAGCCTGCTTTTCAGATGGTTTACTGGAAATGTGTGGCGGTGTTTTTTGAATACAGTGTGCGGCATAACCCATCCGCGCGACATATTTTGTTCTCAAATCAAACAGCCGATCAACTGCCTGCACAGGATGGATTTGATTGGTCAAAACACTTGGAACGACTTGGAGTAGAACTGGTTTCGTTGCCCTTAACCTGGCAAACTCCGCCCGGATACTTTGGAAGTTGGCGGAACCAGTTCTATATTTTTGATATCTTGAAGTTCTTTGAAAAACAGGTTCATGATGACAACACCTCCTTGCTGGTGTTCGATTCTGATTGTATTGTCAATCGCCCGCTGGACGTGTTGTTCGATGCGGTCAGGGCAAATGGCCTTCTGGCCCTGCCCATTCCGCATACGCCCGACGACAACATTAACGGTATCACCCGCAAGGGCATGCGTGTCCTCTACACTACGCTGAACGGAAGGGATCCCGGTACCGTGCCGGTGTACTATGGCGGCGAAGTGTTTGCGGCCACACCGCCCGTTGTACGCCGGATCAATGCTCTAATGCCCGGTATTTGGGAGATCATGTTGAAGCACCACTGCGAGGGAAAACCAAAGTTCAACGAGGAGGCACACTACCTAAGCTATTGCTATGAACAAATTGGCAGTTTCGGTTCCATTGAACCGTTCATTCGCCGGATTTGGACCTCTACGCGCTACAACGATGTCAAGGCTTCCGATATAAACTTGCCGATCTGGCATCTTCCATCAGAAAAAACCGGCGGCATCGCCATCCTTTTCCGTTGGTTGAAAAAAGGCAAAAACCTCCCGAATAACCCGAAGGTGTTGGGCGGAATTTTGGGGATACCCCGGCGTACGATGTACTTCAATTGGAAACACTTCATCAAATACACGCCATTTTACCGGTGGTGGTTGAAACTAAGTGGGACATAAATCGAAACAAGCATGTCGAATAATATTTTGAAAACCTTGCGCACGGAATTCAACCTGCTCAAGTTCCACACCAAAACCTGGCTCGCCGGGTCGCTTTTCACTCTCATGGGGAAA
>Ga0154020_10010161_pt1 | contig 10786 bp, 9 predicted proteins | sample Klosneuvirus_201_FD_109709 | JGI IMG/M metagenome (GOLD analysis project Ga0154020, IMG submission 109709) | Active sludge microbial communities from wastewater, Klosterneuburg, Austria - Klosneuvirus_20160825_MG | ecosystem: Engineered > WWTP > Aerobic digester > Activated sludge | place...
CGCCTCTGGGCGGCCTGCGTCCCCGACGCTTCCCTCGCCCTGGTCGCGGTGGGCGGCTACGGCCGCGGGCGCCTCTTCCCGCAGTCGGACGTGGACCTGCTCGTCCTGCTCCCGGACGGCGGAGAGCCCGACGGCGATGTCGAGCGCTTCGTGGGCCTGCTCTGGGATTGCGGCCTGGAGCCCGGCATCAGCGTTCGCACGCTCGCCGAGTGCGTGGTGGAGGCGGCGAAGGACGTGACCGTGGACACGAGCCTCCTCGAGGCCCGGCCCGTCGCCGGCGACCCGGCGCTCGTGGCGCGGCTCGAGGAGCGCCTGGCCGGTCGCCGCGGCGTGCGCGATTTCTTCCGCGCCAAGGTGGAAGAGCAGAGGCGGCGCCACGACCGCTTCCAGGAGGCGGCCTACAACCTCGAGCCGAACATCAAGGAGAGCCCGGGCGGGCTGCGCGACCTGCACACGGTGCTCTGGCTCGCGCGCGCGGCGGGCATCGGCCGCAGCTGGGCCGAACTCGCCGGGCAGGGCATCATCACCGCGGCCGAGGCGGCCGGGATCACCCGCAACGAGCGCGTGCTGCAGGACCTGAGGATCCGGCTCCACTACCTGGCCGGGCGGCGCGAGGACCGGCTGGTCTTCGATCACCAGATCGAGATCGCGCGGCAGCTGCGCCTGAAGGGCGCGAAGTCGCTCGCGGCCTCCGACCTGCTCATGCGCCGCTACTACCTCGCGGCCAAGGCGATCTGGCGCTTCAACCAGATCCTGCTCGCCAACCTCTACGCGAGGATCGTCCCTTCGGGCGAACGCAAGATCCGAAGCCTGGACGCGGACTTCCGGATGGTCGACTACACGCTCGATCTCTGCGACGAGTCGCTGTTCGAGCGCAAGCCGGGCGCGATCCTGGAGACCTTCCGCCGGCTGCAGGACGACCGGGGCATTGCGAACCTGTCGGCCACGGCACTGCGGTCGCTCTCCCGCGCGCTGCCGCGCATCGACCGCGCCTTCCGCGAGGATCCGCGCAACCGCCGGTGCTTCATGGAGATCGTGCGCGGCGACCGCTTCACGTGGACCCTGCGACGCATGAGCCGCTACGGCGTCCTCGGGCGCTACGTGCCGGCCTTCGGCCGGATCACCGGTCAGATGCAGCACGACCTCTTCCACGTCTACACCGTGGACGAGCACATCCTCATGGTGATCCGCAACCTGCGCCGATTCCGCCTGCCGCAGTTCGACCTCGAGCACCCCTTCTGCTCGAAGCTCATGCAGGAATTCGACGCGCCCGAGGTGCTCTACATCGCGGCCCTCTTCCACGACATCGCCAAGGGCCGCGGCGGCGACCACTCCGCGCTGGGCGCGCGCGACGCGGAGCGGTTCTGCCGCGCCCACGGCATCCCGAAGGCCGACGCGAAGCTGGCGGCGTGGCTGGTCGCCCACCACCTCGTGATGTCGGCGACCGCGCAGAAGCAGGACCTCTCGGACCCCGAGGTGATCTCGGAGTTCGCGACGCTCACCCGGGACGAGCGCAGCCTCACCGCTCTCTACATCCTCACCGTCGCCGACATCCGCGGCACGAGCCCGAAGGTCTGGAACGCCTGGAAGGGCAAGCTCCTCGAGGATCTCTTCCGCTCGACGCGCCGGATCCACCGCGGCGACACGGATTACGCCGCCAAGTCGATCGAGGCGAAGAAAGCCGAGGCGCTGCGCATCTTCCGCCAGTACGTCCCCGGCGCCGACGGCCACGGCGCGCTGTGGAAGCACTTCGGCGAGAACTACTTCCAGCGCTTCGAGGCGAGCGAGATCGGCTGGCACACGCGCACCCTGTTCCTGCGCCCCACGCCGCAGCACCCCGTCGTGCGCGCGCGGCTCTCGCCGATCGGCGAAGGCCTGCAGGTCATGGTCTACGCCCGGGACCAGCCCGGCGTGTTCGCGCGCATCACCGGCTTCTTCGAGCGCCACCAGTTCGACATCGCCGCGGCCAAGATCTACACCACCGGCCACGGATTCGCCCTGGACGGCTTCCAGGTCCTCGCCCGGGCGCGCGACGGCGAGCACTACCGCGACCTGATCCACAAGGTCGAGGAAGGGCTCGCGGCCGCCCTCGCGCCGGAGGCGCCGCTGGGCGCCGCGCCGACGGGACGGGTCTCGCGCTGGGTGAAGCACTTCCCCTTCGAGCCCAAGGTCGAGATCGTGCGCACGCGCACGGCGCGGGCCTGGCAGGTGTTCGCGACCTGCGCGGACCGGCCGGGACTGCTGTCGGCGATCGCGCGGGCGCTCCTCGACGCGGGGCTGAACCTGGTGGATGCGCGCGTCACCACGCTCGGCGCGCGGGCCGAGGACGTCTTCGTCGTGACCGGAAGCGCGTTGGACGATGAAGCGGGCCGCGCCGCCTTCGCCGAGGCGCTCCGCCGGATCCTCGCCGAGGGGCAGTAGCGCCCCGCGGCGCGAACGATCAGTGCAGGACCACGCCCGGCGCGGCGGCCTCGCCGCCGGGCGGCGGCAGGCCGGGGAGCGGCAACTCGGAGAAGACGACGGTGCGGTTGCGCCCCGAGTCCTTCGCGGCATAGAGCGCCCGGTCGGCGCGTTCGAGGAGCGTGTCGGCCACGACGTCGGCATCCGGCACGCAGCCGGCGATCCCGAAGCTCATCGTGACCACGCCCGCGACCACCGATCCGCGATGCTCGATCTCCAGCGCCGCCACGGCGCGCATCGCCTCGGCCGCGCAGTGGCGTGCCGCCTCCTCCGTGGTGTCGGGCAGGATCAGCGCGAATTCCTCGCCCCCGTAGCGCGCCGCGACGTCGAGCGGACGTCGGCACACGGAGCGCAGCGCCCCGGCGATCCGGCGCAGGCACTCGTCGCCCGCGGGGTGGCCATTGGCGTCGTTGTAGGCCTTGAAGTGATCGACGTCGGCGATCACGAGCGAGATCGGCTGGCGCTCGCGCCGCGCGCGGCCCAGCTCGCGCATGAGGTCCAGGTCGAAGCGGCGGCGGTTGGCGAGGCCGGTGAGTCCGTCCTGCTGCGACAGCCGCGCCAGGCGCTCGTTCGCCTCGCGAAGCTCGAGCGTCACCGCCATCAGCTCGCGGCGCATGTCGTCCAGCCGGCGCAGGGCGCGGATCTTGGCCTCCAGCACCACCGGGCTCACGGGCTTGGTGAGGTAATCGTCGCCCCCCGCCTCGATGCCGCGCGTGAAGTCCGCGTCCTCCTCCATCGCGGTGAGGAAGATCACCGGGACCCAGTGCGTCGTGCTCAGCAGGCGGATGCGGCGCACCACCTCGAGACCGTCCATGCCCGGCATCTGCACGTCGATCAGCACGAGGTCCGGCCGCTCGCGCTGGAAGAGGTCGAGCGCCTGCAGGCCGTCCTCGGCCTCGATCGCCTCGAGTCCCAGGCGCTTGAGGATGCGCAGCAACGCGAAGCGCATCACGCGCGCATCGTCGGCAATGAGGACCTTGTAGATGGCGCTCTCCCGGCGGCCTACGGCGCGCCCAGCGGCTCGGACTGCGACAGGAGCACGCGGCGGTCGAAGAGCGAGCGCTGCGCGGGCGCGAGGCCTACGTAGAGGGCCTTCAGGCGGGAGGCCGCCTCGGCCATCGCATCGGCCCGCAGGCGCTCCTCGCCCGCGAGCGCCTCGACCACGCCCAGCGCGTTCGGCACCGGCGCGTCGGCGGGGCGGGGCGTCATCAGCCTGCGCGTGCGCTGGCGCGTGAGCTCGGCCGCGTCCCGCAGGCTGCGCTCGAAAGGTCCCCAGAGCTTGCCCTGGCCCTCGTCCAGCTTGAGGTCGGCGCGAAGCGAGGGGAGCTCGCGCTCCAGCGCGAACACCGGGTCCATCGCGCGCGCGGCCTGGGGCCCGGATTCCGGGCGCTCCTGCGCCGGCCTTCCCTCGAGGCGGCTGCGGCGCTGGCCGCCGCCCATCTGCGCCTCGGCCGCGAGGCAGGCCAGCGCGAAGCCGATCAGGAAGAAGCTCGAGACGTTCGCCCTCATGCCGATTTCTCCCGGGCTACTCGACCGGCCTGCCGTCGTTCAGCCGCAGCCAGCCCTTGATCACGCGATAGAGATACCAGAAGAAGAGAATGGTGAACGGCAGCCACGCGATCGGCAAGCCGATGACCGACAGGACCAGGGCCAGGGTGAGGACGGCGCAGATCGCGATCCACAGGAGCCCCCACCAGAAGGTGCGCGCGAGCCAGGAGAAGTGCGAATCGAGGAAGGTGCCGCGCACGTCGTCGCGCTTGGCCATGCCGAGGACGATCGCGATCGCCGCGAGGAGCCACGCGGTGAAGGGCGCGAGCGCGTGCAGCAGGTACAGGACCTGGGTGAGGTTCCGGTCGCCTTCGGCATTGCGGCCGGCGCCGGTCGCGGGTTGCGTGCTCATGGTGTCGTCCTTTGCGGAGGTTGGGGTGCGGCGCGCCGTGCGCCTACTCGTCCTGGTCCGGATCCTGGTCCGGGAACAGCACGTCGGTGAATCCGAATCGGCTCATGTCCGGCATGCGCATCGGATAGAGGATGCCGTCCAGGTGGTCGCATTCGTGCTGCACCACGCGCGCGTGGAATCCCTCGGCGAGGCGCTCGATCGGGCGGCCGTGCTCGTCGAATCCGGCGTAGCGGATCCGCGTGCGCCGCGGCACCACGCCGCGCAGTCCCGGCACCGAGAGGCAGCCCTCCCAGCCTTCCTCCGTCTCCTCGCCGAGGAAGGTGATGACCGGGTTCACCAGTACCGTGAACGGCACTTCCTCGGCGTCGGGATAGCGCGGGTTGGCCGTCACGCCGAAGATCACCACGCGCAGGCCGATGCCGATCTGCGGCGCGGCGAGCCCCGCGCCGTTCTCGTGGGCCATCGTGTCCTTCAGGTCCGCGAGGAGGCGCTCGAGCGCCGGCGTGCCGAACTGCTCCACGGGCTTCGCGACCTCGCGAAGCGCCGGGGCGCCCATGCGCAGCACCTCACGGACGGCCATGGCGCTCCACCACCTTCTCGACCACGCGGCGAACGCGGCCCATGGCCTCGGCGAGAACCCGGGAGATTTCCTCGAGCGAGATCGCGTCCGCGCTCGATCCGCGCCCGGCCGCGGGATTGGCCACCACCGCGAGCGCCGCGTAGGAGAGCCCCAGCTCGCGGGCGAGCGCGGCCTCGGGCATGCCGGTCATGCCCACGAGATCCGCGCCGTCGCGCTCGAGGCGGTTCACCTCCGCGGCCGTCTCCAGCCGGGGTCCCTGCACCGCGGCGTAGGTGCCCTTGGGCGCCACCTCGACGCCCGCGCCGGCGGCCGCCTCCGCGAGCATGGCGCGCGTCGCCTCGCAATAGGGATGGGTGAAGTCCACGTGCACCACGGGCTGCTCCGCGCCCTCGAAGAAGGTCGACCGCCGCCCCCAGGTGTAGTCGATGATCTGGTCGGGAATCACGATGGCGCCGGCCGCGAGGCCGGGCGCGATGCCGCCCACGGTGCACACCGCGAGGATCGTTGTCGCCCCCTTCTCCTTCAGCGCCCAGAGGTTCGCCCGGTAGTTGATCTCGTGGGGCGCCAGCGTGTGGCCGTAACCGTGGCGCGCGAGGAACATCACCTCGCCGGCGCCGACGCGTCCGTAGGTGATCGGGCCCGAGGGCTCGCCGAAGGGCGTGCGCACGATCTGCTTCCTCACGACCTCCAGGCTCGCGAGTTCGGTGAGGCCGGAACCGCCGATGATGGCGAGCATCGCTAGTCCTTGAGTGCGTAGACGGCGGGCAGGTTTCGCCACAGGCCATAGGCGTCCATGCCGTAGCCGAAAACGTAGCGATCGGGAAGGCTCACGCCCACGAAGTCCGCCTTCGCGGGCTTTTCGCGCCCGATGACCTTGTCGGCGAAGACCGCCAGCAGCACGCGCTTCGCGCCCACGCCGAGAAGCCTCTCGCGCACGGCGGCGAGCGTCACGCCTTCGTCCAGGATGTCGTCGATCACGAGGACCGTGCGGCCGCGCACGTCGTCCTTCGGCGCGACCCGCCAGTGGACTTCCCGGCCCGAGGTCGTGTTGCCATAGCGCGTCACCTCGATGGTGCCGAATTCCAGCGGGAAGGCGAGCAAGGGCAGGAGCTGGCCGGTGAACACCGCCGCACCGCCCATGATCGAGAGCACCATCGGGAACTCGTCCTTGAGGGTGGCAGTCACCTCGGCGGCGAGGCGATCGACCGCGGCGCTCACTTCTTCCGGCCCGCACAAGAGGTCGGCCCGGGCGAGCATCTGCTCGGCTTCCTCGCGTGTCACGGCCGGGAACCGCGCCGCGAAGGCAGCTTGTCCAGGTAGGCGCGGAAATCCCGGGCCACCTCGGGATGGCGAAGCGCGAAGTCGACCGTCGCCTCGAGGTAGCCGATCTTCGAGCCGCAGTCGTAGCGCCGGCCGATGAATTCGTAGGCGTAGACGGCCTCCGCGGCGAGGAGCCGGCCGATGGCGTCGGTCAGCTGGATCTCGCGGCCGGCGCCGGCGCGCGTCTCCTCGAGGAAATCGAAGATGCGCGGGCTGAGGATGTAGCGCCCGACGACGCCCAGGGTCGAGGGCGCCTCGGCGGGCTTGGGCTTTTCGACGATGCCCGTGAGCCGCGCGAGTCGGCCCTTGGGCGTCGCCGTCGAGGCGATGCCGTAGGACGCGGTCTCGGACCGCGCCACGTTCTGCACCGCGATCACGCTGGCGCCGCTCTTCACGTGCAGGTCGACCATCTGCTTCAGGGCCGGGACTTCGGCGTCGATCAGGTCGTCGGCGAGGATCACCGCGAAGGGCTCGTCGCCCACGAGATGGCGCGCGCAGAGCACCGCGTGGCCCAGGCCCAGCGCCTGGCCCTGACGGATGTAGACGCTGTTCACGCCCTTGGGCAGGAGACCGCGCACTTCCCGGAGCATCTTGTGCTTGCCCGCGGCCTGCAGTTCCGCCTCGAGTTCGTAGGCCTGGTCGAAATGGTCCTCGATCGCGCGCTTTCCGCGGCCGGTGATGAAGATCAGGTCGGTCGCGCCCGCGGCCACCGCCTCCTCCACCGCGTACTGGATGAGCGGCTTGTCGACGATGGGGAGCATCTCCTTGGGCGAGGCCTTGGTCGCCGGCAGGAAGCGCGTGCCCATGCCCGCGACGGGGAACACGGCCTTGCGAATGGGTTTCATGGTCTTCATCGGTCTTCGAGCATCGCGCGAAATTGCGCCTCGTCCAGCACGGCAACGCCCAGCTCGCCGGCGCGGTCGAGCTTCGCGCCGGCCTCTTTCCCGGCCAGCACGTAATCGGTCTTCTTCGACACCGAACCCGTCACCTTGCCGCCGGCGGTCTCGACCAGATTCCGGGCTTCGTCTCGCGTCATCGACGCGAGCGTTCCCGTGATCACGACGATTTTACCCGCGAAGGCTCCCCCGGGGGCGGCGCGCGCCGGCTCGCCCTCGGTCCAGCGCAGGCCGGCGGCCCGCAACTGCGCGATCACGTCCCGGTTGTGGGGCTCGGCGAAGAAGCGCGCCACGCTCTCGGCGACCACCGGGCCCACGTCCGGGGCCTGCTGCAGCGCGTGGGCGTCCGCGGCCATGAGCGCGTCGAGCCCGCCGAAGTGCGCCGCGAGGTCCTTCGCCGTCACCTCGCCCACGTGCCGGATGCCCAGCGCGTACACGAAGCGCCCGAGGGTCGTGTCCTTGCTGCGCTCGATGGCCCCGATCACGTTCGCGGCCGACTTCTCGGCCATGCGCTCGAGCGCCGAGAGTTCCGGCAGCGCGAGCCCGTAGAGATCGGCGCTCGTGCGCACGGCGCCCGCGTCCACCAGCTGGTCGACCAGCTTGTCGCCCAGCCCCTCGATGTCCATCGCGCGCCGCGAGGCGAAGTGCAGCAGCGAGGCCTTGCGCTGCGCCGGGCAGATGAGGCCGCCCGTGCAGCGCGCCGCGGACTCGCCGTCCAGGCGCGCGACGGCGGACCCGCACTCGGGGCAGGCGACCGGCATCTCGAACCGGTCGTCCTCGCCGCGCGGCCCCGGTCTTGCGACCCTCGCCACTTCCGGAATCACGTCGCCCGCGCGCCGCACCACCACCGTGTCGCCGCGCCACACGTCCTTGCGCCGCACCTCGTCCTCGTTGTGCAGCGTGGCGCTCGACACGGTCGTGCCGCCCACGAAGACCGGCGCGAGCCTCGCGACGGGGGTGAGCGCTCCCGTTCGCCCCACCTGGATGTCGATGCCGAGCAGCTGCGTCTGCGCTTCCTCGGCGGGGAACTTGTGCGCCACGGCCCAGCGCGGGGCGCGGGCGACGAAGCCGAGGGTGTCCTGGTCGGCGACGCGATCGACCTTGTAGACCACGCCGTCGATGTCGCAGGCGAGCGCCCCGCGCCGCGCCCCCACGTCGCGATGAAAGGCGAGCAGCCCGTCGAGCCCCTCGACCGTGCGGCGCTCGCGGGAGACGGGCAGCCCGAGGGCTTCCAGCCTCCGCATGAGCTCGCCTTGCGTGGCGGGCACCTCGAATCCCTCGCGGGCGCCGATGCCGTAGGCGAAGAAGGACAGGCGGCGCCGGGCCGTGAGCCGGGAGTCGAGCTGGCGAAGGCTCCCGGCGGCCGCGTTGCGCGGGTTCACGAAGCTCTTCTCCCCCGCCTCGGCCTGGCGGCGGTTGAGCGCCTCGAAGTCGCGGCGCAGCATCAGGACCTCGCCGCGCACCTCGAGATAGGCGGGAGCTTTCCCGGAAAGCCTGAGCGGCAGCGACCGGATGGTGCGCAGGTTCGCCGTGACGTCCTCGCCCGTGGCGCCGTCGCCGCGCGTGGCGCCCCGCGCGAACACGCCGCCCTCGTAGGCGAGGCTCACCGCGAGCCCGTCGAACTTGAGCTCGCACGAATAGGCCACCGCGTCGCGGTCCAGTCCCTCGCGGCAGCGCCGGTCGAACGCCGCGACTTCCTCGTCGGTGAAGGCATTGGCGAGCGAGAGCATCGGCACGCGGTGGCGCACCGGCAGGAAGCCCTCCGCGGGCTGGCCGCCCACGCGCTGCGTGGGCGAATCGGGCGAGGCGAGCCCGGGATGCGCGGCTTCCAGGGAAGCGAGTTCGCGAAAGAGCGCGTCGAAGGCGGCGTCGTCGATCTCCGGCGCGTCCTCGACGTAGTAAAGGCGGTTGTGGCGCTCGATCTCGCGTCGCAGCCAGGCCACGCGCTCCGCGTCGGCGCGCGGTGCCGCCATCGTCAGGAAAAGAGCCGCCGCGCGAGCGCCCCGCCCGCGGGGATCGCGTGCGTTTCCATGCGCCTCGCCACCGCCTCGAGCGAGCGGCGAACCGCCGCAAAGCCCGCGGCGCCCATGGGCCGGCGCTCGTCGTCGACGATTTCCCCGCCGAGCGCCAGGCCGAACGCTTCCGCGACCCTGCCCATCTCGTCCAGCACCGCGACGGGATCGGCGACGTGGGGCACGTCGAGCGCGAACGTGAGGCCCGTCACGGTCGCGGCATCGCGACGCTCCAGCGGGTCGTGGGTCCTCAGGGTCATGGCCACGCCGCCGTCCGGCGCGCGGCGCTCGAAGGTGCCGGACCCCGTCTCGGCGAAGCCGTGCTCCAGCGCAAGGGGCTTCACGCGGGCGATCGCGAAGGCCGCCCCCGCGCGGCCGACGAGGTTCACCGCGACCTCCACATCGGCCTCGGCGCAGAAGCGGTCGAGCTCCCGGGCGCGCGCGGCGGCCGCGGCGGCGCCTTCGCGCTGCGACACCGCGTTGATCGACGCCGCGAAGCTCGCCACCGTCTCGTTGAAGGCGGCGATCTCCTCCTCGGCCACGGGGCCGGCGCGGCTCGCGAGCTGCAGGCCGACGCGCAGTTCCCGCCAGGCGTCCCGCGGCGATTCCTCCACGGCCATCCACTGCTCGTCCACGAGCCCTTCGACGTGCACCGGCGTGAGGTGGGACTGGAGGGCATCGAGCAGCGGCTCGAGCTGCTCCCGCGTGACGGGCTCGTCGGCGAGGACGAGCGCAAGGGTGTCGATGCGGCCGGAAACCCTCGCGGCCGGCGAGACCTCGGCCGGCTCCCCTGCGGCGTCCGCGGGAACGAGGCCCTCGTCCACGCTGGCGAGCCCCGCTTCCTCGCCCGCCTCCCCGGGGAGATCGCCCAGGACGGGTTCGCGGCGATCGGCGACGGGGTCGAGGAGCGCGTCGCGGTGCGTGCCCCTGAAGGCTGCCTCCGCCCGGCGGCGCGCTCGGCGTTCCTGCAGCACGTTATAGCCGGCCACCGCCGCGACGAAGACGGCGCCGAAGGCGATGAGGGCGAGCTGCAGGTCGCTCATGGCGGGGGCGTCAGGCGGCTTGTTTCCGGGCGAATTCCATCGCGGCCTCGATGTCGACCTCCACGATACGCGAGACGCCGGGCTCCTGCATCGTCACGCCGATGAGCTGCTGGCCCATCTCCATCGTGATCTTGTTGTGCGTGATGAAGAGGAACTGGGTCTGCGCCGACATCTGCTTCACCAGCTCGCAGAAGCGCTCGGTGTTGGGGTCGTCGAGCGGCGCGTCCACCTCGTCCAGCAGGCAGAAGGGCGCCGGGTTCAGGCGGAAGAGCGAGAAGACGAGCGCGATCGCCGTGAGCGCCTTTTCCCCGCCCGAGAGGAGCTGGATCGAGGTGTTCTTCTTGCCCGGGGGCTGCGCGAGCACCTGCAGCCCGGCGTCGAGGATCTCCTCGCCCGTGAGCCTGAGCGAGGCGTTGCCGCCGCCGAAGAGCGCCGGGAACATCTCCTGGAAGTTGCGGTTGACCGCCTCGAAGGTCCCCTGGAGGAGCTCCCGGGTCTCGCGGTCGATCCGCTTGATCGCGGCCTCGAGCGTCTCCACCGCCTGCGCGAGGTCGGCGGCCTGCGCGTCGAGGAAG
>Ga0154020_10010164_pt1 | contig 10784 bp, 13 predicted proteins | sample Klosneuvirus_201_FD_109709 | JGI IMG/M metagenome (GOLD analysis project Ga0154020, IMG submission 109709) | Active sludge microbial communities from wastewater, Klosterneuburg, Austria - Klosneuvirus_20160825_MG | ecosystem: Engineered > WWTP > Aerobic digester > Activated sludge | place...
AGCTTCGAGCCCCGGCACATCCTTGAGAATATCTGCGCCAGCCAGCTTCGGCACGGCACCCTTGCCTGCGTCATCGCGCATGGAAATGGTGCCACCAGTGAAAATCAGCTTGATTCGTGGCAATGTGGCCATGGGTGCACGATAGCCATTTTTGATTCGCCGTGCCAATCGGCCTGATGCGAGTGCCCATTGGCACGGGCAACTCGCTTGCTCCATAAGCAGCGTCAGATGATTGAGGAAGTGGGGTCAGGCTCCGGCTATTTCCGGTGCCTGACCCCATTTCCGGCGCCCGCAAAAGAAGGTCAGGAGCCCTTCGGGAGCCAGCACCCTTCTGCTCCAACCTGACGCTGCTTGTGGGGCAATGGGCAACTCGTTTGCCCTTTGCTGATCATGGTGTTTAATAGGGGCGTGCCCGCCAAATGGACTACGGCGAAGATCACGCTTGGCCCCAGCGGTGAATTCCACATGCCACACCGCTGCGCCTGCTGTTGCATTGAGTACGGCCTAGAGCAGACGGAGCTCAAGGGCCTTTGGGTTGACCTGGGCGGCAAGCGCGACGAAATCGATATTCCCATCTGGTATTGCGTTTCATGCCGCAGGCACATCCGCCACAGCGAGCTCGCCAACAGGTTCTCGCTCTGGCTTGGCGCGACAACGAGCTTGGCCGCAGTCGTCTGGACCATCGTCGCCACAGACTTGATCGTCGGGCCTGGGGGGATGGGACAAGAAGCCTTGGTACGCGCGTTGATTGCGCTTGTTCCTCTCGCACTGCTCAGTTATGCCGCCTTCATGTTCCTGTCCCGCGCGCTGTTTCGGCGCCTCGATTCAAGCTGCGCTGCGCGCCATACCGCCGCGCGCCTGCACAAAGCAAACGCCGCCAGCAAAGCGGGCTTGCTTCAAAACGGTTTCGAGATGAAGCTGAGCAACCACGAATACGCGCGGCTTCTCGACGCTCTCAACCGTGGCGTGGGCGCAAAAGTGGACCTCGTCTAGCCGCGTCTTTCGCAGAATTCCGTTGCATCAATTCTGTCCATTCTGCTCCATTCTATTCATTCTGTTCCATAACGCCCCGAGGCCGCTATGCACAGCGTTTCCGATTTCCGTTCTGACACCGTCACCAAACCCACTCCAGAGATGTACGAGGCGATGGCCAAAGCCGAACTGGGCGATGATGTGCTTGGTGATGATCCCACGGTCAATCGCCTCGAAGCCATCACCGCTGAAATGCTCGGCAAAGAGGCCGGCCTGTATGTTTCCAGCGGCACGCAGGGCAACCAGATCGGCATTGCGCTGCACTGCAAGCCCGGCGATGAACTGATCTGCGAGTTCGGCGCGCACACTTACAACAACGAAAGCGGCGCCATGGCGCGCATCGCTTGCGCCCAGCCGCGCCCGATCAAGGGCAAGAACGGCGTGATGGACGCGGCCGAAGTTGAAAGCCTCATCCGGCCGAACAACATCCATAACCCGCGCACGGCACTCGTGACCGTCGAAAACACGCACAACGGCGCAGGCGGCACGATTGTTCCGCTGGAGAACATCCGCGCCATCGGCGAAGTCGCCAAGCGGCGCAATATCAAATACCACCTCGACGGCGCGCGGCTATGGAACGCCCATGTGGCCACGGGAATCTCGCTCAAAGACTGGTGCCGCGACTTTGACACGGTGAGCGTGTGCCTCAGCAAAGGGCTGTGCGCGCCCGTGGGCAGCGTGCTTTGCGGCAATAAGTCGGATATTGAGCGCGCGCGCTATTTGCGCAAGCAACTCGGCGGCGGCATGAGACAAGTCGGCATCCTCGCGGCCTGCGGCATCATCAGCGTGACTAAGATGGTTGCAAGGCTCGCCGAAGACCACGCCAACGCGCGCAAGCTCGCCGAAGGCTTGGCCGCCATGAAGGGGGTGCAGTTGGATCTCGCCACCGTGCAGACGAACATCGTGTTCTTCTCGCTTCCGGGCCGCGAGAAGGAACTGCCGGCGTTGATTGAGAAATTGCAGGCACAAAAGGTACTCGCCATGGCGCTCGGAGGCCGCGTGCGGATGGTGACGCATCACGACGTGGACAAAGAGGACGTCGAACGCGCGCTAAAAGCGTGGAGGCAGGCGCTGGCCTAAACTGGCGTGATCTGCGCGCCAAGTTCGTTTTCAACATTCCGGACCAGACCCAATAAGTCCGACAGAGACTGGGCGCCAAGATTGATCACCCCGTACCGCCGCGAGTGCCCGTCTTCAAACTCGTCCGTGGGCGAGAGCACTTCTCCTTCCTTGCACTCCCACCAGATGACCGTGCTCGGATGCGCGGCTTCGACTTCCGCGATCCGCTGTTCGCTGGGAACACGCGTCACGCGTATCTTGTGGAACACGCGTAATGGCACGCTGGCCGCGTGTTTGAACGCGCCGCTGCCTTTGGCAAACGCAGGCTTCTCCCCCACCGCCACATCGAAGGCCATCTCGAAGCCGTTGAGACCGTCCACTTTCTCGTAGAGATCTGCGAACTGGCTGGCCTTTCGCGGGTTGATTTCGATGATCGAGATGGCGTCTTCGCCCGCGTCATAGAACAGCTCGACGTTCCAGAGCGTGTTGTCCAGTCCGATATGTTTCACCACGCGCGCGCAGATTTCGGCCATGCGAAACTGCACGCCTTGCGGCAGCGACGACGGATACGCGAAGCGTACAAAGCTCCGCGTGCCGGGCTGCATGATCGAATCCGTTATGCCGATCACCCGAACCTCGCCGCGCGAGATCCAACCCTCAACCGTTACCTGCTCGCCCGTGAGCACTCCCTCGGCCAGCACGCAACTGCCGTCATGGGCGAAATTCGTGAGCTCGCGGCACATGTCGTTAAACGTGCGCAGGTAATCGCGGCCATAGCGCGCCAGAAACGGTTGCTGCAAATACGCGTGCAGCTCGTCACGAGAGCGCACCAGCCCCGAGAGCACCGAGAACGTGCCTTTGACCGGCTTCACGAAACACGGGTAGCCAAAGGCCGGATCGCGAAACTCTTTGCCGATCTCGATCAACTCAAAGGGCGGCGTTGCCTCCGGCGCGGCTTCGCGGCATGCCAGCCGTGCATAGTATTTGTGCGCGCAAGCCATCGACGCCCGCAGGGGCGTTCCGGGCAAACCCAGGCGTGCCGCCACTCCGGCGGCCACCTGCGCACCGGGATAGTCGCTCGAACTCATCACACCATCGACGCGGCCCGCGTACTCACGCGCCGCGCGCTCGATGTAGCCGACCGCGTCAAAGTCCTCGGGACATTCCTCGTTCGAAGGCGAGGCCTCAATCACTTCAAACCGCTCGCGCCAATGCTGCGAGTGCACGAGCTGCAGGCGCGCCCAGTAATCCGGCAGCACGATCAGGATGCGTTTCTTTTGCATGGTTCATCACCCGCCGCCGCGCACCCGCTCAACTCCCGATCCAGCGCGAATAGGCTGCACGGGCTCGGGCAAGATCGGCTGTGCCATGCACGAGCGCGCGGCCATCGGCGAAAAGAGTGATTTCAAGTGCGCCGTCATCAAATCTCAGCAGGAACTCATTGTCGGCACTGACCCTCGCCGCAGCCGCGATGCGCTTGCGAGCAGCCGCGAAATCGAACCTGCCCGGCGCCCGAATGTGTACGGCGTTGCGCCCGCACAGTGCCTCTCCGCCAACACCCTTGGCCAGAAGATGCTCAAACTCGTGCTTGCCGCACACGTTGCAACCCGCGCGCGGCCTTGAAGCGTCAATTCCTGTGCGCTCGCCCGTCCAGATATCCACGGTGAGCATCTTGCGCAGCAGCGCCTTTTGATTGCCACTGAGTATCTTCAGCGCAACAACGCTCGCCCACGCCACGGCCTGGAACACCGCGGGCATGATGATGCCGCTGGTCTCGCAGGTTTCACCGCCGGCCTCGGGCGCGTCCTCGAGCAGGCAGCGCAGGCATGCGCCGCCGGGCACCACGGGCATGGCCGCCACACGCGAGCCAATGCAGGCCGCGTAAACCCAGGGCACACCCAGTTTCACGGCCGCGTCGTTGATCAGGAAACGCGTCTCGAAGTTGTCCGTTGCGTCAAGAATCAGGCTCTGGCCACGCGCAAGTTTCTCGGCATTGGCAGGTGAGAACTCACCCACAATCGCTTTCACCCTCAGAACGGAGTTTATCTCGTTCAGGTGCCGGCGCGCGGCTTCAGCCTTCGGCAGGCCCAAGCGCAAATCGGCCTCGGTAAATAGCGATTGCCGCTGAAGGTTGCTTTCTTCCAGCACGTCGCGGTCGATCAGCGTCAGTTCGCCCACACCAGCGCGCGCGCAGAATTCCGCGAGGTGCGTGCCTAACGCACCACAACCCACCAGAAGCACGCGCGAGGCCGCAATGCGCGCCTGACCCTGCGGGCCAATGGGTGCAAACATCTCCTGGCGGGAGTAGCGCGTCATGGCCTGATTATGCCTCACGCGCCGATGGCGCGCGCTGGGCTGCCAGCACCGCGCGAACGTAGGGCACAATCGAAGCCACGCTCACAAACGCGGCCGCGCCGAACATGCCGAGATTAATCCAGCGATGGAAACCCGCAAACCACGGCGAATAGAGCGCGATCTCCTCGCTGATGCAGATGGCGACAAGCACGACGCACTGGATGACCGTCTTCATCTTGCCCCACATGTTGGCCGCCAGCACCACGCCCGCAAGCGCCGCTGCGGGGCGCAGGTAAACGTGCTGCGCAAACTCGCGCGCCAAGAACGGAATGCTCAGCCACAGAGGAATGTAGCCGGCAAGGCCAAGGCACACGATCACAACCAGAAAGAACACTGCGTCTGCCAGGGGGTCAAAGATCTTGCCGAGGTCGCTCACGCCGCCATGCTTGCGCGCGAAATAGCCGTCAAGATAGTCGGTGATCATCGCAAATCCGGCCGTCCAGCCGCCGGCCCACAGTCCCCACTCTTGACGCGTCAACAACATGGCCCCCACCACCGGCGCAAGCAGGAAGCGCAGGAACGTGAAAAAGTTGGCTAGTGTCCAGAAAGAAGTCGGGCGGCTCATTGCGCCATAACTTCGCTATTTGCAGGGCTCGCTTCAAGCACCCAGATTTTGCCGTCGCCTTGCCGACCCGTGCGCGCGGCCTGCATAAGCACATCAAGGGTCTCCTTCAATTTCTCGCGCAGCACGGCAAACTCAAGCCGCACCTTGGGCAGGAACGCCACGGCAAAGCGGTCATCCTTGTAGTCGGCGAGGTGATCCTTCTGCCGCCCATAGCCGCGCGCTTCGCAAACGTAAACGTCGGAAATGCCAACACCGCGCAGGGCGCTAAGGCACGCTTGAGCTTTGAAAGGTCGAATGACGGCGACGACAAGCTTCATAGCACAGATAAGACGAAACCAGGTGGCCTCGCGCAAGCTTTGGGCAGGAACCCAGGGTATGATCGGAGTGTTGACCTTCCTGAATTTCGGGCTTTTGGCAGGATTATCCACGCATGACTCGCCGTCTTGCCTTTCTTGCGCTCGCGTGCACCGGGTTCGCGGTCGGCACTTGGTTATGGGTAAGCCGGCAATCGGGACCGGATAGTGCCGAGCCGTCCAGCCTTTTCAATTCAACTGCTTTCAAGCGCCCACTTTCCTGGCGACAACCTGTTAGCGGACGGCCGCCTCTCAAGGTCGCGGACGTGCCTTGTCGGTGCACCGGTGAGAACAGTCGATCCCTGCAGCCTACATCCCGTGTAACGCCTGAGGCTCACCAAGAAATGTACATGAACGAACTATGGGAACGTGGCGCGAGCCAAGAAGAATTCCATCATGCGCCATTCAAGAGGCCGCTTGTGCCTCTCGAAGAAGATCTGGATCCCGAGGCCTTTGTGCCGCGCGCGGAAGTAAAAATGGCTTTTGGGTTCGACCAATGGCCCCGCTCCGACAAAAGACTCATACCAGGAATAGAGTTTTCACCAGCCGAGATTAATGGGCTTGCCGATTTTGTGGTTGTCGAAGACAAGTCTACCGCTTGTTTCAAAGGTCCGATGAGTCACCACGGAGGGTTGCGCGAGATACGCCTTCGGCGGAATAAAGACCAAGACTACGTTTTCATCGAAATGCTGGTCGCATTGTCAGTTGAGACGGCGCAGGAGATGTTGGTTCCTATCGTAAGGGCGGGGAATCCCGTCGGGAAACGTATCGCTGATAGCGGTCTTGCGCTAGGCGACGTAAATTTCGCGGGACGCAATTCGATCGGGGAATTCAAATCGATTCTCTTCACCCGGCACAACATTTACTTTTGCGTTCGCGCCGACAGGCGTTGGGGAGGAGAATCAGTTGACGGCGTGAACTTGCTTGCCATCGCCCAGGCTTTTGACCGCAAACTTATTGCGGCGCCGTTGGTCTCACTTGAAGAGTTCAACCAGTTACGCCCGAGAATTCTCTCGTTCACGCTTACGAAGGAACGCGTCGCCAAAATCCGCAACAATGAGGCTGCCGGCGAGAGCGCCTTGACCTACCAGGTCCTTTCGCCGCCAGGGTTCAAGTACACGTTGTTCGCTGATGGAACCGGTGATTTGCAATACGATGACCGCACCAAACCCACACGCCTTAGCGCCCGCGAACCAGGAATACAAACTGCCCGCTTGGTCGTTATCGACGACCACCTATTGTTCACCTGGGCAGATGCATCAATTTTCGTCGAAGAGTAACGTCGCCCTGTCATTCCGGCATAATACGTAAACGCGCTGTCAGTCCGACAGCCGCGCTCTGCGTAAACCCTATAGCACAAAGGCTTGCGGCGGGGTGGCATATCGCTTGCTCTATCGCTGCTGGAGATTGCCATGTCCCGTCGGGCGGTGCTTTTGGTCGATGACAACACGGCTTTTCGCGAGAGTCTGGCGGCTTTGTTGTCGGACGCGGGGGCGGACATTTGCGAGGCGAGTTGTGGGCGCGAGGCGCTTGAGCATGTCAAGGGCCGCACCTTGGATTTGGCGATCCTCGACCTGAATCTGCCCGATACTACGGGCGTTCAGGTCTATACCGAAATGATGCGTGAGAAGGCCACGCCCTGCATATTCATGACGGCGGAAGCCGAAGCCTCGCTGGTGGACGAAGCGAAAGCGCTGAACCCTCTGGAGGTGTTGCGCAAGCCCTTTGAGCTCGCGCTGTTCCGGGCGCTGGTGAGACGAGTGCTGTTGTAGGGCGACTCATGGGTCGCCCGCGACATACGGGAAACATGGAAAACAGAACCAACAAATTCGAGCAGCCGCAGCCACCCAAGGGCGGGCCCGTGAAGACCATTCACGCGGTGCAAACACCCTTTGGCACGTTCCAGGTCGCGCTCGCGCTGGTTCCCGGCCAGCCGGATCCGTTGGCGTTTTCGCTCAACGTATTTCAGGAAGCAATCAAGGCAGGAGCCGAGGATCCGCTCAAGGTCACGCTCGAGCGTCTGCGCGAAATGGCGCGCGCGGGGCTTACGGAGCCGCTTAAGGCAGGTATCGAATTGCTCAAACAGATGTGCGCCGCGGGTGTGCTGGAGCCCATGGAATCGTTGCTGGCCAATTCAGGTTTTAGCGCGGCTGAGATCGCGCAACTGCTGGGCGGCGAGCAAGGCACGCTGGATGCTGTGGTCAAGCGCGCCTTCAAGGCTGAGTTGAATTAGCAAGTCGGGCAGTGGATAGGGTCTGGCGCTTTGTCTTGCGCAAGCCACAATCCGCGCCCTTGAATTGGACTCGCGTGCAAAGCACGCATTGACGGAGAGCAGAGCAATGGCAGCCAAGATTCGTCCCCTCAACGACAAGATTTTGATCGAACGTTCCAAAGCAGACGAGAAGACCAAGGGCGGCATCATCCTGCCCGAAGGCGCCAAGGAAAAACCGAAGGAAGGCGTGGTGGTTTCGGTCGGCGACGGCCGCATCACCGAAGACGGCACGCGCATTCCCTTCCAGGTCAAGCCGAAGGACAAGGTCCTCTTCAAGAGCTACAGCGGCACCGACGTCAAGCTCGACGGCAAGGAATACATCCTGATGTCGGAAGACGACATCCTCGCAGTTATTGAATAAATCCGTCGTCGGTATTCGCTCGTCTGTCGTCGGCCAGAACCGGCGAAGGTGAACGGCATACCGGCGACCGAAGACCGACTACCGACGACCCGATTACCGGAAAGACAAACATGTCAGCCAAGAAGATACTCTTCGAACAAGACGCCCGCGACCAGATCAAGCTTGGCGTCCAGAAACTCGCCCGCGCTGTGAAAATCACGCTTGGCCCGCGCGGCCGCAACGTGGTCATTGAAAAATCCTACGGCGCCCCGCTCGTCACCAAAGACGGCGTGACTGTGGCCAAGGAAATCGAGTTCGAGAACGCCTGGGAGAACATGGGCGCGCAACTCGTTCGCGAAGTCGCTTCCAAGACTTCCGACCTCGCCGGCGACGGCACCACCACGGCTACAATTCTCGCCGAGGCCATCCTCGAGGAAGGCCTCAAGAACGTGGCCGCGGGCGCCAACCCCATTGGTGTGCGCGACGGTATCATGAAGGCCGTCGAGGTCCTCACCAAGGCCATCGAGCGCAAAGCGCGCCCCGTTGAAGGCACAAAAGAGATCGAGCAAGTCGGCGCGATCGCGGCCAACAACGATGCCGAAATCGGCAAGATGCTGGCCATGGCCATGGATAAAGTCGGCAAAGACGGCGTCATCACCGTCGAAGAAGGCAAGAGCCTGACGACGGAAGTTGAAGTCGTTGACGGCATGCAGTTCGACAAAGGCTACGCGAGCCCTCACTTCGTCACGAACAAGGCGGAGATGAAGGTCGAACTCGCTGATCCCTACGTCCTCATCTACGACAAGAAGCTGACCTCTCTCAAAGAAGTCATGCCGCTGCTCGAAAAAATCGCACGCTCCGGCAAGCAGTTGCTTGTTATCGCCGAAGATATCGAGGGCGAGGCGCTGGCCACGCTCGTGGTCAACAAGCTGCGTGGTGTACTGCACGCCTGCGCCGTCAAGGCCCCCGGCTTTGGCGACCGCCGCAAGTCGATGCTCGAAGACATCGCCACGCTGACCGCGGGCAAGTTGGTCTCCGAAGAGACCGGCATGTCGCTCGAAAACGTGGACGTTGATTCGCTTGGCCGCGCCAAGAACGTGGTCATCGACAAGGACAACACCACGATTATCGAAGGTGCCGGAACTGAGAAAGACATCAAGTCCCGCATCGACGCGCTCAACCGCGAAATCGACCGTACCACGAGTGACTACGACCGCGAAAAGCTGCAAGAGCGCGTGGCCAAGCTCGCGGGCGGCGTTGCCAAGCTCAAAGTCGGCGCGGCTACCGAGGTCGAAATGAAAGAAAAGAAAGCCCGCGTCGAAGACGCCCTGCACGCCACGCGCGCAGCCGTTGAGAGCGGCATTCTTCCCGGTGGCGGTGTCGCTCTTCTGCGCCTGGCCAAGGAACTCGACAAGGCCGAAGGCACGCACGACGAAAAAGTCGGCATCGACATCGTCAAGCGCGCGCTCAGCTCACCGATCAAGCAGATCGCCGAAAACGCCGGGCTGGACGGCAGCGTCGTCGTCATGAAGGTTCTAGAGAAGAACGACTTCAATTACGGTTACAACGCGGCCACGGAGGTCTACGAAGACCTCGTGAAGGCCGGCGTCGTCGATCCCGCCAAGGTCACCATCACCGCCCTGCGCAACGCAGCTTCTGTAGCCTCGCTGCTGCTCACCACAAACGTCGCCATTTCCGACATTCCCGAAAAGAAGAAGGCCGGAGGCGGCATGCCCGGCGGAATGGGAGGCATGGGTGGTATGGGCGGCATGGGAGGAATGGGCGGTATGGGCGGTATGGATATGTAGCTCGGCGCAATCTCAAAACACAGTGGCTGGCGACGCCTGTCGCCAGCCATTCTATTTTAACGCGTCGTGGCAGACGAACTGTCCATCCTGAAGCGTCAGGGCGCCTTTCTCCCTCATTGGGAACGGCTTGGCGCAACATATGCCACAACAATGCGTCTGGCCGACTCGCTCCCTTGTGCGGCAGCAGAACGGCTCGCAAAAGAAAAGCGCCAACTCCTGCGCGAACTTGAGCGGGCAGGGGCACTCAACAACTCCGAAGATCTGATACGCCTCCACGAGCTTCAATCCAAGAAAATGGAAGCCATTCTGAACCGCTGCCATGGCGCTTGCCCTTTACGTCGGCCAGAAGCAGTGGAAGTCGTTATTGGGACGCTGATGAACTTTGAGGGTGTGCGCTACGTCATGCACGCCTATTGCGTGATGCCCAACCACGTGCACGCGGCATTCACGCCACTCGCGGGTTTTCAGGTGCAGAAAATCCTCGGCACCTGGAAGCGCTACTCTGGCCGCCGCATTAATGCATTGCTTGGCAAGAGCGGCGAATTCTGGCAGGAGGAGTCATACGACCACCTCATCCGCAGCGCCGGCGATTTCGATCATGCGATCCGCTATATACTGGCGAATCCAGTCAAAGCCGGCTTGCGTGAGTGGCCTTGGGTCTATCTGGCTCCGGCACTGCGGTCTTGAATCGGCTGGCGACAGGCGTCGCCAGCCACAGTGTTGCAGATTTACCGCAGGCTCTTGATGCGTTCCGCGTAATCACCGCCAAACACATAGCTTCCCGCAACCAGCACGTTGGCGCCGGCGGCCACCGCCTGCTTGGCCGTTTCCGCGTTGATGCCGCCGTCGATTTCGATGTCGAGATCGGGAGCGAGCTTGCGGGCAGCTTTGACCGTTTCCAGAACCTGCGCAATGAACTTCTGGCCGCCGAATCCGGGCCACACACTCATGATCAGCAGCATGTCGATCTTGGAAAGATAAGGCGCGGCTGCATCGATGC